>OBLT010000967.1_pt1 | contig 18657 bp, 21 predicted proteins | sample 1518721 | NCBI WGS metagenome assembly OBLT01 (sample SAMEA3539307, study PRJEB22396) | soil metagenome | biome: tundra; feature: field; material: soil | place: USA | collected 2010-05 | depth 0.15 m | reverse complement strand
AGCCGCGCGCGTAAGCAAGCGGTTGTGGCGCAAACAATAACGTCGCCATGTTTAGATGGTCTCCAGCGCGGTAAAGCCCGCAATCGCCTCAAAATCGCGGTCCCTGTGCCAAACCGGGGCTGCGTTTCGGATCGCGATGGCGGCGATCAGGCAGTCCGTGGCGGAGCGGATCGTCAGACCTTTTCGGCGGCCTTGGCGGTAGATATCAGCCGCCGCGACGTACAACTCCAAGGGGAGCGGGTCGCTGACGCGGGGCACCGCCAGGAATCTCTCCCGGAAGGCATCGCTCGCCGGCCCCGCTCTGAGCCCTTGCAGGACTTCCTGTACCACCGGGCCGCACGTCACGAATTGCAGAAGCCTATCCTCCCGCACGGCGACTCCGGACCGGTCGGCGAGCAACTCAATCCATATCGAAGTATCGACCAGAATCACTTCGCCCGCCGCTTTGGCCGCGGGCTGTCCTCTCGCATCTCAGACAAGTCGCCTTCCCAGATATCCGAGCCGAAGAACTGCGCGATGCCTTGTATTTTCTTCAGACGAATGACCTCTTCGAGGGCGGTATTCACGGCGCCGGAGTATGTCTTAGCGCCCAGCACCCGGGTGGCCTCCTCCAGGAGCCGCTCGTCTAGCACAAGATTTGTACGCTTCATGTGTATAGTGTACCAATGTCACCGCAGGGTCACGATGGTGGCGCCCCAGCCGCCCGCTTCGGAAGGGGCGTCACGGAACGCGGCGACGAAATCGGTGCGGGCGAGGATGGCGCGGACCATTTCGCGCTGCACGCCGATGCCGCGGCCGTGGATGATACGAAGGGCCTTGTAGCCGAGGCGGTGGGCTTCCAGGAGGTATTCTTCGACCACCTCATGGACGTCGCGCGGCGGGACGGTGTGGAGGTCGAAGATGTCGGTAATGGGGAGGCGGATGGGATCATCCATAACGGGGGGGTAAAAATCGGAAGGCCCGGTAAGCCGAAGCCGACCGGGCCCAAAACACAACATCGCGACTGCGCGCACCCGACGTCAGGCGACTTGAGACCGGCACTGGCTCAACATCGCTTCCATTTGATCCTTCAACCGAAGCTTCAGCTTCTTCAAGCGGGTTTCCTCCAACTCCTCCTCATAGGTCAAATGGGGAATCGCTTCCAGGGCGTCGAGTTTCCTGGCGAATTCCGAATGCTGGACCGCCAGAGTGCGAAACTCCTCGCTCGTTTCGATCAGGTGCGCTTTTAACTCCTCTTGCGCGTTCCGTTCCATAGAGGGCATCTCCTCCCAGTGAGGCTGCCACGCCGAGTTGGTTGGTTTCGAGACAAGGCTCGGTGGGTAAGCTCCCATATTCTTGCAGACGGCGTAACCGTCTACCCGCCACCACGTTAACATGAATGAAACTTCATGACAATAGCCGCTTCGGGGGGGTCCGCATAGTAGTTTTGACGTAGGGTAAGCTCCTGAAATCCTAAGGACTTATAGAACTCCCTCGCGTCCGAATTGGAGCTCCGGACCTCCAGAAAAACGGCTCCGCGAACATCCTTCAAAAACGATTCCATCAGCGCCCGCCCGAATCCCCGGCGACGGAATTCGGGGGCCACGGCGAGGTTCAGAATTTCGGATTCGCCCTCGGCAACCGTGCGGGCCGCCAGGAACCCGGCAACGCGGTTGTCGCGAACCGCCACGCGGAGATCGTACTGGAGGTAGTCGGCGGCCGGCCATGCCGCGGCTGCGGGGCTGGCTGTCTGGATCGCGGCGATTTCGGCAAGATCGCGGGGCTCGCCGGGGCGGATTTCAAGCATCGGAATTCGGGCCACGCGTGCGCAGCGTGTGCGCTCGCCCCATTTTACCGGAGACGCAGCATCCCTCTTGGCGCCCCCCAGACGGAACTTAGGCCGCACCAGCTTGGTGTAGTTGGGGGCGTTCTCCTTGATTTCTATAACCTGGTTCTTGCCCACAGCGCACGATAAGTTCCTCCTGTTCCCGTCCGCGCCAACGCGCCGGCCGACGAACGCGAATGTCTTCGCGAGAGCGGGGCCGCTGAGCCTTCAAAGAGGCAAGGGGCTCGCGTGACGAATCCGATTACTCCTTCTCGAATGACTTCAGTAATTGCTCGAACTTAGTCTGGTTCGCCGCTATCGTCTTCTGCTGCCCCGTGAATCTCAGGAAGACACTGGCGCCGGAGTTCTCTATAATCGCCCCGAGCATGCGGTAGCCTGGCTTTGCGGGTGCGACGCCGGCCATGGGTTCGGCCGCCATCCCTGTGTATTCGCCGGAGACGTCCACCGTAGTCACTGATAGGCCTTGGATCGTCTTCTTGGCGACCCGCGGCGTCGAAGGCTTGCCGCCCGATGCCTTGAACTGCTCCGCCCAGCGATCGATGTTTGCCTGCACGTCGCCGCCTTGCCCGGCGCCGAAGAAGTACACCGAGCACTCGGCCGTGTCGGCGTCTCCCGGCGCGGGCGGTATCTTATAGGTCGCCGCGCGCATGGGAGTCGGGCCCTCGCTAGTCCATCCGGAGGGTGCGGTCCACCGTAGTCCGCCAGCCGTTTGGGCCGAGGCGCCCAAAACCAGAAGCAGTAACAGCATCGCACTTCGCATCTCAAAATGCCCCCCCCATTCCGCCAATCGCGCCACCGTGGCGCGTGGCTCCGCTCCCTCTGCGCTCTCAGGTTTAGACTCTGAAAGCCGCAGTAGGCTCCACCCGGAACACGTTTCCAGAGCTGGCAAGGGTCCAAAAGACGCAGGTCCCTGCCCTACAGCAAGTTCCATCGATACCTCCCCCTCCTCCGTTCTCGTTTGTTGAATCTCGCAGCACGTTGCCCTCGCTCTACCCGGTCGCCACAGATAGGACGGCAAGCTGGCGTACGATCGCCCAAACAGCCACCGTGTGAGATCGCTCGACCGAGCCTGCGCTGGGAACATAGGGCAACAGGGCTTCGACCGCCTCAAGATCTGGGACCGAATATAACCGGAATTTCCATTTTGGACTTCCCGGTTCGATTCAGTATAAGCCGAACCGCCGTTCTTTGATCCTGCAAGTTGCATTCTCTCCTCCGGGAGTTAATGAGAATCGCCAGCGCGCTGAAGGAAAAGACCGATCTCATCAAAGTGGATTCGATCGTGGCGGCGCGCTGAGAGAAGGCTTCGGCGCCTGCCTATTTGGCGCCGGCCGCGGCGGCCCTGTTGGCGCCCCCCAGACGGAACTTGGGCCGCACCAGCTTGGTGTAATTCTGGGCGCCCTCTTTGATCTCGATTACCTGATTCTTTTCGACGTTCCGAAACGTCTGCGGCGGGCTCGAGTTACCCGGCCACTCCACTTCGATGCTCTGAATTTGCGCCGAAGGTCCCAGGCCGAAGAACTGCTCGTACGGCGACGCCCCGAACGACCCGCCGCTATTGACCCACCTATAAATGGAGCGCGGCGCGCCACCGTTGTCGGTCACCGTCACCTTAATTCGCGCGCCGACCGCCGGGCGGTTGCACTTGACGCCGACCAGGTGGATTCGGATCCAGTCGTTGCTGTTGCCGGGGTTCTCGAACAGGCGGAACATGTGCTTCCCCCCGCGTGTGGCGCCGCCGATGACCGTCAGGATATCTTCATGGCCGTTGTTACCGATGTCCGCAAAAGCGACGGCGTGACCTTTGTGCAACTCGCCCGTGCCCGACGACGCCGTAATATCCACGAAGCTCTTGCCTTCCTTGTTGCGCAGCAGTACGTGGGGGACTACGGACGAAAAATTCGGATCGCCGTTGCCGAGATAGATATCCAGGTAGCCGTCATTGTCCACGTCGCCGAAATTGGCGCCCATAGACATAAAGGTCTTGTTGAGCCCAACCTGTTCCGTCACGTCGCGGAAAGCGCCGTTCCCCAGGTTCTTGTACAGCTTCATCGTATTGGCTTTGTGGGGCAGTCCCAGATAGGATTTCATGGTCTCCTCGACGGACATGTAGTAGCTTGCGACGAACACATCGGGCCAGCCGTCGTTGTCGTAATCGAAAAACCATGTGGAGAAGCCATGCGCGGTACCCGGCACGCCCGCTTGCTTGGCAACGTTCGTGAAAGTCAGGTTATGGTTGTTGTGCCACAGCTCGCTGTCGTCCCGGTAGGTTGAGACATAGAAATCCATGTAGCCGTCGTGATCGTAGTCGGCCGCCGTCACCGCCTTCGCCCAGCGGACCGCGTCGATGCCCGAGGAATGGGAGATGTCCTTAAACGTCCCGTCGCCGTTATTCAGGAAAAGCCGGTTAGGCTGGTTCTCCCCGGCGACGAACAGGTCGAGCAGCCCGTCGTTGTTGATATCCGCCCACACGGCAGCCTGCGAAGAGATCGCAAAGTTCCCGAGGCCAGCCTTCATGGTTACGTCGGTGAAAGTCCCGTTGCAATTATTCTTCAGCAGCGACATCCGTTGCGGAACTTCCCAGCCTCCCCGCATCACCAGAATGTCCAGGCATCCGTCGTTGTTGTAGTCGGTTTGGTAGTTCTCGAGCCCCCCCAGTTGGTCGGACAGTCCGGCCGCTTTGGCGCGATCCGTGAAGGTGCCATCGCCGTTGTTGTGAAAGAAGCGCATGGGAAGACACCAATCCATGCTCGATGTGATCAGGTCGAACAAGCCGTCGCCGTCGAAGTCGTCCACGCTCAGGCCGCCGGCGGTGGAGTACAGGTCGATCCCCGCTTCGGGAGCGACGTCCGTGAACCGCCCGATGCTCTCCGAAGACTCGAACGTGGAGGGCGGTATCAGGTATTCTTTGGGCACGGCGGCAGGATACGTTCCCATCGTCATGTAGGCCAGGTTCAGCACCCACCGCACTTCGAGATCTTCGGGTTTCAGTTGGGCAACCTTCAGAAGGTGCTGAATGGCTTTCTCCGAATACGTGGTATTCGCGTACTTGAAGCCCGGCGGAAACGGGAAAATACACTTATCTCCGGGCTTCGTGTAGACGTCGTTCGCCGCTTCGGACTTGCGATAATACGCGATGCCGAGCAGTTCTTCGAGGTATGTAACCGCCTGCGGCACGTCGGTTACGGCCTTCGCATAAGCGGCTTCCCAAATAGGGAGCGACTTGTCGAGATCGCCCTGGTAGGCGTGGAGTTCGCCGAGCGCCTCCATCATTTTCAGCGTGTCGAACGCCGAGCGGTTGTGGTCGCGCGCCGCGACGTCCGGGCTAAGGTATTCTTCCGCTCGCTTCACGGAGCCCGCCCATGACTGGTCGCGTATCCGGCAAGCCCCCTTGAAGTCCTGAAACCAGTCGGCCGGTTTGGGGTAGTAAGATATAGCCTCGTCGGCCTCCCCCAGACCGCAGATGTCAAAGTCGTACCGTATGCTCGGGAACTGGCTGATAAAGTACTGGCGCGCCTGTTCCGCTTCATCAAGATCCTGAATCTCGTTCGGCTGGAGGACCTTCAGAATGGCGAAGCCGGCCGGCACCTTGGTGATGGCCGAGAGCTGGCTGGGACCGACTCCCTTCAGCGCCTCGGCCAATTCGGGCCGCAGCGACCCAGGCCGCATTTCGCCCATGTAGCCGCCATCGGCCGCAGTGGGGTCCTTGGACCGAAGCCGCGCCATCACGGAGAAATCGGCGCCGCTCTTGAGTTGTTCCAGAACCTGTGCGGCCTCCGCCTGCGTCGGAACGATAATCACCCGCAGGGGAACCGCGCCGGGCGGCGTCATCTGGCCTGCCCCCACGCTCAACAACAGGCCGGCGCCTGCCGTGACCGCCACCCACGCCGCCACACGAAGAGACTTACTGTAGCGCATGACACCTCACAAGAAGAAGCAATACGAGTTCGACGAAACGGTATACACCGGGATTTCCCTTTTGCCTTCCCGGATGAGAAGAGTATACATCAGAACCACCTTTTCTGGTCGAATTCTCTCGAAATTTGTCTGGGCTGAGATACCGTTCCGCCCGGTCCTTGGCGGCCGCGCGCGACCGCTCGCGCATCTCGCAAGCCCCGCGTAAATCCTGGTACCAGTCGTCCGGCTTGGGGAAGGAAGACAGGGCAGCCTGAGTCTCATTGAGCCCGGAGATGTCGAAAGAGTAGCGCACGGTCGCCAGTGCGCTGATGGCGAATTGGCGGGCTTGTTCCGCGTCGTCGAGATCCGGAATTTCCTTCGGCTGCAGTACCTTCAGAATGGCGAAGCCGGCCGGCAGCTTGACCACCTGGGAGAGTTGCCCCGGACCGAGGCCCTGGAGCGCGTCTCTCAGCTCGGCTCGCAGCGTGGCCGGGTTCACGTTGCCCATGAAGCCGCCATCGACGGACGTGGCATCCACGGACTTCTCTCGCGCCAGCACGGCGAAGTCGGCGCCGCTCTTGAGTTGCTCCAGGATCTTGCCGGCCTCGGCGGCGGAACCCACGATGATCACTCGGACTGGAATCGCGGTTGGGGGCGTATCCTGGCCCGCGCCCGAGCTCAGGAAAAAGAGTCCGATCCCCAGAGCGGCAGCCGCAAGGAGCCCCACTGGCGCGCGGAACGGCATGGTCCAGTGCATGAGACCATTTTACGCCGCAAATCACTTCCGGGGCGCGGACCTACCCGACCCCTGCTCACCCCAGTTCCAAGACCGCGCGCAGGCCCTGCTCGACGGCTTCGAGATGCTCGGAAGTCAGCTCCCCCAGGCGCTTCTCCAGGCGTTCTTTGGCTACGGCCCGGATCTGATCGACTACCGCTACGGCTTCCCGGCCGGCGCAACTGACCGGAACGAGAAGGGGCGGGCTGGGTTGCGGCGAACTGGAGAGCGGAATGACGACCACGGTCCTGCGCCGCTCGTTGACGACATTGGTGGACAAGATCAGGCATGGCCTGGTTTTGGCGATTTCCGATCCTCTGGCCGGATCCAGACGAACCCACCACACTTCACCGCGCCGGGGCATCGGTCCACGCCTCCGCGATCTCGTCGGGCAGCGCGTCCCATTCCCGCTCGACAGCGAGAACGTCCGGATCGCGATTGGCGATTTCGCAGGCGCGAATCAGTTGCTCCTCGCGCGCTCGCAACTTAGCGGCGATCGCCTCGCTGACATAGCGTGAACGGTCGCGAGATCGCACGCGCTTCAGAAACTGCCCAGCCAGATCGTCCGGAAGGGTGAAGGTCATCTTCCTGCTAGCCATATAGCCATACTACCATATTGAGCTGGCGTCCACGCGCGGGCACGCGGATTCACTGCCGCAATCCGAACTTCTCCATGCGGTAGATCAGGGTCTTCCGGCTGATATCGAGGTATTGCGCCGCGCGGGTCTGGTTCCAATGGAATTTCTCCAGCGCGCGGACGATCAGTTCTTTCTCCACGGCTTCCAGGCTGATGCCTTGCGGCGGAAGATCGAAATGCAGCTCCTCGGCCGCCGGCCGCTCGCGCCTCAGGAAATCCGGCAGATCATCCAGGGTGATTTCATCGCCGCGCGACAGCACCACGACCCGCTCGATTATGTTCTCCAACTCCCTGACGTTGCCCGGCCAGCCGTAAACGCTGAAATAGGGCAGCAGCGAGGCCGGCAACACCAGGGAGGACCGGCCTTGCTTCTCTTTGGCTTCCAGGAAAAAGTGCTGCGCCAGTTCCGCAATATCGTCGGCCCTCTCCCGCAACGCCGGCAGTTCCAGCGGAATGACGGCCAAGCGGTAGTAAAGGTCCTGGCGGAACGTCCCATCCTCTACCATTGCCGGCAGGTTGCGGTGGGTCGCCGCGATGATGCGAACGTCTACTGTGGCCGCATGCGTTGTCCCTAGCTTTTCGATCTCGCCCTGCTGGATCAGCCGCAGCACCTTCACCTGCAGCTCCAACGGAAGTTCGCCGATTTCATCCAGGAACAACGTGCCGCCGTCGGCGAGTTCCACCCTGCCGCGCTTATTCTCAAACGCACCGGTGAAGGACCCTTTCCTATGGCCGAACAATTCCGATTCCAGCAGGTCCTTCGGGATGGCGCCGCAGTTGATCGTGACGAACGGCTTGTCTTTCCGGCGGCTGTTGCAGTGGACGGCCTTGGCCACCAGTTCCTTCCCGGTCCCGGTCTCGCCATGAATCAGGACCGTCGATGTCGCCTGGGCCGCGCGCGACGCCATATCCAGCACTGCAAGCAGCGGTTTGGATCGGCCCAGAATGCTCTCGAAGCCGTATTTCCTGTCCAGGCTGACGCGCAGGTTGCGGATCTCCTCGCGCAGGCCCAGGTGTTCGAGCCCGCGGTCCACCGTGAGCCGCAGCTCGTCCACGTTCACCGGCTTGGTGAGGTAGTCGTAGGCCCCCGCCTTCATGGCTTCCACGGCGGTGTCGACGGCGCCGAACGCCGTGACCATGATGACGATGACTTCCGGATACTCCGCCCGTATCCGCTTCAACAATTCCAGCCCGGACATTCCGGGCATCATCAGGTCCGTGATCACCAGGTCGGGCGGATCTTCGCGCATGCGATCCAGCGCCTCCCTGCCGCTGGCGGCGGCGGTCGCTTCGTATCCGCTCTGCTGCAATTGCGCCTGCGTCACCCAGCGGAGGCTCTCGTCGTCGTCCACCACCAGAATTCGTTTCCGGATCAACTTGGCCTCCTCTGCCGCAGTGGGACGATCAGCGAAAAAGTCATGCCGCCGCCAGGATTCCTCGCCGCCCGCACCGTGCCTCCGTGCTGCGTCACAATCTGGTGTACCACCGGCAGACCCAGCCCGGTCCCGGCTTCCTTCGTGGTGAAGAAGGGGTTGAAAACTTTGTCTATGTTCTCCTCGTCGATTCCGGGGCCCTGGTCACTCACGCCGATCAGTACGGAGTTGTCCGCCTGGCGCGCCGATAGCACGATCTCGCCAGGGCCCGCCATCGCCTGGACGGCGTTGATCGCCAGGTTCAGGAGCACCTGCTTCATCTGCTCCGGATCGCACTCGAAGGCCGGCGCCGAAGGCGGTACGTCTTTGCGCAGCGTAATTCCTTTTTGCCGGGCCGCAGCGCTGGCCAGGTTGACGATCGCCTCGATCAGATGGCCCGGCTCCACGGTCTGAAACTCGGGCTTGCGCGGGCGCGCGAAGTCGAGCAGGCTCGTGAGCAATCGATTCAGGCGCTGGACCTCTTTGCGGATGATCGCAAGGGAATTCCGGCGCATTTCGCCGGACGTCTGGGCCGATTCAATCAGGTTCGCGGCTCCGTCGATACTGGCCAGCGGGTTTCGGATCTCGTGCGCCAGGCTGGCCGAGAGTTGGCCAATGGCCGACAGCCTGTCGGCCCTCTTGATCTGTTCGAAGCTATCCTGAAGCTCGCGGTTCACCTTCGCGAGTTGCTCCGACGTGGCCTCCAGTGCCATCCGCTGCTTCCGTCCCAGATCCGCCAGAATGCCCGTCCCCGCGCCCACCAGGAAAAAGACGACGATCTCGGCGTATTGGTCCGTGGCGTAGTCGGTGTGATGCCACGCGTGGCGGATGTGGGGGATATAGCAGATGGCCGCGCAGGCGGAAGCAACCAGCCCGCCGCGCCAGCCGAAGTAAATCGCGGCATAGACGATCGGCAGGTAATAGAGCCGCTCAAACAGATAGTGCCAGAAGATGAGCGAAGTGGACGTGAGGTAATGCAGGCAAGTGACGGCGGCAATCCCGGCCGCCGCCACTAGAATGCGCAAGAGCGCTTGCTTGTGCCTCAACTTCAATTGCGGAAACCCACCCGTTGGCAGGCGAAAGCGCCTGCCCCACCCTGCCTCGCAAGATGTTGGTCCTGCGCCTGCCAACGGACGCAAACTACGCCGTGGGCGGCTTCTTCCTCGGCCGCGTAATGCGCTTCTTGGGGGTTACGCCAACGCTGCCGCCGGTGGTTTTGCGGGGGACACGAGGCCGGCGCGCGGGCTTGGGCGTAGGCAAGGGAGGCGGGACCTCACCGGTGGCCGTGGGCTGGCCCGGGACCAGAGGCTGCGGTTCGTCCTCCTCCTCCTCCTGCTCCTCCTGCTCCACCTCGGCCACGGGCTCAGGCTCGGGCGGGGCCGCCGGCGGGTGGAATTCGGCGCCAAGATAGACGGTGAGGCCCTTCTCTTCATCCGCCTGGATGCGCACCAGTCCCTTGTCCTGGGCATAGTTCAGAAGCTCGCTGAACTCCTGGAAACCGAACTTACGCCAGTCGAGATTGGGCTGCTCCTGGCGCACCCACTCTGCCAGCTCGTCCTCGGTGGCGCCGCTGTCCACGTCCAGGCGGTGCGTTTCGAGCACGTCGCGCAACAGCGGAATGGCCTCTTCGGGCTTGGCGCCCGGCTGCTTCTCGGGGGCCCCGGCGGAGCCGCCTTTCATCCGGATCATGTAGCGGCCTTCGCCGCCGCTGACCTCGACGAAATCGGACTTCTGCAGCTTCTCCACGAAATCCGTGAACGAACCCGCGCCGTACGCCTTCTCATTGAAGGTGGAATCGAGTTGCAACATGGTAGATTTCAGCAGCCCGAGTTGCGGGCGCACCTCGCGCCGCTCCAGGACGCCCAGCGCGCGCGCCACCAGCGGCATGGCAAGGCCCAGATCGAGCGCCACACGCTTGTGCGCCTGGCGTTGCTGATGCGGCTGGCGTTCCTGACGCGGTTGCCGCTCCTGATACGGTGGCCGCTCCTGATGCGGCGGCTTCTCCTGTTGTGGTTGGCCTTCCACTGGCGGCTGGCCTTCCACCGGCGGCTGGACTTCCACCGGGGGCTGGACTTCCACTGGCGGCTGGCTTTCCAGCGCCGGCTGCTCCTGCTTCTCTTGCGGCGCCGGTGGTTGTTGCTGCTGTTGCTGGCGGTGGTGGCCGGAAGAACGCGGCCGGTCGTCGATGATCGATTCGTAAGCGACGAACTCGTGGCAGTTCTTCTGCAGAATGGTGCTGGTGAACGCGCGTCCGCCCACGACGAAGATTCGCTTGTCGTACTGCTTCAGCTTGTTGACCAGTGCGATGAAATCGCTATCGCCACTGACGATGGCGAAGGCGTTGATGTGGTCGTGCGTGAACGCCATTTCGAGCGCGTCCAACGCCAGGTTAATGTCGGCCCCGTTCTTGTCGCCGCGCGGCGAGGGGTCCCTCTGAACCATCTGCACGGCGTGCTCGGAGAGCGCGCGCGTGGCGGATTCCTGTCTGCCCCAATTCGCGTACGCGAACTTGGTGACGATTTCGCCGCGTTCTTTCAGCGCGTCCAGCACCGCTGCCACGTCGAATTCGCGGTGCAGGGTGGACTTGACGCCGATTTCGATGTTATCAAAATCGATGAAGACGGCGATCTTGAGTTTTTGTTCCATCTTTTGAAAATCCTTAATTCGGCCAGCGGATGTGGCGGACCGGCCGGTTCGCCGCACCTCGAAGGTCGATGTGCCGGCGGAATCGCCTCCCGCCGGCGGCGTAGTTGCGGATCGTAGCCTCATGGGTAGTTTATCCTAAATCGGCGCCCCAGATTAGACGGTCCCCCGCAATCGGCCGGCAAACGTGGCCGCGCGTTGGAATTCTTCCTGAAGCTGCCGCGTGCGCAGGTTCTCTCTTATATGTTCCAACTCTTGAATGTAAACCGCCAGTGCGCGGTCGATATGCCCGGTGTTGGTGGCCAGGATATCGCGCCACAAGTCGTAGGAGCTCAGCGCCAGGCGGGTGGCATCGGCCAGGCCGGGGCCCGCGGCCACCGGCGGCCCGGCAGCCCCGAGCCGTTCTTCGAGCGCGGCCGCCAACGCCGTGGAGGCCAGTTGCGGCAGGTGCGACGTCAGCGCCACCACGCGGTCGTGTTCGTCGGAATCCATCACCAGGGTGCGCGCGCCGATGCGGTTCAGCCAGGAGCGGAACTCGCGCGCCGCGGGAGTTTCCAGTTCGGACGGCTCGTCGGGCGTCAGCACCCACGGGCGGCCCTCGAACAAATCGCCGCCGGCCGCCGCCGCGCCGCGCTTCTCTTTGCCGGCCATCGGATGGCCACCCAGAAACTGGCAGCGCGAAATGTGCTGGCGCGCGGCGTCGACAATCTCGCACTTGGTGCTGCCTGCGTCGGTAACCAGGGCGCCGGGGCGGACCAGCGGGTCCAGATGCCGGAGGGAGTCCAGAATGCGTCCGATGGTCTGGGAGAGGAATACCAGATCCGCCTGCGGCACGGCTTCGGCCAGCGGCATCCCGCGGTCGATGGCGCCCGCCGCCAGGGCATCCGCGATGGCGCCTTCGGAACTGACGCCCACGATGGCCCCCTGGAATCCCGCCTTGCGCAGCGCCAGCCCGTAGGAGGCGCCGATCAGCCCCGTGCCGATGATTGCGACGGTATTCATGGCAGCAACCGCTCCCTCACGGTCGCGGCTCCGCATGAAGGCGCGGCTGAGCAGTGGGGCGGGCCTCCTGGCCTGCCTTCCGGGCGGCGGGGATGATCGTCTCGAAGAAGGCAGGCCAGGAGGCCCGCCCCACTCAGATGCGTCTTCAACCAAGCGGTCCAGGCCCCGCGCATCCTCATGCCTTCGCCTCCGCCACACGCCGGCCTACCGCCGGGGCAATGATTCGCAACTGGGCCATCAGTTCCTGGAACTGCTCCGGCCGCAACGATTGCGCGCCGTCGCTCAGAGCGTGGTCCGGATCGGGGTGGACCTCGATTAGCAGACCGTCCGCGCCGGCGGCCACCGCGGCGCGCGCCACGGGCGCCACCATGTCGCGCCGGCCGGTACCGTGCGACGGATCGGCCACGATCGGCAGGTGCGAGAGCTTCTTCACCACCGGTATGGCGGAGATGTCCATGGTGTTGCGCGTGTACGTTTCGAACGTACGGATGCCCCGCTCGCACAAGATGACGTCGTAGTTGCCGCCGGCCAGGATGTACTCGGCCGAAAGCAGCAGTTCCTCGATGGTCGCGGAAGGGCCGCGCTTGAGCAGCACCGGCTGGCGCAGTTTGCCGAGCTCGCGCAGCAGGGTGAAGTTCTGCATGTTGCGCGCGCCTACTTGCAGAATATCGGCGTACTGCGCTACCAGCGGAATCTGCGTCTGGTCCATCACCTCGCTGACCACCACCAGCCCATTGCGGTCGGCCGCTTCGCGCAACATCCGGAGCCCCGCCTCGCCGAGGCCCTGGAACGCGTAGGGCGAACTGCGCGGCTTGAAGGCCCCGCCGCGGATTACGGCGGCCCCGGCGCGCGCCACCAATTCCGCCGAGCGCTCGATCTGCTCGCGGTTCTCCACGCTGCACGGCCCGGCCATCACCACTACGCGTTCGCCGCCGATCTCCACGTCCCCGACGCGGATCACGGTACCGGCGGGGCGGAAGCTGCGGCTCGCCAGTTTGTACGGCGAGACGATGCGGTACGCTTCCTTCACGCCATCCATCACTTCGAAGATGGCGAGGTCGAACTCGCCCTTGCCGCCCACACCGCCGAGCAGCGTGTGGATGACGCCTGTGGAGCGGTGAACGTCGAAGCCCATTTCCACCAGGCGGTCGATCACCCCCTGGATCTGCGGCTCCGTCGCGCCCTGTTGCATTACGACTAGCATTTATCGGTCTCTCCCGGCTGGGCGGGCCCGGAGGCCTGCCCCAATTCCATGCGCATGCGCTGGATGGTGCGCATCTCGTCGATGATGCGCTCGAAGACCCGGCGGATCGCTTCCTGGGTAATCGGGCCGCCGTTGGCGCCGGCAACGTTGGCAAAGACCTGGTCCTCGCGCTTGGGCTCGTAGATGGGCAGCCGCGCCTCGCGTTTCACGCGGCCGATCTCTTCCACCACGCGCGTGCGCTCGTTGAGCAGGTCCACGATCCGGCGATCCACGTCGTCGATGAGGATGCGGCATTCTTCCAGCTTCTCGCGCGCCTCGTCCTTGGTCATGCCGCCGCCCCAAACCCGTGCTTGAGCTCGCGCGCGAAGGATTCGAGCTGGATTTCGAGCGAGGGGTTGTCGCGGTTTCGCTCGATCAGCCGCACGAACGCGCTGCCCACCACTACCGCTTCCACCTGCCGGACCGCCTCCGCCGCCTGCTCGGGCGTCGAGATCCCGAAGCCCACGGCCAGCGGGAGGTCCGTGATGGCCCGCACCGACCGGACCAGCGGCGCTACCGCGCCGGAAAGCGAATCGCGCTCGCCCGTGACGCCCGTGCGGGAAACCAGGTACACAAAGCCGGTGGAGTATTGCGCCACCAGCTTCAGGCGCCGCTCCGTGCTGGTCGGCGCCGCCAGGAACACCGTATCCAGGCCGCTGCGATGCATGGCGGCCACATACTCCTGGGCCTCTTCCACCGAGGCGTCGGTGAGCAGGCAGCCGTCGATGCCGCAACGGGCGGCGTCTTCGGCCAGGCGCTCGATACCGTAGCGCAGCACCGGGTTCAAGTACGTGAAGAGCAGCAGTGGAACCTCGGAGCCCTCGCGGATCTCGGCGGCGATCTTGAGCACGGTCTGGAGATTCGTGCCGGCCGCCAAGGCGCGCTCGCCGGCGCGCTGGATCACCGGACCGTCGGCGATGGGGTCGGAAAACGGCACACCGAGCTCGATCAGGTCGGCGCCGCCGCGCACCAGCGCTTCGGCCAGCGCCGGAGTGCGGGCGGGCTCGGGATCGCCGGCCGTAATGTAGGCGATCAGCCCCTTGCGGCCGTCCAGCTTCAAGCGTTCGAAAAGCCGCCCGATGCGCGTCATGCTTCGTCCAGTTCCTGGAAGTTCTCGCGGTAGATATCGATATCCTTATCGCCGCGGCCGGAAATGTTCACCAGGAACACCTGGTCCCTCGCCGATGGCGCGCGCTTCACGGCTTCGGCCACGGCGTGCGCCGATTCGAGCGCGGGGATGATGCCCTCGGTGCGGGAGAGCAGGCGCGCGGCTGCGAGCGCCTCGGCGTCGGAGGCGGCCACGTATTCGGCGCGGTGGCGGTCGTGCAGCCAGGCGTGCTCCGGGCCGATCATGGCGTAATCCAGGCCGGCCGAGACGGAGTGCGTCGGAGACACCTGGCCGTGCTCGTCCTGGAGCAGATAGCTGTAGGCGCCTTGCAGCACGCCGGGGGCGCCGCCGCGAAAACGCGCGGCATGCTCGCCCGGCCCGTCGCCGCGTCCACCCGCTTCGACACCGATCAACTGCACGCCGCCGTCGGCAATGAACGCATGGAAGATGCCGATGGCGTTCGAGCCCCCGCCCACGCAGGCGAAGATGGCGTCCGGCAACCGGCCGGCGGATTCCAGAATCTGGCGGCGCGCTTCTTCGCCGATGATCTTCTGAAAATCGCGCACCATCATGGGGTAGGGGTGCGAACCGAGCGCGGAGCCGAGCAGGTAATACGTGTCGCCGACGTTCGTGACCCAGTCGCGCATGGCTTCGCTGATGGCGTCCTTGAGCGTGCGGCTGCCCGCGGCAACGCCCACCACTTTAGCCCCGAGCAGGCGCATGCGGAAGACGTTGAGCCGTTGACGCCGCATGTCTTCCGTGCCCATGTATACCACGCAATCGAAGCCGAACAGGGCGCAGACCGTCGCGGTTGCCACGCCATGCTGCCCCGCCCCGGTCTCCGCGACGATGCGCCGCTTGCCCATGCGCCGCGCCACGAGCGCCTGTCCCAGGCAGTTGTTGATCTTGTGGGCGCCGGTGTGGAGCAGGTCCTCGCGCTTGAGGTAAATGCGGGCGCCGCCCAAGGCTTCGGTGAGCCGCCGCGCAAACCAGAGCGCCGTCGGCCGCCCGGCGTAGTTGCGCAGCAGTTCCGTCAGCTCCGCCTGGAACGCCGGATCGTCGCGCGCCTCGAGATACGCCTTCTCGAGTTCCTCGATCGGCGCCATGAGCGCCTCGGGAACGTAGCGGCCCCCATAAGGCCCGAAGTGGCCGCCCGGATCGGGTTGCGAAGTCACGCCCGGAGCGCCGCCCTGGCCGCTTCGAGAAACGCTCTCATTTTCTTCAGGTCTTTCTTCCCGGGCGCGCTCTCGATGCGAGAGCAGGCGTCCACGCCCCACGGCCGCGCCAGATCCACGGCGCGCTTCACGTTGGAAGCATCCAACCCCCCAGCGAGGATAATCCTGCTTATAGTGGGGCGGGCCTCCTGGAATGCCTGCCGGGCCGCCATGCTCCAATCGAAGCTCTTCCCCGATCCCCCGTACATCTCCGCCGCAGGCCCGTCGAGCAGCAGCGCTTCAGCCGGACAGTCGTCATACTGCGAAAGGTCGAAGTCCGCCATCACGCGCGCGGCCTTCCAAACCGCCAGGCCTGCCGGGTACTCCGCGGGCGTCTCGTCCCCGTGCAGTTGCGCCACGCCCAGCGCCGCGATGCGCGCGACTTCTTCCACGCGCTCGCGCGCTTCGTTCACGAATACGCCCACGCGCCGCACACCGTCCGGCGTGCCGATTTCGGCCGCGCGTTCCGGCGCAATGTAGCGCGGGCTGGGCGGATAGAAGTTAAAGCCAATCGCGTTGGCGCCGCCTTCCAACGCGGCCGTGGCGTCTTCCTGGTTGGTGATGCCGCAGATCTTGAGGATCATGCCGCCACCAGCCTCGCGAGCGCCGCCGCCGGGTCGCCCGATTTCATGAGATGCTCGCCCACCAGAAAAGCCGCGTAGCCGGCCTCGCGCAGCCGGGCGATATCGCGCGCGTCGTGGATGCCGCTCTCGCTCACGCGAAGGACGCCGGCGGGCATATGCTCCGCCAGGCGCAGCGACGTTTCGAGCGTCACCTCGAACGTCGTGAGATCCCGGTTGTTCACGCCGATCAGGTCGCTGCCGGCCGCGATAGCGGAATCGAGTTCGCGCCGGTTGTGGACCTCCACCAGCGCCGCCATGCGCCAGCGCGCGGCCGTCTCCCGGAAATCGCGGATTTCGCGCTCCGAAAGGATGGCCGCAATCAGCAGAATGGCATCGGCGCCGTACGCCGCGGACTCGACAATCTGCCGTTCCGCAACCGTGAAATCCTTGCGCAGGACGGGTAGCTGCGTTGCGCCCCTGGCTTTCTCCAGATCCGCCAGGCTGCCCTGAAAGAAGCTTTCGTCCGTGAGCACGGACAGCGCCGCCGCCCCGCCGCGCTCGTAAGCACGGGCGATGCGCGCCACGTCGTAATCCACCGAGAGCACGCCTTTGCTGGGCGAGGCTTTTTTGGCCTCCGCGATCATGGAGGGCGTGCGTCCGGCGAGCGCCGCGCGGAAATCGCGACGCCCGGCAAGTCGCGCCTCCGCCTTGCCCTCCCAATCCTCCAGCTTCGGGGACTGGCAGGCAAGCTCTTCGCGCTTTCTGGCGACAATGCGGGCCAGGATGTCCGGAACAATCTCAATCAAAGGCGTTTCTTTATGTTACCAAGCTCGATAGCCGGTCGCGGACCGCCGATGGCTGATAGTTGAAGCTGAAAGCTGAAAGCTGATAGCTGATAGCTTATGTTTATGCTTCGCCGCTGTTTTCTCGCCCTCTTTGTCTGCGCGCTGTCGCTTTGGGCCCAGCCCTCGCCGGACCTGGATGCCAGGATCGATGCCGCCGCTCAATCCGCTCTCAAGAAGAGCGGCGTTCCCAGTGTCTCGGTGGCCGTAGTGCGGGATGGCAAACTCGCCTACGCGCGGGCGTTCGGCAATGGCAGCCTCGCGCCGCGCCGTCCCGCTAATGCCGCCACCCGCTACGCCATCGGCTCCATCTCGAAACAGTTCACGGCCGCCGCTCTACTGCTGCTTCAGGAGCAGGGCAGGCTCTCGCTCGACGACAAGGTCGCGAAGTATTTCCCGGAGCTGACCAGGGCCGGCGAGATCACCCTCCGCCAACTGCTCTCGCACACGTCGGGGTACGAAGACTACGCGCCGCAGGACTACATTATCCCGGCGTGGACCAAGGCCGTCACGCCCCCGCAAATCCTCGACGATTGGGCCAAAAAGCCGCTGAACTTCGACCCCGGCGCGCGCTGGCAATACAGCAATACCAACTACGTGCTGGCGGCTGCGATTTTTGAAAAAGTCGCGGGCCGGCCGCTGGTCCCGTTTCTGCGCGAGAAGATCTTCGGACCGCTGGGAATGCAGTCGGCCGGCGAGTGGACCCCCGCGAGCCCGGACGACGCCCGCGCCTACACCCGCTACGCATTGGGCCCGCCGCGTCCCGCCGTCCGTGAGGCCGGCGGTTGGTATTTCGGGGCCGGAGAATTGGCCATGACGCCCTCCGACCTGGCTCGCTGGGACATGGCCTTTCTTCAGAAGAAGATTCTCTCCGCCGCGTCCTACGAGGAGTTCACGCGCGAGGTGAAGCTCAAGGACGGCGGCCCCACCCGGTACGCGCTCGGGCTAATGCTGCGCGAGGCGGGCGGGGTCCCCGCCATTCAGCACGATGGCGAGGTCTCCGGCTTTCTGGCGTCGAACACAGTGCTGCCGTCGCGCAACGGCGCGGTCGTCGTTTTCTCGAACCAGGATTGCGTGAGTGTGGCCGGCCCGCTCTCGCGTCAGATCGTGGCCTTGGCCTTCGCGGCGGCGCCCACTCCCGCGGACCGGCAGACCAAGGAAGCGCAGGCGATTCTGGAAGGGCTGCAAGCCGGCCGAATCGACCGCACGCTGTTCACAGCGAACGCCAATTCCTACTTCACCGAAGCCGCGCTGCGGGACTGCAAGGCGTCGCTGCGGCGCCTCGGCAAGCTGGAATCCGTCACCGCCGCCGGCGAGAACCTGAGGGGCGGCATGACGCACCGCACCTATCGCGCGCAGTTCCGGAAACAGACTCTGACGCTGAATATCTACGTAACGCCAGCCGGCAAGTACGAGCAGTTCCTGGTGACGGAGCAGATCTAAACAGAACGTCATAAGTAATTGCGCATCCGCTCTCTGACGTTCGCGGCTCCGAA
>OBLT010000965.1_pt1 | contig 18675 bp, 18 predicted proteins | sample 1518721 | NCBI WGS metagenome assembly OBLT01 (sample SAMEA3539307, study PRJEB22396) | soil metagenome | biome: tundra; feature: field; material: soil | place: USA | collected 2010-05 | depth 0.15 m | reverse complement strand
CTTGTGGGCCGTCGGGAAGGGCGAGCCGGCCTCCGTTTGCGCGAATCTGTAAGGAATGGGTCAGCATCGACGGGGCACAGGATTCGCAGAAGCGAAGAGTTAGAGGAGCCTCTGATGTTGGAGCAATCGTGATTTCCTTGTCATGCCATAGCGTCCACAATCCGATTCGGAGCATCGCAGGCGAGCGTACAGCTGTCATTGCGGGAGATTGGCCCTTTGATGTGGCGGAGAGCGCCAGCGCAAGAACGATCCCTGGCACAAGGGCTCTCATGGTTGCGGCTGCCTCAAAGGCGAATGCGTCAGGAGCTCCGCGGCAACGCGGGCAGCGTCATATCCGTGGCCAGCCGGCAGATAGACAGCAACTACGACGCTGGGCGCCTTGGAAGGGGCGAGTCCGATGAACCACCCGTGCGATTGCGCATTCGCCGGGCCGCTGGCGGTTCCAGTTTTGCCGGCAATTGGGACTCCGCCCAGCGACGCCGCACCAGCCATCCCGAAGCTTGCTGAGTCTTGCAGCCCGGATTCCACCACTTTAGTGGCCAGCGTGTCGGGGTTCTGCGCCATCTGCAAGGCGAGCCACCTGTAAGCGGAGGCCAGCTCAAGCGGCGTGACCAGAACGCCTTCCACCCCGAGCAATGTCAGGCGCGTCTGATCCGAGGTTCGAGGATTGCGAAAAACTGCCGCGACTCCGTCGGGAGCAAGGTTGGTTGGACTCAGCAGTCCAGTGGGAGCGAGGAGCGTGCGGAGTTCGCCAGGGGCAACGGTTCCGGCCACGGTCGCAAAGTAGGTATTACAGGACCAGGCGAGAGCCTGGCGCGCATCCATGGGGTCGGCAGGAGGATGCGAGCAGTTAAGCGACCGGCCGGCGATGGTGAGCTTGCGTGTGCAACCGATGCGCCGCGACGGGTCCCAGCGGCCTGAGGTCACCAAGCTATAAAGGACAAGCGGCTTAAGGGTGGACCCCGGTTCCGCAAGAGTACGGGCCGCTTCAGATAGGCGGGTCGATGCGAGCAGATGACCGGTCGCAACATCGACGACGACGATGCGGGCATCAGGAGAGAACTTGGCAGTCCGGGCGGCCGCCGAGGGCCAGTTGGTGGCGGCTTGTGGAGCGCAGAGGCAAGGTGCAGCCAGAAGAGCTACGAATGCCGGAATGCAGAGAGCGGCGCGCACACCAAGAGTATCCACCATCAACTTGGCATTATGCTTGGAACGAGAGGACAAACAGGATGAGGACGCGATGAAGGTGCTGGTTTTTGGAGCCACGGGAATGGTGGGGCAAGGGGTGCTCTTGGAATGCCTGCGTGACCCGACAGTGGAATTGGCAGTGACCGTGGGACGACGCGCATCAGGCATGCGTGATGCAAAAATCAGGGAAGTTGTCCACGCGGATTTGGCGCACTGCGCTCCGATTGAAGATCAGTTGGCGGGATTGGATGCTTGCTTTTTCTGTCTGGGAGTATCGTCAAGCGGCATGAAGGAGGCGGATTACGATCGAATCACCTACGGCCTTACACTTGCGGCGGCAGAGGCACTCAGCAAAATCAATCCGGGGATGACCTTCATCTATGTCTCGGGCTCAGGGACGGACAGCTCTGAGAAAGGACGCATCATGTGGGCGCGCGTAAAGGGTCGCACGGAGAATGCGCTGCTCCGTTTGCCTCTGGATTCTTACATGTTTCGGCCGGGGGTCATTCAACCGATGGACGGCATCAAGTCGAAGACTCCCGCGTACCAAATCCCATATACGATCCTCGGGCCGCTGCTCCCCCTGCTGCGCAGGGCGCTGCCGAATCACGTGCTATCCACGCGCGAAATTGGCCACGCGATGCTTGCGGTTGCCGAGCACGGTTACGAAAAGCGAGTGCTTGAAACCAAAGATATACGGGCTGTGGTGCAAAGATAAAAGCATTGTCGGCATGTTAGAGTGGAAAACCACGGAGGACAGCGACGGATGGCAACCGGTATCCAAATCCCGGGAAACGACGAGACGATCGACCTGCAGCAGCAGGTGGCGCGGTTGCAGGCGCTCCTTGAGGCGAGCCGCCAGGTCCATTCGACGATCCGTGAGGATGAAGTGCTTGAGCAGGTCCTGCGGATCGTGGTGCGCGAGTTGGAGATGGCAGGGGCGGCGTTTCCTTCGGCAGGGATGGCCTATGGGAACGAATTGCTCGCTGATGCGAACGGCTCGGTCGGCGCCGCGCTGGCAAGCTATCCCCTGAACGACCGCGACGGCAAGCTAATGACCGAGCTTCGCGTGGCCGCGCCGGATGGACGGGAGTTGACCCTCTACGAGGCGGATTTTATTGAGGGGTTGGCGCTGCAGGCTGCGGTGGCACTTGAGAACGCTCGGAATCACAAGCGCAATGTCGAGTTTGCACGCGTACAGCAGGATTTGGACGCGGCGCGCCAGATTCAGATGTCGCTTCTGCCCCACAAGTTGCCGTCAATTGCGGGATACTCATTGGGATTTCGCTCCGTTACTTGCTATGAAGTGGGCGGAGATTACCTCGACATTGTGGAGCAGCCGGACGGGAATTTGCTCATTGCCGTGGCCGACGTCGCGGGCAAGGGGCTGGCCTCGGCCATGATGGCCACCAGCTTTCGCTCAGCTTTCAGGGCTATGGCCGCGGGCGGAGTGCCACTGGACGAGCTGGCCGCGCGAATGAATCAGCACCATTGGGCAGAGGGTGAAGAGGCTCGGCGGAGATATGTGACTGCAATCTTTCTGCTGCTTCATCCGGAGTCAGGAGACATAGAAGTTGTAAATGCGGGACATAATCCAGGGTTCCTGATTGAACCGGGAATGACGCCGCACCAATTTGACGCGGCTGGGCCGCCGCTGGGGATGATGCCGGGGATGCGCTACTCCATTGAGCGGCACGGATTCGGATTGGGTGGACGCCTGCTGTTCTACACTGACGGCCTGACTGAATCGTGCCGCGGGGATGAGGAATTTGGGCCCGAAAGATTATTAGATGAATTTTCCCGGTGCCGGGCAGAGAAGGCCGATGGTATTCTCGATGCATTGTGGGGAGCCATTGAGGAGTTCTCTGAAGGGAGCCCTCAGGGAGACGACATGACCGCACTGACGCTTTGCCGGGCAACGACCGAGACGGAGATGCCGGCGTGAGCGAAATGAAAACAACAACCGTTGAAGTGCGGCTTCCCTCGCGAATGGGATTCGAGAAGGTAGCGATGAGCACAGCCGCCTCAGTGGCCAAGCTGATGGGTTTCCGCGAAGATCGCGTAGAGGACCTCAAGACGGCGGTAGCAGAGGCTTGCATCAATGCCATCGAGCACGGCAACCGGTTGAACGAAAAGCTGAGCGTGGGAGTCGTTCTTTCAGCAGGAGCGGATTCGCTGGAAGTGAAGGTGATCGATGACGGCAAGGGGATGAGCAAGCAACAGGCCAAGCCTGACATCGACCGCAAGATGCATGGCGAAGAAGACCCTCGCGGGATGGGCATGTTCCTGATCCAGGCTCTTGTGGATGAGGCCGAATGGGTCGCCGGGTCAAACGGAAAGAGCAGTTATGTCCGGCTCATGATCAGGCTGGACAAGGACGCTGAATAGCTAAACTGAAGAACAATCAAAAATAGGGAGATCATCGATCGTGCAAAGCGAGACCAAGTCCCATGTTGACCAGCTCACTTCCCCGGCCGGGCATCCGGTAACTGTCCTGCGTTTTGAAGGCGACATCGCCAGCACTTCAAGGGATGCGGTGCTGGGCACCTACCAGGCTCTGCCCAAACAAACTGCCAAACTTATTCTGCTGGACTTTACCAAGGTGGACTACATCAATTCGAGCGGGATTGCGCTCGTGATTCAGTTGCTCATCGAGGCCGCGAATTCGGCGCAAAAGGTGTATGCCTTCGGGCTGTCGGCGCACTTCACCAAGGTCTTTACGATGGTGGGGATTACCAAGTACGCGGGATTGTTCGCAGGGCAGGCGGAGGCGTTGGCTGCGCTCTAGTTGACCTGCGTCAGTTGCCCCCACAGACGCAGCCTTTGAATCCTTCCGCCGTAGGGTGATCGAGGCTGCAAACGTAACCCTCCCACAGCGGTCCCGGCAATGATGCAGAAATACCCTTGAAGAAGTGCTGTTGATAGGCCTGGCTCTCTCCACTGGTGCCTCCAGTATCCACACGAAACCGTCCAATTAGTGCGTCGAGTGACTTGGCCGAGAAGTTCGGCTCGTGATAGGTTGCGTCAAAGTCATACTCCTCGGGCCACGTTGTCCCCACTCCAGTCGCGTTCGATGCTTCGTAGACTTTGTAGTCGACAAGTGTCGCCGAGGCTGGCGCGACCTTGCCGACCGTGAACGAAGGCGTATTCCCATCCACCGGCGACACCGAAGCTACCACCTTCATTGGAACGCCCGCATCTTTGCTTCCAAGCAGATGGATCTCATCCATGTGCGTGTGTCCGAAGACCGCAAGCCGCACTACGTCGGCGCTGCCGGCCAGCGCAGTGGCCAGTTTGTCGGATGATAAAAACGAATCTACATGACCATCAGGGCACAACTTCAACCACCTTGAAATCGAGATCTTCGGGTTAACCGACGGTGGCACGTGGCCAAGCACCCACACACGTTCGCCGCGCTGGCGTGCACCGTCAATTTCCTTCGTTAACCAGGCCATCTGCTCATCCGCTCCCGTGCGGTCCTTTTCATCTGCCTCGCAGGTGGCAAACGACGACATCATGTAAATGTCGTCCAACGCCAGGAGCCGCGTCTTTTCCATGGGAGCGGCCATAGTTACTGAGTAGTATCCGGCTGATTCATAGGTAACAAGGGCTCGTTTGCGCTCCGCCTCGGAGATCCCTGCCAGCCCGTCGATGACCGCCTGCCCGGTGGCTTTCAGGTAGGCATCGTGCATATCCAGGCGGTTGTGGTTGCATCTTGAATCGTTGTTGCCTAGCGCCATGTAAACCGGAATGCCGGCGAAAGCGGACTCCACTTGCTTGATCACAAAGACAGTAGTCTTCTCAGCAAATGCGGCGGACGCGGATTGGTCGTCTCCGGTGGCCTTGGGCACCTTCATCGCGGCGCGGTAACGGCAGTCCAACTCATGCACCAGCAGGTCGCCACTGACGGTGACAAACTGCGCATCGGGCGCCTGCTTCCTGGCTGCCTGCAGGCTGCTGTTCAGCAGCGCATAAGGCGCGTCCGTCGATTTCTTCCCTCCGCACGCATTCTGCACTGCGGTTAAATCTGCCTCCTGAGTGGGAGAGTCGGGAGACTTGAGAATCGTCCCCCACTCTTCGACAGGCGCCTTCACCAGCAGCGGCACTTTCGCCGGATCGTGAAAGGGATCAAGGTGCAGATCGCTCAGCATCACCGCCGAGACCGCTGCCGGATCCGGCACAGCGCCTGCATGAGCCGACGATGACCTCGAAAACGACCCCACCAGCACTAAAAGGATCAAAACGCGCACGCAACCACCACACAACCTGCTATGAACCTTCATCACGTCTCCAGTCTTCGCCATGATACCGAATCGCTGTCCCGGTATTGTTTCAGAGGTATGACTTTAGGTTTGCGGACGTCCCGATGAGCCGGCGTATTATGGCCGGTATGGAACTCGATTCGATTCAGAGTGCTCTGCGTGACGCAGGCATGGACGGCTGGCTGTTCTACGACCATCATCATCGCGACCCAGTCGGCGGGCGCATTCTTGGCCTCGATGAGAAGGCGCACATCACGCGCCGCTGGTACTACTATGTACCGGCTGTGGGCGAGCCGCGCAAGCTGGTCCACCGGATTGAGCAGAGCCGCCTGGATTCGCTTCCCGGAGTCAAGGGACAGTACTCGAGCTGGCAGGAATTGGCGGCGGGGCTTGAGGCCATGCTCTTCGACGCGCGGCAGATCGCCATGCAGTACTCGCCCAACAACGCGATTATGTATGTTTCCATGGTCGACGCGGGGACAGTTGAGTTTCTGCGCGGTCTGGGCAAGAGCATCATGAGTTCAGCCGACTTGGTAAGCCAGTTTGAAGCCGTGTTGAACCAGGAGCAGTTAGCCAGCCACGGTGCCGCCCAGCAGGAAATCGACGAAATCCTCGCCGAGTGCTGGCGTGAGATTGGCCGCCGCCTCCGGCCAAGTGGCGGCGGCAAAGGCACGCTTTCCGAGTGGGACATGGTCGTTTGGTTGAGTGAGGCGATGTGCCGCGAAGGCCTTGTCTGGGAGAACGGGCCCAATGTAAGTGCAAACGCAAACAGCTCCGACTCGCACTATGAACCGACGGCCGAAAAATCGGCAGCCTTTGCCGAAGGCGACTTTGTTCTGATCGACATCTGGGGGCGGCTGGAAAAGCCAGGCAGTATCTACTACGACATTACCTGGACCGGCGTAGTCGGCCGCGAACCGACGGATCGCGAGCAATTGGTCTTTGAGACGGTCCTTAACGCACGCGACGCCGCCGTTGCGACTGTGGAGCAGGCATTTGCCGAGGGTCGTGTAATTTACGGCTACGAAGGCGACGATGCGGCGCGGGCAGTGATCCGGGCAGCTGGGTTTGGTGATTACTTTACTCATCGAACGGGGCATAATATAGCCCATGAGCTCCACGGCTCCGGTGCACACCTCGACAACCTTGAGACCCACGACATCCGGCGGATTCTGCCCAACAGCTGCTTCTCCGTTGAGCCCGGAATCTATCTGCCAGAGTTTGGTGTGCGCAGCGAAGTAGACATGCTGACCGCCCCCGGCAAAGCCTGGGTGACGGGAAAGATTCAGCGGGAGCTGGTGCGCATATAGACAACTGAAAGATGAATTTCGCGCTGGCCGTGAGACGTCATTTCTGGGAACACTCTATACAGAAATGCTTACGCCAGCGGCCAGGGCGCCAGTTCAGAAGACCCTGATCCTTGCCCATCTGAACCCAGTTCCCCGCCTGCGTACGGTATAGTCAAAAAGGAATGGCAACAGCGCCGAACATGAATGCCGCAGCAAAACAAGACTTGAAACAAGGCTTTGTCTATCTTCCCCTGATCGCTGGCTGGCTGGTGCCGGGTGCGGGGCATTTTCTGCTGGGCAAATGGTATAGGGGAGCGTTGCTCGCAGCTTCCATTCTTGGCATGTTTGCCATGGGAATCGCGATGCAGGGCAAGCTCTACTCCGGCGCTCACGACATTTTGGAGATTCTGGGCCTGGCCGGTGATCTGGGAAATGGCCTGCTTTTCTTTGTAGGCCGGATACTGGGCCTTGGCGCCGAACAGGTGCAGGTGACCACCGCCGACTATGGCACACGGTTCATTGTTGTTGCTGGACTCTTGAACGTCATTTCAGCCGTGGACGCGCACAATCTCCGCACCGGGAGGAAGGCGTGACCCACTTTACGGCAGTCTTGTTCTTCGCCTTGTTCGCTTCTGTGGTCTTCGGGATTACACAGCGCGAAACGCCGCTGCGCATGGTTCACTACGGAATCTACTGCTTTGTGCTGTTTGCTGGCTCGGCGGTCGTGCTCAGCTGGGTGATGTTCTTGATTGCGCGCTAATTTAGAAATTAGATCAACTGATCTCCCGATCCCAACAAGCATGCCCTGAAGCTCCAGGCTCATCCTGCAGACTCCCAGCACTCTTCAGGAGATCATCTCTCGCTGCCATACCGCCGCGTCGAAGGCGTGCGCACAAGTGTAGCCCTCGCTCCGATAAAGATCGATGGCCTGCTTATTGGATTCGGTCACAGTCAGCGAGATCTCGGTGGCCCCGAGCCGCATGAAGTGAAAGGCGCAGACAGAAAGAAGCAGGCGAGCCAAGCCGCCTCGGCGGAACTCCGGGTGCACGCAAAGCTGAGTGATGTGGCCGCTCTCCGGGCTTACCCGGGAGCCGAGCACCAGCGCCACCAATCGCCGACTGGCGCGCTCCACAACGACGTACGAGACCTGTGCAGAAAACACTCCACAGCCAGAGTATCGGACAATGTTGTTCAAAAAGCGCTGCGAGCCATTTACCGAGCGGTACTGGTCGTTGATGATGCTGTCCGGGTGATCGAGGTAGGCCTCTGATATCAGACGGCCTGCCGGCGACAGGTCCTCGTCGCGCCATGCGCGCACCTCCAAGCCGCCGGGCAGGTCCATGCGGGGTGGGTTCCAGAGCCCCTGAAGCGTTTGCACCAGAAAGAGTCGGCGAAATACCTGGAATCCTGCCTCCCGGAAGATCTGCGCATGTGCGCCTGAAGGGTGCAGGAGCAACTGCGATTCAACGCGGTCCAGTTGCGGCGAGTTGAGGAGCGTCTCAAACAGATGCTTCAGCAGTGTTTCTTCAATCTGGTGTGCGGAAGGCGCAACCCGGTTGGCTGAAGTCTGCGCCCCGTCGACGGAATTCAGTTCAGTTGTCGAATGATGATCCGGTGAGTCGGGCGGTGGACTTGGCAAGGCAAACACATCGCCGATGACCGCCTTGGTCTCCTCGTAAACGCAGAAAGCATAACCGGTAACTTGGCCATCTTCGAGAGCGGCGTATCCCGGAAGCATGTGGCTGTCAAGATACTGCATCAACAGCCTGGCGGAGGTGCGGTAATCCCAGTGGAGGCGCTGCTTCCAGACCTCGCCCTCTGCGTCAAGCACAGGGCGGAGCACCGGAGCTGCGAAATGCCGCAGGTCGAGGATCTCGATGGAAGCCGTGGATGCCATGCTTCTCCCCCAGGGTGAGACGGCTGCGGCCTAAGCCGGAAAACGGCTTAGGCCCGAATCAGGTGAGGCTTCAGCGGGAACACAAAGCGAATTGCGCCTTCTGGTCACTTTGACACGAGTTGTGTCCAAGTGCAACTTGAAGTTCAGTTTACTAACTTAACGACTACCGACAAGGTACACGACGAGTCCCTGCTCGGGCCAAGTGAACACCTGTTCATAGTGGCGGCCTTCAAGGTACTCTTCCAACGCGGCAGGTGTGTGCAGGTCTACACCGCGTCGTCCCGTTACTCGCACCGCCAGAAGGTGTTGCTCATCGGGCACCCCGCTCTCCTCATAGTTGATAACCTCGCTGTTGCGGTAAAAGGAGAGCCCATATTCAATGTCCCGGCGGACACCAAAGACAGCCACAGTCTGGACGGTGGGCACTAGGGAATAGTTCAGGCGATCGGCCAAGGGACGTGCGGAATAGGCGCGGTCCAGCAGGTGAATCACCCGCTTCGTGGCGCCGATCTCGGGTATGCCGAAGAACGGGCCCACGCCATAAAGAAACAGGACAAGGACGACGAGCACCCCTGTCGTGACGAGGCGGAGGTGTGCGACGCCGAAGCCCTTCACCACGATGAGAATCAATACCGCCGCGCCAAAGGAGGCAAGCAATCCCGCCGTGAGGGCGTTAAAAGGTGGCATAGTTGCGCGATGAGACACAAACCAGGGCAGCAACAGCGCGAACATGGTCATGATCCCGCAAAGCGCAGCGTGTCCGAGAAGCTCCCAGCGGTTGAGTCCCTGGTGGCGTCTGCGGAAGAGGTAATCCCCTGTAAGGATGCCGATCGGCGGAATGGAAGGCAGAATGTATCCAGGCAGTTTGGACTTGGAAAACGTGAAAAAGACGATGGGGATGAGCGCCCATAGGACCAGGAACTCAGGGAAGGCATCCCCGGGGCGACTGGCGCACGGCTTGGAGCCTTTTGAGTGGCGGAGCCGCCATTCCGCGACCGAGGTGAGAATTCCGTCAAACAGCGCACGTACGGCGACAACGGTCCATGGCATCATCGCCAGGATGACCACGACTAGGTAGTACCAGAAAGGCTGTACGTGCTGGTATCGGTCGGTGGCGAAACGTTCGAGGTTGTGTTCCAGAAAGAATTCGCGGAAGAAGGTGGGATTCTGATGTTGCACTGCAATGAACCACGGGAGGACCATGGCGAAGTAGAGCAGCATCCCCGGCCACCAGAATGATCGCCTCAGGATGGACCACTCCTTCCGCAGAAAGGCAAAAGCGGCAATGATGACGAATGCCAGAAATGGTGCAACCGGTCCTTTCGCGAGGGTGGCCAGACCGGTGAAAAAGTAAATGTCGTAAAGCCAGAACTTGGAATCGGTCTCGTACCACGCATACCAGCCCAATAGACCGATCGCCAAGGGCGCAGCCATCTGCATGTCAGTGGAAGCACCACGGGAAAAGCCGATGATGCCGGCGCAGGCCACCGTAATCAGGGCAGCGTCCAGGTGCCCTCCAGGTCGGAATCTGCGCATATGCAGGTAGATCAAGCCGATCATGATGAAGGCAAAGGTTGTCGAGGGCAGGCGGGCTGTCCAGTCGTGAACGCCGAATTCCTGAAAAAAGAGCATGGCCCGCCAGTAGTAGAGGGCCGGCTTCTCCAGCCAGGGATGGCCGTAGAGATAGGGCGTTACGCAGGCGCTGAGCTTTTCTTTAATCGTGGGGGCGGAGTCAACCCGGGCAAGCATCTCATGGGCAATCTGAGCGTAGCGTGGCTCGTCGGCGCCCACCAGCCCCAACCCATCGCCGCCAAAGTAAGGCGTAAGCCCATAGGCTAGGAAGAAGACCGTAAATAGAAGGAAGACAGCTACTTCGCAAACAGTCGCCCATTTGGGCAGGCGCTTACGTTTGCTCTGTGGTAGGTCTGAAGCAGAGGGTTCTTGGGTCGTTTCCACTGCCAGCGCTTCTCCAGTTCCAGTGATTCTCCAGTTGGCCAGCGACGGTCCTGCGTGGAGAAACGAATGCGGCTTGGGTCAGAGCGTTTGGGGGGTCGACCTGGCCGGGTTACGGTCTGCGCCTACAAAAAACGCGGAGAATCTGCCCGCGCCTCAACAGGGACAAGGCTAACAGATTCGGGCGGAATCTCAAGTGGTCCTGGTTCCAGCGTTGGTTCATTTCTCCAGGTCATTGCCCTGGCAAACTCTGGTGAGTCCCATATCCAGTTTCAGGTCGCAGTCAAATCGTCCAAATGGTCGCTGCTCAACCTTGCCCTCAGGCAATGAACTCGTTGCTTGCACCGCTTCAGGAATCTGCTGCGCTGGCACTTTTTGACGCCTGCGCGACCTGTCCATCAACTCCTCAATGCGTGCCTGAAAACGTCCCGAGCGGTCAGCAAGAAAGCTCAGGTCAGGAACGTGGCGAACTCCCATTCGTTCCTTAAGTTCATAGCGAATATAGCCCTTCGCGGCTTCAAGACCGGCAATCGTGTCCACTTCGGCTTTGACGATGTCTTTTACCGCGCTGTCCACAGCCACGTAAACCCGCGCCGACTTGCCACCGGGATTCAGGGAGACTTCGCTGACATAGCAGTTGGCGATACGCGGGTCGACCAGTTCGCCCTCGATCATGGTTCCTATTTCCAACCGCAACGTCTCCGCGACACGGTCCTGATGATGCTTTCGTGCTCTGTGCTCTGGCATGAACTTCACTCCTCGAAGGGCCAACCCAATGGGGGTAAACGATTCAGGATAGCAGAGGGGGAGTCGCAGTGCCGAGAAGATGCCCTCGAACCACATCTCAAGGTTCGCGATGCCTCCGTGTGCCTGGCGCAACCGGCTTGAAAACCGGCCACATCCTCAACGGCCTACCAGGACGAATGCAGCCCAGTAGTAAGGCAGGTCTTTTCCGTAGCGCTGGCGAACTGTCTCTCGCTCCTGCAACTGCGCTTGCCGTAGTGCCTCTGGCTTTTCCAGGCCTCCGAGCCATTTCGCATAGAACAGCGCCATCAGCTCCTGTGTCTCGCGGTCGGGGACCGACCACATGCTCATCATCACCGCGTCAGCACCGGCCTCTTGCAATCCGCGCCGTAATCCAAATACTCCTTCGCTGTTGGTTTCTTGACCCAGACCTGTCTCGCATGCGCTCAGGACAACGAGTTCTGTGTTCTGTAGATCGAGTTGGCTCGCTTCAGACGCAGTCAGTACGCCGTCATCCAGTCCAGCTGTCGGCCCTGTCCCAGACTCTGTCCGATTTGCTCCAGCAAACAGCAGCCCCGAGCGCAACATTGGGTCATCAAAAGCCATATGCTGGCTGCGGGAACTCTGCGTCTTCTGTGCATTCTCCGCACCCGCAAGAAAGAATCCGTGAGTTGCGATGTGCAGAACACGTGGGCCGCGCAGCCTGCTCACAACTTCCTTCAGTGCGCGATCACCGGTGTACGGAGTCACCTGCCATCCTGAGCCTCTCAACAAACTGTTAATCGCGTTCACTTCCACTTCGGTTCCGGGCAGTGGGTTCAACTTGCCTCCGCGAACATCGCCCGAGCGGTGTCCTGATTGAGCCGTGCCCGCGGTGGGCGCCGCAACTCCCGAAGGCGATGCAACACCCAACCGCAACCCCGCCAACGCCGTGCGCTGCTCCGCCTCAGTCAAATCGAACTTCGGATTGCCGACGAGCACAGCGCTCTTCGATATTGCCGCATGCCGCGGTCTCAGAAGGTCTTTGGTGCTGTTGACCGTTCGCAGCTCGTATTTCTCCAGCAGCAATTTTCCGCTGCTGTCCGCAAGAAGCCCAATCGGAATCTGATTGAGAACTCCGTCTGGCGAGATGAAAACTCGCTTCGAAGTCCCAAGCGCCGACTCAAGGGGCTTCCAGAAAGCTTCGTACGCGGCGCTCGTGTTTCCCGCTCCTGAGCCTGGCTTTGCTGCCTCTTCCGGCGAGGGCTCCGCGGATAAGCCGCGCGTCAGCCCAACTTGAGCGCGATAGTCGGCCATGGGAGCCGATTCCAGCCTCTTCGCCTCGCCCAGAACGATGAATTCCGGATTCTTGGATTCAGGCTTTACCACCAGCGCGACGTAGTAGACGGTACTCGTGAAGCTCTTCCCATTGTGAAACTGGAACCGTGTGAGTTCGACAGCTGCTTCGCCCGGCTTCAGCGCCTTTTGAACATCGCGCCAGGTCACAGTCGACAGAGTCTTCTGCTCGGCCAAAGCAGAGGATCGCTTCACGATCTCCTGCTCAATTTGGTTGGTCTCCTGCTCGAGTTGGGCGATTTGTTTACGTCTGTCGGCCGGGTCGCCTTGCGTGGAGGAGACGAGCCCGGCCAATTGAGTTTTTTTTGCCGTCAGCTTGTCGAGCAGCGCCAGCGTATCCTTGTCGCCGCTGGCCAGAATCTTCGCTCGCAGCGCGGCGGAGCTTGCCGCGATGAAGCCCTTTTCTTGCAGCAACGCGTCATACACTTTCCCCGCCAGGGCTGGATCTCGATCGTGATACTTAAGAGCGAAGCTGAAGAACAACGGAAAAGCGCCTGGAACGGTGCCAAGGAAAATCAGCCTGTCCTTCTCGCTCATGTAAGTGGCATTGGACCGGAATTGGTCCATCAAGTTTCCCAGCCGCTTGTCGAAGTATGGCGCAGCGAGATCTGGCTTGCCCCAATCGTAGTAGAAGACTGCAAGATTCATTTGAGCCTCGCCAGTCTTCGGATGATCGGGTCCGAGAGAACTTTCATAAATGGTCAGCGCGCGCCGAAACAACGGCTCCGCCTCGGCATATTTCCCTTCCCGCTCGTAGACCGAGGCCAACCCTACCAGATCTGCTGCCACGTCGGGGTGGTTTGCACCGAGAGACTTTTCCGCAATAGCAAGAGCTCGCTGGTAAAGCGGCTCCGCATCCGCGAATTTGCTTTCATCCTCTTCGATCTCAGCCAGGTTGTTCAGGTTCTGCGCAACGATAAGATGATTTGGTCCGAACGCCTTTTCGTCAATGGCCAGCGCCCCGCGCAACAGCCGCTCGGCATCGGGTAGTTTTCCTTCCTCGGCGAAAAGGTTTGCCATGTTATTCAGCAACACTGCGACACGCGGATGCTCCTGGCCAACCGTCTTCAAATCAATGGCCATTGCGCGCCGGTACATCGCCTCCGCTTCGCTCCATTTTCCCTGCGTCTTGTACATTTGCGCCAGGTTGCCAACGGTTAAGGCAACAAGTGGATGCATCGGGCCCAGCTTCTTCTCGCGAATGTCGATGGCGCGAAGATAGAGAGCCTCCGCATCGCCGTTTCTGCCTTCTTCTGCGTAGAGCGCAGCCAGATTGTTCAAGATTCTTGCTACTTCAGGATGGTCAGGACCAAGGGCCTTCTCGCGGTTCGACAAGGCGCTGCGATACAGCGGCTCTGCCTCGCGATACCGGCCTTCCTTGTCGTACAGAACCGCCAGGCTGTCTTCGTCCGCCGCGACGGCGGCACCTGCAGGACCCGATGAATTCTCATCAATGGCCAATGCACGAAGAAAGATCGGTTCAGCAGCCAAGAGCTTCCCTTCATCCATGTAAACGCTGGCCAGATTATCCAAATCAATCGCCACCGCAGGGTGGTCCTTGCCATGCGCCTTCAAATCGATGGCTAGCGCCTTAGCAAAAAGCTGCTCCGCATCGGAATACTTGCCCTGGTTTTCATACAGGTCCGCAAGGTTATTGAAGTCCTTTGCAAGGTCGGCCCCCTCTGGACCTTGCGCCTTCTCATCAATGGCAATCACCCGCCGATAAAGCGGCTCGGCGTCTGCGTACCGTCCTTCAGTCACATAGAGGATCGCCAGGTTGTTCGCATCCACCCCCACGGCGGGATCGTTCGGGCCGAGCACTTTCTCCTGGATTGTCATTGCCTGAAGAAATAGCTTCTCGGCATCGGGGTACTTGCCCTCGATTCGATAGAGGTCCGCAATGTTGTTCAGGATCGACGCAGTACTACGGCTTTCCTGTCCTTCCACCTTCAGGCTGATACCAAGTGCATGGCGAAAAAAGGATTCAGCGTCGGCGAACTTCTCCTGATCCTTCAGCAGGAGACCCAGCTCATTCAACGACACAACAACGTGCGAATCGTCTGCACCGAAGGTTGATTCCGCAACTCTCACCGCTTCCTGCGCCAATGGAATCGCATCGGCAGTTCTCCCCTGCTGACGCAGCAGCGTCACCTGCTCGGTCAATTGGCGCCAGCGGGATTCTTGAGCGTTTGCAGGGAAAACCAATATGGCAAAAACGAACGCAACTCCCAGCCACGCATTCGTCCTTAGAGCAGCGGCTCCCCAGTGTCCGCGCATCGCGGCTAGCCGCGCGCGGGAACCAGGATTCACAGGGCTCGATACTGTCGACCGTTCCCCCATAAGCGGCCTCGCTGGAGTTTGCTTCATCGGCTGATCATGTGGACAGCCCGGTCTTTCTTGCACAGGAACTTCTCTATAGAACACGATGGACAGGGAAGATGCTCCAGCGCACTCGGGGTCAAAAGATGCGTTCTGGAACCTTCATTTCGATTTCACAGCTTTGGACCAATATACTCCCGTTCCTTCACCCGAATGCAGTTCAAGCGTTTGTAGGTGTTCGGCTCCAAGATGAAGGCGTACCATGGGTGGTGCTGCCGCGCACGATCGTCGAATGTCGCTCTAGGTTGACGCCAGCATTTCCATCTCCGGAGACAAGATCCTGTGACAATTCGTTCGTTGCAACTCTGCTTGAAGCTTTCGATCGTAGCCATCCTATTGACTTCGGCCGCTGTTGGAACACCGAAATCAGATTTCCTTCGCAAGTACAAGGGAACTCCATTTCACGACAGCCACTATCTGGGCGGCGCGCAGAAGATTCCAGGAGTCGTACACTGCGCCCTCTACGATCTCGGTGGAGAAGGCGTGGCATATCATGATTCCGACGCCAAAAACAATGGGAGCGGTGGGCTCAACCCTGCGGACGGAACCTACCTGAACGAGTTCCGAATCAGCGAGGGCGTTGACACGTCCTATACCAAGTTTCACGACCAGATCGACAACAACCCCTATGACCTGGTTCAGCCTCCGGAAAACCTTCTCTATGTCGGCTGGACCGAGCCGGGCGAGTGGTTCAACATTACAGTTCAGGTAGCAGAAGCCGGCACGTACACGGCCGACCTCCTGTACACATCGAATCGCGGTGGAACGATCTCGCTCGACGTGAACGGCGTGCCAGGAACCGGGCCTCTGATAATCGTCTCGACTTTCAACGCTTCAGATCCCCTTGCCTGGCGTCAATGGCACCACTGGAACCTGGCGCCCGCCATTCTGAAGTTGCATCTCCCCGTAGGGAAGAGCGCCCTCAAGGTTCACATTCTCACCGGTGGCCAAATGAACCTGGCAACATTCGAATTCAAAAAGTCGCAATAGCCCGCACAAACCCAACCGGTCCGGCTGAGACAAATCGAACTTTCAGGAGTTGCAGGGCTGAGTTGCGGTCTGGCACCAGACCGCGATCGCATCAGATTTTTCTAATCTCGTCTTTCTCCGGTGGCTCTTCAATTGCATCGCAGTCGGCGAAGCAGACTGAAAAAACCGCCAGGCTGCACTGGCCGCCAAGGGGACTACGCGCAGGACTGGCGTGGATGAGCAATGCAAGCCACCCCAAAAACTGGGCACGCTCCATCCCTCTCGCGCTGTTGCAACCGCTCTTCAATCTTCACGAGGTTTACTTCTTCTCCCTGCAGATGGGTCCTGCCGCAGCGGACCTGGCCAACATCAAAGCGAATATCACTGACCTGGCGCCCGCGACTGAGGACACGGCTTACACCGCTGCGCAAATGGCTCACCTGGACTTGATTCTCACTGTGGGCACCTAAGTTGCTCATCTTGCTTAGGCCCTTGCAAAGCAAACAAGGCTCCTGCTGTCCTACTTGCCTGACTGGCGCTGGATGATCAACCGTGAAGACGGTCCTTGGTATCCAACAGTGAGGCTCTTTCGCCAGGCGATAGCCGGGAACCGGAAACCAGTGGTTGAATCGGTCCGAGAAGCGCTCCAGCAGAAACTTGCTCAGCTTTCGACGTAGTCCCAGAAGGAATCGGCAAGCTCCGCCCCAAGTTCGTTGAGCATTCGGCGGGCGGCGCGCTCCACCTCCTCGATCAAGCCGTGGAGGTAGTCGCGAGAACGGGAGATGGCCACCACGCCTACGGTGGCCGACTGGTACTGAACGGCCTCATCCATCTCTGCCACGGAGATGTTGAATCCCTGCTTCAACTGGTCCTTGAGCGAGCGCACCACCTGGCGCCGGTCCTTGAGTGACTGGGCGTGTTCAATGCGGATTTCCAGTGTGAGATGAGCGACGGGCATGGCGTCACCGACTGACACCGACAGTGTAAGCCTGTCCGCGTACGGCTGGGCGAGTTTTTTACCGTGGGGAGTCCTGGGAGCCCCGGCGCAGCGGATGGGAGTCGTTCAGTTTGCAATCCACCCAGCTTTCACCAGCATCTCCGTTGTGACGTCGGTTAGAGCACGGCCCTCATTCTCAATGACAAAATCCTCCAACTGCGCACCGTCGAGGATGCCATTCAATTTCGCAACGTGAGCCACAAACTCCCGATGCAAAACGCCGGATTCGCGCATTCCCACGCGCTTCTGCATCGTTTCCACGCTGGCAGTCAGGCGGCAGACCACCACTTCTGTCGCTGAGGCCGCCTCCCGACAGAGTTCCAGTTGGGCGCGGTCTTCTATGGCGCGCGCCAACAAGAATCGCTGCACTCCGGCCGCTGCGTAGTTCTCGCAGACAGATCGCAGGTTGCTGTGCATCAACTCGTCGCTGCTGGCTGCAGACGGAAGGTGTGCAAGCCCAAGCCCATCCACGTCGATCGCCGCATGAGCAACCCTTCGGGACGCAAGCAGGTCTGAAGCCTCGCCCAGAACAGATGATTTGCCTGCGCCCATCGAACCCGTAATGATCAACAACGATGTCGTCACCGCCTCCATCACTTCGAAATTGCAGGAATCTCAATCCGCAAATTTCGCCAGCTGTTCCGCACTTGGCTTCGGGGTAACCAGGCTCACTGCAACCATCGAAATCAGCGCAGCGGCCAGCGCTGGAAAAATGGCGTCGCGCTCGGCGAGAATCGCCGGGAAAAGCCTTCGCACAGCCTCAAAGTCCCAGGCCAGAGTAACCACAGTGCCTGATCCAATTGCTGCCACCGCACCCCATGCAGTGACCCGCTTCGAATAGAACGCCGCAAGCACCACCGGCGTCAGCGCGGCGGAGTAGATGGTGTAGGCATAGAGCATTTTCTGCAGGATGCTTTGTGCATAGGTGGCCTGGTAGAGCGCCCAGGTGCCTAGCAGCACAACGGCGAGACGAGAGACGATGAGGATCTGCTTGTTAGAGGCGTTAGGCGCCATGTAACGCACAAAGACGTCTTCGATCAGGTTGGAGGCAGGCGAAAACAAATAGTTCGAGGCTGTGGAGATGACCTTGGCAAAAACCGCTCCCAGCAGCACCGCGCCCATGAATGCGGGCAGGCCGTGGCGCGCCGTGTAAGGGATGATCTCGTAGGGCTGCCGGGCAACCTCTCCTGTGGGATAGAGCGCCGAGCCAATCACCGCGATGGCCACGATCAGCGTCTCCAGCACCAGGGTGCCCAGAATCCAGCCGACGACGGAGATGCTCGCGTCCTTCTCCGACTTTGCGGAGAAGAATTTCTGGTACATGACCTGATTGCCGAGCATAAGCAGCATGGTCGGCACCAGGAACTCCAATGCGCGTACAAGGCTCAGGTTGCCCAGCACTTGAAAGTGCGATGGAGGTAGGGCCGCATGGAGTCCGGCCCATCCACCCGCTTTCAGGAAGAGATACGGTGTGGCAATGATGCAGATAATGGTCACAAGCGAGCCAATCGCCACGTCCATGTAGGCGACCGAAGACATCCCGGCCAGTGCCGTCGTGACAATCACAAAGCCTGCAATCAGGTAGGCGCCCAGTTCCGGCGTAACAGGATCCGGAAAGATGAGGTGGAGGACGTTGCCGCCACCCTTGAACTGGTAGCTTGT
>OBLT010000959.1_pt1 | contig 18779 bp, 15 predicted proteins | sample 1518721 | NCBI WGS metagenome assembly OBLT01 (sample SAMEA3539307, study PRJEB22396) | soil metagenome | biome: tundra; feature: field; material: soil | place: USA | collected 2010-05 | depth 0.15 m | reverse complement strand
CAGCTCGCCGAGCAGCTCGCGGGCGGCCGCCATTTCGTGGGCACGGCGAACGGCGTGCCGGTAGCTGCCTTCCTCGAGGCGGGTCAGCGTGCCGCCGTCGGCCGCGGTGAACTCGGCGGCGATGTGCTCGCGGAGCCAGTCCTCGCAGCCAGCTGACCTGGCCGCGAGCAGCGCCTCGAGCACAGCCGCGGCCATTCCCTTGTAGAACACGCTGCGCAGGAGCTTCCTGGTGGCCGCGGCACCGGCTGGTCCGTCCAGCACCTGTACCGTGGCGCCGCACGCGCCGAGCATGCTGCTGGCTGCCTCCGCTCCTGGCCCAGACGCGACCATCGGCGCGTGCAGCCCCCGTCCGGGCACCGGGGCCATGATGGCCACATCCGCGAACGAGACTCCGGCCTCGCCGGCCCGGCCGGCTAGCCGCTGCTTGAGGCCTGCCGCGGCGGTGTTGGCGTCCGCGTACACGGCCGTCGCGCTCATTCCGGGGAGTGCTTGGCGCAAGGCGCTGTCGGCCTGACTGGCGGTAGTGAGGCTGAGTACCAGGTCGGCGCCGTGACAGGCGTCCGCGTCACCGGTCGCGGCCTCGACACCAGGGAGCCCCGGTACTACCGGGTCGAAGCCGCGCACCCGCGCCCCGGCGCCGGCCAGACCGAGGGCGATCTCGGTGCCTGCCTCACCGAGCCCGAGAACGGCGACGGTCAAGGTGCTGGGCGCGGTGCTCATCCGCTGACCTCCACTGGCTCAGGCATGTCAACAGGTGGAGTGCCGTGGGTGTGGAAGCTGTCGATGGTCTTCAGGCCCCACGCCTGGTCCTTGGCGCGCTCGGCGGCAGCGTTCGAGGGCCATGTCGTGCTCACCTTGCAGTCCTGGTTTGTGGGGGGCTGGTTTGTGCTCGGCCGGAGAACGCGATGAGCACCGTCCGCGACGCGACCTGCCAGGTGGCCTGGGTGACCACGGCGCCGGCCGCGCCGGCCGCTATCCGCTCGCTGATCGCGGCTGCCAGCGCGGGATCTGCCTGCACTGTGGCCATGGCGGCTTCCCTTTCTGGTTGGCTCACGCGGTCCGCGCGTCGCCGTCGCCGGGCTGGATGCCGTGCTGGCGGAGCAGGTCCTGCAGCTGGGCGAGTTCCCGGGCCAACCTGTCCACTTCTTGGCCCAGGGCTGCGATGTCGCGTGGGCCGGCCGGCGGTCCGGGTTCGTCGCGCGCCGCTTTGTGTCTGGCCAGCAGATCAAGGACTGCGTCGCGGACCTGGTGGTGGCTGGCGCCGAGCATGGTCAGTGCCTGGGCCGCGACCCCGTTACCTTCGCGGAGCAGGCCGAGCAGGATGTGCTCGGTGCCGATGTAGTTGTGGCCGAGTTGCAGGGCTTCGCGGAGCGACAGTTCGAGCGCTCTCTTGGCGCGGGGAGTGAGCGGGATGTGGCCGGATGGGGCCTGTTTGCCAGGTCCGATGATCTCCTCGACCTGCTGGCGCACGGCCTCCAGCCCGATCCCGATCGACTCAAGGGCATGGGCAGCCAGGCCCTCGTTGCCCTCTGCAACCAGTCCGAGCAGGAGGTGCTCGGTGCCGATGTAGTTGTGGCCGAACCTGCGGGCCTCGTCCTGGGCTAGGACGACGACCTGTCGTGCCTTGTCGGTGAATCGCTTGAAGGTGGGCCGGCCGGTTCGACGTTGGCCTGGCAGCCATCCTCGCATAGGTGCCTCCTGGGTGGTCGGTTCGCTGGTACGGGACAGTCGGGGCGCCAGCCAGGCTGCGAAATCGGCGGCGGTCAGGCTGCCGCTGGCCAGGTCGGCGATGGCCGCCCTGGCTGCCTCCGCCGGACCGAGATCGGCCTGCCATCCGTTGAGGGTGAGGAACTGCAGCGTGGCCACGGCCGCGATCTGCCTGTTGCCGCGGCGGAACGGGTGGTGGCGGAGCAGCGCGTGCAGCAACGCGGCGCCGCACGCGGCGGGATCGCGGCCGGTGCCGCCGGATTGCGCCTCCGCGAGGGCGGCGTCGGCGGCGGTGACGTCGAGCAGGTCGAGCGTGGCGGCGGTGCCCAGGCCCAGGGTGGTGTCGGCGATGACGACCAGATCGGCTGTGTTGGGCCAGATCATGGCCGGTCGTCCCGCAGCAGATCGAGGATCCGCCGGTGCTTGGCCAGGTTATCCTCAAGCAGCCGGATGAACCGTTTGTCTTTCCGCCGGTCCTCCACTAGCGCGGCGATTGCCTCGCGCACCACATCGGAAACCGACCTGCCTTCCACCTCGGCCACCGCTTCGAGGCGTTCCGCGAGCCCAGGATCGAGCCGCAGCACCATGTTCTTCGTCCGGACGGTCCCGCTCTCGCTCATGATACTAAGATGTCATGATATCTAGTTTGCTTCAAGCTGACTGGTATGCGCGCTGGCGTGAGCCCCGAGCCGCCGGGCCGGAAGCGGCTGGCTGGGCAGCGCCAGCGGCCGGGATACGCCAGCCGAGCCAGCCGCCAGCATGCTGAGGTAGCGCTCCCGCGGCATCGGCTCCGCGCCGAGCGACCGCAGGAAAGGACTATCCCACTGCGCGTCGATCGCCACGCCGCCCGCCTGGGCGAATCGGGCCGCCAGGTCGGCGACCGCTACTCTCGCGGCGCCGGGGCGGTGGTTGAACATCGAGTCCCCGCTGAACGTGGTGCCTACGGCAATTCCGAAGGCGCCACCGACCAGATCATCACCTTCCCATACCTCGACGCTGTGCGCCCACCCCATCTGATGCAGGTCAAATAAGCTTTCAAGCAACGGATCGGTCAGCCATCGCGGCTCACGGCTGTGGCGGCATTCCTCGGCCACGCGCTGAAACGAGTGATTGGCAGTGGTGGCCCACTCGGGCCCGTGCCGCAGCCGCTTCCTGACATTACGGCCAATGTGAATCTGCTGCACGTTCATGACCGGCCGCGGGTCAGGCGACCACCATGCCACGCCGTACGGATCAGCCTGGCCGTCGCCTACTATGGCGATCACGCCCTCGGCGACTTTATCCTCATACCGGAACTCGTTAAAGTTGCGGGAATAGTCATCGTGCGCGGGGAACGGGATTATGCCCCGCTGGTAAGCGCCCAGCACGCTCGCCGGGCTCAGATCCCCGCAGAAGGCGACAGGAGAGTCTCCTGGGGACAGCGACACGTCGAGTGACTCCCAGCCCCGGAGATAACTGACTGCCATGGGGTGCCTCCCGGTTCGAGAGGGCCAGGTTGCCCGGGTGCCCATTCCGGGGATCCTTGAGGTAGCCCGCGCCCACCAGACGCGCGATGTGCAGGTCGAGCAGATTCTCGTCGACGGGCGGGAAAGCGATACCGCTGCCGCGCAGAGCGCGCTCAGTGTTGTCCCGGCTGTAAGCGGGGAAAATATGGTCGAGGTACATTTCGGCGACCGTGATGTCAGAGCCTGGGGACCGGTCGACGAACAGTGGGACGAACGGGGTCATCGGATGAGAAGGGTGGGCCGCGGCATAACGGAGCAGCTTGTCTACCCATTCCTGGTACGGAATCTCATTGATCGTGAACCCGAACTTGCGTAGCCGGTCCGTCAGTGATGCAAGGAGCGCGTGCTTGGGGCTGGCCAGGTGGTACGTTTTCCCAGCCGCCGTTACGTGCGTGGCGATGTAACCAATCGCCGCCGCGCAGATATCGGCCGGGGCGAAGTCCAGCGGCAGATCGATGTCCGGAGCAATTCCGGTGTCCGTTATGAGACGGATTAGCGCGCACATTTCCGTGGACGTGTTCCATACGCCGCCGCGTGAGTCGCCGACAATGTCGAGAGGCCGGTAGATGGACACTGGAAGTCCGTGCCGCGCAGCATTCCGCAGCATTTCCTCGGCAACGAAGTTGCTTTCCACGTAGCCCACGGAGAGATACTCGGCATAAGCGAGTGGCGTATCCTCCGATACTTCACGGATCCCGGCGCGGCCAAAACCCGCGAGCACCGCGGCGGTCGAGACGTAATGTACAGGTATGCTGCGGTAAAGCCCGGCCAGCCGGATAAGCTCGCGTGTTGCTGTCACATTAGGCGCCCGCAGCTCACTGTATGGGTAGATGAAGTTCACCAGGGCCCCCGCGTGGTGAATGACATCAATGCGGCGCGCCAGTTCGTCAAATGTGCCGCGCGGCAGGCCCAGATCCGGCTTGGCCAGATCGCCGGGCAGCGCGATGACCCGGTCGAGAGCCAGGCTGCCGAGCTCATACCGCTCGGCCGCCTGCGCGATGCGGTCAAGTCCGTGATCCGCGTCGTGCGCCCGGACCAGGCAATGCACGCGTGCGCCGGTGCAGGCCAGAAGCTCGCGCAGCAAGTGCACGCCGAAGAACCCGGTCGCCCCGGTGAGCAGGATGGCAGCCGGCTGCGGCCAGCGGGGCGGCGGCCCGCCGTCGGCCCGGATCGGGACATCCAGGGCCGCCTCGCGGGTGAAATCGACGCGGGCGTCCGCGCCGTCAGAGGCGAGGGTTCCCGCGCGGGCCTGCTTCGCCGCCTCGGCGAAACCCCTGAGCGTTGGGTCGCGCAGCAGGCACCGGGTGAGCGGACGGACCTGGCGAGCGTCGACTCCGAACATCACGCGTGCGCGGGCCAGCATCTCCGCGGCGAGCAGGGAGTTGCCGCCCAGCCTGAAGAAATCGTCATCGAGGCTCACCTGCGGCACGCTCAGCACCTGAGCCCACAGGTGACGCATCCCAGCCTGCAGGGGTGTGCTGAGCACGCCGTCGGGGTGCGCAGCGCCGGGGTGCGCAGCGGCGGGGTGAGCGCCGGTGCCGGCGGCCGGAAGCGCGAGCGCTGTCCGGTCAACTTCGCCGGCTGGCGTCAGCGGCATCCGGTCCAGCGGCACGAACACGGCCGGGATCATGAAGCTCGGCAGGCGGGCGGAAAGGTGCCTGCGCAGGCTCTCGGCCGACGGCGGGCGCGGCGTCCCGCGGCCGGGCTGCAGCGTGTAGTACGCAGCGATGCGCTTATCGCCTCCACCGAGGTCGTGCACGGTGACCGCTACCTGGTCGATATCGGGGCGGCCAGCGAGGACGCCCTCGATCTCGGCCGGCTCGACCCGATAGCCGCGGACCTTGACCTGGCGGTCCACCCGCCCGATGACCTCCAGGTTCTGGTCCTGGCGCCAGCGTCCGAGGTCGCCGGTGCGGTACATCCTCGCTCCGGGGACCGCGGCATGCGGATTCGGCATGAACAACTCTGCGGTCAGCTCTGGCCGGCCCAGGTAGCCGCGCGCGACGCCGGGGCCGCCGATGTAGATCTCGCCTGCTACACCGGCCGGCCGCGGCTTCAGGTCCTCGTCCAGAACGAGAATCTGCGTGAGGGGGAGCGGTTTGCCCACGGGCACCGGCGCGCCCAGCCCCGATCGCAGCACCTCCGACGGCGGCAGATCCGATGGCGGCAGATCCGATGGCAGAAGCTCCTCGGTCGCTTCGAAGAGGGCCGAGGTGATGGTGGTCTCGGTGAGCCCGTAGGCGTTGATCAGCCTGGCCCCGGGGACCTTCCGCAGCGCCGCGCGGCAATCAGCCGCATTCGCATGATCGCCACCTGTGATCATGAGCCGCAGAGACCCCAACGGCCCGGCTTTCCCGGCTTCGCCGGCTTTCCCGCCTTCCCCGGCGGCGGCCAGGATCTGATGCCAGTACGCGGGAGTCAGGTCAGCCACGCTGACCCGTTCCTGCGCCAGGTAGCGAACCAGGTCGGAAGGGGCGACCGGGCCTGCGGCAGGCAACATCAGGGCCGCGCCGCTCAGCAGCGCGCCGAATATCTGCTCAAGTGACGTGTCGAAGCCCAGGGATGCCAGCTGGAGGACCCTGTCCGCGGCGGTCAGCCCATATTCGCGAATGACGTCCTGGCCGAGGCGGGCCAGCGACGCATGGCTGACGGCGACCGCCTTCGGGTGGCCCGTTGATCCCGACGTCCAGATGGCATAGGCCAGGTTGGCCGGCCGCAGGCTGACGACCGGGGCCGAGACCGGATGCGACGCTATCTCGGCGGCCAGCGTGTCGACGGGAAGGAGCAACCCGTCGCCTCCCGCCAATGCCCGTGTGTTGCTGCTGTGCGTCAGGACGAACCTGATGCCAGCCTCTTCCCGCATCTGGGCGAGGCGGATGGCGGGAAGCGATGGATCCAGCGGCAGGTAGGCACCGCCCGCCTTGAGGACCGCCAGCAGGCAGCGGATCGTCTCGGCGCCACGCTCCATGCCGACCCCCACTAAGGTCTCCGGCGCCACGCCGCGGCCCTGAAGATAGTGTGCGAGCTGGTTTGCCGACTCGCTGAGCTGCCGGTATGTCAGCTTCCCAGTCGCGGACACGACGGCGGCCGAGTCCGGCTGACGTGACGCCTGCTCATCGAACGCTTCGTGTACATATCGCGGACCGTCCCCGCGCCCGAGTGCATAGCGGCGGGGTGCATAGCGCCGGGGTGCATAGCGCCGGGGTGCCTGCCTGATTCCCCCGCCTGGGTGCAAGGCGTCTGGGTGCAAGGCGTCTGGGTCCGCGGCGTCTGGGTCCGCGGCATCTCGCCGCGGCCCGGCCCGGCCCGCGTCGCGGATGCTCACGGGCACGATGTCCGGCCATTGGGCCGCGATGACAGCCAGGCACGCGTCCTTCCGCATGGCCTGCCCCTCCGGCCGCCAGCCGGCCGGAACAGCCAGCCCGGCTGGCCAAATCGAATGCTGCCCTTCGTTGTTAACGACGATGAGATGGGTTTCCGCGAGACTGGAATCGAGGGCCTGCTGTGGCAGCGCCAGGTGAGCCTGCTGCATGTTATTCATGCTTCCCAATCCTCGTGATTACGCACGAAGCACCTCGCTGCGCCTGGCCGGGGGGATTCTCGGGCGTAACCTCTGATGCAATAGAATAAGCAGGCATTCATCCTTAGGCGGCGCTGCCGCTTAGCAGTTGCCACCGGTCTGGGATAAAATAAATTCGCTCGAAGGTCTGGCCCCCTGCACCGATCAACCACCACGGACATGTTCAGGATGCCGTCCCGAAATGCTGAAGTCCCCGATCGCCCTGTTGCCTGAGGCCATGACAGCGTGCGATATCCTCTACCTAAAACGATGCTGGATGCTAAGCGCCAAGGATATCATCTCCGTAATCATTTCATAGCCATAAATCTGTACAGAAGCGACTTATCGGGCGTACCATCTGGTTAGGTTGCATCACTGCGTCCCCACGTGACCCGCTGGCAGACGTGGCAGATCGGTCAGGCAGTCCGCCTGGGGTGGCGCGGCTGGGTAGGACGGCGGCGCCGGGGGGGTGGTTGCGTTGGCATGGCGGCGATACATGATGGCGGCCTACACCTGCTGGATGGCGTTGCTCATCGTCCTGTACTACGCGCTGCCCAGCCTGCGCATCGTGACGTGGACCACGCTCGGGTTCAGCGGTGCCGTCGCCATCGCGGCGGGCGTGGTCCTCAACCGGCCCGCCCGCAAGGCGCCATGGCTGCTGCTGGGGGCGGCGAACCTGAGTTTCGCCATCGGCCAGCTGATTTTTCTAGTGTTCGCCGATGTCGTGAAGAGACCTCTCCCGTTTCCTTCTGCCGCGGACGGCCTGTATCTGGCGACATATCCGCTGTACGCGGCGGGGTTGCTGATCTTCATCCGGTGGCGTACCGCCGGCCATGACCGGCGGAGCCTGCTGGACGCGCTCACCCTGAGCTGTGGCCTCGGCCTGCTTTCCTGGGTCTACCTGATCCTTCCGACGTTTGCGCACACCGACCGGCTGACGGTGCTGGCTCAGGCGTGCTCGATTGCCTACCCACTCGGTGACGTGCTTCTTATCGCGATGCTGGTACGCCTTCTCGCGCCTGGTACCGGGCGGATCACCTCCGTGCGGCTGCTGGCCGTCGGCACGGCCGGACTGCTGGTGTCCGACGTATCGTTCGGCCTGATCCAGCTGCACGACCCCGCCGGGTTCCACAATGGAACGGCCGTCGACCTTGGCTGGGCCCTGTTCTACACGGCCTGGGGGGCCGCGGCGCTGCATCCGGGCATGGCGCAGCTGACCGAGCCGGTCCGCCAGCAGCAGCCGGAGGGTCCCAGGCTCCGGCTGACGCTGCTCATGCTCGCTTCCCTGATCGCGCCGGTGGTGTTGTTCATCGAGGCCTTGCAGGGCCGCGGCCCGCGGGACGCCGCGGTGATCGCTGTCTTCTCCGCGATCCTCTACTTGCTCGTGATCTCGCGCCTCGCGGATGCGGCGGCGGCGCAGCGGCGCGCGCTAGGCCGTGAGCGGGTATTGCGGGCCGCGGGTGCGTCCTTCGCCTCGGCCGTCACCGTGGAAGAGGCGGCCGACGCGGTCCGGAAGGCCGTGGCGGCGCTGCTCGGTCCGCTCCCGCAGCAGGAGGCGATGTTCGCGGTACGAGACGGCGGCGTGCTCCGCGTGATCGGCGCCCCGGAGGACAGTTCGGCCGTGCGGATGAGCCAGATCGACACGATGGCCGAGACCGGGTTGTCGCTGCTCGCGGGGCCGAAGCCACAGCTCATGCGGGCCGCCCAGCTGGGTGAGAAGGTCGCCGAGGACCTGGGCGTGACGGACAGTGTTCTGCTCTGCCCGCTCGCGCTCAAGGACCGCCCGTCCGGCGATCCGCTGATCGGAGTGCTGGCCGTGTTCGGCGGTGAGAGAGACCTGGCGGCGCTGTCCGGGTCCCTGGAGATCCTGGCCGGCCAGGTCGCCCTGGCGGCTGAACGGGTGCTGCTGAACCTGCAGGTGAACCGGCGCAACAGCGAGGAATACTTCCGGACTCTGGTGCACGACGCCTCTGACATCATCTTGATCATCGACGACGACGGGAACATCCGGTACGCGACCCCCTCCGCCACGACCATGTTCGGCGACGTCAGCGTGGAAGGAGCGCACCTGTGGGATCTTGTCCGGCGGGAAGAGAGCGGTGACGTCATTGCCGCATTCAAGCGGATGCGGGACCACGAGACGCAGAACTCTGAAGACTGGCAGATTACGCGCCGTGACGGGACATCCGTCGAGCTCGAGGGCAGATACAGCGATCTGCGGCACGACCGGACGGTCGGTGGCTTCGTGCTCACGCTGCGGGACGTGACCGGTCAGCGCCAGCTGGAGCGTGAGCTGAAACATCGCGCCTTCCACGACTCACTGACCGGACTGCCCAACCGGCTGCTGTTCCACGACCGGGCCACGCATGCGCTGGCCCGGGCCCGGCGGAACGGCACGACCGTGGGCGTCATATTCGTCGACCTGGACGACTTCAAGGTGGTCAACGACACGATGGGACACAGCGTCGGCGACGAACTGCTGATAGCCGCCGGGGTCCGGCTTTCTGGGGTGGTACGTGAATCCGACACGGTGGCGCGGCTGGGTGGCGACGAATTCGCGCTGCTGGTCGAGGATGCCGCGAGCGGGGCCATTGCGGAATCGTTCGCCGAGCATATCGTGCGGGCGTTCGGCGAGCCGTTCACGCTCAGCGGCGGGTCAGTGATCGCGACGGCCACGGTTGGCGTGGCCACGACGGAGGACAGCACCGACGCGAGTGGCCTGATCAGCCACGCGGACCTGGCCCTGTACGCGGCGAAGGCGGCGGGCAAGCGGCAATGGCGCCGGTACCAGGCGGTGCTGAGTGCCGGTATGGTCAAGCGGCGCGAATTGCAGGCGGCGATCGCCGACGCGGTCGTCAACTCGGCATTTACGCTGGCGTTCCAGCCCATTGTGGAACTCGCCACTGGGGAGATCGTCGGGTTCGAGGCGCTGGTGCGATGGCCCCATCCGCGGTGGGGAATGATCCAGCCGGACCAGTTCATCACCCTGGCCGAAGAAACCGGCCATATCGTGCCGCTCGGTTCCTGGGTGCTCGGGCAGGCCGCGGCCGATACCGTCAGGTGGCAGCGCCGGGTGGCCCGCGAGACGCCGCTATATATCAGCGTGAACGTATCCGCCCGCCAGTTCAGGGATCCTGGCTTCGTCGACACGGTGCGGCAGGTGCTCGCAACGTCCGGCCTGGCACCGTCGGCGCTGCTGCTGGAGCTTACCGAGAGCGTTCTCCTCCGGCGTGACGACCGGATCCGCGCTGACCTGGAGGAACTGAAGCGCATCGGGGTAAGGCTGGCCATCGATGACTTCGGCACCGGATACTCATCGTTGAGCTATTTGCGTGAGCTGCCGATCGATGTGCTGAAGATAGACAAGTCCTTTGTCGAAGGCATCGCGACTTCTGAGCAGCGGCTGGCGCTCGCCGAGGTCATCATCCGGATTGCCAAGACGCTCAGCCTGACGGTCATGGCGGAAGGGATCGAGAACGAGGTGCAACGAGATCTGCTGATCTCGATGGGGTGCCAGTTCGGTCAGGGATATCTGCTGGCCAGGCCCGTCGGAGCGGACCAGGCGGAGGCGCTGCTGCGCATCGGCCGCGGCTTGGTGGCCGGCCTTCCCCTCCCCGGGAGCTTATTTGCTGCCCAGTACCCGGCGCCGGCCACCCAGAGGTGGCCAGGGTTCGGCCATGACGCTGCAGCCGACACGAACTGACCTGGCGGCGGCCAGGGTCCGGCCATGACGCCGCGGCCGACACGGGCTGACCTGGCGGCGGCCACGGACCAGACGATCGCCGACGTGATCGCTCCCGGTCTGCGGGTCTTGTTCTCCGGGATCAATCCTGGCCTGTATTCCGCCGCCACTGGGTACCACTTCGCCCGCCCGGGAAACCGCTTCTGGCCGGCGCTGCACCGGTCAGGCTTCACGCCGCGACTGCTGCGTCCCGACGAGCAGGACCGGCTTCTGGACATCGGGCTCGGCATCACTAACATCGTCGCCCGCGCCACCGCCCGCGCGGACGAGTTGCGCCCGGAGGAGTTGCGCGAGGGCGGCCGGGTGCTGGGCGCCAAGGCCGGGCAATGGCGCCCCCGGTGGCTGGCGATCGTCGGGGTCACGGCCTACCGGACGGCGCTGTGCCGTCCTGGCGCCCGGGTAGGGCCGCAGGACGAACCCCTCGGCGGCACCCCCGTGTGGGTGCTGCCCAATCCCAGCGGGCTCAACGCGCACTGGAGCGCGGAGTCGCTCGCGGACGAGTTCGCGCGGCTCCGCGCGGCGGCCGACGGTGCCGCGCCGGGGACGTCCCGCCCATCTGGGTGAGCGCGGCCGGCGTCATCGCGATTGCCCTGGTCAGCAACGGCGACCGTTGACCAAATCCGATGATAAGACCTCCATGGCTGGATACGGCGCCCGCGATGGATGGGAATCGGTCCGGCCGATTCCCGTATCAGTGCGTTCTGCGCGGGTTGGGCGGGGGGCTAGGTGTCAGTGAGGCCCAGGACGGCGGCGACGTTGCCGCCCATGATGTCCTGCAGTTTGTGCTCCGGGATGGCGGCAGGCTGACTGCGGCGGCCTCCTCGTTGACGGTCGTCAGCTTGTCGCGGAGCTTGACCGGGTCGTAGAGGAAGCCGGGGTAGTCGGTGCCGAAGAAGATCTTCTCCAGCGGCACGAACGCCGGCTCGCAGCGGTGCAGGAACAGGAAGAGATCGCGCCGGGTCAGCGTCGCGATCAGGTACGACAGTTCCGCGTAGAAGTGCGGGTGCTTGGTGAGCAGGAACAGCGCCTCATCCACCCACGGCAGTCCGCAGTGCGCGATGATGACCGTCAGGTCCCGGAATTCCCGCCCGATGTCGTCGAGCAGCGCGGGCCGGCCGAGTTCCAGCTGGGCGTCGATCCGGGTCGACCCGGCCTGGTGGATCATCACGGGGATACCGAGCTCGGTGGCCTTACGGTAGATGGGGAAGGCCAGGTCGCGGTCGTTGGCCGCCCAGTGCTGGTACATCGGGTAGAGCTTCAGCCCAGTCAGGCCCAGGCCGCAGATCGCGCGCTCCAGTTCGGCCACCGCGGCAGCCGGTCCCTTGAAGGCAGGGTTGACCGAGGCGAAGCCGATGAAGTGCTCCGGATCAGTCCGGACGACCGCCGCGATGTAGTCATTGCACTTCTCGGGGTCGGGCGGCCCCTCGACGCCGAGGATGCCGTCGGTGTCCACCGTGCCGATCAGGTGCCCGTCGAGATGCTGCGGCGAGACCGCCAGCACGACGATCTTGTCAAAGCCTGGATGATCGTTAAGCGACTCGGCGGGGCCGATCAGCGGCCATCCCCGCCTGGCCAGTCCGCTGGCCTCCCACTCGGCCTCGGTTGGCATCCGGTGGGACGGCAGCTTGCCCATGCTCCGGTAGATGCACAGCGACCCTTCCCGCCCGTAGTCCACCGTGAACCCAGGATCCGCGGCGAGGCTGAGAATGTGGCTGTGCGCGTCAATGATCACTACCTGGCCCCGTCGTTCGCAGAGCCTTTGCAGGGTCGTCTCACCACGGCCTCCCGATTTAGGTATCAGGCTGAATGCTCCGGACGCGCGCTCGGACGAGTCGTCGTAGATCACGGATGACATTGGCGTTGAACGGAAGCTGATCGAGCTCTTCGATCCATGCGCCAGCAGCCGTGATCTGTTCCCGGACGACGCTGGCGGCCAGCCGATCGGGGATACCGCTCGCGTTGGCCAGACCGCGCAGCATTGGCCAAGAGAATTGCTGGCGGATCTTGCCGCCAACGGGAAGTGCCATGGTGCGGTCACCGTAAACGGCGGAGGAGGGCAGATCGTACGCCGGGGTGACCCTCCACTCGCCTCGCGGATCTTTCAGAATCGCGAGGTTCTTCGCATGAAGGTCTCCGTTTCCTGAGAGATATGCGAAGACGAGCAGCCGGTACAGCTCGAGCGCGGCCACGCCGGGCGCACGGCAGCGTCTCGCGAGCCCCATGATGGCATCTTCAGTCGGGATGACGTATTTGTCGCCGGGCCAGCGGCCGAGGACCTGACAGGCGTCCTCGACCGCGAGTAGGCGAATGTGATCGTTGTCCGGCACCCGGTCGAATCGGTGGACGAGCAGGCCTGATGCCCCGTCGCGATCGTGGACGAGATCCACCTCCGCGAGCCTGAGCCGGGTATGGGTGGCCGCACGGAAGAAGAAATGCTCGTTCTCGACGAGATGCGGAAATTCCGGCGGGTTGAGCTTCAGGATGTAGGCGCCTGTCCGCCCCTGGATTGGCACGTTGAGCATCTGGCCCGATACCTTGTCCTGGATGCCAGGCAGAGCTGTCCGATCGGGCTGATCGCCAATTGCCTGCGCGAACAGCTCGGCGAAGACAACGGCGCCGAAGTCGTCGACCTTGAGGGGCCTGGTATCGCCGGGCTTCTCGCCCGCCGGGACTATTTGGACATCGCCGATGGTATCGACGCCTACGGCAAGCAGCATCGAGAACTCGTCGTCGGCTGACGTACCCACGCTGCGGCGCAGCGCTGTCATCCGCCTTCCTTCCGGCAGCAGGCCCGCAAAGAACGGAGGGACCGCGGCGGCCGGCGCTGTGGTCGGCTCGGGTCTTAGTGGCAAGGTCCAAGCCACCGGCGGGCCGCTGGTATCCAGGTACGCTGGCAAATAGCGGAACTCAGTGCGGTCTGGCAGTCGCCGCAGCAGGCCGGCCAGCACGCCCGCCTTGTAAACGTCAGCAGTTTTGACGAGTCGCAGTTGCTGTAGCGGCGTTCGGGCCACCCATCTCACTCCTCGCCTTGGCGAACGACACCCCTGCCGGGCTCGAGCACGAAATCGACGCCGAGCTGACCCAGTACGGCAAGGACCTTGTCGAGTTGCACGGTCGGCTTGCCCTGCTCCAGCGTGTGCACAAAGCGAGTGGACACACCGGCCAGCGCGGCAAGCTCGTCTTGGTGGAGCCCGAGTTCGAGCCGTCGGCGTCGGACCACCGCAGCCAGCGCGTCCGGACTGTTTGCACGGTCGTGCATATTAAGGAGTCTACCGGGTCCTGGGCCCGTTGGCTAGGGCTTGAGATGCACGGTCGTGCATTCAAATGAATAGCGAGCCCTGGTGAGGTTCGACGGGGGAGCCGATATGCACGAACGTGCATGGAGTCGGGCGATGGTCGCGTGGGCGAGGCAGGACAGCTCGATGGGGCGCAGGGAGTCGGAGCGGTTCCACGTCGCGGCGTCGACCGTGTCGCGCTGGTGGACATGCTCGATGGACCCGAAACCGTGCTCCACCAGCAGATCTGACATGTCGCCGGGGGACAGGAACGTCAGCCAGGGCTCGCCGCGCTGGGCGGCTACCGGTGCGACCTGTTCGACGTAGCTGTCGCCGGCCTCGTCGCGCAGGCCCCCGGGCAGCATGTGGTCGGTGATGATTTCGGTGCCCGGCGCGAAATGGCCGATGACCGCCAGGGTCTGGCCGATGGCCGCCCGGCTGAGGTACATGGTGACGCCGAGCCAGCTGACCAGCGCGGGCCGGGCGGGATCGAATCCGCCCTTGATGAGACGCTCCTCCAGCGAGTCGTTCTCGAAATCTACGGGCACGAAGGTGAGGCTGTCAGGTGCGGGGATCCGCGCGGCGGACAGCAGCCGCCGCTTCCGCTGCTGGGTCGCCGGGTGATCTACCTCGAAGACCCGGACCTGGTCGGCCAGGCCGGAGCGGTAGCCGAACGAGTCAAGGCCGGCGCCGAGGATCACGTACTGGGTGACGCCGCCCCGGACGCTGTCGGCGAGGCGGTCCTCGGTATAGCGGCTGCGGCAGGTGGCCTGGGCCCGCGCAGACCGCAGGACCAGGTGCGTGCCGTGGGCACGGTGATAACTGAGGAACTCCTCGGCTTGATCTCCCAGCATCGCCGACGCCAGCACGTCCGCGAAGATCCGCGGTTCATCATCGACGATCAGGTGGGCTGCCCGCGCGGCGGCTGCGGTGAGCGCAGTCTGGCTCGGCTCTTCGTTGGTATTCACCCAGTGGACAATACCAATCGATATGTTTATCATATCACAAAAAGGAAAATAGCGTAAGGGCATTGGAATTACAATTCGGTTGCTCTGGATATGTTTTCCCCGGTGTTATCCAGCGCGGCCGTTGTTAGTCAGAGGGGAGTGGCATGGTCGAGTCGCCAACGGCGGGGGTGACCGTGGCCTGCTGTCAGTTTGCGCCCCGGGTGGGCGAGCTGACGGGGAACCGGGCGGCCTGCCTGGACGTGGCGGCGCGGGCCGCCGGCCAAGGCGCGCGCATCGTCGTCCTGCCCGAACTGGCCAGCAGCGGCTATGTCTTCCGCGACCTGGCCGAAGCGCGCACGCTGGCCGAGCCGGTGGATGGCCCGACCGCCGCGCAGTGGGCGGCCCTGGCCGGCCGCCTCGGCATCACGCTGATCGGCGGCATCTGCGAGCTGGGCGATGACGGCGCCCTGTACAACACCGCTGTTGTCGTCGCCGGCCCGGGCATCCTCGCCGCGTATCGCAAAGTCCACCTCTGGGACGCCGAGAAGCTGGTGTTCACGCCCGGTTCGCAGCCGCCGCCGGTCGTGCAGATCGGCGGGGCGCGGCTGGCCGTGATGATCTGCTACGACCTGGAGTTCCCCGAGTGGGTCCGGCTGCCCGCTCTGGCCGGGGCGCAACTGCTGTGCGCCCCGACGAACTGGCCGCTGTTTCCCCGTCCGGACGGGGAGCGGCCGATGGAGGTCGTGCGGGTGCAGGCGTCCGCGGCGATCAACCGGATGTTCATCGCGGCCTGCGACCGCGTCGGCCACGAGCGCGGCGTGGACTGGGTCGGCGGCTCGGCCATCATCGACCCGGACGGCTGGCCGCTGGCTGGCCCGGTGCCGGGCGACGAGGAGCGCATCCTGGTGGCGGTCTGCGATCTCGGCGCCGCCAACGACAAGCGGACCAGCGAGCGCAATGACGTTATGTCCGATCGCAGGCCCCAGCTGTATGGCGGGCTGGTCCAAGGGGGGCGGCTGAGCGTGGCCGAATCAGCCGCGATCGGCGCGACCGGTGCGCCCGTGCCTCAGGCGGGGCCGGTGGCCTCGAAGGCTTCGAGTGCCTCACCCGGGGTGTCGTAGTAAGCGTCGGGGCCCATCGCGGCGCTGATGCCGTAGCGGTCGAGTTGCTTGTGCACCGGGCCGATGACATTGGCGACCACGAAGCGGATGTGCCGTTCGTGCAGCTGCCGGACGGCCTCCACGAGAACCGAGGACGCGGTGTAATCGATGTCGCCGATGGCCGCACAGTCAAGAACCAGCCACCGGAACGGGGTTCCCTGCGCGAGGGTCAGCATGTCCTCGACGAGCCGGATGGCGTTGGCGTAGTAGAGGCTGGTGCCGAACCGGTAGACGACAAGTCCCGGCTCGGTCCGTACATCAGGTGTCACCGGGAAAGCCTGCCAGTGCCCGGCCAGCGACTTCACCAGAACGCTGTTGCGGGGGTGGTAACTGTGCCGCAGGTGGTCGATCACGGAGGCGACGACCGCCACGACGATGCCGTCCTGGACCCCCAGCACCACCACCGCCACCGCGGTGAGGACGGCTACGGCGAACTCGTGCCGGCGGATGGCCAGGATGCGCCGCATTCCCCGGATGTCGATGAGCTCGACGGCGATCAGGAAGACCACCGCGGCCAGGGCGGCGATCGGCAGGTAGGCGAGGGGCCCGGTGAGCAGGAGTAGGACGATGAGCACCGCGACGCTGGTGGTGAGCGGGGCCAGCTGGCTGCGGCCGCCCGCGCTGTCCACCATCTGGGTCTTGGTCGGGCTGCCGTTGACGACGAAGGTGCCGGAGAACGCGGCGGCGACGTTGGCGGCACCCAGGCCGACCAGGTCGGTGTCCGCGCTGAACGGCTCCTCGTGTTTCACTGCGTAGGCGCGTGAGGTTGCCGCGCTCTGGGCGAGGATGACGACGAACATCGACGCCGAGGCGCCGAGCAGGATCCTGGCGGCATGCCAGCTGAGGGTGGGCGGCCCCAGGTGCGGGAGCCCCTGCGGTACGGCGCCGAGCACGGCCACGCCATGCCCGGCCAGGTCCGCTGCCCGGCTCACGATGATCGCGCCGACCACCGCGATAAGAGCCCCGGGAACGCGGCGGGTGATCTTGCGGGCGGTAAGTGTGACGGCGATGACCGCGACCGAGACGGCCACGGTTTCCCAGTGCGCGTGGGGCAGCTTGCTCAGGGTGTCCACGAGCTTGTTCAGCGTGCCCGTGCCCGTGGCCTTGACCCCGAGCACGTCCGGGAGCTGCCCGGCGGCCACCTGGATGCCGACACCGGTGAGGAAACCGAGCAGGACGGTGCGCGACAGGAAATTCGCCAGGAACCCGAGCCGGGCCAGCCGGGCGAGCAGCAGCAGCCCACCGGTGAGCAGCGCGGCGAGCCCGGCCAGCTGCACGTATTTCGTCGATCCGGCGGCCGCCAGCCCGGTCAGGGCGGCGGCGAGGATGGCTGCGGTGGCGGAGTCCGCGCCGACGACCAGGTGACGAGATGCGCCGAGAACGGCGAACACGGCCATCGGCAGGAGCAGCGTGTACAGGCCGGTGACCACCGGCATTCCCGCGATCTTCGCGTACCCGAGAACCTCGGGGATACCCAGGGCCGCCAGCGTGATGCCGGCCAGCACGTCCCCGGTGACCTGGGACCGTCGCAGGGGCAGCAGCCCGCGCGCCACAGGCCATTTCCGCAGCCATCCCCGGGGGCCCGTCACCGCCGGGGGTCCACGTGAACTTTGGGGCCCGGGCCCGCGCCGGCCGGCCGCCATCCGGCCAGGACGTCGGCTACCTCGGACAGGCCGACGGTAGCGCAGACCAGCGGCGTGGGGTCCACCGAACCCGACGCGTAGTGCTCGATCGTGGCCGCCAGGCCGGGCGACGCACTCAGGATGCCGACGGCTGTGATGTCCTTGAGCACCATCGTGCGCGTGTCCACGAGGCTTGGGGTGCTCGCCAGCCCGATATAGACAACCCGCTTTCCAGGCTCAACGATATCGGCGGCTAGTCCCGGGAGCGCGGCCGCGGTCGAGCAGTCGATGACCGCGTCGAAGGCCAGGTCAGGGAGCTCGCTGGCCGTCCACGTGCCGTGTACTCCGAGCCTGCGGCCGAACTCCATCGACTGCGCGGAGAGACCCAGGAGGTGTACCTCCGCGCCGGCCGACAGCGCGAACAGCGAGACGAGCAGGCCGATCGTGCCGGGACCCAGCACCAGGACCCGGTCGCCGGACGCGAGGCCGGCGGCCTGGACGGCCCGCAGCGCGCTACCCCCTGGCTCAACGAGGGCGCCGGCCACCTGGTCCACCGAGTCGGGCAGTGGGTGCAGCGCGGCCGCCGGAACAGGCATCTGTTCCGCCAGGGCGCCTGGCCAGCCACGACGTACCCCGATCTCGAAGCGGTCGTGGCACACGTGCTGCCGGCCGGTCAGGCAGCGGTGACACCGGCCACAGCCCAGCATGGTGTCGCCCGTGGTGCGGCGTCCCAGCCATGCCGGGTCGACGCCGCCGCCGACGGCGGACACGGTGCCGCACCACTCGTGGCCGATCCGCACGGGGAACCGCGCCTGCCCGTCGCCCAAGTAGGCCATCTCGCCGGTGAAGAACTCGACATCGGTCCCGCAGACCCCTGCGCGTTCGACATCCACGACCACCTGGCCAAGCCCTGCCGCCGGCGGCGCGACGTCCTGCACCCCGGATTCATGTGGTCCGGTGATCACGAAGGCCCTCATGCCGCGATGCCACCTGCCTCATGGTTCACATGCCAGACTCTAGTTCTGGCTGGAAGGAAGGCTGGAGATGACACGAACGGCGGCTATCACCGGAGGCGCCAGCGGGCTGGGCCTGGCCTGCGCGGAGCGTCTCACCCGCGACGCGATCGAGGTCATCACGCTGGACATCGCGCCGGGGGCCGACATCATCGTCGATGTCAGTGACCCGGCCGCCGTTACGGCCGCCGCCGAGCGCATCGGCCCGGTCGACATCCTGATCAACAGCGCCGGGATTGTCGGCCCGAA
>OBLT010000958.1_pt1 | contig 18779 bp, 17 predicted proteins | sample 1518721 | NCBI WGS metagenome assembly OBLT01 (sample SAMEA3539307, study PRJEB22396) | soil metagenome | biome: tundra; feature: field; material: soil | place: USA | collected 2010-05 | depth 0.15 m | reverse complement strand
GCGCGGGCCGGCCAGGCCTCCCAGGAGGTCCAGAGCGGCCGGTACCCCTGCTGGCTCCAGAACGGCGCGGACAGCGGGTTGACCTGCTCATAGTGAAGCAGCGTCACGGGCACCCCGGCGGCCTGGATTTCCCGGTGAAAATGCGCGACCAGGGCAGCGCCGGCGCCGCTGCCGCGCTCAGCGGGCCGGACGAACATCAGCATGAGGTAGGCCACCGGCGCCGGGCCGGTCATCGGGGCTATCCAGGCCGCTGCTTCCGGCCGCTGGGCATACAGCATGCCGGCCGGCGTGCCGTCGCGCTCGGCCAGCCACGCCCAGGCGTCCGGCTGGACGAGCGTGGCGGCCACTTCGCGGTGCAGCGCGGCGGCCGTCCCGGGCCGTTCGATCGCGCCGCTGAAGTGCGCGTCGAACCGGACCACCTCAAGTCCCAGGCGGACAACCGTGTCGATGTCCGCGGGTCCGGCCCGCCTGATCTGCAGGTCGTGCCGCGCCATTCCATCTGCGGGGTGGTGGCGTGTCGTGCGCGCGGCGACGACGGTCAGCGGCGTAAGTCCGTGCCTCAGCAGGGCTACGACCCCGTCGATGTCGCGGCTGGGCCAGGCGACGACGGCGGCAGTGTCCTCGTCATCGGCCCCCGGATGGGCGGCCAGATGATCACGCCATAGCGACAGCAACTGGTCCAGGGCGCTCGCCACGTCCGGTCCTGCTATCTGCGGGGTGAGCTGGAATCTGCGCGCCGCGCCCCAGGCCAGGCCGAGCGACCCAGGCGCACCCTCCCAGTGTTCGCACGTCCCGATGGCCGTCGGCTGCCCATCGGCCCCGGTGACGATGAGCCCCGCGTCGCAGCCGGCCGGCGGGGCCTCTGGCGTGGGCAGCAGCGGATCGATGGCCTGCCAGCGCCGCGCGACCTGCGCGATCACGCTGCTCGCGGTATCCCCGGCGACAGCCGACATGAGCGTCCTCCTGCGGTGTTCCTCTAGGTGGAGCGTTAGCTGCGGAGGCTGTCGTCCCCGGCGATGTTCGTCAAGCTCTCTCGCACGGTCTCAGTCAAGGGGTCCCCGGGCGGCATGGCCCGCTCGCAGCGTGCGACGGTGTCGCGGAGCAGCGTCGCCGCGTCACCCAGGCGTCCCACGGTGTAATAGGCGTTGGCCAGGTTCGCCCGGCGGGCCAGGGTATCCGGGTGATCGGCGCCCAGGACCCGCTCGTAACCCGCACAGGTCTGCTCGTAGAGCTGCAGCGCGGAGGCCATCCGGCCCGCCGAGTGGTACGCGGAGCCGAGGTTCCCGCGGGCCGCGATGGTGTCCAGGTGGTCGGGGCCGAGGAAGCGTTCCCGGTCGGCGAGGACCCGCTTGTACTGGGAGAGGGCATCCTTGAGCCGGCCGTCGGCCAGGTAGGCCTCGGCCAGCTTCTGCCGGGTGGTCATGGTGCCGGGATGCCGAGGTCCCTGGACGCGCTCGCGGTCGGCCAGCGTGCGCCGGTACAGCCGGATCGCGTCGCCCAACTGCCCCGCGGCACGGTACGCGGCGGCAAGCTCGTCCCGCGCGCCCAGCGTGTCGGGGTGGTCAGGCCCGCGGACGCGCTCGTAATCACTGGCCGCGCCGTCCAGGATGGTGACCGCCTCGCCGAACTGGCTGGCCGCCACCGCGGCATGGCCGAGATTGTGCCGGGCCGTGATGGTGGCCGGGTGATCCGGCCCCAGCACGCGGACCCGATCGGCCAGGACCCACTCAAACCACGAAACGGCCTCCGCTGCCCGGCCCGCCGCCAGGTACGCGTCGGCCAGCCGCTGGCCTGCCATCAGGGTGTCCGGGTGGCCCGGCCCGAGGAGCCGGTCGCTGGCCGCGGCGAGTTCCCTCCAGTACGCGACAGCCGGGCCGGCCAGCCGCGCGCTGTCCAGGCTCCGCCCGGCACGCTTCAGCAGCAGATGACAGCCGCCCCTCCACAGCCGGTCGCCGGCGGCCCGTTGAAGGCTGGCCGTACACGACCGCAGGCCCGCAGTCAGCCACTCCAGCTGCTCATCCGCGGGCCATACCTCCAGTAGCGCGTCGGCGGCCGCCCGCACCGCCCGATCCAGCATCTCTTCGGGCATCGCGGCCCGGATCGCGGCCTGAAGCACTGAGTTGATCCGGACCGTCGGCGGCGTGCTCGACATATCGATGGCCAGCAAGCCTGCCCGCTCCAGAGTGAGCAACGCGCCCCAGGTACGCTCCCGGTCGGCCGGCCCCCTGGCGCCGACTCGCGCCAGGTATTCGCCCGCGGCCGACGAGGCGAACACCGCGCCGGGGATCCCATGGCCATCGAGAAGCGCGGCCAGCCCCAGCACGGACTGGATGCCCCCACCCGGCGCCAGCCGGTCAGCCTGCTCGACAGAGAACGTCCAGGTGACCGCGGCGGCGGGCGGCTCGGCGCCGGCCGCCGCCCGCTGCTCCCGCCTGCGCACAAAATAGTCCCGGTATTCACGGCAGGAGAGCGCCGAACTCGTGATCACCACGCTGGCCTGGGCGAGCGCCAACGGCTCACAGCCAAGATCCGCCGTGAGGTCTATCGCTCCGAGGCGCTGGTCTGGGTCCGCGGTAAGGCGGCCCATCAGGTAGCTCAGGGCCTCGCGGGAGCTGAAAACCCCGACCGGGAGAACCAGCGCCCGGCGCTCGTCGGGCACAGTCGCCGGATCCGCGGTCGTGACGAGGGTCATGCCCGCCGGCCCCTGCGGCCAGAGTCCCTCCAGATCCGCAGCATCAGCCAGATCGTCGAGCACCACCAGCCACGGCCGGCTGGTCTCGCTGAGGAAGTTAAGGAAGCGGGCAGCGATGGACTCGGCGTCACCGGCCGGATCGGCGCCCATCGCGGTCACTGCCCCCTCCACATAGCTGGAGAGCACCGACGCCCGGCTCGTGGCCACCACCCAAACCAGCAACTCCACCCGGCGTGACTGCCACAACCACTCAGCGAAAGACACCGCGATCTGGGTCTTGCCGCACGACCCCAGCCAGTCCCGCAGCCCTTCGGCGGCCACCCGGCCAGGCGCCAGCACCACCGTGGCACCCGGAATCAGCGTCGTCCCCAGGCCGGGCGCTGTCTCCGACCTGGCCATGAAACCATCGGCGAGCGGAGGCACCGCACCCGACCGGACCGGCCACACCACTCGTCCGCCTCGCAACCCCACCGGCCCCCCGGCCGGCCCCTGGCTGTCCACGGGGCCACTATCCGCGACAGCATCTGCAGCGAACACCTTATGTATCACCTTCCATAAATATGATCTCCAATCACGTCAGCTCTCTCAACTGTTTCCGGCGCCGGCCCGCCTGGGGCCCCGGCCCAGACATGCGACGCTCACCACCTAGGCCCGGGTGGCGGCCGGGGCAGTCCAGGACTCCGGGCCGCCGGAGGATCTGCTGGCGAGAATATGCTCGACCAGGGTGATCAGAACCTGCTTCACCGAGCCGGGTTGGCGGGCGTCGCAGAGCACGGCCGGAACGCGGGGGTCGAGGTCGAGTGCAATGCGGACGTCGGCTGGATCGTACGGGGGAGCGCCGTCGAAGCAGTTGATGGCGATGACGAACGGTAGCTGGTGCTGCTCGAAATAGTCGACGGACGGAAAGCAGTCGCCAAGACGGCGGGTGTCGGCCAGGATCACGGCGCCGAGCGCGCCATAGCAGAGCTCGTCCCACATGAACCAGAAGCGCTCCTGGCCAGGCGTGCCGAAGAGATACAGCACGAGGCGACTGCCCATGGTGATCCGGCCGAAGTCCATCGCGACGGTCGTCGTTGTCTTGTTGTCGACGCCGCTGAGATCGTCCTGACCAGCGCTCGCGCTGGTCAGGGCTTCCTCGGTGCTCAGTGGCCGAACCTCGCTGATCGCGCCGACGAACGTCGTCTTGCCTGCCCCGAACCCGCCCGCGATGAGGATCTTGAATGCGGCGAGCGAGCGGTCGGGGGTGCCGTCAGAGGGCGCGGAGCCCATGCAGTACCTCCTTAAGCAGGTCGGTGCTGGGTTGTTCACCGGCGCGTCGTCGTGGCACCACGGTAATGCGGCCTTGCTGGATGAGGTCGGCGATGAGGACCCGGACCACGCCGACCGGCAGCGCCATGTCCGACGCCACGTCAGCCACGGTGGCCTGCCGCCGGCACAAGCCCAGGATCCTGCGGTGCTCGGGGCTGAGGCGGAGCGGATCTTCGGCCGCCGCGGCCGGGGCGGAGGCGACGACAACCGCGATCAGGTCCAGCACCTCGCCGTCAGCCGGCTCCGTCCTGCCGCCAGTGAGCGCGTAGGGGCGCACTACCGGGCCAGCATTCCGATCAACCCACTTGTCGCCCGCACCCATGGCTGGCTTACTCCACCGGGGTCTGAGTGGCCGGGAACCTCGCCCGTGACGCCAAACGCGGCCCGGCGCGTTTCACCAGCATCGCCATCTCATAGGCGACCAGGCCCGCATCGGCGTTCGCGGGACAGAGCGCGGCCAGGCAACTGCCATGACCGGCGGCGGTGACGAAGAGAAGCGCCTGTTGCAGTTCGATGATGGTCTGCCGGACCTCGCCGACGCCGAAGTGCTCCCCCGCGCCCTTGGCCAGGCTCTGCACACCCGCGGCCAGCGCGGACATGTACTCCGCGTCTTCGCGGCTCAGGTCCCTGGATGCGGCGACGACGAGCCCGTCGCGAGACAAGATCACGGCGTGCCGGAAATGTGCGACCCGGTCGGCAAGGTCATCGAGCAGCCAGCCCAGATCCCGCCCTGACCCGGCCGCGGGTTGCTCCTCCATCACGCCTCCTCGCTGTGCGGCGACTCGGCGGCCTGTCGCCCGGCCGTCCTCGCGCCCGCCGCGGGCTGCGCATCGGGCGTCTCGGTCAGGCGGCCACGCTGCCAGCCGCTCTGCAAGGACGCCGCCAGGTCGCGCGCCTGCTCCGGAGTGTGGGTGTCGGAAGGCACGGGATCGGTGCCCGATGGCCGGTCGGCTGCCGGGGGGCCGCCCTGGAGATGCGGGGACAAGCTCGCCTGGCGGGTCCGGCGGGGAAGACCGCGGTAAGTAGCGGCGGCCGGCTGGCTGACGCGGGGAGGGCTGTCTGGCGGGCTGACGCGGGGAGGGCTGTCTGGCGGGCTGACGCGGGGAGGGCTGTCCGGGCCGGTCCCCGCCGTCTGGTAGGGCGCGGACAGCGATGGTGGCGGCGAGCGCTGGCCGGTCAGGGCCAGCGGCTCCGCGGAGCGCAGATCCAGCCCGGCCGCTCTGTCGGCCGCTCTGTCAGCCACCGCGCGAGCCTCTGGCCGCGAGCCGATGGCCGTCTCGGCGGGCGGCACGACGATGCTGCTAGGCATCAGCACGATGGCCGTGGTCCCCCCGTACGGCGACGGGCGTAGCGTCACCCGGACACCGTGCCGGGCGGCAAGCTTGCCCCCGACGAAGAGGCCGAGCCGGTCTGCGTTGGCCAGGTCGAAGTCAGGCGGCCTGGCCATCTGCTGGTTGATCTCGTTGAGCTGATCGGGCTCGATGCCCAGGCCCCGGTCATCAATCTCGATGGCGAAGCCGTTGGCCACCCGCTCAGCCCTGACCTCGACCCGGGTACCGGAGGGGGAGAACAGGGTCGCGTTCTCTATCAGCTCGGCCAGCAGGTGAATCATGTCCGCGACGGCCGGCCCGGCCACCGCGTCCTCGGCGACCGTGAGGACTGTGACCCGTTTGTAGTCCTCGACCTCTGCCATCGCCCCGCGGATGACATCGATGACCGGTACCGGATCGCTCCAGGTACGCCCGGGCGCCGCTCCGGACAGGATGGTCAGGCTCTCGGCGTGGCGGCGCATCCGGGTGGTGAGGTGGTCCAGCGAGAACAGGTCCGCCAGCGCGCCGGGATCGGAGGCCTTCTGCTCCAGCGCATCGATCAGGCGCAGCTGCCTTTGCAGCAGGGACTGGTTCCGTCTCGCCAGGCTGACGAACACCTGCCGGAGGCCGTTGCGCAGCCGGGCCTCGCCGGCCGCTGCCTCGATAGTGGTCTGCTGCAGAGCGGCAATCGCGGCGGTGGCCTGGGCGATCTCGATGGTCTTCGTGCGCGGCCGCAGGCGGCTACCGTCCGGCGGTATGAACTCCTGTCCGCTCCGAAGCCGCTGCACGACCTGTGGCAACTGCTCGTCGGCCAGGTGCCGGGCCGTCGCCGCCAGGTCGGAGATATCCCGCGAGAGCCTGCGCGCGAACGATCCCATCAGGATGACGGCGATGACGATCACTAACAGGGCGCCGCCGCCCAGGAGAATCAGCTCGCCCAGATGGTGACGGCTCATCGAGGAGAGGTGGTCATCCAGGCCGCTGCCGAACGCCACGGCCAGTCCCCAGAGCACCATCAGGCATGCAGTCGGCACCGCCACCATGGCGATGAAGGTGAAGCGGATCGATCGGCGCGCGGCGTACGGCCGTTCCGGGCCCGCCGGGCTGGATACGCCCATATGGTCACTCCTGGATCGTTCCCGTGCACGGAGCCCGTTACTTTGCGCCGAACCCGGCGCTACCGTCAGTTGTCCATTCTGAGTCATTACGCACCATTTTCATGGAGCTTCCGGAAAATTGGCGCACTGCTATGCCGGACCGTTACGTCACTCAACGCACAGGTTCCGCGGCCCGATGCGGATTATGCGAACCCAGGCGGCTGTTCCTGGCCGGCCGTCTGCATGACGTGATCAGCCGAGGGGGGCCGGTCAGGCGTGAGCGCGCAGGTATCCGCCGAAGCGCTCGTCGATCTCCTCGCCGGTCAGCCCGAAGTCCGCGAGGGAGTACCGGTGCGCGGACCTGGCGCCCCCGGTTGCGCTTTGCCCGCGGCGGACCCGCATGGCGTCCGCGGCGCCGCCGCTGAGCGGCAGCCCGAAGTAGGCGTAACTCGACTCGACGGTGCCGATCGGGTCGGCGACGAAATCGTCGTAGTCGACGTCGTAGAACTGTGCCGGGTCGCTTCGCGCGCGCACGGCCGTGAAGCGTTCGAGGCCATAGGCCCACAGCTCCAGCTGGTCGCGCCCGATCACTTCGCCCCGGAACGTGGTCGACCAGCCAGCGGCGGCCTGCTCGGCGAGGCTGCAGACGGAGGCGATAGCGGTCCTGGGCGCGCGGTGCGTCTGGATCACGAGTGCGTCCGGATAGACACGGAGCAGGGCGTCCAGTGCGAACAGGTGGCTGGGGTTCTTGAGCACCCAGCGCCGGCCGGCGTCGGGCAGGCCGATCAGCTGCAGGTTGCGCCGGTGCCTGCGGTAGGCGTCCGTCCAGTCCTGGCCGCGCAGCCACGACGAGTAGGTCGGCACGTGCGCCAGGCATTCGTAGGAGATGGACCGCATTGACTGCCGCAGCAGCTGCCAGCATTCCTCCACCTGGTCGGCTGCTATGTAGTGCACCCCGGTGAACTCCGGATGATCGATGTGGTGCTGCTCGTAGCCGGCCTGAATGTGGCGGAAGACCGGGTTGGCCGCCCATGTTTCCCGGGGCGGGCGGGGCTGCGGCGCTTCTGTGAGCCACATTTCCAGGCCCTGGTGCGCCGGGTCGGCCGTCAGCAGCCGGTGCAGCGCGGTCGTGCCGGTGCGGGGCAGCCCGGTGACGAAGATGGGACGATCGAGGCCGGTCTCCGCGTATTCGGGGTGCGCCTGCCACGCTGCCTCACTGAGCAGCCTGGCCACCAGCGCGCCGCGCAGGAAGACCCGCTTCAGCTTCCTGCCCAGCGGGGTCAGGCCCGCGTCCCGGGCGTAGGAGTCCAGCAGCACGGCGAGGCCGTCGCGGTAGGCGTCGGAGCCGAACTCCGCCAGGCCGGTGAGCCTGGTGGCCGAGGCGTGCAGGTCCTCGACCGTGCCGACGCTGTCCCGCTCGGTGCTCACTGGGATTCCACTCAGTGGTGGTACTCGCCGCAGTTGACATCCAGGCACTGGCCGGTGATGGCGCGGGCCATGCCGGAAGCCAGGAACACCACGGCGTCCGCTATCTCGTCCGGCTCAGGCAGCTTGCCCAGATCGATCGCCGCCGCGGTCTCGTCGTAGATCTGCTGTGCATCCACGCCGCGTTTCTTGGCCAGGTAACCGAAATACCATTTCAGTGAGTCGCCCCAGATATGACCGGGCGCCACGGAATTGACCCGGATACCCTGCGGGCCAAGTTCGGTGGCCAGGCTCTGCGCCATCGCGAGCAGGGCCGCCTTGGCCATCTTGTACGGGCCCATCGTGCGCTGCGAATAACGAACCACCATGGAATTGATCATCACCACGGATCCCCCGGTGGCGGCGAGCGCGGGGACGAACAGCCTGGTTAGCTGCAGGGCGGCGACCACGTTCGCGTCAAGGCTGGTGCGGATAGCGGCCAGGGAGACGTCAGCCAGATCGGCGATCGGCGGCATCGCGAGTGCGTTATACGCCAGCGCGTCGACGTGGCCGAAAGCGTCGAGCGCCGCCTCGGCCAGGTGCGCGGTCGCGCCCTCATCGGTGATATCGGTCGGGATGGCCAGGCCGCGGCGGCCGAGGGCGGCGATCTCCTTGGCCACCTCGTCCAGGCGGGATGCCGTGCGGGCGGCGAGGACCACGTCCGCGCCCGCGCGGGCGCTCTGCAGCGCGATGGAACGGCCCAGGCCGGGGCCGACCCCCGCGACCACGATCACCTTGTCTTGGAGCAGCATCAGCCCAGCATCCTCACGGCGACGGCGGCCTGGCGCGCGGCGATCCGCTCCGCGTGCTGCTGAGGGCTCACCAGTGCCTGCTCGTAGTACGGCAGCCGGCCTGCCAGATCGGCCACTGGCACTATCTCCACGGCTGGCCCGTCGTCAGGCTTCAGCTCCCGGGTCAGCCGCTGCCAGCGGATCTGCAGGTAACCCCGCCGGTGCCCGGTGCGCTCCAGCCAGTTCGCGACACCTGGATCGCTCTCGCTGACCACGAACCGCATCCTGCCGTCCGGGTCAGTGCGGGCCTGATCGGCGGTGAGGCTGGTCTGGTGATTGATGTAGTCCAGCGAGATGTACCACAGGCTGCCGAGCTGGATTCCCTGATAGGGCGCGGTGCCGCGGCCGGCCGCCGGCACGGTCACGATCATTGCCTGGCTGTCCTCAAGGTCGTAGTGGCCTGCCGACGAGAACTGCGTGGCCAGGCCGCCGGGCGTCGGGCGTGGCGGTGTCAGCGTGTTGACCGGCAGCGGCAGGTAGAACCACTCGGGGAAGGCCAGAAACGTCCTGAGCCGGGACAGCAGGATCTTGCCTGCCACGCTGTAGCGCTTGGCCAGCGTGGCGATGTCCGGTGCGGCGGGTGCGCAGCCGGCCCGGTCGGCCCGGCGGATGCTGATCGTCCCGCGCCGTTCGCTGTTCCAGTCGCTGTACACCTCACGGACCAGGAGCATCGCCGATCCGGCGCCAAGCGTGAAGTAATTGCGCCCGGGGTTGTCCCTGGCCGGCCCGAACCGGAGCTCGAACGTGCCGTCGCCGGCTATCTCGATCGCCCGGTCGTCGAACGCGGTCAGGCTGTCCGGCACCTCGACCGGGGAATAGTCGCCGTTCAGCACCTGAAAGCTCAGGTCGATGGTGCTGCCCCGGCGGCCGGTGACGACGTACTCCGCGTCGTCGCGCAGGTACGAGTGGAAGTACAGGGTGTCCGGGTTGTCCAGCCCCATCTTCGTATACGGGCCGGTCGACTGGGCGAAGTAAGGAAAGTCCCGCTGGTACGCCCACGCCAGCTGCAGCGAGGCCTTGATGTTGCCCGCGAGGTAGTCGTATCCCTCGGCGAGGTCCTGTTCATCCTTGATGTGCGGTGCCCCGGTGATGATCTTCTCGGCCTCGAGCACCGCGTCCGCGAACGGCTGGGTGAGCACGCGCTCAGAGTAGAACGAGTTCTAGAAACACGTCAATGACGGGGGTCATCCCGCTGGCTGCGCGGCCCAGCGGTTCGCCGTGATCTTCAGGCTGGGCAGGTCGTCGAGCGACTGGGTCGTCTCGTAGATGCGCACATAGCCGGTGTGGGCGATCCGCCACCTGCCATCCTCGCCGCGCTCATAGCGGTCCTCGTAAAACGCCGCACCCTTGATCACCACGCGGTACTCGGTAGCGATCACTGTGTCCTCGAAGCGCCACGTGCCGCTGGCCACGGCGCCGTCGATGTCGATCTCCGGCTGGCCCGCTGCGTGCAGCGTGATGATGTCCGGCCCGAGCTTGTCGCGCAGGAACGCGATGATCTCGTGACGGCTGCCGAACCGCAGCGGCTGGCCAGTCGCTGGCGAGCCGTAGTCCGCGGTGGCATCAGGGGTAAATACCTCAGCCATCTCCTGCCACAGCTTCAGGTCCACACAGCGGAGGTAGCGGTACTTCACCCGACGGATCTCTTCGAGCGCGACAAGGTCCATGTCACTAGCTTCCCCAGCTGATTGACTTTCGGCAAGAACCTGTTCTACTTTTCCCGTGCGCTTCTGCTACGCGGAGTCCATGATCGACCCGTCGTACTACGCCCCCCTCGCCCGCGCCGCCGAGGAGGCCGGGTACGACTCGATGGTGGTGCCCGACAGCATCTGCTACCCGGAGCACGCCGACAGCCGGTACCCGTTCAATCCCGACGGCACCCGCGAGTTCCTGGAGGACAAGCCCTTTCTGGAGCCGTTCTCGCTGATCCCGGCCCTGGGTGCGGTCACCGAGCGCCTGCGGTTCGTCACCTTCGTGCTGAAACTGCCGGTGCGCAGTCCGGTGCTGGTGGCCAAGCAGGCCACGTCGACGGCCGTGCTCACCGGCAACCGGCTCGTCCTGGGTGTCGGGACCAGCCCGTGGCGCGAGGACTACGAGGTGCTCGGGGTGCCCTGGGAGCACCGCGGGCGTCGGATGGACGAGGCGCTCGCCATCGTCCGCGGGCTCTCGGCCGGAGGCTACTTCGAGTACCACGGCGAGATCTTCGACCTGCCGCCGGTCAAGATCGCTCCCGTGCCGAGCGAGCCGATCCCGATCCTCATCGGCGGTCACGCGGACGCGGCCCTCCGCCGTGCCGCCCGGGTCGGGGATGGCTGGCTGCACGGCGGGGGAGATCCCGGGCAACTGCCCGGCCTGCTCGCCCGGCTGGGCGAGTTCCGCCGGCAGGAGGGCACCGCAGGCCGCCCGTTCGAAGTACACGTGATCTCCCTCGACGCGTACCGCGTGGACGGGGTGCGCCGGCTGGAGGAGCAGGGGGTGACCGACGTGATCGTCGGCTTCCGCTGGCCCTACGAGACCGGTCCCGATGTCGAGCCGCTGCCAGAGAAGATCGCCAAGCTGCGCGGCTTCGCTGACAGCGTCATGGCCAGGGTGAACGCGTGAGCGCCGGGGTCGGCATCCGGTCGGCTGTCGCCCGGGCCGTGCCCGGCCGGGCCTTCGCCGCGCTCATGCGGGCGATCTACCCCCGGATCGAAGTCGAGCTGGCCCGCGTCGCTGCCTGGGCGCCGCGCGGCGGCACGGCCGTTGATGTGGGGGCGTGGTACGGGCCGTGGACGGCCCGGTTGCTAAGGCTCGCCGACCGGGTAGTGACCATCGAGGCGAATCCGGACCTGGCCCGGCTGGTGCGGGCCAGCTTCCCCGCCGCCCAGGTCGTCGAGGCGGCGGCGTCCGATCGGGGCGGGACGGCACAACTCTGGCTGCCTGCCGGCGGGCGCGGCGCGGAGGGTACTGCCTCACTCGAGCACACCGGCGAGCGGTCCCGCACGGTTCAGCGGGTCACCATCGATAGCCTCGGCCTCACCGACGTGCGCTTCATCAAGATGGACATCGAAGGCCACGAGGCGGCCGCGCTCCGCGGCGCGGAGCGCACGATCAGGCGGGACTCGCCGATGCTCCTTCTCGAACTCGAAACCCGCCACCAGCGGATCGAGGATGTCATCGGCACTCTCGCCGATTGGGGCTACGCCGGGAAAGTGATGCCCGGCCGATCCTGGGTCCCGCTGGAGGATTTCGACCTGGCTGCCCACCAGCGGGCGAACATGCACGTGGCCGAGCGGGGAATGCTGGGACGGCTGGCGCGGCCCGCTGAGCGCTACGTCAACCTGGTGGGGTTCGAGCGGGACTGACTCGGCTGGAAGCTGGTAGAACCTAATTACTACCTTCCAGTAACATAGCGAACGATTCTGCGCCCGACCTGCCCATATACCAGCCCTGGGACTACGCCAGAAAAACTAGAACCTGTTACAGTTCGATCACGTTACTAGTCGGTTACCTGGATTGCGGTTAATGTCCAGCCATCGAAGGTGACCCTGCCGCAGGAGGAGCGCCGTGGCCCGCTTGCTCATTGCCATCGTCGTAGGGGTCGTGCTCGCCGTCGGGGCCGCCGTCCTGGCCGGTAACGCGCTGACCGGGCTGGCCAACGGCACGCCGAGCAACGCCACCCTGTATCAATACGGCTCACGCTGACCCGGGCACGGTAGTGGCGGACATGCCACGGCCGGGCCGCCGCAGCGCCGCCCCGCCGCTAGTCGAGATCGTCGTCCCGGCCCGCAACGAGGCCCTCAGGCTGCCCGAGGGGCTGGCTGCCCTGTGCCGGCACGCAGCCACCCTCCCGCTGCGCACGGCGATCGTGGTCGTCAACAGTGCGAGCACTGACCTGACGGGCGACATCGTTCGGGGGTGGCCTGCCGGCCCGGTGCCGGTCAGGCTGGTGCAGTGCGACCGCGCGGGCAAGGGACTCGCGGTGCAGGCGGGCCTGCTGGCCACCCGGGCGCCGTTCGTGGGGTTCTGCGACGCGGACATGGCCACCGACCTGTCCGCCCTGGACGTGGCGGTGAGCCTGCTCGCTCGGGGGAATCCCCTGGTCATCGGGTCGCGAATGCTGGACGCCTCGGTCGTGGAGGACAGGCACAGCGGGATCCGCCGGATCGGCGCCACCACGTTCCGTGCGCTGGCCCGCCGGATCGTCCCTGACGCCACAGATACCCAGTGCGGATTCAAGTTCTTCTCCGGGCCGCTGGCCCGCGCCGCGGCGCGGTCACTGAGGACGGCCGGTTTCGCCTTCGATGTCGAGCTGATCGCCAGGTGCCAGCGGCTGGGCGCGACCCTGACGGAGATCCCGGTCTGCTGGCGGGACGTGCCCGGCTCCACCTTCTCGGTGCCGCGGCACACCGTCGCCACCTTCCGTGATGTCGCCTCCATCTGGCTGCGGCTGCGGGCCGACTATGCCGCCGCGGGGCGAGCGCCCGCGCCAGTTCCGGCGCTCCCGGCGGACGTGTCGGCGGGCCTCCAGGCGCTTCCGGCCGCGGTCACGACGGCGTGACCGCGGCTGGCAGGTGCCCCGCAGACCTGAGCGGCACGCGGATCGCCATCGCCAACTGGCGCGACCCGTGGCATCCGCAGGCCGGCGGGGCCGAGCGGTACGCGTGGCAGATCGCCCGCGGCCTGGCCAGCCGGGGGGCCCGGGTCCGCTTCCTGACCGCGCGGGCGCCGGGGCAGCGCCGCCGCGACGGCCGTGACGGGATCGAGATCATCAGGCTGGGCGGGCGCTTCACCGTGTACCCGCTGGTGCTTGGCTGGCTGCTGGCGCACCGCCGGTCCTTCGACGCCGTGCTGGACTGCCAGAACGGGATCCCGTTCTTCACCCCGTGCGTGCTGTCCCGGCAGGTGCCTGTGCTTTGCGTTATGCATCATGTGCATTCTGTTCAGTTTGCCGTGCACTTTCCGTCCTGGATGGCGTGGGCGGGCAGAATGCTGGAAGGGCCGGCCGCGCGGTGGGCCTACCGGCGGCACGCCTGCGTGGCGGTCTCTCCCTCCACGGTCGAAGCGATGCGCACCCGGCTGCGCTGGACCGGTGACATCTACCTGATCCCGAACGGGGTGCCGCTGCCCCCGCCGCAGCCGGCCGGACCGCCGGGACCACCGCGGGCATCCTTGGTCTGGGTGGGCCGCCTGGTCGCCCACAAGCGGGCCGAACTGCTCGTGCCCGTCGCGGAGCGACTGGCCGGCCGCGGGGTCACCATCGATGTGGTGGGCCGCGGCCCGGCGGCGCGGTCTCTTGCCGCCCGCGTCGCGGCCCACGGCCTGGCCGATACGGTCCGGCTCCGCGGTTTCCTCCCGGAGGCGGAGAAGCAGGCGATCGTGGCCGGATCGCTGCTGCACCTGAATACCTCGCAGGGCGAAGGCTGGGGACTGTGCGTGCTCGAAGCGGCCGCTCTCGGCGTGCCCACTGTCGCCTACGACGTCGAGGGCCTGCGCGACGCGGTGCGCGACGGGCAGACCGGCTGGCTGGTCAGGGACGGGGAACTGATCGAGGATGTCACGCAACGGGCGGTCAAGGAGCTGGCCGACCCGGCTCGCCGGGCGGCCGTCGCCGCCGCGTGCCGCGAGTGGGCGGCCCGGTTCGGCTGGGACCGGGGTGAGGCGCGGATGGCCGCGCTGATCTCGGCTTGCATCCGCAGCGGTACGTCCCAGGGCAGCCGCAGCGGCGCCTGGATCGTGTCTGACGCAGGCAGCTCTCGCGAGGTACTCGCGGAGGGGCCGGTCCTCGACATCCTGATCAAGAGCAGCACCGGCGCCCTGGCCCTGCGGCCAGCTACGCCGCTGGAGCGCCTGCTCGGACACGGGACCGGGCCAGGTCAAACGGATTGACCGTCACGGCACGCGGCTTACCGCCTGACCGGCGTCCCGCTCGCGATCCTTGACGATGAAGTGCTCGGTCATCCGCCAGTGCCCGCCGTATCCGGCATGTGGCACGGACGCCGCGAGTCGCCCGCCATGGGCACCGATCAGCCGCCGGACAAGGTCGGCTGGAAGAACATGCATCTGCATCGGCGCGGGATATCCGAAGACCTTCCGCTGAATCAGCCCAATCAGCCGGCGCGGGGCGCGTGCGTACACGATGCCGCGCGGGGTACGCAGGTGCGCCTCAGGAACGAGGATGACGATCGCGCCGCCGGGCCGCAGCACCCGGATGAATTCCGCCAGGTAGGCCCCCGCCAGGTCCGTCGGCATGTGCTGGAGAACCAGGCTCGAGTACACAAGGTCGAACGACCCGTCATCGAAAGTGCTGAGCTTGAGGCTGTCGTTGTGCACGAAACGGCAGCGCTGATTGTCCGCGTGCAGGGCCCGCGCCTGCGCCAGCATGGAGGGCGAGATATCCACCCCGGTTACGGCGCGGAAATGCGCGGCGAGCGGCACGGTCAGCCGCCCTGCTCCACAGCCGAAGTCCAGCGCGTCGTCGCGCCCGGTGCACAGGCCGAGCCGCTCCAGGGTGGCCATCGCGCCCGTGATCTCGGCTTGCCCGCTGGCCAGGAACTCCTGGACGTCCCAGCGGCCGCCCCGCCTGGCGGGCTCGACGCAGACTGCCCACAGCGGATCTGCCTCGCCGAGTCTGGTCCAGTCTCGGCGAAGCCCGGCGAGGCTCCGGCTGGCACTCATCACCGGAGTTTATGTACTTAACTGTGCCGAAAGCTACACTCTCGGTGCTGGAAGCCGCCGGAGGGATGGGGCGACCGTGCCAGGGATCGAGTGGCCTCCAGTCGCGGCGTGGCTGCTCGCCCGTTCCCACGTCCGGCCGGACGATCCGGCGGGCCATGGGCACCATCGAGCCGTCGCCCGCAGCCAGCCAGATCCCGACGACTGCGGTCCGGCGTTGAGCTGTCTCCGCCAGATCGGCCCGGCGGCCATCGTCGGCCTTCTGCTGGGCATGCTCGCCCTCGGCCCGGGCCTCAAGCGGGGCTTCCTGCTCAGCTACGACATGGTGAGCGTGCCGCGGCAGCCGTTCACGGCGACGATTTTCGGCTTGACCGGAACCCTGCCCAGGGCAGTGCCGAGTGACGCCGTGGCGGCCGCGGCGGCCAGGGCGCTGCCCGCGGACATCGTGCAGAAGTTGCTGCTGCTGTCCATCTTCGTGCTGGCCTGCTCGGGCATGGCCGCGCTGCTGGCGGGCGAGCACTGGCTCGCCCGCCTGGCGGGCGCGGTCTTCTACGCCTGGAATCCGTTTGTCGCCGAACGGCTCATCATCGGGCAGTGGGCGCTGCTGCTCGGCTACGGGGCTCTGCCCTGGGTGTTGTGCACCCTGGTCAGGACCGCGCCCACCCGGTGGCGCCCGGCGGGTCGCCTGACGCTGGCGCTGCTGCCGGCCGCGGTGGGCGGCTTCTCCGCCATGTGCCTGTCCGCGCTCGTGGTGGTGCCAGCGGCCGCCTGCGCGGCCGGCCAGGCCGCCCGGCGGATCCTGTCGGTCGGCGCAGCGCTGCTGGTGCTCGCGGTTCTCAGCCTGCCGTGGCTGGTCCCGGCGCTGACGAGGACTGTGCACACCAGCCCGGCAGGCGTGGCGGCGTTCGCGGCCAGGGCCGACACGCCGTTCGGCGCATTCGGCAGCCTGCTGATGCTGAGCGGGGTCTGGAATGCCCAGACGGTGCCCGCCGGGTATGGCGGCCCGCTCTCGGCGGTGTGGCTGGTGCTCGGCCTGGCCGCACTCGGCGGGTACCTCGCGCTCGGCCGGAGGCGCTGGCCGGGTCTGGGAATCGCCGCCGCAGCGGGTCTTGCGGCGGCGTGCATCGGACTGACCGGCCCCGGCCGCGACCTGCTCCGGGCGATGATCCAGTTCTGGCCGGGCTTCGCGGTGCTCAGGGATGGCCAGCAGTTCGTCGCGCCGCTGGCCCTGGCCGAGGCGGCTGGGGCCGGGCTCGGCGTGGCGTGGCTGATGCGGCTCCGCCGGACGGCTGGCCTCAAAGAGATGAGATATCTCCTGGGTGCCATCGCGGCGATGGCACCGGTCGTGCTGCTGCCTGGGCTGGCCTGGGGAGCCGCAGGGCGCCTTCGGGCGGTGCAGTATCCCGCCGACTGGCTGGTAGCGCGCAGCGTCATCGACGGCGACCGGGCGCCGGGCAGCGCGCTGCTGCTGCCGTGGGCGGCCTACCGCCGGTTCGGGTGGAACGACAGCGAGGCGGTGCTTGACCCCTGGCCCCGGCTGCTGTCGCGGCCGGTGATCTGGAACGACGGGGTACAGGTGGGGCCCGTGACAATTCCCTCCGAGGATCCGCGGGCGCTCGCGCTGAATGGCGTGATCTCCTCGGGCGCGCCGCTCACCCGCCGACTGCAGGCGGCGGGGGTCCGCTACGTGATCGTCGATGCCGGATTCAGCCCCGCGTCGCCGTCATCGCGGGCCGCGGAGCCTGGCGGCTACCCCTTCCGCGGCCGGCTGCCCGGGTGCCGGGTAGTGCTCGCCGGTCCCGGCCTGGCCGTGTACCAGGTGCCGCACCGGTAAGGGCGCGACGGGAGTCCGGGTGCTGGTAGAACCTGTTACATTTCTGTCACGTCACTAGGCGGTTGCCCAGGTGGGCGGTTAGTGTCCAGCCATTGAGCATGTCCCTGCTGCAGGAGGAGCGCCGTGGCCCGCTTGCTCATCGTCATCGCGGTGGGGCTTGTGCTCGGCGTCGGGGCCGCCTTTCTGGTCGGCAACGCCCTGACCGGCGTGGCCAACGGCACGCCGAGCAACGCCTCGCTGTATCAGTACGGGACGCGCTGACCCGGCCCGGGCGGTGGCGAGCCCCGGCCCCGCGGACCGCAGCGGGATCCCGTGCTGCCCCCCATGCGTGCTCGGGGAGGCGTGCCGCCCACCATGATCGAGGCATCCGGGCGGCCTGACCTTGACCTTCGGGCCGCCGTCGGCGACGAGCGGATCCGGGAGCGCATCCGGGTGGCCGTGTTCTGCCTGCTGCTCGTCGCGTTGCCGTTTGCCACGGCCCCGGGCGACATAATCTCAGACACCAAGCTCGACCTGGCGATCAACCCGGCCCGCTTTCTCGCCCGGGCGCTCACCTTGTGGGACCCCACCCAGTTCGGCCAGTTGCAGAACCAGGCCGTTGGCTACCTGTTCCCGATGGGCCCGTTCTTCGCGCTCGGCAGGCTGATCCACCTGGATCCGTGGGTGATTCAGCGGCTCTGGATCGCACTTGTGCTGATCGCCGCGTTTCTCGGCACCGTAGCGCTGGCGGGCCGGCTGGGGATCGGGACGCCGCGGACCCGGATCCTCGGTGGCCTCAGCTACGCCATGTCGCCGATTGGGCTGAGCTTGCTCGGTGTGCTGTCGGCGCAGTTCCTGCCCGCGGCGATGCTGCCGTGGGTACTGCTCCCGCTGGCCGGCCCGGCCATCCGCGGCGGCCGGGGGCACGCGCGGGCCGCAGCCCAGTCGGCGGCCGCGGTCGCGGCGTGCGGTGGCACCAACGCCTCGGCAATGATCCCCGTGCTGGTGGCCGCGGTGCTATTCCTGCTGGCCCGGTCGCGCCCGGCGCGGCCCTGGCGGATCCTGGCCTGGTGGGCGCCGGCTGTGGTGCTCGCCACCGCATGGTGGTCGATTCCGCTGCTGCTCCTGGACAAGTACGGCGTGTCGTTCCTGCCCTACACCGAGAGCGCGGCCGTCACCACGTCGGTGACCAGCCTGTGGAACATCCTGCGTGGGACCGAGGACTGGACCAGCTACCTCGTGGTGAACGGGCAGCCTTTCTATCAGCTGGCCTACAAGATCGTGACCGATACGGTGCTGACGCTGCTCACTGGGCTGATCGCCAGCCTGGGGCTGGCCGGGCTGGTCCGCCGCCGGTTGCCCGAGCGGCGTTTCCTGGTGCTCAGCCTCCTGCTCGGGGTAGTGATCATCTCGACCGGATATGTCAGCAGCCTCGGGAACCTGCTCGCGGGCCCGATCGATCACCTGATCAACGGCCCGGCAGCGCCATTCCGCAACCTGTGGAAGTTCGATCCGCTGATCCGGCTCCCGATCGCGCTCGGGCTGGCCCACCTGACGGCGACCGGGCGCGCCTCCCGGCCGCTGGCTGCGGACCGGGTCGGCTGGCTGCGGGGGGCAGCAGCGGGGGCGACCCGGCTGAACGGCGCGGCC
>OBLT010000956.1_pt1 | contig 18802 bp, 14 predicted proteins | sample 1518721 | NCBI WGS metagenome assembly OBLT01 (sample SAMEA3539307, study PRJEB22396) | soil metagenome | biome: tundra; feature: field; material: soil | place: USA | collected 2010-05 | depth 0.15 m | reverse complement strand
AAACGGTTCGATTGTCAGAGAACAGGCGATATAGGCAGTTTTAAGAGGCCAAATTTTTCAAAACCCAACTGGCCGGACGCAAAAATAGCCTCCGCTGCCAGATACTACACTTTTGACCGCAAATGCGTCACGGATTGAGGTTTATATCAGTTCGTCTGGTTTTCATGTTTGACACTAAACACTACTCCGCATTCATGAACTTACCAAACTAACTTGTTGTCCGAGAAATAGGGATATTATACATTATTTAGCCGAGAAAACACGCTCTTTACCTTGGATAAGATGGACTTATCCAATTTTGATTGACTAAATGTCACACAAATAGAGTAATTTTGACCTCCAAAATGGTGTACACGAATATCCTGAATGTTTCTATCTGTATTTGTGATAACATATGATAAAAATCTTGGCAAAGAGTAACAATTATTATGAAATGACTGTCCATCCCAATCAGGGGATGGATTGCTAAAAGTAAGTTCATCTTCTTGTTTTGTTGAAAACCAACTAGCAATATATAATTTGTTTCCTGTGACACGCATCAACTCACTGATGGCCTGTTCATATTGTGGCAAGTGCTGAATGACGTGAATATTAATAACTAATGGTTGTGAACCATTTGCTAAAGGAAGATTATAAATATCCATTTCACTAAATTGAACTTGTGGAAAGCGCTGCCGGGCAATAGAGAGCATATTATTACTTATGTCTCCCCCTTGATAAGAGTCAGAATTTACAATTTTGTTTTTAAATAGTTGCTCATAAATCAAGCCGCTACCACATCCAACCTCTAACAGCGATAAATTTTCACCTAAAACTAATTTAATGTCCTCCACCAGCATTTTGCGCCAGCTCAATTCTGATTTTTTCCAGTAAGCATCTATCAGTTTGGCTGCTTCGCCTTTGTCCCAGTTTTGCCAATATCTTTGCGAATTATCATTGTCTATTGTCATATTTTGGTTACCTTACTATATCATTTAGGAATTGTTGATAGAAGATATTATCTTTGTCACCCATGGAATCAAAGGAGCTATTTTAAATCCGATGGTTCCACTGTGGGCGTATACATTTTTTAAACGACCGGCATCCTGCACGGACAATAGAATATTAATATCTTGAGGGAAGCACCTTCGCACGTTGTAAATAGATGCACTTATTCCTATTTCATATGTGATTGGCGCCAGAAAATCAGCCGGAATGGTCGCTTGAGAGATATAACGACCTGGCTTCATAGTAGGCAATTCATGGGCATCACCATGGGCAAAGCTTCGGAATAAACAAGTACCTTCTGAATCATTTAGCACGAAGAAGACTCTCAGCCCGTGGGTCTCTTTAATAACTTCATAATCAATTAAGATTTCAACCGGTAGTCCGGTTACAACCGTATGAGTAACACAACCATTTTGCTTAATAATAATATTATTTAGTCTTATTGACGGATCAGGTGGTAATTGAGAAATCATCGTAGCAATGACTTCATACGTCTCTGCTCTAGGTATATCTTCCAAGTAATTATGTATCACAATATCGCTCTTGTCATACATATTCAACTGTCCATTAACCAAACATATTGATTTATTACATAACTGACGTACCGTCGCAATATTATGACTCACAAATAGTATGGTTCGACCTTCTTTGGACGACACATCTTCCATCTTCCCTAGGCACTTCTTCTGAAACTGCACATCTCCAACTGCCAGCACCTCATCAACCAGCAGAATTTCCGGTTCCAGATGGGCCGCAACTGCAAAGGCTAGACGCACATACATACCAGAAGAATAACGTTTTACCGGTGTGTCCAGAAACTTCTCAATCTCGGCGAATTCAACTATCTCGTCATATTTCTTCCTTATCTCTGCTCGGCTCATTCCAAGGATAGCACCATTCAGATAAATATTTTCCCGGCCGGTCAGTTCGGGATGGAAACCTGTCCCCACTTCCAGCAGGCTGGCCACCCTCCCCTTTATCCTCACACTACCGGTAGTTGGTTCGGTGATACGGCTGAGGATTTTAAGAAGAGTGGATTTGCCAGCACCATTGCGACCGATAATGCCAATCCTGTCCCCCTGCTGCACTTCAAAGGAAACATCCCTTAACGCCCAGAAATTTTCTAAGGTCACAGTCCTGGGACTAGTGCCATGGCGCATAAATGGTGCGGCAAGCATACTTCCTAAGCTCTTGCAGTTGTCAGCAATAACATCCCGCAAGGCAACATACGGCTGCCTCTGATGAGTAAGGAGATACTTCTTGCCGAGATTTTCAACAGTGATAATAGAGGGCATATTTCTAACTCGTCACCTTATCGGCGACATTTCGTATTAAATTTATATTATATCACATCAGCGAAGCTCCGTTCCATGTTTCTGAAGTAATAAAGCCCACTGAACAACAAAATAATTATAAGAACGGCCGACAAACCAAGACCGGGCCAATTAACGGGAAATGCTTCACCAAGAAGCGCCCAGCGGAATCCATCAATTACTCCAACCATTGGATTGAGAAAATATAAAAAACGCCACTGATCAGGCACTATGGTACTGGAGAAGCCAACAGGAGATAAATACAATCCGAATTGTACCAGGAAAGGAACCACATAGCGGAAATCCCGGTATTTCACATTAAGCGCAGAGAGCCAGAGTCCGGCGCCGAAGGAAGCCATGAATGCCATTATGAAAAATACGGGCAACAACAGTATCCTGACATCAGGAATTAACCGGTACCAGGCCATTAGGCCGACAAGAATGACCGCAGAGATCAGGAAGTCCACCACACTTACGATAACTGCCCCAGCAGGGACGATTAGACGAGGGAAATAGACTTTAGTCAGAAGGTTAGCATTGTCGATCAGAGAATTGCTGCTCTCGGTGAGGGAGTTGGCAAAAAACTGCCAGGGTAGCATCGCCGTATAAACCATGATCGGATACGGCACGCCATTAGAAGGAAGCTTTGCCAGTTTACCGAAAACGATGGAAAAGACAACCATAGTCAAAAACGGACGTAGGATACTCCAAGCGATCCCGATTGCCGTCTGTTTGTACCGCACGACGATATCACGCCATGCCAGGAAGAAAAACAGCTCACGATAACGCCAGATATCGCGCCAATAATGAATTGCACCTATTCCCGGCTTTATGATAATTTCAGATATTTCTGCCATTCAGTTATATTGATACCCTTCTTTATTAAAAACTGCTGTAATCACTCCGACAAGAAAACCAAATCCAAACCGGCCCATCTCCTTGTTCTTCCTTCCAGGAAGGAGATATAAAGGCGCGTGACGAGCACAGTTTAAGAGAACAAGAAGCCAAAGGAAAAAAGGATATCTTGATTTAAGGTTATAGAAAGAGCAACCGACCGCTTTCGGTTTCCTCAAATTAGGTACTAATAGGGGCGGATGATAATATTCAAGTTCAGATCCCTTAATGGGTTGCTTCCCAGCCATCATAAATCTAATAACAAATTCAACATCCTCTTGCCCGACAAAATCAGCAATAAATCCACCTAAATCAGAGAGGACGGCGCGTCGATATGCAGTACAACGACTCGTCATAAAATATGGGTCATGATAAGCATAACGACCTTCAATGATACTAAAAGACGCTCTACCATGGGGAATCACCGCGTCAGCGCCTTTGTTTTCAATAAAAAGGCGGTCAAGCCTCTCGAGGAAATTTTTTTGCAAAATCACTGTATCATCATCAAGAAAAAGAATTATCTCCCCCCTTGATCTGGAGAGGCCGAAGTTACGTGAATATCCCATATTGCCGAATTTTTTGTCAAGCGTCGCATAGATTATGGGGAGAAACGAAGAAAATTCTTCTGCCATCTGTTTCCCTGACTCTGTTCCGCCTTTGTCCTCAACGAGGATCACTTCGTATAAATGTTTTGGATAATTCTGTTCCGCAAGCGAAAACATGATGCCGGCAAGCAAATCAAGCCTGCCGAAAAAATTAATTATGCAGGATATTCTTATTCCGTCGCAAGGAAGTTGAAGTGGAATATCTCCCCTTAAATCAAAGGGATAAAGCCGGTAGAAAAATTTCAGTATCTTTTGTCTTACAGTACTATCCCCCATATATGGACCAGCCAACCATGAAAGTCCAAAGCAAACCAATAACAAGCAGAGGCATATCCTTGAGCAATGACTCAGTCGGATCTCCGCCAGTTCCTGATTTGACTCTCAGTATGTATCGCATGAGTCCGAATGTACAAAGAGGTACAGTGTATACAAGGGCGGGACGCTGTATGACATACATGGTATAGGTCACTAAAACAGCACTGCCAGTCATATACATTGTACCTTCAAGATAGCCGTCCGGATAATACAGGAGACTCTTTCTGTGATTACCCGCATTATCTCCAAGAGAGATTTTTTCACATAATCTTTTTCCGGTACTGAGAAATAGCGAAAGCAAGAATACGCTGAGAAAAAGCCAATCGGATATCTTAATACCAAAAACTATTCCACCAGCTTGTAAGCGGAAAAGGAAGCCGGCCGAAATGCAGAAAATATCAATTATCGGAAATTCCTTAAGCTTTATTGAGTATAATATCGCAACCGTAAGATAAATGAGAAGTAAATAGAGAAAGGTCGGAGATACGTTAAGACTTAACAATAATGAAAATACAAAAAGAACGAACATTATAACAAAGGAAGAACTATTGTTTATCAGGCCAGCAGCAATCGGTCTATCCTTTTTCTTCGGGTGGATCGCGTCCTTAGTTGCATCGATAGTATCATTAAATATATACGTGCAACTTGAAACCAGGCAAAATGCAACTAAAGGAAAAATCCCCTTTTGAATCATTCCATCCTGAAATATAGTTCCCCCAAGAAATGGCGGAAAGAGAAGCATCAAGTTTTTCAACCATTGATTTGGTCTTAGTAATTTAATGTATGGTGTAATTTTTGTCATATTTCTCAGGACTTGCTGCTTGGTTTATTAAGATTTTTAATTGGTGTATTTGCCTTATTGATATTTCCCAGCTTCAGAACAAGATTTTTCAGTAATTCGGGGTCCTTTTCCTTTTGAATCTTGTTCTTAAGAATATTGATTATCTGCCCACGGGCATTTGACGACCCCCCCTTTGTCTTTTCCAATATCTTTTCATATATTCGGAGAGCCTCGTCATTTTTTTCTTCTTTCAATAATAGGACTGCCATATTTGAATCAAGTCGTTCATCGTAAGGAAACATCGGGAGAGAACTGGCTACTACAAATTGCTCCCGTGCTTCTTTATATTTGCCGGAATCAATCAATAACCCCATATACATTATCCGCGTCCCCAGAAAATATGGTGACTTCGATACTGTATCGCGAATCAACCCCATGTTGGTTTGCCACGTTAGGTTCCTACCGATTGTCACACCGGCTAAAACAATGATGAGCGTTATAAAAAATAAATTAAGATGCTTTTCAAATGTCTTGATCCGAGAGTTAAGCCATATTACCATTGCTACTGACCAGAACGCTGCAGATATATAAATGTAACGTTCAGCATACGCAGTCCAGGCAATTTTTCCAAAAGCAAGCGGAAGTGCCGGAGTAAACATGAAAAAGCCTGTCAGAGCAAGAGCAGTTGGTACAGACCGCGATGTTACGAACATTATTCCAATAAACACGATAATCGTTCCAAGTATGGCATAAAGAGGATCGACTTCCCTAATTGCAAAATTCAGGGGGATTGGTATAAAAAATTTCTTCAAATAAAATCCAGTACTTTCAAGGAATATCGAAAGGGTATAGTTAATATCTTGGCCCATCAGCTTGATTGTTTGAGGTATTCTTGCAATAGAGCTGACAAATACCATTTGGCGAGTAGCAATAAAAAGCCCAATTGCAACAAATAACGTAATAATTATGCCAGCCATATGACTTGTAATGTCCGAAATAAAGGTGCCATGCTCATTTTTATCTTTATGCCTGTAGTACAGAAGACTGGCAAACAAAGGTATTGTTACAAAAAGAATCAAGAAATTAAAGAACAGCAACTCTATCATTATTGTAGAGCCAATTAGCAAAATCAGAAAGAGTGTCTGCTTAAAAGTAAATCTTAGGATTTTATCTAAAATAGGTGAATCCGTTTTATCACTTGCAGCAAAAAGAAAAAAAGCTCCCGGAATAAAACCTAAAGCAGCTTCTTTTCCTAACAGCCCCATGAGTACAGATAGCACAGCGCCAAAAAGCGCACCTTTAGACCCGGTTCTCTTGAATCTAACAACAAAAAGTGAAGAAATAAGGACAAAAAAACCCGCTATAATATCAGTACGACCGGAAATCCAGTTTACCGATTCCGTGGTAATTGGGTGAAGGCCGAAAATTATTGCGGCAAAAATTGGAATGTAACTTTTATCCCTATTTACTTTCGGAAGCAAGTAAAGGGTAAGAAAGAAAACAAGAATAGCATTGGCAACATGTAGGAGCACATTTTCCATGTGGAGCATTGAATTATTAAGGTCCCAAATACGAAGATTTATCAGATACGAAAGTGGAATAAGAGGACGGTAATAACCGCCCTCAACCACTCGAGGCATAAAGATCTGCATAAAGGACGTATCTTTGGCGTTAAAAAACTCCAACATTACTGAAGAATCATCAACAGCGCAGAGTTCGGCAAAAATGGACATGTAATAGACGGAGAAGACAGCAATAATGACCAGGGCAATCTGGTAGGGTCGCCTCAACATTTTAATTATTCCTGACAATATTTAGAAAAAAGTTCTCGAGAGTATTCCGGCACGGTTCAACCAAAAGAATCTCAGCAGATTCTTTCTGAAGAGACATGAGGGTGGCTGCAAGTTCCCCGACTGAAACGATCACCCTTTTCTCCTCCAATGAATCATCATTCTTAAAACTGACTTTATATTCATTTACACCTGATGCGAGGATTGATTCAATTCGTCCTACATACTTCAGCTCCCCTTTCACCAGTATTCCAACCCGGTCACAAATCTCCTCGACATCTGTTGTTATGTGGGTACTGAAAAATACAGTTTTACCACTTTTTTTAAGCTCTTTAATAATCTCTTTTACCAGTGCGCGACCGATAGGATCAAGTCCGCTCATCGGTTCATCAAGAATATAAAGATCGGGATCATGCAGAAGACACTGGGCAATCCCAAGTCTCTGCACCATACCCTTGCTGTAACTCCTGATAAGTCGCTTCCGTGAACCATCAAGATCAAGGCGTTTCAGGATTCTCCCTCCTTGTTCATTAATGCAGACTCGATCCATACCAAACGATCTGCCGACAAACATTAGAAACTCATCAGCATTAAGGTAATCATAAAATGACGGATTTTCAGAAAGATACCCAACCTTCTTGTGGCAGATATGGCTATCAACAGGATTATTCATAATTCTTGCCGTGCCGGCAGAAGGCCTTATCAAACCTATCAGGGTTTTTATGGTTGTGGACTTTCCGGCTCCGTTTGGTCCGAGAAAACCGAACACCTCACCGGGTTCAACTGTCAAACTCAAATCCTTCAAAGCATTGATCCGTACTCCTTTTTTGCCACGGAAAGTCTTGTATAGATTTTTGATTTCTATCGGATTTGTCACTGATTAGCCCCTGTCGTTTTATTATTCTTTCTTGTCAACCACCCGGAAGCAAAATCACTTGTGGAGCGTACCTGCCCTGCAGGAGTTAAAAAAAACTTTCCCCCGTAAGGATCTACTGGGATTTCATTTAGATATCCTGACTTTTTAAGGTCCTCTAAAGAAGACGGCCGCCGGTTCAGTTCTTTTTGGAATTTTTCAGAGGCCGATTCTATGAAACGAACCTTTTTAAAAGCATCAAGTCTCATTGAGAAGGACAGTTTGACAGCATCATTGGTAGCTCCCTTTTCCATCATGTTAAGATAAGCAATCGCCATGTCTGTTTTTCCCGATTCATATAAAAAGCGACCGGTGAGATTAACCGATAGTTCAGATCCAGTCAATTCACCGACCCGTTTAAAATATTCGGCGGCCTTTGCGTAATCCTTCAAAAAGAATGCACTGTTAAAACCTCCAAAGAACGGGAGATACCAGTCCCATTTACGATATCTCATCCCATAGTCAATCATCGCATTGGCTTCCTTAACCCTGTTAACATCCCACGGCAGAAATGACTGGGCAAAATAGTACGCATCCATGTTGTATGGATCAAGCTTAAGGGCAGTTATAAGGGCATTATACATCCCCAGAAAATCAGGAGCAGACTCAACATTGTTTACGGGATGTTCAGAGAGTGAACCGAAATAGAGTAATGTTTTCAGAACCAGCATTGCCGCAGCATCTCCCCGGTGATCCACCGACATTATCCTTACAACCTCAGGTCTGGGGATAAAGCCTAACTTTTCCATGACCGGTCTTGATAGCATATATCGCGTAAACGGACCCATGAGGGCTGCAAATGAGATGACCAGAAGAAATAATAAGATCGTATGTTTCACTTCATTTCCCGGCGTTGGAACAGGTATGCGGAAATAGTAAGTATAATAGCTGTATAAATAACGAAATAACCAAATATCATCACAAGCCCGCGACTGGATAGTTCAAGACCATAAACTGCATGGAGCTTGAAATCAAAGGAACTCAGATTCGGTAAAATATAATATAGCCCTGTTGCCGCTTTTACAACCACAAGAGGAAGAGTTTTGGCTGCTGCCGATTGGAGATAGTCGAATGCATCCTGACTTGAGCATCCCACCATGAAAATACTGACAGTACCGAAAATGGGGAGAAAAAATGAGGTACTGACTGAAGAGAAGAAAAAAGCTACGGCAATAAGAAGAATGTATTTCATGGTATCAAAAATAATAGCCACCGCAATAATCTTCCACTGGATGCCCCGTGCGGGTGGATAGAGGCTTGAACAATAGGAAATGACAATGAAAGCCGCAATGGACAGAACAAGACTGCAAATCATTATGAAAAATGCATTTGCGGCAAATCGGCCGATAAAATACGAAGTTCGTGACAGAGGTAATCCTAGTACACTATGGGTGTAACGCCTGTCGATGTCCCGCCAGAGCGATGTCCCGCCAAGAAAGACGGCAAGCAGAAGAAGAATAAAGGAAATCAGCGAAAGGGAAAGAGTTATGGAAAGTTCCGTCACCTGACGCATAGAGAGTACACTAATTGAAGGAACGAAAAAGAAGAGGAGAGCCGCCACAATAATCCCCTGAAAAATTCGGTCGCGGAAAATACCCTTTAAACTCATAGAGATTACATTAAGCATATATTCCCCACTAATTTACATATGATTTACTTCACGTAACCGACACCATGAAAGCCACATTTCGCTGTACGCGGCTTCCATATCGCGCGCAAACAACAAGCCGTCACAGAGTGTTGAGCCGGTCATCAGGGGCCGCAATCTCCTGCGGTAATCGGCCAACTGATCTATACTCCGGGCCATATCGACTGCTCGATTGACATAGTCATCAATGCTTTCAGTGATAAGCTCATTCAAGCCAAGTTGGCAAAGAATGCTTCCACCTACTCTTTCTGCATGCCGTTCGCCCAGGATAGTAAGAACTGGCACTCCCATCCATAAAGCCTCACAGGTTGTAGCAGTGCCGTTATATGGGAAAGGATCAAGGGCTATATCCATTTCTCCGTATAAAGCGAGATGCTCCCGAACCGAGGGGAGAGTGCCAACCATCTTTATACGCTCAGGAGCTATACCCTGACGGTTAAAAGATGAGGCCACCCTTTCTCTGGTCGGACCGTCTATGAAGGAGTGTGATTTTAGCAGCAGACGTGAATCAGGAACACCTCTCATAATAGTGGACCATGCTGCAATAGTGGCATCGCTGAGTTTCGGGAGCATGTTAAATGATCCGAAAGTAACAAATCTATTTGCAATAGAAGGGGCTGGGACGACTTCAGGGGCATCGATTGGCGGTTGGTAGCACAGGAATCCGTGAGGAAGGCGAACAAGGCGCTCTGAGTACCAAGGGTCGCTTACGCCATCAGGATCTGCTACAGAATCAGTAATACGATACTCGATATTTGAAAGACCAGTAGTGTTGGGATAACCAAGCCAGGTAACCTGGACAGGCGCAGCACCTTTCGAAAACACTGGCAGTCTTATCCTTGCTCCGGTATGGCCGGCAAGATCTATAATGATGTCAATCCTGTCATCCCGGACCATCTTGACGATTGAATCGTCTTCCATTCCGGCGCATTCCCGCCATTCTGAAGACATTCTCTTAAGACGGGCAGTAGTTTCATCTGCGTGTTCAACACATGAATAACAAATCACATCATATTTTTCCAAGTCATGATTTGAAAGAAGCGGTTCAAAAAAATAGCTGACCGAATGCCGGTAAAAATCTGGTGAGATATAACCGATCCTTATGCGACGGTTTATATCTGGGCTGTTTGGGAATAAAGAAGGTTTCGCGATTGTTCCAAGCATCTCTTGAAAGGTTAAGCTTGTATTGAATATCTCACGGCTTGAATATTTTTCTGAATAGTTCATGACATAAAGGAGGTTTGATCGTGCTTTAGTGAGTTGAGAATCAAAAACAAGCGCACGACGGAATGAAGCGATTCCTTCATTAATTCTCCTTTGATAAACCAGGACTTCTCCGATGTTTCTGAATGCTTCGGCATTGCAGGGATTGGCATATATGGCCTGGACCATTTTACTCTCGGCCTCCTCCAGCCGACCCTGCATCCGCAAGGATCTCCCTTCCTCGATTAACCTCACAGCAGTTTCTGCCGACCGTTTACCGATCCGGCGCCTAGGTTTAGGCTGACCGACATACCAGTCAAACCACTTGTCCAGATATAAAGATTCAAGTCGAGCGGCTTGATCCGCAACTTCCTTACCCATAGAACCGGATGATATATTTGAAGATTTCTGTCCAATATTCTGAAGAGAGGAGAGCTTCAGAGAAACAGGGACTACATTTTCAGGGGCGTTTAGCCTTGAAGTATCGCCGTTCATGACAAGTTCTACAAGGACATCTATACCTTCACGGTTCAGGAGCATTGAAAACAAATGGTCGTCCAGGTCCCATGTCGCTCGTTGCTTGACGGTTGCATCGGTAAAGATCAGATCTGCACCATCTGTAAAACAATAATCGTAATAAACAAATATTTCAAATCTCCCCCTGTCATGCAAAGGGATAATTTCCTTCAAGGCCGCCATCAATTCAGAATTACTGGTTGTTGTGTATAGATAACAAACCTTGATTCGATTCTGTGCAAAATGGACAATTTCCCTGTCAAATCTGCTTATATTCCTGCATGATGGGACTGATATCCCCTCAATACCCTCAATTAATCTTATTTCAGCATCATTTCCAGAAGAAACCTCTAGATTTCCAGTTGCGGAATCAACGAGAGACTTTTCCCTAACCATGGATCGGAAAGCTTCTTCGAGTCCTTTCGTAAATTCTTTTCCGTTGCACAGCGCCGATGACGCCATCAGTTCCCTCAAGCCATCTCTAAACTGCACTAAGCGTTGAATATCGCGTGCCAAAGATAGAGCAATTGCGACATATTGCTGTTCATCCGTCGCTATAAGTTCATGCATTTCCATGGCCGTAAGAAAAGAGGCCGTCTGCCGGCCGATTGGAATAGAGCCTGAAAGGGTCACAACAGGCACCCCCATCCATATGGCCTCACAACTGGTAACTCCCCCATTGTATGGAAAGGTGTCGAGTGCTATATCGATATCGTTGTATTCTGCGAGGGCAAGAAAATGACTTGAGGCACCCCGGAATTCAATCCGTCCAGGGTCTATGCCTAAAGCAAGAAATTGAGATAGATATCTCTTTTTAACAGAGGACCGCTCAAAAGCTTTCCATTTCAGAATAAGACGGGAACCGGGTACTGCGAGAAGTACTCTGGCCCACAGAGAAACTACTTGGGGCGTTATTTTAGCGATTTGGTTAAAGGAACCGAATGTAATAAAATTATTTGTTAATGCAGGAAGGGTATCAATAAACGGAGTTGGCGCCGGAGGCGAATAACAGAATCTGCAGCCGGACAGGCGATAAAGTTTTTCGGCGTAGTAAGCCTCTTCGCCGAATGGAACAGTAACATCATCGGTAAGCAGATAATCTATAGCAGTAAGGCCTGTTGTATGAAAATATCCAATCCAGCTGATCTGGATCGGGGCCGGTTTACGTGCAAAGAGTGAAAGTCGGTTGCCGCGGGTATGTCCGGAGAGGTCAACGAGAATGTCGATGCCATTTGACGCAATTATGGATGCAGCCTCTTCATCATCCATTCCGCTTATTTCAACCCATCTGTCGGAAAACCGTCTTAATTCAGATGTCATATTATCGGACTGTGTCCAGTTATGGTAACAGGTTATTTCAAATGCAGTTTTATCATGGTTCTTAAGAACGTCCTTCAGAAAAAAACTGACTGGATGTTGGTGCAGGTCAGCTGAGACGTAGCCAACTCTGATTCTCCTTCCGACCATCGGTTTTCTGCCATCACTACAGTGTAATATACCATGGAGGGTTCCCCAAAGCCTGCTTTCGTCCGCAATTTCTTGTTGACTGGAGTTAGTTGAGTAGTTCATGGACATTATTAGGGTTGAATGTATATATGGATCTTCAGGAGAAAGAGTCACAGCTTTTTTGAAAAAAATTACTGCTCGATCTGAGTCTCCCATTTGCTGATAGGTACCAGCTATGCCTTGCATGGCAGCTCCAAACTGTGGATCTATGGCTAATGCTTGCCGATAACTCCTCATGGATGCAGCTAACCAGCCCAATTCTTTCTGCGCATTGCCACAGTTTTGCCAAGCCGCTGCATACTCTGGAGAAAGCTTACAGGCTTTTATGAAATTGGTAAGTGCCTCCCTTTCCCGACCAAGCCTCATGAGAATTGTCCCAAGAGTGTTATACCCCTCAGCATATAGAGGATTAACCGCAACGGCCTCACGACAGGCGATAAGTCCTTCATCAAGTTTGCCGATCTCCGCAAGGGCGAGACCAAGATTGTTATGGGCCTCGGCCAGACTAGGGGCAATAGATATGGCCTGCCTGAAAACAACAATGGAATCCTTGCGCTGGCCGGAAGTGAACAGGGCAATTCCTAAGTTGTTCCAGATTTCCGGAACGAGGGAATTTTGTCCGAGAGCCTCTCTAAATAGACGGACCGCTTCTGTATGATTTCCTTCAGCCATTTCCCGACATCCCTGATGAAAAAGAGTATTGGCCATCACGCTCCTTTTTCCTGGGCAGAAACTACAGAATCACACCAGTCTTGCCACATTGTTCGATATGCTTTTTCAAGGTTACGGGTAAACTCCCGACCGTTGCATAGATAGGAATTCATTAGTTTGGTTCTTAGGCTTTTCTTAAGATCCTGTAGCCGGTTTGTATCTTGAGCAAGGTCGATAGCCAATGAAAAGTATCGATCCTGACTGCGAGTAACCAGTTCCAAAAGATTCAGCACCCTGTAAAACGCCCGGGTCTGGCGGCTAATAGGCAGTTTCCCCGACATGGTAACTACCGGGACACCCATAAGAAGAGCATCCAGGGTGGTCAATCCTCCAGAAAAGGGAAACGGGTCCAGTGCAATATCAACTTCGCCGTATTCTTGCAGCATTTTATCATAAGGTGATGTTGTTCTTAAATCAAGACGATCAGGGGAAACTCCTTCTGAAGAGAAAAGGTCGCTGAACCGCTGCCGGACTCTTAAATCAGCAAATTCACCTCTTTTTAAAATAAGGCGAGAGTCAGGCAGTGCCCGAAGGATTTTGGCCCAAAGCGCAATTACCTCCGGGTTAAGCTTGGCGAGATTATTAAAGCTGCCAAACGTCACATATCCGTTGCCAAGACATGGAGGCGACACTAGGTCTGGAAGAAGTGAATAAGGTGTGAAGCAGAAACGGCTCCATGGAAGTCTCATCACCTTTTCTGTAAATAGTCCTTCTTCGCCAGGAAGAATGGTGGCATCATCGCTTATCAGGTAATCGATGGCAGTAATGCCAGTCGTATTGAAATAACCAAGCCAGGTTGCCTGGACAGGGGCTGGTTTCCGGGCAAAAAGGGACAATCTATTCATGCTTGTATGTCCCGAGAGGTCGACAAGAATATCGATCCCGTCATCCCGGATTATCTTTGCAGCATCAGCATCGCTTTTATTGGCAATCCCCCTCCATGTATCGGCAAGCCCCATGAACTCCCGGGTTATATCGTCGCCAGTAAAACTGTTATAATAACAGTATATTTCGTGGTTTTTCCGGTCGTGATTGCGGAATACCGGAAGTAGATGAAAACCTACAGGGTGAGTACGGAAATCACCGGAGACATACCCGATTCGCAGGGGACGTCCTGGATCTCGGTTATTGCTGTAGGTAGAAAACCGGGTAATGCCAGCAGAAGTTAATTGACCCCAGGTTACCGCAAGACTATAGATTTCCTCCTGAGTAGCCTTAGGGTTGTAGTTCATGGTAAACATTAGAGTTGAATAGGCACTTGCAAATTGGCTGCCGGTATTAATCAAACTCCTATGGCACTCTTCAGCTTCTGTAATCCGCCCCTGCTCAAGGAGCACCATGCCGAGAATAGTTTTGAGGCTGGGGTGATTATTGGTTGCCTCCAACCCTTTTATGCATGTTTCTTCAGCATCAACGGCACGATCATGAAGCTGGTGAATCGTGGCAACTTCGCACCAGGCCTGCGAGGATGACGGGTCCAGAAGATTCGCCTTTTCAAAGCATGCAAAAGCATCATCAAGCTTACCCATTTCCATTTTGGCAATGCCAAGATAGAATAATGATGGAAAATGTTCCGGCTGCAAAATAAGTGACTGTTCAAAACAGTAAACTGCTTCGTCGAGGCCGCCCCTGTTGACATCAATCAATCCAAGATTGAAACGTGCAACGGCCAAATTGGGGTCTGTTTCAAGAGCCCGGACATACCAAGACCTGGCTTCTAACTCATTACCCCACACCATAAACAAATTTCCCATGCTGTTTAAGGCTTCAGAGTAATTGGGTTCTTTTTCAAGCGCCCGGGTAAAATAATTCCTGGCCTCGTCGAATGAGCGTTTTTCGCAAGCTAAAACGCCTAATCCATGTAGTGCCCGGGGATGGTCCTTATGGCATTTGAGAATCTCTTTTAGTAATTCCCCGGCTTTTCCGTATTCCTTGGCACTGAAAAGAACGTTTACAGCATCAAAATGTTTATCGACTTCTTCTTTATGCCCATCATGGAGCACTTGTTCTCCTTGAACCACATTTTAGATCATAATTTGTTGTAATCTTGGATATAAAAAAGGGCTGACGAACGTCAACCCTTTCTTGAATTTATATTATGAATAATTTTACAAAGACGACCAACTTGTATAGGCCGAATCAGTCGCATTAATACCGGTGGAAGAATATGAACCGGTAGATTTTGTGTTGTAATAAATTCTTGAATCAGAACTACCGGTCCAGAACATCCTGTCGCCATTCAGATGACAGGCTTGAATAGAATAACTTCCCGCAGCAGATGCGGCAACAATTTGAACCTTGGTTGAAGGACTGAATGAATTATTGCCGACGGTCGTAGCGCTGGTAATAGTCGCCGTTGCAGCAAATGCAGACCCAGCCGAAGCAGCAAGTGTCAGCACTAAAGCAACTTTCAATAATAAATCTTTATGAGTCATGTCTATTCTCCTTTTATGTGAGTAATTGTTTACCAAATCGGATAAGACTGAGCATCGGCATAATATGCTTCCATCTGAGTTTTGAGGTTTCTCATGTCGCTGGTGGCTGCCGTGTTATTAGCTTTTGCGCGATACGCGGAGAACTGTGGTATGGCGATAGCCGCCAAAATCCCGATGATCGCCACAACAATCAGCAGCTCAATCAAGGTAAAACCTTTTCTGTTCCTAAGCTTGTTTAACATGTTATTCTCCTTTCTGGATATTTTTGGTGCATCTGGTTAAAAACATAAACTGAATTGTTAGGTTATCAAGAAGCAAGAGTTAAGCCAATAATTACACTATAGCAAAGGTAATGATAATACAGCATTTATTGATTAATACATCACTATTGTTTCTTTCTTGGCACTATTAGATACACTTTCTGTCACTTGCAATAGACAATATTTGTCACTATTCTTCCTGTACGTCCTCATCCATTCCGAATTTAGCCAACCGATATCTGAAAGACCTGAAGGAGAGGCCAAGGATTTCAGCTGCTTTTTTCTTGATCCCTCCTCCTTTTTCCAAGGCAAGAAAAAGGAATCGCTTCTCAAGCCCCTCCAGATAGGCTTCTAGATTTAAACCTTCATCAGGTATTATAACCTGTTGTCCAGTATTTGTAAAGCGAAAGAATTCTGCAATCTGCTCAGGGAGAGATTCCTTATTGATGGTTCTATCCCCAAGTGCAAGGCACCTTTCTACGAGGTTTTCCAACTCACGGACATTACCAGGAAAATGATAGAACTCAAGCGCTTTCAGTGCCTCTCCAGTAATAATCTCGACATTGTAAGGGGGAAGAATAAATTTCTTGTAAAAATGTTCGACCAGCAATGGTATATCTTCCGGACGTTCTCTTAAAGGCGGCATCCGGATCTGGACGACATTGATCCGGTAATAAAGATCTTCCCTGAAGTGGCCTTCCTTAACAGCCTCCTCCAGGTCCCGGTTTGAAGCTGAAATTATACGCACATCTGTCTTGATATCCTGGGTACCACCTACCCTTCTGAATTCACGTTCTTGAATCACCCGAAGGAGCTTAGTCTGAAGCAGAAGTGGGACTTCACTGATTTCATCAAGAAATAGTGTACCCTGGTTAGCCTGCTCAAAAAGCCCGGGCCGGTCTGCAATAGCGCCAGTAAAGGATCCTTTCTTGTGTCCGAAGAGTTCGCTTTCAATTAGGGTTTCCGGAATTGCACCGCAATTGACCGCAACAAACGGCTTGTCTTTGCGGGATCCATTGTAATGAATAGCCTTGGCCACAAGTTCCTTGCCGGTCCCACTTTCGCCGAGTAGAAGCACACTTGCCATATTTCCGGAAAGTTTTTCTATCATTCCATAAATATCCCTCATTTTTTTGCTTTTACCAATAAGCCCGCTAAATCCGTAACGTTCATGGATCTCTTTCTTGAGTCGGATATTCTCCCTTTCCAGATCACGTTTTTCCAGGGCATTCTTAACCAGGACTTTGATTTCTTCAACCTTAAAAGGTTTGGAAATATAATCATAAGCCCCGCATTTCATTGCCTCAACTGCCTGCTCAGAGGTGGAAAAAGCTGTTATCAGCAAAACGGCAGTTTCAGGAGAAGTCTTTTTGACCATTTTCAGGAGAGAAAGGCCGTCAAGTCCGGGCATATTTACATCTGATATAATCAGGTCATAACTGCTGGGGCCGAGCATATTCAGGGCTATTTCAGCATTTTCTGCCAGTTCTGTAACGTACCCCTCCCTCTCTAGAAGGATGGAAATAAATTCCCGCATGCTTAGTTCATCGTCAACTATAAGGATTCTGGTCGGCATTTTGTCACCTTGATTTTCTGAATATATCATGATTACATCGGTAAAAATATTTTAAACGTGGTGCCTTTTCCAATGACACTCTCCACCTGGATATCTCCCTCATGGTTTTCGATGATCCGATATACCGTCGCCAATCCGAGACCTGTTCCGCCTGGTTTTGTGGTAAAAAACGGGTTGAATACCTGCTTGATCTCTTCCCCGTGCATGCCTTTGCCATTATCTGATATTGAAATAATAACCATGTTTTTGTCTTTTTGATCATCGGATTCTATTTTAACAAGTTCGCTGCCTATCACGATGGTTCCACATGATTGCATTGCATCCGCAGAATTGACAAGAAGATTCCAGAATACCTGTTGAATTTGATAACGATCCGCCATAATGGACAGGGAATCCGCCAAATCATTTTCAATCTCAATCTGTTCAAACCTCTGGTCTGTATATAACAGCGAAATCAGGTCTGAAAGAAACTGTTTCACCAGGATCGGCATCTTTACAGGTGGAATTGGCCGTGCATAGGCAAGAAAATCCCCGATAAGGTCATTAAGCCTGTCGGTTTCCCTCAGTACAATTTCCAAAAGTTTCCGGTCATTCACATCAACCTTGTTGCCCTGCGAAATGAGTTGGACGGAACCGCTGATGGAAGCAAGGGGATTTCGTATTTCATGGGCCATTCGGGCCGATAATTCGCCAATCGCGGCAAGCCGGTCAGCTTTTTTCAGCTCTGCTTCCAGCTTTTTATAACTGGATATGTCCTGTAGGGTTACGATTACTCCGGCACGAGTCCCATTTTTGTCAAACAAGGGGGTTGCCTTGAAGCCGAGAGTAATGAAAATCCCATGGGGGTTGAGGAATTCAATCTCCTTTCTTTGGACATAACCATCATTTTCAGGATAGGGAAAACCGGGAATTATCTCGGTCAACAATCTGCCGTAGGCTTCTTCCTGTGATATTCCGGTCAGGTCTTCAGCAAATCTATTAAAGACCCTGATTTCCCCTGCAGTATTCAATGTTACCAGACCATTGTCAAGATTATGAACAATAGAGCTATATAGACGTTCCAGTTCGGCATAGTCAATTTCTTTATCATGAAGCGCGCTTTCACTTCTTTTTACCCTTTCAGCAAGATATCCGGTAAGAAAAGCAGTCAAAAAATAGGCTAGTATATTAAGGAAGATTGTATAAAAAACGTACGTGGGACCGCTTTGCTGGGCCGGAAGCGAGCTTATTCCGAAATAACCGAGCTTGCCGTAGTACTGGAAATCCAGGATCGAACCATACAGAATAGCACAGAGAGAAGCGGTATAGATCGCTTCTTTCCGGGAAAGCAGCACGCTCGCATTAATGAT
>OBLT010000952.1_pt1 | contig 18817 bp, 17 predicted proteins | sample 1518721 | NCBI WGS metagenome assembly OBLT01 (sample SAMEA3539307, study PRJEB22396) | soil metagenome | biome: tundra; feature: field; material: soil | place: USA | collected 2010-05 | depth 0.15 m | reverse complement strand
GGGGGCGGGGGGGGCGGGGCCGGGGCCGGCGGCGGCTCGGCGCCGAAGCCGATGTATCCGCTCAGCAGCACTTCCCAGTCGGGTCCGCCGTAGCCGGTTTCAGTACCGACCGTGGCGATCTTGTGGGCGATCGCGGCCGGGGCCATGACTCGGCCGTCGAGGCGCAAGCCGAACATGTCGTTGATGGGGAACTTGGCGCCGATGCCGAGGTGGAAGAACCCGTCGGTGTCGCGCGTGCGCGGATAGGTTTGTCCGTCGTCTGCGTTGTAGGTACCTGGGAACGCACTGAGCGCGCCGTAGCCAAACAGGGCGAACGGCCGCACGTAACCCGAATGGAGAAACGTGCCGATGATGTGGGCGCGGTAACCGAGGATGATGTCTCTGGTCGAGTCGTTGCGCGTTCGGGTCGGGGAAATCGATCCTTCGGCTTCGGCCCCGATCCACTCGTTCAGGTTGTAGGCAAGGCGAAAACCGAAGACTCCACCCGTATCGGGGGAAGTGCCCGTGCTGTCGCCCACGTCTCGACTAAGTCCGTGATCCTTGTTGTAGAAATGGACGCCGCCGAACACGCCAATTTCGAAGGGGTTGACTTGCGGGGCAGGGCCCTCAGCTTCCGCGGCATGGGCGATCATCGCGCCCGAAAACGTAGATGCCAGGGAAACGGCGAGGACACTTGCCACTCCAGAACCTCGGTTTCTCCTCATGTGCTCTCCTTGTGGTTGTGGATAGGGGCGCATGATACCGCAAGAAGTTGCCGCGCAACAGAACAAGTCCCGGGTTGGGATCTACGTCACCGTCGGCTTCTGAGGCTAGGAGCCGGGTTACCGCGACAGGCTCCTCCTAGCCCAGGGCCGCGTGGCGCCGGCGCAACGACGCCCGCAGCTCGCTAACTACGACGTCGCACACGACGGTTTCGATCTTTTCGCGCGCCTCCGCCGGCAGGCCCTCGAACGCCACGCACATCAGGATGCTGCCCTGTTTGGGCAGGTTCTTCACCACCTGACAGCGCCCGACGATCACAGCCCCCCCAGCGATCTTGAGCCGCATCCACAGCACCGTTCCATTGGCTGGTGCCTCCGCCACCAAGGCGGACAGCCCGCTGGTGCTGATGTCGCTGGTGATGGCGGTAACCGCCCCCGATGGAAATCCGAATTCGATTTGGTAGGCGCGTGCGACGCGAAGGGCGCCTCGCGCGGCCGCTCCCGGCTCGATGGCTAGACGCTGGGCCATGAGCAAAGTCGCGCACAGCTCGTGACGAGCTTGCATGTACGCGTCGCCGGCCTCCGCCGCAAGGACTCCCTTTTTGAAGCCGTCGTGCCACTCACAAAACTGGGTGAGCCATTCGCTAAGGTTCGCTTGGGCCATGGGTGCTGTTCCTAGTTGAAGTCATTCCACTCGCGTCAATGGATTGCTCGGCAGATTGGCCCCTGTTCTTTACCCGCGGCGGAGCCGACCCGGCCGGATGCGTACACCGACCGACCCGGGAACTGGACCCCCGCGGGCATGGTACTCTGGGTCCATGGCGCGCTTAGGCATGCCAACCGTCCATCAGACTAGTCCGGCCGCCCCATGGATTTGAGGGAGCTACCCGCCCGCCCATTCACGCGCCACCCCTGGGAAATCGTGCGCGCGGATTTCCTCATCCGCTGCCTGCGCAACCGCGTGACGGGTCAGAGGCTTTCCGCGCTCGACATCGGGGCGGGCGACGGCTATCTCGCCCAGCGCCTGCTCGCGGGCCTGCCCGCGGTGGCGCGACTCACCTGCTTCGACTTGGCCTACGACGCCGACTGGGTACAAGGGAAAGCGGACAGCGATTCGCGGCTGGCCTTCACCGCGCGCAAGCCCACGGGCCAGTACGATCTCGTCCTGATGCTCGATGTGCTCGAACACGTCGAGGACGATCGGGCGACCCTGCGCGAGGCGGTTACGGAGCTCCTCAAACCAGGGGGCTGGATGCTCCTCAGCGTGCCGGCCGGCCAGGCGCTCTTCTCGCGCCACGACGGGCTCTTGGGCCACAAGCGGCGGTACGCACCCGCCCGGTTGCGCGCCCTGGCCAAGGACTCGGGGCTTGCCATCGTCGACCATGGCGAGCTCTTCGCCAGCCTTCTTCTGCCCCGCGCCCTGGCCAAGCTCGGCGAGGTAGCATTGGGTAGGCTCCCTTCCCATGCCCTCCCCGAACCGGCGCATGTGGATACCTCGCTCGGGACCTGGAATCACGGCCCGGTCGTTACCGCGATGGTGACGGCCGCACTTTCCCTGGATGCGCTATGCTCGCGGATAGCATCGCAGCTTCGCCTTCCTTTCGCGGGACTTTCAACCTGGGTGCTGGCTCAACGTCCATGACCGTCGACCAAGCCGCCGACCAAGCCAAACACGCAAACCAAGCCGATCATGTCGCGTGGGTCGTACCGTGTTTCGAGGAAGCCGCGCGCATCGATGGCCCGACCTTTCTCGCTTTCCTGGATGAGGGCGCGCCAGCGTCGCTGATCTTCGTCGACGATGGATCGCGCGACCAGACCCTGGCTTGCCTGCGTGCCATGGCCGAAAAGCGGCCCACCCAGATCGACGTCATCGCCCTGCCTAAGAATCAGGGCAAGGCCGAAGCCGTGCGCTTGGGCATGCTTCACGCGCTTTCCCGTGGCGCCAACATCGTCGGCTACAGCGACGCCGATCTCGCGACCCCACCGCGCGAATTGCTTCGGCTGGCCGGCCTCGTCCGCGCGGGCGGGTACGACATCTTGATGGGCTCGCGCGTTCAGCTTCTGGGCCGCGCCATCGAGCGCAAGCACGCTCGCCACTACCTTGGCCGCGTCTTCGCGACTTGCGCCAGCCTCAGCCTTGGTCTGCCGGTCTACGACACCCAATGCGGGGCCAAGCTCTTCCGCCACACCGAGGCCCTGGCAAGGGCGCTCGAACAGCCGTTCACTTCGCGCTGGGTTTTCGACGTCGAGCTGCTCGCGCGCCTGGTACACCCGCGACCAGGCATCGCGGGCATCGCCGAGGATCGGATTCGTGAAGAGCCGCTGCTGTCGTGGACGGACGTCCCGGGTTCCAAGCTGCGTCCGGCGGCGGCGCTGCGCTCCGGGCTCGAGTTGCTTCGCATCGGCGTGAAACTGCGTCTTTTCTAGCCCTGGCGAAATCGACGATCTGACGATCAATGGTCGCCTGAGATTCTGTTATTGTTACTCCTTTCGATGTCTCTGTCAGACCAACTACTCGCCACGGGGCGAAAACTACTCATCAACAACTACGGCCGGGCGCCCATCGTCATGTCGCGCGGCGAAGGCTGCGTGCTGTGGGATGTGGACGGCAACCGCTACCTCGACATGACCGCAGGTATCGCCGTGTGCATTCTGGGGCACGGCCACCAGGGACTGGCGCACGCCATCGCCCTGCAGGCCGCGCGCCTGCACCACACCTCGAACCTGTATTTCATCGAGGCGCAGATTCGCCTGGCCGAGGCCCTGGCCAAACGCGCCTTCGCCGGCAAGATGTTTTTCTGCAACTCGGGCACCGAGGCCAACGAAGCGGCGCTCAAGCTGGCGCGGCGCTACCAGGCGGTGGTGCGCGGCAAGCCCCAGCGGGTCGAGTTCATCTCCTTCGAGAACAGCTTCCACGGCCGCACCATGGGCGCGCTGTCGGTCACCGGCCAGGCCAAGTACCGACAGGGCTTCGGACCCATGGTGGGCGACGTGCGCTTCATCCCGTTCGGCGATGCCGACGCTGCCCGCTCGGCCATCAGCGAGCGCACCTGCGCTGTCATCGCCGAGCCCATCCAGGCCGAAGGTGGCATCAACCTGCCGCCGCCCGGCTACTTGCAAGAACTGCGACGCCTGTGTAGCGAACGTGGGGCGCTACTCATCTTCGACGAAATCCAGACCGGCGTGGGCCGCACGGGAACCTTCTATGCCTTCGAGCGGGAGGCCATGGTGCCCGACATCGTGACCTTGGCGAAAGGCTTGGCCGGTGGGGTTCCCATGGGCGCCATGCTGGCCAGCGACGAAGTCGAACGCGCCTTCGAGCCCGGCACCCATGCCTCCACCTTTGGCGGCAATCCTCTGGCCTGCGCCGCCGCGCTCTACATCCAACATGCCATCGACGAGCAAAACCTGCTCGCCCAGTGCAAGGAAAGTGGGGCCCACCTGGGCTCGGCACTGTCGCGCCTGGCCGAGCGGCGACGGCCGAAGACGAGGGGAACGCGCGGCCGGGGACTTTTGCAAGGCCTGGTACTCGACGGCGAGGCCGCCCCGGTGGTGCAGAAGGCCCGCGACCGTGGGCTCTTGTTGTCCGTGGCGGGTGGACAGGTCGTACGTTTCGCGCCCCCCCTGGTGGTGGGCAAAGACGAGATCGATGAAGCCATGGCAATTTTGGACGCCGTACTTGTCGATAGTTGACGAGAGCAAAGACGATGGAGAAGAAACGCGATTTTCTGAGCCTATTTGACGTCAGCGACGTGGAGCTGGCCATGCTCATCCGTCGCGCAGAAGAGCTGCGCTTCGTGCGCCAGATGCGCGAGCCGCACGCCACGCGGCCGGGGCGCATCCTGGCGCTGATCTTCGAGAAGGCCTCGACGCGCACCCGGGTTAGTTTCGAAGTGGCCATCGAGGAGCTGGGTGGCCACGCGGTGGTACTCGGTCGCAACGACTCGCAGCTCGGCCGTGGCGAACCCATCAAGGACACCGCACGCGTGATGGCCCGCTACTGTCACGGCATCATGGTGCGTACCTTCGGCCACGAAGGCGCGCTGGAATTGGCCAAGTACGCGGCGGTTCCCGTGATCAACGGCCTGACCGATCTCCTGCATCCCTGCCAGGTACTCGCTGATTTGCAGACCGTGTACACCCACGTGGCCAACCGCGAAACCAGCCCCACGGGCACGGCGCCCGATGTGGATGTCCTCTCCGTTCTGCGCAGCGTGCGCTACGCATGGGTCGGGGATGGCAACAACATGGCCAACACCTGGATCGAAGCAGCCGGGCTGCTTGGTCTCGACCTTGCGCTGGCTTGCCCCAAGAACTACGAACCGAGCGCCGATGTCTTGGCCCGGGCCAAGGGCACCGGCAAGGGCAACATCCACATCACCCAAGATCCGCGCGAAGCCGTGGCCGGCCGTCATGTGCTGTCGACGGACGTGTTCGCGTCCATGGGCAAAGAGGCCGAAGTCGAGGCGCGACGGAAAGCCTTCGTGGGCTACTGCCTGGATCGGAAGTTGGTCGGCGCCGCGGACGGCAAAGCCATCGTGCTCCACTGCTTGCCCGCGCACCGAGGCGAGGAAATCACCGACGAGGTCATCGAGGGGCCGATGAGCGTGGTTTGGCAAGAAGCGGAGAATCGCCTGCACGCGCAGAAAGCGCTGATCGAGTGGCTGTTGCCGTAAATAGGGATCGCAATAGGGGCGCCTGTGGCAGTAGCAACACGCGATGAAATCTCCGGACTGGGGGCAAAGGGCGACAAACCCCGGCTCAATCCCAGCCTCGATTTCACCCAGCTCAAGCTCACGCCCACCGAGGGATTCATCCTGTCGCGCATCGACGGCCGCGCCAGCTACGACGAGGTCTGCCGCATGTCCTCACTCGGCCGCGAGGAGACTCTGGCCATTCTGCGCAAGTTGAAGACGGAAAAGCTCATCTTGAGCCCGGGCGAAACCGCTCCCGCGCCAGCACCACGCAGAACCCAGCGTTCGCTGCGCTCGCCCAGCCCGGACTACCGCCCAAAGACCCCGCCGCCCGTCGTGGTCACCGACGCGATGCTGCGCCAGGCGCAGGAACGAGCTGGCAGAAAAGCCGACGAGGACCGAGTCGCGCAAGTTTCTGTGCTTGAGCGCTTAGACGATGGCGGCCCCGTGGATCCCACCGATCTCGTCGAAGGCCCCGATCTTTCCGACGAAACCAAAAGACGCATCATCCGCTTGCACCGTCGCATGCGCAAGCTCTTGCCGCACGAACTGCTCGGGGTCGCGAAGGACGCGGATAGCGCGGCCATCAAGCGCGCGTTCGGGGCCGCCTCGAAGGAGCTGCACCCCGACCGCTACTTCGGCAAGAATCTGGGTCGTTTCAGCGAAAAGCTGGCGAAGATCTTCAACCGCATCACCGAGGCCGTGCAAGAGCTGGAAAAAGCGCGCAAGGCGAAAAAATAGAGGTCACAGAGAACGGAGTACAGAAAGAGGAGAGAACACAGAAGTAGAGAGAGCACAGAGAGAACACAGAAACAGAAGAAGAAGTCGTTTTAAGCGCCATTTTGCCTTAACCGAATCGCACCCGCAAAATGTCGGATATAAGAATGTTACATAAACCACACTCACCTACACGCCCGAACCAGTGGATGACGGGACCAATACCGGGGATGATGGCCTGAAGGCCTTTATTCCACCGCTGGCCTGGCAGTTCATCTCGCAGTTCTAATCTCGCGCCTTTCTTCTTATCCAGGCGTCGCTTGCGTCGTCGCTCTACCGCTTTGAGCACGCCTGGCCCCCCGGCGCTCGCCCTCCCGCTCGCCCTCGCACTTGGGACAATGGCGATTTCTGGACAGTTTCTCTGTGCTCTCCGATTCCGCTGGCGTATCTCTTCCCCCGCTACACGCTCTGTGCTCTCCCTATGCCGTGGTAGTCGAGCCCGGCGGCCCTCACCTCGGCGGGCTCCCAGACGTTGCGGCCGTCGAGCACCGCCTTGCCACGCATGAGGCCCGCCAAGCGTTGGAAGTTCGGGCGGCGGTAGTCGCGCCACTCGGTGATCAGCGCCAGTGCGTCCGCGCCCTCGGCGCAATCGTAGTTCGAAGTGGCGAAACGCACGCGCTGGCCCAGCAGTTTTTGGACGGTGGGAATGGCCACCGGATCGGTCGCCACCACTTCGGCACCGGCGGCCAGGAGATCCTCGACCACGACCAGGGCCGGGGCCTCGCGCACGTCGTCGGTCCCTGGCTTGAACGCCAGGCCCCACAGGGCGATACGCTTGCCGGCGAGGTCGCCATGAAAGAAGCGCATGATGTCCGCCGCCAATCGGTGTTTCTGTCCATCGTTGACGGCCACCACGGCCTGGAGAACACGCAACGGCACGCCCGCCTCGTCGCCGGTGCTGATGGCCGCACGTAGATCCTTGGGAAAGCAGCTGCCGCCGAAACCGACCCCGGCATAGAGGAACTTGGTTCCGATGCGCGCGTCCGAGCCCATGCCTTTGCGCACGCATTCGATGTCCGCCCCGACCGCATCGCAAAGATTGGCCAAGTCGTTCATGAACGAGATGCGCGTGGCCAGCATGGAATTGGCGGCGTACTTGGTCAGCTCCGCCGAGCGGCGATCCATGACCAGCATGCGATCGCTCGAACGCGTAAACGGGGCATAGAGCGCCTGCAGCGTGGCGATGGCGCGCGCGTCGCTGGTGCCCACGATGATTCGGTCGGGCTTCAGGAAATCGCCCACCGCGTCGCCCTCTTTCAGGAACTCGGGGTTGGAAACCACCGCGAGCTCACAGCGGGCGTGCTTGCGCGCGATTTCCTCGATCTTGTCGCCCGTGCCCACCGGCACAGTAGACTTGGTCACGATCACCGTGAAGCCGGTGAGTGCGCGCGCGACGGTTTCGGCGGCTGCGAACGTGTAGCTCAGATCGGCCGATCCGTCAGCAAGCGGCGGCGTACCCACGGCGAGAAAGACCACCGCGCTGCCGGCCGCGGCGGCGGAAACGTCGGTGGTGAAGGACAATCGCGCTTCGCGGACGTTGTGCGCGATGAGCTTCTCCAGCCCAGGTTCGTAGATGGGGCTCTCGCCGCGCCCGAGCATGGCGATCTTGGCGGCGTCGATGTCCGCACAGACAACGTCGCTGCCCATGTCCGCGAAGCCTGCCCCGGCAACCAGACCGACATAGCCGGTCCCAATAACGGCGATTTTCATGACTGCGCCAAAGCTAACACGCAATACGCCATTTCGTCACACAGCACATCCTTCGGAGGTAGAATGGGTGCCGCGCGGCCGTCATGGTGGATATCTCGCAGATCGAGCAGCTTCTCACCCAGACCGGACTCGGGTTGTCCTCCGTGTTCGAGATCCTCCCGGACATGGTGTTCGTCGTCGATCGCGATGAGCGCGTCCTGTTCGTGAACCAGGTCGCAGCGCGCGCCGTGGGCGGCAAGGCCGAGGAACTGGTGGGGCGCAGGCAGGGCGACCTCTTTCGCCCCGATCTGGCCGCCCGCCACAGCCTGGCCATTCAGCACGTCTTTCACACCGGCGAAACCGTGGTCACCGAGGACCAGCAGGATCTGCATGTTCGACCGGTTTGGATCGATACGCGCCTGGTTCCGTTTCGCGATCCCTCGGGCAACATCGCGGCCGTGGTGGGCATCGTCCGCGACGTCAGCGAGCGTCGCCTGGCCCAGGAAACCCTGGCCTTGCGCGAAGCCTATCTGCGCAGCATGCTCGACAACCTGCCTTACCTGGCCTGGCTGAAGAACACCGAGGGGAAATTCCAGGTCGTCAATGAGCCCTTCGCGAAGGCAGCGGGGAAGGTGCACCCGTCGGAGCTTTTGGGGCTGGACGACTTCGCCATCTGGCCCTACGAGCTGGCCGCGCGCTACGTTGCCGATGACCAGGAGGTCATGCGGACCCGGCAGCAGAAGTTGGTCGAGGAGCAGATTTCCGACCACGGGGTGCTCCGCTGGGTCGAAACCTTCAAGTCGCCGGTCTTCGATGCCACGGGAAAGGTGATCGGAACCACCGGCCTGGGCCATGACATCACCCAGCGCCGACAACTTCAGGAGGAGCAGCGGCGGTCGCGCGAGCAGCTGCGCGCCCTGGCCGCCCACGTAGAATCGGTGCGCGAACAGGAGCGGGTGCGCATCTCCCGCGAGATCCACGACGAGCTCGGCCAGTCGCTGACCTGCATGGGCATGGACCTGGCCTTCCTGGACAGGCAGATCGATCCGGAAAACAAGGACGCAGCGGCGCGGGTGGCCGCGCTGGTCGAGCTGGTCAAGGACACCATCCGCTGTGTGCGCCGCATTTCCTCCGAGCTGCGCCCGAGCATTCTCGACGATCTGGGCCTTGGCGCAGCCATCGAATGGCTGGCCCACGATTTCGAAACGCGCACGCATGTCACTTGCACGATTGACGTACCAGAAGACCTCTCGCTGCCCTTCGACTTGGCCACGCCGCTCTTTCGCGTATGCCAGGAAGCCCTGACCAATGTCACCCGCCACGCCAGCGCCACCAACGTCTCCATCCAACTCGCTTGTTCGCCCAGCCACATCTCGCTCTCCATCAAGGACAATGGCCGCGGCATCACCGAGGAAGAGATCAAGCGCTATGGCTCGCTCGGACTGCTTGGTATGAAGGAACGCATTTCTATTTTGGGCGGAACGCTGGACGTGGAAGGCAAACCGGGCGTGGGTACCGCCCTGGCCATCCAAATCCCGCTCAGTACCAACCCAAGCCCACGCTAGCGCGTGAAGGTGGTCTTGATCGCCGCGACCGTGACCATGCCAATGCCGGCGAGGCAGACGAAGAAACCGGTCGCGCCCAGGCGAAACCAGGGCAACACCTGGCCCAGGCCCTGCTCGTCGAGCAGCCGATGGCGGGACACCGGGGACCACAGCCAGCCGCGCTTGCTTGCCCCCAAACGCGCCAGTGCCCGGCGCAGGGCCAGATGGTAGGCGATGCCGGCGCCACCTCCGCCCAGAAGTCCTGCCAGCGCCAACACCGCCCCAAGCGTGAATTGGAGCTCGACCCCCAGCGCACCGAGCAGGACCAAGTACATGAGCAGGAGGGATGCGATGGCGGCTTCAAACACGTTGCCCCAAGGAAAGCGCGGTCAGTCGGTCTCTTCGCGCAGCCCGTGTTTGCGCAGAAGCTCGCGCAGGTGTTTGCGGTCGAGGTCGGCGCTGCGCGACGCCGCGGAAAGGTTTCCCTCGTGGCGTTCGAGAAGGGCCTTCAAATAGACCCGCTCGAATTCCTCGACCACGCGGGCCTTGGCCTCCTTGAAGGGCACGTCGAGAGCGATAGCTCCGAGCGCCGGCGCTGGTGCTAGCGCCGAGGCGAGGAACTCGGCCAGATCCAGCTCGTCCCCGTGAGAAACGGCGCAGGCGTGTTCGATCACATTGCGCAGTTGCCGGACATTGCCAGGCCAGGGCAGGCGCGCCAACTGTTCGACGTCGGCCGGCCGAGCCACCAGTCCCGGTGGCTTGGCGTAACTCTCGACGAAGTGCTGCACCAGCAGGGCGAAATCGGCCGGGCGTTCACGCAAGGGCGGCACGTGGATGCGAACCACCGCCAATCGATAATAGAGATCCTCGCGAAAGCGCTTGGTCGCCATCTCCGCGCGCAAGTCGCGATGGGTGGCGGCGACGACGCGCACCGAGACCAGGCGCTGTCCCGTGCCGCCCACCGACCGGATGGTGCGTTTGTCGAGCGCGCGCAAGAGCACGGGCTGCATTTCCACGGCCAGCTCGCCGACTTCGTCGAGAAATAGAGTGCCACCGTCGGCCTCGACGAACGCGCCCTTGCGATCCGCGATGGCGCCGGTGAAGGCCCCGCGCACGTGACCAAAGAGCGCCGATTCGATCAGATCCTTGGGCTGCGCGGCGCAGTCGAACACCACGAAGGGCTTGTCGGCGCGTGGGCTGTGGCGATGGATCTCCTCGGCGAGAAGCTCCTTGCCCGTGCCGGTCTCGCCTTCCAGGAGCACTGTCGCTTCCGAGTGCGCAACATCTTCGAGCAGGCCGAATACCTGCCGCATCTTGGGATCGCGGCCCAGCATGTTGCCGAAGCGTTCGCCGGCCACCGGGACAACGTCAACGTGCTCCTCGTCGGGCAAGTACTTGAGCAGGGTCTGGCCGATCTGAATCTCGGCGCCGAAGCCGAGTAACAATTCCTGAAAGCGCGCGCCGCCGACGAACGAACCGTTGGTCGAGCCGAGGTCGCGCACGACGACGCCACTTTCGGCTAGCGCGACCGACAAGTGCCGGCGCGAGATGGTCGGGTCGGACAGGCGCACGTCGCTGGCCGAGCCCGACCCAAGCGTGATGGGGCTGGGACCCACGACCAAGGAATCGCCGCGATCGGGACCGCGAATCACAATGAAACGCCCGTGCCCGGACTGGCGGAAGATCGCCGCATCCTTGGCGATAAGCCGAGTGATGGAAGCCGTCACGCCCTCCATGACATGGCCTTGCGGCTGGTGCAGGGAAATGGGGCGATTCGCGACGCCGGCTTGACCCGCGATCCGGACGCGCGTGGAACGGCTGGCCCAATGTAGAAACGAACAAAAGCGAACCCGAGCAACACTGCAAGCACGATCAAGACGAGCAGCCACAGCCCGCGCCGCGAGCGCTTGATTGCCGCAACGCCACCGGCGCGTCTGGAAAGGTGAAAGCGCAAAAAGCCAAAAGGCAAGCGTGGCACCTGCACCGCCCGATTCAGCATGGGCACGGCGGGCGGCAGGGGCATGGGGGGTGGCGGGGTGACTTGATCCTCGTCCACCGTCCGGCTCGCGGCCGCCGCCGTCTGACCCGACGGTCGGCTGCCGGTCACTGGCAGGGAGGCCAAGGGCCGAGCCGGCGGCGTGGGCACGTCCTCGATGTCCGAAGCGTCGCCGGTTCGACCTGCCGAGCCTGGCTCACCCAAGGAGTCCACCTCGTGACCAGCCAGCGCGCCCTGAGCCTCGGCCACCTGAGCACTGCGCGCGTGGGTCGGATCGCGCTGATCGGACAGCCAGTGTTCCGCATCGGCCCCCATGACCTCGCGCAACTCGGCCGCCAGCTCCGGCGCCGAGTAGAGCAGGCGATGCTCAATGGCCACTTGCCGCAGGGCTGTCGCGAAGGACTCGGCATCTGGGTAGCGCACGGCCCGATCGATAGCAAGCGCGCGATCGAGCACGGGCTGCAAACCAGCAGGAAGCCCTGGGCACTTGGCGGCCAGCAGCGGCACAGTCTGCCCATAGATCTTGTCGGGAGGCGTGTTCAAATCGCCGGTGTAGATGCGCTCGCCGATCAGCGTTTCGTAGATGCTTACGCCCAGCGAGAACAAGTCGCTGCGCGCGTCGATGGGCTGGTTGCGCGCCATCTCGGGCGACATGTACCCGACCTTGCCGCGCACGCGATAGAAGACCGACGAATAGGTCACCGCCTTGGCAATGCCGAAGTCGGACAGCTTCACCTCGCCCTCGCCCGAGCACAGGATGTTGGACGGCGACAAATCGCGGTGGATGATGCCGAGAGGTTCGCCCGTAGGCGATCGGCGACTGTGGGCATAGGCGAGGCCATTCAGGATCTCGATGGCGACGTGCAGGATGGCTTGGGCCGACAGGGGTTTGCGCCTGCGTGCCCGCCACGCGATGGTGCGCAGATCCGCACCGCGTACGTACTCCATGACGATGAACAAGCGGTCGTTCGAATTCACCAGGTCGAAGGTGCGAACGATGTTCTGGTGATCGAGGGTGGCCGATATCTTGGCCTCGCGGAAGAACAGGTCGCGGAACTCGGGCCGGCTGGTGAATTCGGGCAGGAGCTGCTTGAGCACGACTTCCTTCTCGAAGCCGCCCGGGCCGATCTTCTTGCCCACGTAGATCGCACCCATGCCCCCTTCTGCGAGGTACCGCTCGATGCGATACTTCCTCGACGGAACTTGGGCAGCCATCTGCTCAACAGTAAGCTCCCTTGGCCCAAGACGCAACGCCACGCACCTTCCATGTCGTTTCAATTGCAAACCCTGCTTGACCTCCGACGCAATGCCGAAGAGGGCGCGCGCCAAGCGCTTGACTTGGCGATTGCCTCGCGCCGCAGGGAAGAAGAGGAGCAGACGCGGTTGCTGGCGCGTTGGCGGGAGGCTTGCGACAAGGCGGCGCAGGAGAACGGTCGCTTTGCCGCCGGCCCGGGCCCGACCACGGCTGCGCAGGCCACGGCGCGCGGAAACTACCTGCGCCGCCTGCGCGAGGATGCCGCCCATCTAGCCAGCATCGCCGAAGACCACCGCACCACCGCATTGGCGGCAGCGCTAGCGGCCGAGAGCGCGGCACAAGCGGACCACGAAGCAGCCCGGAAATCGCGCGAGGCCGTCGCGAAACTCAAAGAGCGAGCCGAAGCCGAGAGTGCGCGAAAAGCCGAGCGGCGAGCCGACGAATCCGCAGCCGACTTGGCGCAAGCGGCGCACTTCAGGCGGAAATTGGAGTAGCTGGATTTCACCACAGAGACACGGAGAGCACAGAGAGTGCCGAATAGGTTGAGCTCGGATCCAAGATCCGGAAACCCTTCCCCTCCGGGCTCCGTGCTCTCTGCGTCTCTGTGGTGAACTTCTAGCCAAAGAACCCGCGCACGTCGTCGAGCGCATAGGTGCGGGGACAGTGCTCGGGCAGGCTGCCAAGGAGTGTGCTGCCGTAGTTTTTGCGCAGGATGCGGCCGTCGAGAATGGCCACCACGCCGCGATCCTTGCGGCTGCGGATGAGGCGGCCGAAGCCCTGCTTGAGGGCCAGAGCGGCGCGCGGGATCTGGTAGCTGGCGAAGGGATCGCCGCCGTCTTCTCGGATGCCTTCGATACGCGCGGCGGTCAAGGGATCGTCGGGGACCGCGAATGGCAGGCGATCGATGGCCACCAGCGACAGGGCCTCGCCCGGTACGTCCACGCCTTCCCAGAAGCTCTGCGTGGCGAGCAACACCGAGCCCACGCGCGAACGCAGCTCGGCGAGCAAGGCCTGGCGTGGTCGCTTGCCCTGCACGAGGAGTGGAAAACCGTCGTCGGCGCGAAATAGTTGCTCGGCGATACGCAGATTGCGGAAGCTGGTGAAGAGCAACAGCGCCCGACCGCGAGACAGCCGGCAGAGCTCAAGCGCGCGCTTGGCCGCCGCTTCGGCAAATCCCTCGTGCGTCGGATCGGGCAAGTCCTCGGCGATGTAGAGCAGCGCCTGCTCCCGATAACGAAACGGCGACGGGAAGATGGCTTCGGCCGCGGTGTCCGCCAAGCCCAATCGCTCGCGCATGTACTTGAAGGATCCGGCGGTCGACAGGGTCGCCGAGGTGAATACCAGCGGCCCAGGATGCCCGTCAAAGGTTTGCCGTAGCAGGGGCGCCACGTCTACCGGCGACGCACGCAGAGTGACGTTGCGCGCGGACAGGGCGATCCAGCGCACGGAATCGCGGCGCGCGCTGCCCACGATTTCGCCCAGATCCGTGCGCAGGATTTGCGCCCGCTCGGACAATCCGGCGAGCACCGCCGCCTTGGCCGGCGCAGGCTTCGAGGAACGAAGCGCGTCGCTCATGTCGTCTTCGGCCAGGCGGCCAAGCAACACCTGCGTTTCTTCGAGAACCGTGTCGATCTCGTGGTAACGCCCCAGCACATCGCCTTGCCAAAGATCGTCGGGCATGGGCATGCGCAGGTCGTCGCTCTCGGCCAGCTTGCGCGGCAACCGCCCGCGCAGGGCCTGGGCCAGCACGTGGGTCGCCGACTCCAGCCGCCGCGCCACCGATTCCACGCGCGGAGCACCGAGAGGCTCCACCGGCGCACGCTCCACATCCCGCGCCAGCGCGAACAGGCGCAGCGAGGAAGCCTGCACGCCGAAAATCTCGGTGGCTACGTCTTCGAGCTGGTGGGCTTCGTCGAAGATAACGGCCTCGTAGGTGGGCAGCACCTGCGCCTCGGGGAAACGGCTGCGCAGGGCCAGATCGGCGAAGAAGAGATGGTGGTTAACGACCACCACCTGAGCCTCCTGGGCGCGCCGGCGCATACCCGTGATGAAGCAGTCGGCGACGAAGGGACAGCGTTTGCCAAGGCGGGTCTCAGGGCTGGAGGCGATCTCACGCCAGATAGGAGCGTCCTCGGGAACGCCGTCCAGGTCGGCGCGGTCGCCGGTTGGGCTGCGCCCCACCCAGTCGAGCACGCGCGCGGTCTCGGGACTTCCGGCAAAGGCCAGTTGCCTCTGGTGTTCGGCCAACCGGCGCAAGCACACGTAGTTGCCGATGCCCTTCATCACGGCGAAGGTGAACGGCCGCGGCAGCACGCGCGCAAGGCGCGGCAAATCCACGCTGGCGATCTGATCCTGCAGGTTGCGCGTGCCCGTCGACACCACCACGCGGCGGCCCGAGAGAATCGCGGGCACTAGGTACGCGATGGTCTTGCCCGTGCCTGTGCCGGCCTCGACCAATAGCCGTTCGTCGAGATCGATGGCTCGTGCCACGCGCTCGGCCATGGCCACCTGGCCTGGCCGCGGCTCGTACCCCGGCAGGGCGTCTGCCAGAGCCCCGCCTGGGCGCAGGATCTCGGCGACGGCTTCTTCGAGGAGCACGACGCCTAGGCTTTGTTGAAGCTGGCCGGACCGTCGTCGGTCTTGAGGCCGTCCGGACTGACGGCGCGGAAGAAACACGAGGTCGCGCCGGTGTGGCAAGACGGCCCCGCGGCGTCCACCACATACAAGATGGCGTCGCCGTCGCAGTCGAGGCGCACGTCGTAGACCTTCATCGAGTTGCCGCTGGTGGCGCCCTTTTCCCACAGCTCGCCTCGCGAACGGCTCCAGAAGGTTGCGCGCGCTTTGGTAACAGTCGCGCGCAGGGCTTCCACATTGGCCCAAGCCAGCATGCGCACCACGCCGGTGGCGCGATCCTGGGCAATGACGGGCACAAGACCCTTCGAGTCAAATTTGACGAGTGCAATCAAAGCTTCTGCATTTCCAAGCATGATGACTTTCCTCTACACCAAATTCCCGCAAAAGCGATCTTCATCCTAAACTCGCCCCACCCATCGTGCGCAAAACCCTCGATCCGCCCAGAGAAAAAGAAACCAAAGGCGAGAAGAACTACATCACGCCGGCCGGCTACCACAAGCTGACCACCGAGCTCGACTTTCTGCAGACCAAGAAGCGTCCTGAAGTGGTCAGCGCGCTTTCCGACGCCGCCGCCGAGGGCGACCGTTCGGAAAACGCCGAGTACATCTACCGCAAGCGCCAGTTGCGCCAGATCGACGGGCGCATGCGCTTTCTCGGCAAGCGCCTGGATATCGCCGTCATCGTGGACGCGCGCGAGCAGAAACGGCGCGATCGAGTCTTCTTCGGCGCTACCGTCACGGTCGAAGACGAGGAAGGCGAAAAGCAGACCTTCAGCATCGTGGGCTCGGACGAGATCGACAGCGCGGGCGGCGCCATCTCGTGGCAATCGCCGGTGGGCCGGGGACTCATCGGCAAGGAAATTGGCGACACCGTGCAAGTCCGCTGGGACAAGGGCCAGCGCGAGCTGACCATCGCCGACATCGTCTATCCGACTTGAGTCGCGGCAGTCGCGTGGGGAGCCGGCCGGCTTTGCCGGCCGCGAACCATCGTGGGAAGGTTTGGAAACCCTCCCAGGGTTTTCATCTCAACGCTTCGCGGACAGCCACCAGTCGACGAAGCGCGGAATGCCGGCGTCGATGGACACCTTGGGCGAATAGCCGAGGTCGCCTTGTGCCAGGTCCACGTCGGCCAGGGTGTGCTTCATGTCGCCCGGCTCCTCGGGCTTCCATTCGATGACGGCCGGCTTGCCCAGCGCCGACGAGATGCGGTCGACCAGCTCGCGCAGGGTGGTTGGCCGCGAGCCGCCCAAGTTGTAGATACGATACGCGGTTCGCGGATCGCGCGATTGCTGGTCGATGGCGGCTACCACACCGTCTAGGATGTCGTCGATCCATGTGTAGTCGCGCGACGTGGAGCCGTCGCCGAAAAGCTCGATGGGTTGGCCGGCGGCGATCAGGCGCGTGAATTTGTGGATGGCAAGATCCGGACGCTGGCGCGGGCCGTACACCGTGAAGAAGCGCAGGCAGGTGACGCTTGCGCCATACAGATGGTGATGGTTGAAAGCCATCAGCTCGCCCGCGCGCTTGGTGGCGGCGTAGGGTGACATGGGATGGCCGCATGGATCGAATTCGGAAAAGGGCACGTCACTGTCGAGGCCATAAACCGAGGACGAAGAAGCAAACACGATGCGCTTTACGCCACGTTCGCGGCAGGCGTGCAGCAGGTGCAGGGTCCCGTTCACATTGACGTTCCAATAGCGACCGGGGTTTGCGATGGAGGGCCGCACGCCAGCCAGCGCGGCCAGGTGCACGACGGTGTCGACCTCGCCAGCGACCGCGAACGCCTGATTGACGTCGTGCGGATCGGTCAGATCGCCCTCCACCAGCTCGAAATCCCTGCGCGCGCGCAACCCGGCCACATTCAGCTCCTTCACCTCGCGCCGATAGAACGGGTCGAAGTTGTCAAACCCAGTCACGCGATCACCGCGGCCGCACAAACGTTCGGCGAGATGCGAGCCGATGAAACCCGCCGCGCCCGTAAGTAGAACCCTCATGCCTTCGATGGTAACCGCAGATGCAGCAAGAACTCCACATTCCCTTTGCCGCCGGTGATGGGCGACGTGGTTTCGCCCATCACTGCGAAGCCGAGAGCTCGCGCCGCGGCCGCGACATCGACGACGGCCTGCGCGCGATCAGCCTCGTCGCGCACGATGCCACCTTTGCCGACCTTGTCCCGCCCCACCTCGAACTGCGGCTTGACCAGTACCACCGCGGGCGCACCCGGCACAAGCAACGCCGGCAGCGCGGGCAGCACCAGTCGCAGCGAAATGAACGACACGTCCACGACGGCAAGCGTGCAGCGTTCGGGAATACGCTCGGGTGGCATGTGCCGGACGTTGGTGCGGTCGATGACCACCACACGCGGGTCGGAGGCGATCTTCCAATCGAGCTGGCCGTGCCCCACGTCGACGCAGTACACACGGCGGGTGCCCCGCTGCAGGAGGCAGTCCGTGAATCCGCCCGTCGACGCCCCCACATCCACTGCGACCGCGCCAGCCACATCCACCTGGAAAGCATCCAGGGCGTGCGCCAGCTTGAGCCCACCGCGCGACACGTAGGGCATCGGTTCTCCGCGCATACGCAGCACCGCGCCAGCGGGTAGCTGGTCGCCCGCCTTGTCCACGGGTCTGTCGCCGCACAAAATCTGGCCAGCCAGAATCAGGGCCCGTGCCCGCTCGCGCGAAGGCGCCAGCCCCTGCTCGAAAACCGCCACATCTGCGCGCACCTTGCTTGGCCGGGCCGGCGGTCCGGCCTCCGCGTTCTCTGCATCACCATCCGCGGTCCTATCTATCTTGTCCTGGCGTCCCACAGACCGAGAATACGCCGACTCCAGTTCCCGGTTGCAAACCTGATCGCCATAAGTACAATCCCTGCACCCGGCTCGCCGGGTCATGGGGCTGTAGCTCAGCTGGGAGAGCGCTAGAATCGCACTCTAGAGGCCGTGGGTTCGATCCCCATCAGCTCCACACAATCACTACTCTCTTCTTTGTCTCGTCGCGGCGTGGGAATGATTGGAGACGAATCGTTCCGCCACGGCAACGCACGAACGCGCTGCGTGTACGACCACCGTCTTCGCGACCAACTCGTTGGGTCCGGAACCAGATGCCTGGCTTTGACTCGTAGCTGGACGAAGGACAGCCTACCAAATCGTGATCGGATTGGATGTGTTCACGATGGTGAAGCAGTTGGCGGTTGGCTGCGACCAGCGGATCATGTTGTACCAAAACTGCGCCATCTGATACTTGTCCTGCGGGAGCTCGGCCTGGCAGCTGGCTGCGACCGCGTTCGGGACGCCGGCGCCTGTCCATTGACTCGTGTACGTGATCCACTCGTCACCGAAGGCCAGAACGCGGCCCTTCCCGACCAACTTCCCCACCAGCGCATTCTTTCCACTCATGGTGGCGACGACGTGGCCGTCGACCGGCGCGTTGATGGAATGGCCGTTGGTGTATCCCACCAGGATCACGCCCGTGCTCAGATTGGAGATCACGGGATCGGTGCGGTTCCAGTCCGACAGCGTGTTCGAGC
>OBLT010000949.1_pt1 | contig 18843 bp, 17 predicted proteins | sample 1518721 | NCBI WGS metagenome assembly OBLT01 (sample SAMEA3539307, study PRJEB22396) | soil metagenome | biome: tundra; feature: field; material: soil | place: USA | collected 2010-05 | depth 0.15 m | reverse complement strand
GAACGTATTTTGGCGGTTGGCGGATTGTTCACACCATGGGATCGCGCATCACCAAGCTCAAGCCCGTAGGAGGATTCTGCGCTGAGGCGGCGGGAGCGATCACCTTGTTCTCCACCGCGCTGGCCGGAATTCCGGTGAGCACCACGCACACCATCACCGGAGCGATCGTCGGAGTCGGAGCTGTCAATCGGCTGTCGGCAGTGCGCTGGGGAGTGGCGGCGCGCATCGTCTGGGCCTGGGGCCTGACCATCCCGGCGGCGGCGGCGGTCGCTGCCGCTTCGTTCTGGCTGGTGCGATGGATTCACCCCGGAGCATAGAGAACTGCTCAGCCAACTCTTGTCCCCCAACCGTTTGCCCCGTTCCACACCGACCGCTAAACTAAATGTCTCGGGGTATTCACTTATGCTCGTTGTCATGCAAGCGCAGGCTACCGAAGAACAGGTCCGCGCCGTCTGCCAGAAAATCGAAGCGCTCGGATACCGCGCCCACTCCATGCCCGGCGCGCAACGCACTGCCATCGGCATCACCGGCAACAAAGGCGAAGTCGAATCTGGCACGCTCGAAGAAATGCCCGGAGTGCAGGAAGTGATCCGCGTCTCCAAGCCCTACAAGCTGGTCAGCCGCGATACCAAGCCCGACAACACGGTCGTCAAGTTTGCCGGCTCACAAGTCACCGTCGGAGGCCCCGACCTGGCCATCATCGCCGGACCTTGCGGCATTGAGACTCGCGACCAGGCATTCAAAATCGCCGAGCGCGTCGCCCGCGCCGGAGCCCAGTTTTTCCGCGGCGGAGCCTATAAACCGCGCACCTCTCCTTATTCTTTTCAGGGACTGGGTGAAGCCGGCCTGAAAATCATGGCCGAAATCCGCGATCAATTCGGCCTGCTCATCGTGACCGAGGCCGTCGATTACGAATCGCTGGATCTGGTCGATCAGTATGCCGATGTAATCCAGATCGGCGCCCGCAACATGCAAAACTTCTCTCTGCTAAAGCGCGCCGGACGCGCCCGCAAGCCCGTTCTCTTGAAGCGAGGTATCTCGGCAACGCTCGAAGAATTCCTCATGGCCGCCGAGTACATCATGAGCGAGGGCAACTACAACATCGTCCTCTGCGAGCGCGGAGTGCGTACCTTCGCCGATCACACTCGCAACACGCTCGATCTCAGCATCGTCCCCGCCGTCCAGCGCCTCAGCCACCTGCCCATCATCGTCGATCCCAGCCACGGCACCGGCAAGCGCAACAAGGTAACTCCGCTGTCGCGCGCCGCCGTCGCGGTTGGAGCCGATGGCCTGATGGTGGAAGTTCACCACGATCCCGACCGCGCGCTGTCGGACGGCATGCAGTCGCTGTTTCCCGATCAGTTCGACGCGTTGATGGTGCAGGTCAGGCAGATCGCGGCGGTGCTGGGACGCAATGTACAGTCTCCGACGAAGGTTCACGAGGGAGTGACAACTTAGAGCGACTAATCAACATGAGAAGTTTCCAGCTTGTTCTTGCGTTTGCGCTAATAACAGCCTTTGTTCAGCCACTCGCGCTGTTTTGCCAGGATGACGCGACTAAGGCTGCACCTGAGCCGGTCTACCGAGCGGGGGGAACTGTGAAGCCACCCCACGTGTTTTTTTCCCCAGATCCCGAGTACACGACAAAGGCGCGCAACGAGCATCAAAAAGGGACGGTCGTGATAAAGATTGTGGTCGGCGCCGACGGTCTGCCGCGCGACATCAAGGTTGATCGTTCCCTCAGTTCCGACCTTGATAAGGCCGCCATGGATGCCGTGAAGAAATGGAAGTTCACTCCCGGAACGAAGGACGGCAAACCGGTTGCGGTGCAGATCAGCGTCACAGTGTCGTTCCATCTATAACTAGGATTGTGCGATCTCTGGTACGTTCATCTAGGTAAGTGAGGCTTTTGTCGTCCTTGAGAAAATTCCTGCTACTCGCCGTTCTCGTCCCGCTCGTCCTAGCCGCCGGCTGGTACTACTTCCACGAGCGCACTCTCCCTGCCTACGGACCGCTCTACCGCGAGTATGCTTACATTTCCAACGGCAAGAGCAACACGGTCACGGTCATCGACCTGCGCAGCTTTCGGCCGGTACGAACCCTGCAGGTCGGCACCGAGCCCACCGGAGTTGCGGCCAATCCCAAGCGCAACGAAATCTACGTCGTCAACGCCGGTTCCTCGAACGTCAGCGTGATTGACGCCGAGCAGAATAAAGTTGTCGCCACCATCGGCGTTTACGGACGCCCATACTTCATCGATGTTTCTCCCGACGGACGCCGCGCCTTCGTTGCTAATTCTGGGTCCGCCAATGTTTCGGTGCTTGATCTTGACCGTCGCACGGTTGCGGCTACGCTTCATGTTGGGGGAAGTCCCGGCCTGGCGCGCGTTTCGCCGGATGGGTCCACGGTTATCGTTACCAATCGCGCCGACAACTCCGTCTCCATCATCGACGCCGCGCGGCTCGCTGTGCGCTCCGCCATCAATATCTGCATCCATCCCGAGGACATTGCCATTCTGCCTGATTCCAGCAAGGCGTTTGTTTCCTGTTCGGGATCGGGGCAGGTGGCCAGCATTGATTTGAAAAGCGACAAGTTGCTGGCGCTTCTTGATGTTGGAAAATCTCCGGTGAGTCTGGCGTTGAAACCGGATGGTGGAGAACTGGCTGCTTTCAACTTCGACGCTGGCAGCATGTCCATCATTGAGACTACGGGCAACGAAGTTTCGGGCAGTTATCTCATCGGCGATCAACCTACTCGCGGCGTCGTCTCGCTGGATAACTCGCGCCTTTACATTTCCAACTTTGGATCGAATAACATCGCGGTCTACGACATGGACTTAGGCAAGATAATCGCGTATCTTCCCGTAGGAACCCATCCCGACGCGCTGGCCCTCTCGCAGAATCAGAACTATCTGCTGGTGCTTGACTCCGGTTCCGGAGATCTGGCCGTTATTCAGAAACGCCAGCCCAAGAAGAAATTTGAGCCGTCGGAATATTCCTTGCTGACCATCATTCCGGTCGGCATGCAACCGAATCAGATCGTGGTGAAGTCGTTTCTGGCTACGAAACTCGTGGACGGCCGCTAACGCCGCCACGGCCTTTCCTCTAAGCGAAGCGGTGTTCTCCCACTTCGAGGTTCACTACACGGCGCCGCTTGGCGCCGAGCCTAACTCTTTTTTCCGGTCACGGCGTAGAAGGCGGTTGCTTCCTGCTCCACGTTCTTGCTGCCGCAGTTGGGGCATTTCGCATCTTTTTCGTGTTCCTTCAGGGTGAGAATCAATTCGAAGGTTTCATGACAATCGTGGCAAACGTAGTCATAGACGGGCATGGGGAGCCTCCCGCTCGATTGCGATCACGAGCTACGGTTGGAATTGTAGCGCTAACCGGCACTGGTTGTCCGTGAGCCGAATGGTGGCCTTCAATCAACGGTGCACACGGCGGTTCAGTGGGCTAGAAGCAGGTCCTTCGCTTCGCTCAGGATAACAAGTTGTGGGCTCAGGATGGCAAGTTGTTGGGTATTGAGAGCCAAGAGCTAAGTGCTAAGAGCTGCTTTCCTGAAATGTTCGAGGATGGCTTCGGCTTGAGATTTGGTGACTACTGCTGACAGGGCGGCTACGTCGGCTTGCTTTACGGCTTGCAGGCTGCCGAAATGTTCCAGCAGGCGGCGGGTGGTGGATTCGCCTACGCCGGGAATTTCTCTTAGCTCGGTGGCTCGGTCCCTTATCTGGCGGCGTTTGCGATGGAAGGTTACGGCGAAGCGATGGGCTTCATCGCGAATCATCTGAACTAGATGTAAGACGGGAGAATGGTGGTCCAGAGCTATCGGGTCGTCTTCCTGTCCGTAGACATAAATAATTTCTTCGCGCTTGGCGATGGCGGCTAGCGGCTGGTTGATGATCTCGAGGGCTTCGAGTGCTTGGGCGGCGGCGTGGAGCTGTCCGAGACCGCCGTCGATCAGGACGAGGCTGGGCATGTTTTTCTTTTCTTCCTGCAGGCGCTTGTAACGGCGCGTGACTACTTCGCGCATGGAGGCGAAGTCGTCTACTCCTTCTACCGTTTTGATGATGAACTTGCGGTAGTCGGATTTCTTCATCTTGCCCTCTTCCCACACGACCATCGATGCGACGGTTTCCGCTCCCTGGATGTGACTGATATCGAAGCACTCTATGCGCTTGGGGAGTTCGGGGAGAGCCAGGGCGTCTTGGAAGGCTTCTTGAATGGCTTTGGCGTTGGGCTTGAGAACTCGGAAACGCTGGTCGTAGGACTGCTTGGCGTTGGTGCCGGATAGATCGATGAGTTCGCGTTTGTCTCCGCGCTGGGGGACGGTGATGTGAACTCGAGTGGCTCGGCCTCCTTCGCCGGCTAGTTGCTCGCTGAGGGCTTCTTCCAGTTCTTCGCGGTCTTCGAAGTCTACGGGGACGTAGATGTTTCTGGGGACGTAGGGCTGGGCTAGATACAGCTGCTTGAGTAGGGCGGAGAAGAATTCTGCGGGATGGAAAGAACCAGTGGAGCGACGGGCGTCCTCGCCCGTCACGCCGTCTGCATTGGCGGATGGAGCGGGCGACCTTTGCTCGCCGGGATCTGTGCCAAATTCTGGCAACTCTTCCCAGAAAAATTCTCTCCGGTCGAGGACTTTTCCTCCTCGCATGTGGAAGAGGTTCACGGCCAGCATTTGATTTTCATAGTGGAAGCCGAAGACGTCGGCGTCGTCGCCTTCGGCGGCAGCTATGCGCTGCTTCTCTTGTAACTGCTCGACCGTCGAGATGAGGTCGCGATAGCGGGCGGCTCGTTCGAACTCCTGCGCCTCGGCGGACTCGGACATGCGTTCGCGCAGAGATCTGGCCAGGTCGGTTTGACGACCTTCCAGGAAGAGCTTCACATCGCGCACGGCTTCGGCGTAGATCTCGGGGGTGGTCAGGTCTTTTACGCACGGACCCAGGCACCGCTTGATATAAAACTGGAGGCAGGGCCGCGGATGGTTGCGGGTTAAATCCACTTTGCAGGACGGGACCATGAAGTGGCGATGAATGAGATCGACGATGCGATAGGCGAGATTGGCAGGGAAGTAGGGGCCGTAGTAGGCGCTGCCGTCCTTGCGCAGGCGGCGGGTTACGTAGACTCTGGGGAAGCGCTCGGCCAGGGTTAGTTTTACGTAGGGGTACGTCTTGTCGTCGCGCAGCAGGATGTTGAAGCGCGGCTTCTTCTGCTTGATCAGGTGGTTCTCTAGGGCAAGGGCTTCTTTGTTATTGGCTACTACGATGTAGTCGACGTCGGTAGCCTCGCGGACCAGGGTGCCGGTTTTGGCGTCCTCCCAGCGGCCTTCGTGGAAGTAGGAGGAGACGCGGGACCGGAGGTTTTTGGCCTTGCCTACGTAGATGACTTCGCCTTCGGCGTTCTTGTAGAGATAGACGCCGGGGGAAGTGGGGAGGCTGCGGATTTTCTGGGGGAGATCCATCGCGCTATATTCAGTTTAGTGTAAAACAGTTAAGCAGAACTGTGTTACAATAATGCTATGAGTAACACAATCACAATTCGGCTTCCAGAGGAACTGGCGGACTGGCTTAAGAGTACCGCTCGTAAGACGGGAGTGCCGGTTGGCCGACTGGTTCGCGAAGAACTGGAGCGCGCGAAGCGGGAAAACGGCGACAAGCCCTTTCTTCGCTATGCCGGCGTGATGTCCGGCCCGGCGGATCTTTCGTCCCGGAAGGGCTATTCCAAGAAATGAAAGGTATCGCCGATACCGGTTTGATCGTTGCGCTTCTTAATCGCGACGATCGGCATCACAAATGGGCGCTAGAAATCGCGCGGACAGTTTCAGAACCGCTGCTTACCTGCGAGGCCGTCTTGAGTGAGGCTGGCTTTCAAGTGGGATCGATTCAGTGGGTGCTGGGCTTGGTGCGGGAAGGGTTCTTGAAAGCCGCATTTGATCTGTCCAGAAACGTCGACGAGGTTGCGGCGCTGGCGGAGCGATACCAGGACCGCACACCGGACCTGGCGGACTTGTGCCTCATTCGCATGAGTGAACTGTATGAAAATCTGCCCGTGCTCACGGTCGATGAAAACGATTTCCGGGTCTATCGGCGAAACCGGAGAGACGTGATTCCGATTGTGTGTCCGCCGCGCGTCTGACTTGTTTTGGACCCAATGTTGGCAGCCGAGAAAGACGCGGCAAGCCGCGTCTCTACAGTAGCTCTTCTACGCGCTCCATCCTTTTACGAACTCCACCAAGCTGCGGAGTGCGATCCCCGAGGGGCCTTTGGCGATCCAGGGTTTGTTGTCTTCCATCCAGGCGGTGCCGGCTATGTCGAGGTGGATCCAGGGGGTGTCTTCGGCAAATTCTTTCAGGAACATGGCGGCGGAGATGGCGCCGCCCCAGCGTCCGCCGGAATTCACGATGTCGGCGATGTTGGATTTGATGATCTCTTTGTATTCGTCGTCGAGCGGAAGTCGCCACATCTTCTCGCCCGCTTGTTGGTTGGCGTTCGCGAAGCGCTCGTACATCTGGTCGTCGCTGGCGAAGATGCCGGCGTTCACGTAGCCGAGGGCCACGACCACCGCGCCCGTCAGGGTGGCGGCGTCGACCAAATGCGTGCAGCCGAGTTGGCGGGCGTAGCAGAGTCCGTCGGCTAGGATTAAGCGTCCTTCGGCGTCGGTGTTGATAATTTCTATCGACTTGCCGGACATGGCGATCTGCACGTCTCCCGGCTTTTGCGCTTTGCCGGAGGGCATGTTTTCGGTGGCGCAGACAATGGCGGTGACTTTCACCTTGGGCTTCAGCAGCGCGATGGCTCGCATGACGCCGATCATGGTGGCGGCGCCGGCCATGTCGTACTTCATTTTCTCCATGCCGTCGGCGGGTTTGATGGAGATGCCGCCGGTGTCGAAGGTGACGCCTTTGCCGACCAGACCGAGGTGAACGTCTTTGGCCGCGCCTTCGGGTTCGTAGCGCAGGACGATCAGGGCGGGAGGTTCGTCCGACCCTTGGGCGACTCCCCAGAATGCGCCCATCTTCAGTTGCCTGATTTTGTCGGCGCCGTGGACTTCGCATTTCAGGCCGACTTCCGATGCCATTTTCTTGGCGCGTTCGGCCATCATGGTGGGCGTCATGCGATTGGAGGGTTCGTTGATCAGGTCGCGCGCGAAGTTCTGCGACTCGGCGACGATGCGTCCGGCGAGCATGGCGTTTTCCAACACCTTGGGATCGCCGGGCACGACGATGGTTACGTCGTCGATCTTCTCGTCTTTGTCCTTATCCTTGCGATCGGTCTTGTAGTAGCCGGGATCGAAGTTACCCACGAAGGCGCCTTCCACGATGGCGCGGACAGCTTCCGGCGCGGCGACTCCGTTTTCGGGTAGCGCGAAGGCAAAGCTGCGGATGCTCTTGCCTTTCAAGGTGCGCACGGCGGCACCCGCTAGCTTGCGTAGTTCCGCGGCGGAAAAAATCTTGGCCTTGCCGCCGCCGATGAGGAGCAAGCGTTTCGCTTTCAAGCCGGCGGGGCGGTGCAGCAGCGTGGTCTCGAACGCCTTGGCGGTGACTTCGCCGCTCGAGATCACTTCCTTGGCGGCTTCGCTCACGGCGGCATCGGCGCACTCGACGGACGGCGAGGGTTTATCTTTTTCGCTTTGGTCTTTTTCGCTGCGATCGAGGACGACCACGACCAGGCAATCGGTTTCCAGTTGAGACGGAGCGGAGGAGGAGAGGTTTGTATTCATGATGGACTTGCATCAGTATCCACGGCGGAAGGGGGATTGCGCAACTCAGCGACGGAGGTTCTTAGGTGTTCCTGGAGTCTTGGATCTGCGGAAGGATATGACTTTCAATGACTTTATACAAAGGAATGACGGTCTTTTCGATTTTAGCGCTGGTCATCGTGATGAGCCTGTACCTGGCATCTTCACTGTGATCCTTTAGACTGCGATACTCGAAGCTGATGGCGCGCAGGTACCACTTCTGCCTGACGTAGTCGCCTGTGTTCGTGAAGTTCCGGGTTCAGGCGATCTTTTTCCCAGAGCAGGGCATCGACAAGATGAAGTGCGGCATAGAAATATGCGGTAACAACCCAATCTAAATATGCTGTGGTTTTAAGGTCGAAAGATTCAGCGAAGCGAAGGTTCTGCCGGGCTCTCGCGAGGTGTTCTGGCGTGGTCGGCACTAGGCAATGTTGCGCTGAAAGATTGGGCTTGCCATCGACAAAAACTCCTCAATTTTTCGACCCGGAGGAACGGCGACGATATGAAAATCAAAGAGTACCTTGGGAAACCGTTCGGAAATCTGATCTTCAAATCGGTAAACGTTTGTACGCGCGGCTTCATCGTAACCATCTTGCAGGCAAACCCAAACCGAAAGCGCATTTTCGGTGGCAAGGAAATATACCGAATCGACCGCTGACAGTCCCGACAATCCTCGCGCTAGTTCGCGAGTGATCAGGTCCTGGGGGCTGGCTAGCGCTGTCGCCATCGGTTTCCTTCCCTTTAAAGACATACCACTATACTCCGAGTCTAAAGAAGGGCGAGCAAATGACCAAAGTACTCAGCGTACTCAAATCCTGAGCTCGCCGCGCCTGTGGAATCCCACCCTTGCGCAAAAGGACGCGCAAGGATGGGGCACACCGCACTCAACGCCCGGCTCTCACTTTGATTTCTGCTGTGCGATCCATTTGTCGGTGCGGGCTTCGAGGAGATCGAGGGGAAGGGTTCCACCGTCGAGCATCTCGTCGTGAAATTTTCGGATGTCAAACTTGGGGCCCAATTCCTTCTGGGCTCGTTCGCGGAGTTCGCGGATCTTGAGCTGGCCGAGCTTGTAACTGAGGGCTTGCGCGGGCCAGGCGATGTAGCGGTCGGTCTCGGACTGAATGGTGGGCTCGTCGACGGCTCCGGACTTGCGGAAGAAGTCCACGACTTGATCGCGGGTCCATCCCTTGGAGTGGATTCCGGTGTCGACTACCAGGCGTACGGCGCGGAAGAGCTCGGAAGATAGGCGGCCATAGTCCGAGACCGGGTCCTGGTAGAAGCCGACCTCTTTACCTAGTTGCTCGGAGTACAGAGCCCAGCCCTCGATGTAGGCGTTGAAGCCGAGACCATGGAGGCGGAACTTAGGCAATCCGGTGAGCTGTTGCTGCACGGATAGCTGCATGTGATGTCCGGGGACGCCCTCGTGATAGGCGGTCGCTTCGTCGTCGATCAAGGAGCGATCCGCGAAATTGGAAGTGGCGACTACGACGCGGCCGGGGCGTTTGCCATCGGGAGTGCCGATGACGTAGTGAGTCGCAGCGGCCGACTGGAAGGCGGGGATGGCTTCGACGGTGACGGGCGATTTCGGAAGAAGGGTGAAGAGCTCGGGAAGTTTCGGCTCCATCTGGGCGATGTAGTGGCGGAAATCTTCGAGGATCTGATCGGCGGAGGTTGGTATGTATTTGGGATTGGTTTTGAGTGAGGCGCGGAAGGCGGCCAGGTCGGCGAAGCCTGCCTTTTTGGCGATTGCCGTCATCTCGGCCTGGATGCGGTCGATCTCGCGCAGCCCGAGCTGGTGAATCTCGTCCGGCGTCATGCGGGTGGTGGTGCGGGCGTAGATGTCGTTTTGATAGCGTTTTTGGCCGTCTGGCAGAGAGGTGATCGAGAGCGTGGTGCGGCCTTCTGGGGCGTATTCGGTGCGGAGGAAGGCGGCGAAGGTTTTGTAGGCGGGGATGACGTCGCGGTTGACGGCGTCAGTGATCTGCTGGGTCAAACGCTTCTGGTCATCCGCTGAGATGGTCGCGGGAAACTTTTTTGTCGGCTGAAGAAACGGGTCGGCGTCGATGATTCCCTGACACTGCACGGGGAGCTTTTCCAGGAGAAATCGGACTGGCATGAGCTTGTCTTTCATGCCCGCGCGCAGAACTTCGGTGGTCTGGATTAGGACGCGTGGAATCTGGTGAAGACGAGCGATGTAGTCCTCGTAGCGCTTGACGGAGTCGAAGGGGACCGAGAGCGGCAGATCCGCGAGGCCGGTATGGACGCCATTCTGCTGGTTGATTGGCATCTCGTACTCTTTGAGGTTAAAGTCGGCGATGCGCTGTCGCAAAACCCGAACGAGGAGATCGTGTGAGAGCTGGTCCTGATCGGAGAAGCCGTCACTCGGGATGGGTTCAAGCCGGGCCAGGAAGGCCTCGTCGGTCTGGTGGCGCCGGGCGATGGCTTCGAGCGAGTGCTCGGCGAGCTTGTCGTTGTAGCGGTAGTCGCCGAAGGCGGTGGCGCGCTCGGGAAAATTTCGAAGATCGGTCTCGTACTGCTCCTCGAAAATAGCATTCTGGGCAGCGAGGCGGTCGGCCACCGGCTTAGGGTTCTGGGCGAAAACCGAAGCGGCTATGGCGGCTACGAAAAACAGGCTCAGGTGAAGGCGCATAGGTGTATGAGAGTACCAGAGGAAAAGGTGGTTGCGCGACGTGATAGGGTCGTCGAGGATGGCCCTGCGGTTGGTTCGATCAGGATTTCTAGTTCACTATTTCTGGTTCACTGTCCGGTGCCAGTGAGGGGTGCGGTTGTGGGGCTGCCGCCGCCGTTGTTGGCCACGCTGAGCTTGCCGTTGCGGGCGCCCTTCTTGGTGGGATTGAAGGAAACGTTGAGCGAGCAGTTGGTTCCCGCGGCGAGAGAACTGCCGCAGGTGTTTTCGCTGATGGTGTAATCGGCGGGTGTGTTTGCGATGGTGATACCGGCGATGTTCACCAAGACCGTGCTCACGTTCGAGATGACAACCGACTGCGATGCGGTGGTCTGGCCTACGGGCTCGGGGCCGAAGTTCAGAGCAGTGGGCGCGAGCGCGAGCGATATGCCGGTTCCGGTCAGATTTACTTTCTGTGGATTGTTCGGGGCATTGTCGGTCAGTTGCAATGTGCCGGTGCGGGAAGCTTTTGCGGTCGGCGTGAATCCTACGGTGATGGCGCAATTGTTGCCGGCGAGGACTTGCGCGCCGCAGGTATTGGACTGAACCGCGAAATCGCCGGTGATGGCGACATTGGAAATATTGAGCGTGGCGCTTCCGGTGTTGGTCAGGGTAACGGTTAGCGACGTGGTCTGGCCGATGAGCGTTTTGGGAAAAGTTAACTTGGTGGCTGAGAGCACCGCGGTCGCACCGCTGTTGTTGCCGCAGTTGGGGAAACTGAAATTGGCGATCCGCGTGTTCCAGTTGAAGCTGCCGGTGGACTGGATGTACTCCTGGGTGTACCAGAAGGTGCAGTCGTCGGCGGGATCGACGGTCATGGCACTGTAGTCGCCCCAGCGGTTCTGACCTCCGGTCTGAGAGCCGAATCCACTTACGATCAGTTCTTCGCCTTCCATGCTGCCGGGCGCATCGGCCGCGACCCTGCCCGTAAAGTAAATGGACGGGTAGACGGATTTGCTGGAGACGCTATAGCCGAGGGCCATATCGCCGGACTGGTCCATGGCGATGCTGCCCATCCAGCGGGTGGTGGAGTCGGGGCCGAAGGTTCCTTGCTGGAAGATTGTCGGCGTTGCGCTCGGACTGCGAACCTCATACCAGCGCACGCCGTTGGAAACGGAGTGGTTGAAGACGAGGGATTCGACTCCGCTCGGGAACTGGCGATAGGCGAGGCGATACATGGGGCGGTCGCCGAGGCCATCGAGTTTTTGCGTGGTGCCGGGTTGGGCTACGCAGGAACGGAAGCAGCGCGGGGTGAAGGACGCGACCGGAAGAACGGTGGGACCGGTGAAAGTGGAGTTCGCGGGCGTAGTGAAGTCGACGTGAAACGTCCACAACTGGATCGTGTTCTTGCCGAAGTTCATGAAGAAGGCGGGTTCGCCCGCGGCGGGCTGAATCGTTCCGTCCATGTCGGAGGGCAAGAGGCTGGCGACGGTGGACGGCTGCTGGAAGCAGATGATCTGGGCGGGATTGCCGGCGAGCATGGCGTTGCGGTCGAGGGCACAGGCATCGGCGCCGATGAAGGCGACGCCATTTAGGAAGAGGTTGAAGGACATGTAATAGGCGTCGGGCCAGACGCTCAATTTTGGGTAGTCGGCGAAATCTGTGTTGCCAAACGAAAAGGCGTAGCGGTTGTAGGTGCCGGTGGCATCGCTGGTGGTGGAGACGGCTACGCACTCGGTGTAGGGAAGTGTGGTAATGGAGAATTGGGTGAGGATCCAGCGTTGGGCGATCTTGTCGTATTGCACGATGGGATCGCCGTCATTGTTCGATTCGCAGCCTCCACCGAAGCCGTGCCAGAGGGCGTTGCCTTCGGTGGGTCCGGCCAGGAGCGCTCCGGTGGCTTTGTCGAAGACGGCGAACTCGGCGTTGACCCACTGCACGTATTGCGTGGCGCCGACCGCTCCATTGGTATCGGGCGGGGAAAATTCAAGAAGGAATCCATATTGTCCCTGACCCAAGCCGTCGATATTCAGGCCGAGGTTCGCGGCCACTGGAGGCAGAGCAGCCTGCTGTAGGGATTGATCGAACACGGGGTACTCGGGCGCGTTAATGGCGGGACCGGTGGGGAGGATTTTCAGCAAGCGGGGCGAGAAGCGGTGGGGCTGGGCGGGAGTCATGCGATGGAGTTCGGCGAGGGGAGCGGAGATGTCGTGCTTGGTTTCGGGGATGACACGAACGTTTTTTTGTTTCTGGGCGAAGGCGGAGATCGAGAACAGGAGGAACAACGTTGCGGCCAAATAGGAGGCTGCAGGGAAGCGCGATGTCATGGTGCGAGTTATATGCCGAGTCATATTTCCAAAATGATGGCGTAGCGGGGAAGGTTACGAGTTGCCGTAGTATATCCGGTTTATTTCAAAAAAGTATCGCGCTCTGAGCGGGTCTCAACGTAGAGAAGTGCACGCCAGATTCCATCTCGATGAGACAGGGAAAGGCAGTATTGGCGGGCGTCAGCCAGGCCGGTGCAATTGTTTGCACACCATTGCCGAGACCAGGGGCGAGGCCGGAACTACTGCCAGACGATAGAAACCGTTAACCACAAAGGACACGAAGGTACACGAAGGAAACGCCTTATACAAAAGGACCTTCGTGATCCTCCGTGTCCTTCGTGGTTCAGGGTTTTGCTTGATTGCATTGCGGCGCTGGCTGGCGCTTATTTTCTGCCTCTGGAGATGGCTTCGCGGGCTTCCTTGTCGGCGGTGCGGCGGCGCTCGGTCTCGCGCTTATCCCACTGCTGTTTGCCTTTGGCGAGGGCGAGTTCGACTTTAATTTTGCCGTTTTTGAAATACATGCGGGTGGGGATCAGGGTGAGTCCTTTTTGCTGGGTTTTGCCGATGAGCTTGCGGATTTCTTCTTTGTGAATCAGCAGTTTTCGGGTGCGGAGAGCGGCGTGATTGGCGGAGTTGCCATGATCGTAGGGGCCGATGTGGCAGTTGAGGAGCCAGAGTTCGCCGTCTTTGATGAGGCCGTAGGAGTCCTTGAGATTGGTCGTGCCGGCGCGGACGGATTTTACTTCGGTACCGGTGAGCGCGACTCCGGCCTCGAATTTTTCGAGCAAGAAGTAGTTATGACTGGCGTTCCTGTTAACAGAGGCGTCTTTTTCGCCGGAAGCGGTGGGCTGGCGGCGCGGATTCTTCTCCCGATTGGGCTGGGTCTGGTGGGTCGTCTGCTTGGCCATGGCTGAAAAGAAACGCTGAAAAGAAAGTAACACGAAGGCGGGTCGCAGGTCTTAAGGGCAGGCTGCGAGCAATCCAAGCCTGCTCGAAGCCCGCAGCTCTGAGCTCGCAGCCTGACAGCTACGACCTGAGACCTGGAGTACAGGTACTAATGAGTGTAAATATCGACCTAGCAAGCACTTCGGGTGCAAGATGGTGCGATGCTATAATCCGATTTTCGGGTGTTTTTTGCGCGTGATGGCCCCGGGATGCCCGGTCGTCTGGTTTTTTCGGGTGGTGGAATGAGTTTAGGTTGGATGAGCTGTTGTGGGATGAGTCTTGGCCGGAGCCGATGCCGGCGAGAGAGAAATTCATGAGGACTGTTTGATGAGACGCCTGATCCGTCCGGCTCTGTTCGTTCTGCTGCTGCTCTGCCTGCGGCTTCCTGATTTCGCGAAGACCATTGATTCTGCCAAGGCGCTGTACGACAAGGGGCAAGATGCCGAGGCGCGGCAGAACTATGAGCAGGCTTTCGACTATTTCAAGCAAGCCTACAGTCTGAAACCGAAGGACTTGAGATATCGGACCGCGTTCGAGCGGAATCGGTTTCTAGCGGCATCGTCGCACGTGCATCGCGGGCAGATCATGCGGGACGCCGGAAAGCTCGACGAGGCGCGGGTGGAATTCCAGAAGGGACTGGAGATCGATCCCTCTTCCTTCATCGCGCAGCAGGAACTAAAGCGCACCGAGCAGATGATTCGCGAGGAGCAGAATCCGCAACCGCAGGCCTCGGCACCGGGAGCGACGGCGTTGCGGCGGCGGTTGGAATCGGCGCTGGGCCCGGTGGAACTGGCTCCGCTCTCGAACGTTCCCTTGACGCTGAAGTCCACCGAGAAATCCAACGTAATCTACGAAACGGTGGGCAAACTGGCCGGCATCAACGTGCTTTTCGATCCCGATTACACGCCCCGCCAGGTGCACATTGAGCTGAACAACGTGACCCTGGAAGACGCGCTGGAAATCATATCGTTCGAGACTAAAACCTTTTGGCGTCCGGTGACGCCGAATACGATTTTTGTGGCGCAAGACAATCCTGCGAAGCGGAAAGAGCTGGAACAAAACGTCATCAAAACTTTTTATCTTTCCAATCTTTCTCAGCCGACCGAATTGCAGGACGTAGTGAACGCGATGCGCACCATTCTCGAAGTGAGCCGGATTCAGCAGCTGCCTTCGCAGGGAGCGATCGTGGTGCGGGGCACGCCCGATCAGGTGGCGCTGGCGCAGAAACTGGTGGACGATCTGGACAAGGCGAAACCTGAGGTGCTGATCGACGTGGCCATCATGCAGGTGAGCCGCGACAAGGCGCACACGCTCGGCATCAATCCTCCGACCAGCGTTACGGTGGCGCTGCAGAACAACGTCAACACGACGCCCACGGGCAGTGGGACAGGCACGGGCACGAGTACTACGTCGTCATCGACGACCGGCATCAACCTGAATACGATCGCGAACCTGAACGCCACCGACTTCCAGGTCACGATTCCGGCGGCTACGGCTACGGCGTTGTTGAGCGACAGCAACACGAAGATTATCCAGAATCCGCAGATTCGCGCGCTGGACGGGCAGAAGGCCACATTGAAGATCGGCGACCGGGTGCCGGTGGCGACGGGGTCGTTCCAGCCGGGTATTGGCGGAGTCGGTATCAACCCCCTGGTAAATACTCAGTTTCAATACCTAGATGTGGGCGTAAATATTGACATCACGCCGCGGGTCCATGCCGGGCGGGAGATCTCGCTGAAGATGGTGCTGGACGTTTCGGCGGTGACTTCGCACGTGAGCATCGGGGGCATCGACCAGCCGGTGATCGGACAGCGCAAGATTGAACATGAAATCCGCTTGAAGGATGGCGAAGTAAACCTGCTGGGCGGCATGATGGAGGATACGCAGACCAAGGCTCTGAGCGGGATTCCGGGGCTGGCTTCGATTCCGATCCTGAAGTATCTATTTTCGCAGAGCACCAGCGATCATTCGGAAAACGAAATCGTGTTCGTGCTGGTGCCGCACATTATTCGTGGACCTGAGGGGCCGCGGGGCAATGTGGACATGATCGACGTGGGCACGGCGAATGCTTTGGAGCTGAGACGATCGAGCAAGCCGGCGAGCACGTCCACTCCGGCGGCACAGGCCATGCCAGCAGCGGCTTCGCCGGCGGCGATGCCGCAGACGCCAACGCCTCAGGGGCAGGCTCCTCAGAACATGATTCCGCAAAATCCGGCAGGCGGCAGTGTCGGCATGTTCCTGTTTGATCCGCCGACGCTGAGCCAGGCCAAGGGCTCGACCTTCACGGTGAATGTCATGGTTTCCGGCGGGCAGAACGTGTACTCGGTGCCGCTGGAACTCAATTACGATCCCAATCAGTTGCAGGTGGTCAACGTTTCGAACGGCGGATTCCTGTCCCAGGATGGCCAGGCCGTGGCGTTGGTGCACCGCGATGATGCTACGGCGGGCAAGTTGCAAGTCACGGCCACGCGGCCTCCGGGCGCCGGCGGCGTTTCGGGACAGGGGGCGGTGGTGACGCTGACCTTCATGGCGAAGGGGCCGGGCCAGTCGGCTCTGACCATCACACGGGGTGGAGCGCGGGATCCGTCGATGCAGCCGATTGCGATGAGCGGGGCGCAGGCGGCGATTACGATTCAGTAGAAGAAAGTTCTCAGTTCCCGATTCTCAGTTCTCGGTGAGAACCGGGGTGATTTTTGACTGAGAACTGAGAACTGAGATCTGATTTATGAACCAGTCGATCAATATGCGGAATGCCGGGTTTACGGCTGGTCGTCCCCAGCGCGGGTTTACGCTGATCGAGTTGATTGTCGCCACCACCATTCTGGCTATCCTGGTGGGGGCGGCGCTGCCGATCGCGAGAAACGCGGTTCGGCGGGAGCGCGAGCACGAACTGCGTCAGGATCTGTGGATGATCCGCGATGCCATCGACCGCTACAAAGATGCCGCCGATCGGGGCGCATTTCAGATCAAAGTGGGGAGCGAAGGCTGGCCGCCGGACCTCGACACGCTGGTCACCGGTGTGGATGTTGCCGGCAAGAAACTGAAGTTTCTGCGCCGCATCCCGGTCGATCCCATGACCAAACAGGAATGGGGAATGCGTTCCATGCAGGATGACAAAGACTCGGATTCCTGGGGTGGGCAGAACGTTTTCGATGTTTACAGCAAGTCGGATCAAGTCGCTTTGGACGACACGAAGTATAAGGACTGGTAGATGAGATTCAGGTCCAAAGCTGGCCACAGGAAGGTCCGCCAGACCCAAGCCGGCAATCAGGCCGGCAATCGGGGTTTCACGTTGATCGAAATGCTGGTGGTGATCAGCATGATCCTGATCCTGCTGTCGATCGCGCTGCCGATGTATAACCAGAGCATCCTGCACGCCAAGGAAACCAGGCTGCATCAGGATTTGACGACGCTCAATAAGGCCATCCAGGAGTACTCGCTGGACAAGAAGCGCGCGCCCCAGGCGCTTGAAGATATCGTGCCGGGATACATCAAGTTCATTCCGTCCGACATCACCGGCAGCAATACCTGGGTGCCGGACCAGGAAGATCCCCAAGATGCGTGGGATGCGAATCAAACCGGCATCAAGGGCGTGCACAGCGGATCGAACGAGATCTCGAGCGACGGCACTCCTTATTCGAGTTGGACGCACTAGATCACGACCAGGGCGGGAGATGAGCAGAAGAGGGACACGGCGAGACCGCGGAGTCACGCTGATCGAGATGATGGTGGTGATCAGCATCATTTTGATCCTGTTGGCGGTGGCCATGCCCGTCTACAGCCACAGCCTTACGCAGGCGCGAGAAGCAAGTCTGCGCACGAACCTGGACACGCTTAACCAGATGATCTTCCAGTACACGCAAGACAAGAAAAAACCGCCGCAAGGGCTCGAGGATCTGAAACAGGCGAAGTACCTGGACAGAATTCCGGAGGACATTACGGGCAGCGACGATACCTGGGTACTGGAGTCGGGCGACGGCTCCATCATGTCACTGGAACAAACCGACACCAGCGGCATCATCGGCGTGCACAGCGGCTCGAACCAGGTTGGGAGCGACGGTACCGCGTACGCGAGCTGGTAGATCAGTTCTCAGTTCTCAGTTCTCAAATGAGGCTGGAATCACCTGAATCAACCAGTCAATAGCTTGCCTGGTGTTACGATTCAAGCCGAAAAGTTTTTCCTGAAAAACTGACAGCTGAGACCTAACATCTCATGCCTGATACCCAGTACTGCTCTGGAGGCTCGCGTGGATTTTCTCAACCGGCTGCAGCCCTTGGCTTTGCTTGCGCTGCGGCTTGTTTTGGGCGTGATCATGATTGCGCACGGTTATCACAAGGTATGGGGCGGGTTTCATCATCACATGGAGTTCGTGGGCTCGCTCGGCCTTCCTGGATGGATGGCGTATCTTTCCGCGGGGACGGAATTCTTTGGCGGGATCGCGATTGCGCTGGGATTGTTCACGCGTTTTTTTTCGCTGGCGGTGGTGATCGAGATGGGCGTGGCCATCTGGAAGGTGCATTTTAAGAGTGGGCTGACGGGGAATGGTGGGTATGAATTCCCCTTGGCGCTGGCGACGATTGCGTTTGCGCTGCTTTGTTTTGGCGGAGGGCCGTGGGGATTTAATTTCGGGAAGGGCTCGGGCGGTTTGCGCAGAGCAGGAAAAGGATGATGTCGGTCGTCCCTCCGGGGCTTGGTTCAGTCCGGCAGCTAAGAGCTAGAATCCTAGAGTCTATTTCTAGAATTCCGCCAGCTCCTTCATTGCCCGAAAAAGATCGGTGGCCTGGGGCAGGATGGCATTCTCGAGAATCGGCTGATAGGCGACAAAGGTGTCGGTGGCGGCGATTCGCTTCACCGGGGCATCGAGGTGATGGAAGAGCTTGTCGGCGATGCGGGCGGCAATTTCGGCGCCGTATCCCCAGCTCAGGGAGTCTTCGTAAGCAATGAGTGCGCGGTTGGTTTTCTTTACCGACGCGGCAATCGCATCCCAGTCAAACGGATTCAAGCAGCGCAGGTCGATCAGTTCGACGCTGACGCGATGCTCGCGCTCCAGTTTTTGCGCGGCCTGCAGTGCGCGGGGAACCACGGCGCCGTAGGTGATGACGGTGAGATCGGTTCCAGGCTGCACGACTTTCGCCTTGCCGAAGGGGACCATGTAGTCCGGGCCGGGATAGGGCGCGCGTCCGTAGGTTTCGCGGTAGAGGCGCTTGTGTTCGA
>OBLT010000947.1_pt1 | contig 18859 bp, 16 predicted proteins | sample 1518721 | NCBI WGS metagenome assembly OBLT01 (sample SAMEA3539307, study PRJEB22396) | soil metagenome | biome: tundra; feature: field; material: soil | place: USA | collected 2010-05 | depth 0.15 m | reverse complement strand
GTTGCGCGGAGCGGGCCACGCTCTGAAGCTCCGGCAGCGCGCCTGGGCGCTGGCCGGGGACGCGGCCCCCGGCGCGGACGGCGGGCTGGTCACCGTCGACCTGGACGCCGGCCACCATCGTGATCGCCCGCTCAGAGAAGCAGGAAGCCGCGCCGACCTGGAAGAAGACCTTCGGGTTCCATCCTCTGGCCGCCTTCGCCGACCACGGCGCCGGCGGGAACGGGGAGCCGCTGGCGATCGTGCTGCGGGCGGGAAGCGCCGGGTCAAACACGGCCGCCGGCCATATCGAGGCCACCCGGCTGGCGCTCGCCCAGCTGCCGCGTCACCTGCGGCGGAAGGCACTGATCCGCACCGGCTCCGGCGGCGGCACGCACGGCTTCCTGGAGTGGCTGACCGCCAGGTCCCGCCGCCTGCACTACTCGGCCGGCATGACCATCACCCAGGACATGCAAGAAGCGATCCTCAAGGTTCCCGCAGGCTCCTGGACGACGGCGACGGCGACGGGCAGGTCAGGGACGGAGCCTGGGTCGCCGACATCACCGGGATGCTGGGACCTTTCTTCCTGGCCGGCCGGGATGCGGGTCATCGTCCGCAAGGAGCGGCCGCACCCCGGGGCGCAGCTGCGGTTCTCCGACCTTGACGGGCACCGGTTCACCGCGTTCGCCACCGACGCGGCCAAAGGGCAGCTCTCGGACCTGGAGCTGCGGCACCGCCGCCGGGCCCGCTGCGAGGACCGGATCCGCTGCGCGAAGGACACCGGCTTGCGGAACCTCCCGCTCAAGGGCTTCGCCCAGAACCAGCTGTGGTGCGAGATCGTCGCGCTGGCCTGCGAGCTGCTGGCCTGGACACAGATCTCGCCCTGGCCGGGACCGCCCGCCGCTGGGAACCCAGACGCCTGCGGCTGCGCCTCGCTGAACGCTGGCCGTGGGCCGGCCAGGTCACCGCTGCAGTCACCCGGCTGCAGGCCCTGCCGTCAGGATGACCAGACGGAACGATCCCTGCGAATCGGAAGGAGAGCACCGGGGCCCGTGGAACCCCGCCTACCCAGCGCGACAGCCGGGCAGCCAGCACTGCCCGCACTCGAAAATCAACCCCAGCCGAACCCCTCAGGCGAGCAGATCACGGACGCGAAAGATCGAGGCTAAGGGGAGCGGTTCCACAGACCTTTAGTCTGGCCATGCAGGCAATCTTGCAGCGCAATAAGACATTACTAGCCAGATAGAGATGAATGCATCCAGCCAGCCAACTATAAATTGGCCGTAAAATTATACAATGAAATTTGCAAGAACCAGAGAATAAGGAAATGCAGAGATAGTTCTTGCTGTCAGCGTTCAGGTGAGGTATACTTAATGCGGTAACACTTTGACCTGACAGAGGCTAGTATGGCGAAATTGGTGCAATCCCTACCAATCATCGAAGGCAGCGGATGCCACGATATTGGTAGCTGGGTTACCAGGAATCCTGGCTGGCAGCGAGTACTCTACCAGCATGGGGCTCTGCTTTTTCGCGGATTTGGAATTACCGACACGACGTCTTTTGATGCCGTACTCAATTTTCTCATGCAACCAACGTCAACTTTTGCAGAAGAGACTTCACCGCGCAGCGGCCTGACCAGCCACGTCTTCACCTCTACGGACTATCCGCCGAGCTTCCCGATACAGTTTCATCATGAATTCTCGTATAGGCGAGCATACCCGGAGCGCTTGGCATTCTGCTGTATAGACCCTGGAATCGCCGGAGGCGCGACGCCTCTGGCAGATTCCCGCAGGGTTCTTAACAAGATCCCACGGGATGTCGCGGACCGATTTGAGCGGCTCGGCGTAATGTACGTGCGAAATTACGGCGAACTTGGCGTATCGTGGTCGGAGTCGTTTGGCGTAACAGATAAGAAAGTAGTGTCTGATTACTGTCGCGCTCAGGGGATACAGTTCTCATGGGACGGCGGGTATCTCCAGACTCGCCAGGTAGCCCCAGCTGTGACGACTCATCGAGTGACGGCGGAACGCGCGTGGTTTAATTCGATTGTTAACCTGAGCATTGCCGGGATCGAGCCAGCGGACGTGCGCGAGGCTATGATGTCAATGCCTGTCGATTCTCTGCCGGTTAACACTTTTTATGGCTCAGGCGAGCCGATCGACCCCCGCGTTCTTAATGAGCTAAAGCGGATCTACGAGGAGGAGGCAATCAGATTCGACTGGCGGGCGGGCGATGTGCTGCTCATAGACAATGTACTTACCGCGCATGCCAGAGATCCTTTTGAGGGTCCCAGATCCATCATCGTCGCGATGGGCGACGCACCAACCCTAATGAACTAGCCCCCTGAAACTAGTTACTGTTCGTACTGGTGTCCGATCTGTGGCCGCACCGTTCTTTCGTTCCCGAGCCTGTCACCCGCACCCATCAGAGACTCGCCAAGCCTCGGGTGGTTTTAGCCTGGCAGAGGTTTGGCTGGATGGTATAGCGAGTGCCTGACCCGGAGAATTAGCTGCCGCTGCGGTCGAAATGACCCGCGGGAGTTCGCGAGGCACTGTAATCGGATTCTAAGTTGGTGACATTCGAAGCGTCGGCACTTCCGGTTTCCTACCGGAGCCCACGGCAGGCCCACGAAGAATATATGGAACGGAAATTTGCAGCGAAACTAATCTTAAATACGCCATCCGAAAAGCTCGAGACACCTTAGCTGGGCAAACCGCAGAATAATTGCACAGGACGGGCGAAATTGGTGGGACTACACAAGGCGGTCGATACGGCATGCATATATATCTGCAGCAGAACGCAGCGCAGGAGTCCGTCGGTGATATGCGGGACACTTCACAGCTGACTATTTCCCATTATGAGACTGCCTTGATGCAGTCGTCAAATCCGTGCTGGAGGATTTTACGCCATCCGCAGCAGACGCCATCCTACGAAGAGCATCAGGAACTCTGGAACCAAGAGGCACAAGAAACCAGTCTCACATCTTGAAGGAGGATGGCGGAGGATTTGGCGGCAACGGCTGCCAGGGAACAGGGTTGTGAATTACACCTTATGGTTTATAGGCGCACTGACATAGGATAATCTTATCATCAGCACGGTTCGATGAAAACCCCTATTGTCCTAGCTGGAAAACTAGGTGAGAAGGAGGCAGCACATGGCCGAGTCGGGCGCGCTCAACTGGCGAGTAGTCTCGGGCAGACCGACTGTTGCAGCCATGAGCGAGCCGGCTGAGCCGACCGCGTGCCGGCCGACCGTTCCGCCTGCGGCGATTGGTACCTGGTTGTGAGGACTCAGAGCTTCAGTCCCGTCGACCTGTTGGACCGGTTCGTACGCGCAGCCGGGCACGCGCCGGCCCGGATAGCCGTCCGGGCCGGGGAGGAGACCCTCACCTTCGCCGAACTCGACCGCTGGACCGCGCGGTTGGCGGGCGCGCTGGCCAACGCGGGTGTTGGCGTGGGCGACCGGGTCGGGGTCAGCCTCGACCGCGGCCTCAGCCTGGTTGTCGCCTTGCTTGCCGTGTGGCGTGCTGGCGCCGCTTACGTGCCGCTCGATCCCGCGTACCCGGCGCGGCGGCGAGCACATATGACCAGGGAAGCGGGCATCAAGGTCCTGGTGGCGGAGGGCGAAGGTGACATGCCGCACCTCCCCGGTGTCGCGGTAGTCGGTCCGAGCGCGCAAGGCGGCCAGCCCGCACCGGCAGTCGTGGTGTCTCCGCTCGACGCGGCGTACGTGATCTACACCTCTGGCTCCACCGGCGACCCCAAGGGAGTCGAGGTGACCCGCGGCGGCGTGGCAAGTCTGATCACCGCGCTTGAATTGGCGGGTCTGTATGCCGCCGAGCCGCGTGTGGTCGGCTGGAATGCCAGCGTGTCGTTTGACGCGTCGGTCCAGCAATGGGCGCGGGTCTGCCGGGGCGACACGGTCGTCGTCCTCAGCGAGGAGCAGCGCACTGACCCCGAGCGCCTGCGGGTCGCGCTCGATGAGTACGGCATCGAGGATCTCGACCTTACGCCCTCGCACTGGGGACTGCTACGGAACTGCCTCCTCGCCTCGGGGCGGGCCACGCGACTGTTCGTGGGCGGCGAGCCTGTGCCTGAGAGGATGTGGCAGGAGGTCAGCACGGCGATCACGGACGGGCGAATCGAGGCGGCCAATCTTTACGGCCCCACCGAGTGCACGGTGGACGTCACTGCCACCTGGATCTCCGGCGGCGTCCCGCACATCGGCCGCGCCCTGCCGGGAGCGCGTGCCTACGTTCTTCGCCCTGATCTGAAGCCGGTCAGCGAACCCGGCGAGGCAGGGGAGCTCTACATAGGCGGGGCCGGCGTGGCCCGTGGCTACGTCGCCCGTCCGGCGCTGACGGCTGAGCGCTTCGTCGCCGACCCGTTCTCCCCGCATGGCGGCCGCCTGTACAGGACCGGCGACCAGGTCCGTCCGCGCCCGGACGGTGCGCTCGAGTTCCTGGGCCGCACCGACGGTCAGGTGAAGATCCGCGGCTACCGGGTCGAGCTGGGCGACGTCGAGGCGGCGGTCGCCGCGTATCCGGGCGTGACGGCGGCGGTGGCCGCCGTCCGCGCCGATGTGGCATCCGATGCGCAGCTGGCGGGGTACTACGTCGCGGCGGTTCCCGTGTCGGCCGCCGCGTTGCGCGAGTACTGCGAGACACGGCTGCCCGATTTCATGGTGCCGGTGTTCTTCGTGCCGCTTGACGCCGTGCCGCTGACGGTCAACGGCAAGGTCGACCGCGCACGACTGCCGGCGCCGGTCGCAGACGACTCCAGCGAGTCCGTTACACCGACGGGAATGTTTGAGGAGCTGATCGCAAGCATCTGGTCAGAGGTCCTGGGCCGGGAGCAGGTCAGCGCCGACGACGACTTCTTCGCCCTCGGCGGTCACTCGCTAGTCGCGTTGCGCGTGGTCGCCCGGCTGAAGAAGGAACTGGGCCTCGCCGTACGGACCAAGAAGGTCTACGAGTATCCGAAACTGCATGACCTGGCCAGGTACGTCGAGGACATGTCCTCCAGGGACGCGGCCCGCTGACGCGAAGGGAATCGATATGGCTTCAGATTGGGACACGGTCGTCGTCAGGCTGCGCCGACTGAAGAACCGGGCGCGCACCCTGACCTGCCTGGGCTTCTGCGGAGGTGGCAGTGGCTCGTTCCACGCATGGGTCGACGTACTGCCGCCGGACGTCGAACTGGCCGCCATCTGCTACCCGGGTCACGAAGGGCGGCACTCCGAGGAGTTCGCCGCTGACTGGGACGCGCTCGCCGATGACGCGACCGAGGCGGTGCTCGCCGTTGCGGCCGAGGGTCCCTATGTGCTCTTCGGCCACAGCATGGGCGGGTTGATGGCGTTCGATGTCACGGCGCGCGTCGAGCAGGCCGGTGGTCGGCCGCCCGATGTCCTCGTCGTGTCGTCCACAGACGCGCCGAGCCGCGGTCTGACGGCCGACGATATGTTTCCCCCTCGGCAGTACACCGATCAGCAGCTCCTCGGGTGGATGCGCACGCATGGGCTCATGCCCGACTACGCCCTGGACGACCCCGATCTGGCGGAGATGGCTGTGGAGCTGATGCGTGCCGACATCAAGATCCGTGACACGTTCCGCTATGTTGCGGGCACGCGCGTCCGGACCTCGTTGCAGGTGCTGACGGGATCGGACGATGCCGTGATCGAGGCGGACGCGGGAAAGCGCTGGGAGGCCCTTACGCTGGGCAGGTTCTGGCACGGAGTGCTACCCGGTGGGCATTTTTACACGCCCGAGATCTGGCGTAAACTGCCAGCCTTTGTCCCCGCGCTTTCCGCCTCCGACGGTCCCGGCTAGCTCAGCGGGACACGCAGCGGACGGACAGAATCATCACGGGCTACGGCCTCCATGAGCAGCCGGAACTGGTTGGCGATTGCCCGGACCGCAATTTGGTCAAAGATGTCGGAACTGTACTCGATGACACCCGCCAGCCCGCCCGGGGAAGGCGCGAAGTTCACGGATAGATCGAATATGGTCGTGCCGGTATCGGCCAGCCGGGGCTGGACAGGCGGCCCGCCGAGCCGCAGTGACCGTAGCGAGGCATCGTCGAACCGGAACATCACCTGGACGGCGGGCGTCCGTCCCTGGTATCGCACGGGGTCCAGTTCGCCCAGCAGCCGCCCGAAGGACAGCTTCTGATGGGCGGACGCCGCGCTGACTTCGTCACGGACCCGGCCTACTAGCTCTTGGAAACCGGGATCTCCGCTGAGGTCCAGCCGGATCGGAACCGTATTGGTGAACAGGCCCGCGATGGGTTCGAGGCTCGGGTTGGTCCGCAGCGTGGCGGGGGTTCCGATGACGAGGTCCGTTAGGCCCGTCGACTGGGAGACAAGCACGGAAAGACCCGCGAGCAGCGTCACCGGCAGTGAGGCGCTGCCCCGCTTCGAGATCTCCGAGAGGCGGTCGCGCAGTCTTCGGTCCCAGGTGAAAGAGTACCGGCCACCCTGGTAAGTCCGTTCGGCTCGGCGGTCTCGCGCGGTGGCGAACTCAATGTTCGTGGGGGCGCCCGTCAGCCGGTCGCGCCAATATTCCGTGTCGCGTTCCATGGACCCGTCATATGCCTGCGCGCGCTGCCAGAGGACGTAGTCCAGGTACCGGGACGGCAATTCCCGAATGTCGGCACCGGCCGGCGCACCCGGCTCAGTCTCGGCCTGGTAGAAAATCCCGAGCTCTCGCAGCAAGATGCTGAGTGTCCAGGCATCACAGGCAATCTGATGGAAAACCAGGACCAGTGCTCCGCGAGCCGTCGCGTTACGACCCGCGCCCTGTCCGTGCGGGTCGCTGATGAGGTGCGCCCTGAGCAGGCGGCCATTGTCCAGGTCGAGAGGTTCTGCCGCCACCCGCCGGACTGCGGCATCCAGAGCCCGGCCCGCGCCCGGGGCGGCATCATCCGCGTCATGGAATTCCAGGTCGATCTCCCAAGGTTCCCCGACTCGCTGCCATGGGCGCCCGGCTACTTCGGAGAATCTCGTCCGCAGCACCTCGTGCCGGGCGATCAAGCGGCTCAGGGCACGCCGCAACGCCTGCTGGTCGAGTTCCTCGTGCCAGGTCATCGACAGGGCGACGTTGCCGACAGGTGTGCCGGCAGCAAGCTGTTCGTTCGCCCAGGCGGGCTCCTGGGCGAACGACAGCGGCCCGGAAGCCTCCGTGGTGTGCGGCAGGAACGCGTCCTGGCTCACTGCGCCCCTGGCAGAAGCCGCCTCGACCGCGGTCGCCAGTTCGGCGAGGGTGGCCCCGGATAGCACCGCGCTTGGCGCGATCTCGACGCCGAGCCGGGTACGGATCCTGGAGGCGACCATCATGGCCCGCAGAGAGCGGCCGCCCAAGTCGAAGAACTTGTCCTCGAGCATGACTCGAGGAACTCCGAGAACCTCGCGCCACAGCTCGGCCAGCTCCCGTTCCACTTTCGTGGACGGCTCGGTGCCGTGGGCCGCGGCGCGGGACGGAGCTGATGGCATGGTCGCCAGGAGAGCACGGTCGACTTTTCCGTTCGGGTTGAGGGGAAGCTCGGCGAGCCTCACCAGGCGTGGCAGCATGTGGGCGGGCAAGGTGTTGGAGATGCGCGACGTCAGCAGGTCAAGGTCCACATCCTCATCGTCGACGGCGATGACATAGCCGACCAGTTCATCTTCGCCCGCCGCTCTCCTGGCGACGACCACGACAGCGTCCCGCACGCCCGGCTGCCGGCGCAGCGTCGTCTCAATCTCGCCGAGCTCGATCCGCATCCCGCGGATCTTGACCTGGAAGTCCAGCCGGCCAAGCAGCTCTACCTGCCCGCCTGGCCGGAACCTGGCCAGGTCGCCGGTGCGGTACAGCCGTTCAGAGACAGGCCCGTGCGACCAGGAGAAGAACCTGTCCGCTGTCTCCTGCGGACGCCCGAGATATCCCTCGGCGAGCCCGACGCCGGCCAGGTGCAATTCACCGGAGATCCCTACCGGAAGCGGGGCGCGCGCACTGTCGAGTATGTAAACCCGCTGGTTGGCCATGGGGCGCCCATAGGGGATGCTGTTCCAGCCCGGCAGCGGGGAGCCCGCCTCGTGCAACGTCGTGTGGATGGAGGCCTCGGTGGCTCCGCCCATCACGATCACTCGCACATCCGGAGCGAATTTCCGGAGCCGGTCGGGGGTCTCCGGGTTGACCCAGTCCCCGCCCAGCAGGACCAGCCGCAGCGGGCGCGGCGCGGTGACTCCCGCCTCAAGGTGCGCGAGGTAAGCCTCGAGCAGCGCGGGCGCTGAGTTCCACACCGTGATCGAATACTTCGTGATCAGCGCGTCCCACTGGCTGGGGTCTTGGGCTTGAGCGGTAACCGGGGCAATGACGGTCCCGCCCGCGATCGTCATTCCGACGAACTCGAAAACGGACATGTCGAAACTGATTGAGGAGAGCGCGAGTAGCCGGTCCGCGTCTCCGATCTTGAAGCGGGTGCGCAAGTCAAGGAGGTTATTGACGACGCCGCGATGCCGGAGGGCTATGCCCTTGGAAAGACCGGTGGAGCCGGACGTGTAGATCACGTAGCAGAGATCGTCAGGCTGGCTGTCCACGGCCGGGCAATCGGGAGAGCATTGCGCGATCAGGGCGGCGTCACGGTCCAGCAGTACGACAGGGATCTCCTGATTCGGCACCGCCGACTGGAACTCGGTCTCGCTGACCAGCGCGCAGCAGTCGGCGTTGCTGGCCATGTACTCGAGGCGCCCGGCCGGGTAACGCGGGTCAAACGGCACGTAGGCGCCGCCCGCCTTGAGGACAGCCATGATCGCGGTCAGGAAGCTGGGACCGCAGTCAAGGCACACCGCCACGCGCATCCCGCGCCTGACTCCGATCGCGCGCAGGTGGTTGGCGAGCCTGTTAGCGGCCTGATCTATTTCTCCGTAGCTGTGCGCGCGATCTTGGTAGATCACGGCCGGCTTACTCGGAGAGGACGCCGCGACCTGCGCGAACAGCTCGTGCAGGCACACGTCGCCGTCCCACTCGACCGAGGTCTCATTCCACTCGACCAGCATGCGCTGCTCTTCAGCCGCAGTCAGCAAGGGCAGCCGGTCCAGCCGGTCACCGCCGTGATCGGCTGCCGCCGCGGCCAGCACGGTGACGATATGCCCGAGCAGCGCGGTCACGGCATCAGGACTGACAAGACCCACGCGATACCGGACGCCAAGCTCGATGCCGTCACCGTCAATCAGGCAAAGGTCGTAAACGAGCTCCTCGGCGAGCGAATCAGGCGGGCTCGCCTCCATCGGGCCGGCCCGGAATCCCACCGACGGCTTTCCCGTACCCTCCTGGGCGGCGAGCAGCGCCTCGTGCACGTCGTGCACGAGATCGGCGAAGGACATGCCGGCGGCCGGCCGCAGCGCTATGGTGCGCCGCCGGGACGCCCCGGTCTCCGCCGCGGCATCCATCGCAACCGAGATCGTCACCTCGGAGGAACAATCGCCATAGCGCGCCACGACGCATGCGAGGGCAGCGAGCAGCAGGCGCTGCACCGTGACCCGGCCCTCATCAGCCCAGGCGTGCAGCCTGACCACCAGGTCATCGTCCAGCCTCGTCCCGGTGGCCTGCACGCCCTGAGCGCGGGCATCAGCTGGCGGCGGCTCGTCGAGGGGACTGAAGCCGGGGAGATAAGGGGTAGCCGTGGACTGCTCACTCGCATCGTCGCTCAGGTCACGCATGGGTACCAGGTCCTTCCTCACCGTAAGTCAACGGGCGTTTCGTCTGGCGGCGGATCGGGTCAGAAGGCGATGACACCGCGCAGGATGCGGCCGGCCCTCATGTCGGCGTAGCCCTGGTTGACCTGATCGAGGGTGTACGTCTCGGTGATCAGCTCATCCAGCTTGAGGATGCCGTCGCGATACAGGCTCAGCAACCGGGGAATCTGGGTGCGAGGGCTTTCTGCCCCGTAGAGGCAGCCCTTGATTTCCTTGTTCATCATGGCCAACAGGAACAAGTTGAGGTCGGCCTGCTTCTGGGCAGGCGGGGCCACGGCGGTGACGACGCAGGTGCCGCCCTTGCCCGTCAGCGTGAGCGCCGGCTCAAGCAGCTCGCCCCGCATCACCCCAAAGGTGCAGATGACCGAGTCGCACATCTGGCCCCAGGTCAGCGTGCCGACTCCAGCGATAGCGTCGTCGAGCGAGGGAAAGACGTGGGTGGCACCGAAGCGCAGGGCTTGCTCGCGCTTGAACTTCACCGGGTCGACGGCGATGATCCGGCGAGCTCCCGCCACCCGCGCGCCCTGGACCGCGCTGATGCCGACCCCGCCGATGCCCAAGACAGCGACCGTGTCACCGGGACGGACTCCCGCGCGGTTGACCGCCGAGCCGAACCCGGTGGCCACCCCGCAGGAGACCAGCGCCACCGCCGGCCACGGGATGTCGGCGTCTACCTTGACGACCGAGGCCTCGGCCAGAACCTGCCGATCGGCGAAGGCACCAAGCTGCGAGAACCGCGCGACCGGCTCGTTCCCGATCCGGTGCGCCACGCGCCCGTCGGTGATCATCCCGATGTCGAAGAGCCTCGCGCCCTGGTCGCACAGGAACCCCTGGCCGGCCAGGCACGGCGCGCACGAGCCGCAGGACGGGATGTACGCCATCGCGACGTGGTCGCCGGGCGTCACCGATGTCACCCCCTCGCCTACCTCCGTGACCTCGCCTGCGCCCTCGTGGCCGTTGACTACCGGGTAGTGCGGGAGCGGCAGGTCACCGGTCCGCACGTGCTCGTCGGAGTGGCAAAGCCCGCAGGCTCGCATCTCGACTAGCACCTCGCCGGGACCCGGCTCGTCGAGCTCGATGGTGTCGATAACGTAGTCTTGGCCGGGTCCGTAGAGCAGCGCTGCGCGCGCACTAATCATCGACGAGCCTCCAGACGAAGTGGCGCTATGGGGCTATGATAGGACACGGGGCAGTTCCTCCCAGGGGCGCTTGCCGAGTTCAGTCACGGGTAACCAGGCTTTCGTTGTCGAACGCGTACGCCCGGAACGGGAAGGCCGCGCAAAGCTGCGCAACCTCTTTGCGCACGCTCTGCCGTATTGGCGACGGCAGGGAGTACGCGTCGGCCCCGTTTTGCCGTACCGAGGAAAGAACCTGGCTGACCAGTCGCGCGCAGTCGGACATCTGGTGAGCAGTCATGCCTCGCTGGGCCAGGATATTAGTGCCGAACCGCAGGCCACTGGCAATGAGCGGCGGACGCGTATCGCCGGGTGTTCGATTGCGGTTCACCAATATCCCGCACTCCTGAAGGGCACGCTCGGCGACAACGCCAGTAAGCCCAGACGCCGAGATGTCAACGAGGACCATGTGGGTGTCCGTGCCGCCGGCCAGGACCTTAAAGCCGCGGGCACCGAGGGCGCTCGCCAGCGCAGCCGCATCGTCGGCCATCAGCCGGGCTGTCCGCCTGAACTCCGCATGTCCCGCCAATTCAAGCGCTCGCGCCTTCGCGGCAATCGCGGCGGCGTTCGGCGTTCCCTGGGACCGGGGAAAGACAGCACGATCAAGGGAATCAGGAAGGCGCCTCCCGTCAGCCGCCAGCAGATCGCAGTCCGCGCCCACGAGGATCAGGCCGCCGCGTGGTCCCCCTAGCTGCTTGTACGTACTGGTCGTAGTCACGTGGGCCACGTTAACAGGGCTTGGCAATACACCGCCGGCGACGAGGCCCGCGATGTGTGAGATATCGGCCAGCAGATAGGCGCCGACCCCATCGGCGATCACGCGCATTCGCTCGTAGTCGATGATCCTGGGGTAAGCGCTGGCGCCGGCGATAATAACCTTCGGCCTATGATTCTGGGCCAGATTCTCGACTTGGTCGTAGTCGATCAGGCCGTTCGTGTCAACTGAGTAGGGCACCGCCTTGAACAGGTGTCCGCTGACCGACGCCCGAGATCCGTGAGTCAGGTGGCCGCCTGCGTCAAGGTCTAGGCCCAGCAACGTATCACCTGCATTGAGCAAGGTGAATAGAACAGTGAGATTCGCTGAGGTGCAGGAATGTGGCTGAACGTTCGCGTATTGGGCATTGAAGACGGACTTCGCCCTTTCGACTGCGATTCTCTCGACCGTGTCAAAATGCTCCGCCCCTGGGTGGAACCGCCGTCCAGGGTATCCTTCCGCGGTCACGTTGGAGAGCACCGAGCCGGCGGCGGCAAGCACGCTTGGGTCGGCCAGGCTCGCGTGGGCCACCATGGCCAGTGAATTGACCTGCTGGGCTGTTTCCGCTGCAATTTCCCGGGCAAGCTCTGGATCTTCCGCGAAGAGCCTGGTTACACCCCGCATTGCGATGCTGAAGACAAGCCAGCTGGACTCGTCATATCGGCTGCCCGCCGCGGAGGAGTGGTGTGCAGCGGGGCGATTGCGCCACTTCTGCATTACATACTGGGCCAAGAAGGCCAAGGCTGCGCCAACGAGAACGAGAATAACGGACATCATATTCACTGCTTGGCCGATCGTAGTAGGTGCTCTTTGAAAGTCAAGGCTGTGACCTGCGGTGTTGTGGTGGCGGGTGGGGTTTGGGCGGGACGATGGAAGTTCTCACGCTAGCCATCACCGCCGCCGAGGGACGCCCGCCCGCCCGCCGATGCCATCTTCCTCAACGATGGCCGCTGCCCGCGGCCAGTACCTGCTTGACCTCCTTGTCCAAGTGGAGCGATCACAGGGGCCGTGAATTTTGAAGCGACAGTATCCAGCCCCGCATAATCGCCCAGCACCAGGCTGCTTTGCCGACACGACTGACGACGACACGGCGTCATGGGCAGCACGCCACGATCGTCCGCCAGCCGCTTGACACGCTCGAAATGACCTATTTATCGGTGAATCGGGGCTCAACCGGGTCTTGCCTGAAGAAGTTAGGTCGAATATTAGGGTCTGGAGGATCGAACGCTCGGTGAAACGTCGGAGTCGTGCTGGGCGACATAGGCGGATTTATCCACGCCCATTCCGCAGGAACGGCGCGGCCCGCTGAAGCCTCTCGCTCGACGTGAGCCACAAATTGCCAGGCTGCCGTGTGATGATCCACAAGATAGACACCCGCCTTGGCGTAACTGAAGATGACTGCCTCGTTCAGCTCAAGCAGTGCACGATCTCGCCAGAGTGAGGAGTTACGATGCATGTCTAGTCCCATTTGCTGTGCAATCCGCGGGAGCATGTTGTATCGTCCAGCGTCGCTTAGATTACGCGCTCCTATCTCCGAGCTGACGTACCATCCGCTGAACGGTGCAGCAGTATACCGGAGGCCACCAATCTCGAGGCACATGTTCGAGATGGCGGGATTAGCATGCCATCGCAGGTTGAGATCCCGAAACCAGGCGAACCGTGGATGTATTATCGGGACTTCCAGGACGCAGTCACCGGGAACCTCAAACATTACAGGGGGCTTGCCGTTGACGCAGATTACTAGTGGCAGAATGTCAAAATCGGTCTTCGCGCCCTGCCAGCCCATGTCAATGACTTTCTGAGTGAACTCTATCTGTTCAGGATCACCGATAACTTGTCCATCAGAACATCTATACCCTGCGTACCGGATGAGCTGCGAATTTACGATTCGAACGTGGTTGTCCGACTCTAGGTAGGGTTTAAATATCGTGACCACTGGTCTTAGCTGACCCTTATTGGTGGAAACTCTGAGATGTTCCCAGCAGGCCTCGGCCACATCTGCGGCACTCTCGCATGAACGGGCATCTATCAGCTGCAGACTCCGCCAGCTGTATCTCCCGGAGCAGCGAGCGTGATTGCGCCATGCAATCTTAGCTCCGACGAGTAGTTCTTCCGATGTTGGCGTATAGTGACCCTTGGTTGCGATATCGTGGGAGATGGCCCGAAGCCGATTAGACGATACCAGAGATGTTAGCTCAGGCAGTGAATAGAATTGCTCCGCTTCCCGGCTAAGCCTCATCCGCGCGCAAACTGCTGAGGTCGCTGTGAGTATATCTCATGCCTCGAGTTATAATTGGTCATGTAACGATACACTTCCCTCTGCGAGCGAGCCGTCGGCACTGACCTGCCTGCTTGAGCACACCCAGACCGTTGGCGACTTGCGGCATGCGAGCAAGTTCTCGGAACAGAGCTTAATAATTCGGAACAGAGTTTAATAATTTAGCCTGACTTGGGCCAATTGGCAAGTAGTGTGGGAGTAATGGCAGGTGCAGCCGGGCAGGCAGGAGCCGCCCGCTGGATGGGGTACCTAGGAATGGGTGAGCCGGATGAAGCCGATGCCGGAGGACTGGGACAGGGCCGTCGCGGTGGTCGCACACCCCGACGATCTGGAATACGGCGTCGCCGCCGCCGTTGCCCGGTGGACCAGGCAGGGAAAGAAGGTCGACTACCTGCTGGTCACCAAGGGGGAAGCAGGCATCGCGGGCCTGCATCCCGACCAGACCGGGCCGCTGCGGATGGAAGAGGAATTGCGCAGCGCGAGGGCGGTGGGCGTGAACACGGTCGCGTTCCTCGACCATCCCGACGGGCTCGTGGAGTACGGAGTGCCGCTGCGGCGCGATCTAGCCGCCGCGTTCCGCAGCGCGCAGCCCGAAGTGGTAATCACTACGAGCTTCGACCTGACCTGGGGCGAGGATGGTCCGGTCAACCACGCCGACCATCGCGCTGTCGGGCTCGCCGTGCTTGACGCCTGCCGGGACGCAGCTAACGGATGGGTCTTCCCCGAGGCCGGGCCGACCTGTGCCAGCATCAGGGACGCCTACGTGGCAGCAGTCGGCGACCCGGACTACTTCGTCGACGTCACCGGCACCATCGAGGCTGGCATCGCGTCCCTGCGCGAGCACCGCGCCTACCTTGAGGGCCTGGGCGGCGACTTCGACCCCGATGAGTTCCTGCGGAACATGGCCGGCTACGTCGGCCTCGGTGCCGGGTGCGATTACGCCGTCGCCTTCCGCCGCTACCCGATGGGCTAGCCCGCCGGCGCGCAACGGCGCGTTCTTCTGGGTCCCTGATCCGGGCCCGCGAGGCCACCGACTTGGACGCCGTCGGCCAGATCAGCCGCTCCCAGCGCGACAAGGACGGGCGAGTGCGACCGGACTCGCAGAACTAGCCGCAGGTCCATGCCGCCGGATTTGCCGGATCCTGCCCGTGAGTACTGCGCGCAGGCATTTCTCGTCACGCCGGTCAGGGCTCCGCGCGATTCTGGCGATATCAATCGTGTTGTACCGGTGCCACCCACGCGCTTTGCATACGCTCGATTGATGGTGCTCGCCAGCACCACGGTCGCGGCCAGGCGCCCGCCAGCCTCCATGACAAACGCCAGTCTCCCGAACGGGCGCGTGTAGGGCCGGCCCACGGGATGTCATCGTCGGGCAGGTGCAGCGGATGCCGCCACGCGATCAGCAGCTCCTGCGCCTCGGCCGCACCCACTTCGTAGAACGCAACCGCAGGAGAGAGCCGCAGCACAGGCAGACGGGTCATGGTCGCGGCATCCGGTGATCGGCTGAGGGCGGGGTGTCGATGCCGACGGATGGGTCTCATCGCAAGCAGGGTCCGGCCGGTCGTACCGCAGCGTGACCCTCACCATTCCGGTATCTGGTGCGATGCCTGCCGATGACTACGAAGCTGGACTCGAAACCGAGCAGATGCGGAATGGCAGCAAAGACCGCTGCCGGCGTCCCAGCACGGATGCGAGCATCGCTGCCGCTGGAGTTTTTTGTTGTGGTTGTCACTTATCAACGACCTTTCGCTAACTGCGTGGATAAGAAAGGGGAGCCGTCGTCGTGCTCGCTCCCGGGACGTAGCTGGTCGGTAGCCTGGGCCGATGAGGATTGCCCAGGTCGCATGGCAGTGGGCTGGGTAGGCGAAGTCCACCAGCCGGGCATGGAACACCTCGCGGATCCCCGGCACCTGCGGTGCCCACGCCCGCACCTGGCACCGGGTCGGCAGTCCGGCGTCCACGTCAAAAGCGCACAAGACACGGGTTTCCTGGCTGCGGAAGATGATTGCATGACAGCCGCGCCTATCAGCCTCAGCCAGGCGCTAGCCGCCTTCAGCGACGTCTACAGCCCGCGGATCATCGGCCGGGTCAACGACTACGACGTCAAGGTGGCTCGCGCACCAGGCGAGCACGTCTGTCACGTCCACGAGCAGACAGACGAGTTCTTCCTCGTGATCGACGGCCGGTTCAGCATCACGTTGCGCGATCCGGATGGCGGGGAACAAACCGTCGAGCTCCGCGTCGGCGACATCTTCTTCGTGGTCCCCAGGGGCACCGAGCACAAGCCATCCTCGCCCGGCGGGGCCATCTTGATGTTCGAGCCGTCCGGGACCCTGAGACCGGGGACCGACACGAAGGCGACATCCCGGCTCACGTCGACAGCACCACCGGCCGGGAGTCGAGCAGGTAACCCAGGAAGGGACCCGCGCAGCGGATCGGTTCGCGCCGCAACCTAGTCCCCCGTCGCATGGCAGGGGCAAGAGACATCATGAACGGCTAACCCGCCCCGGACCCTCTGCCCTTAGCCGTCGATCTGGGTGCCGGGCGGAGAACGCAGCCGGATCCGCTAGCCGCCCATAACTGGGTCGTCTGTAGATGGAGTGGGCCGCGCTGCCGGGCATGCGCATGGGCTTTCGCGCGAGTCCGTCGGCTGGCCAGGCATGTAATCGGTATGCGTCGTCGTGGCTGTGGGAAACTTGGTCAAGTCAGCGCCGAAGGCATTTCCTGAGTCCCTACGCGTGCAGTTCAGGCCCAGGTCATCTACTAGCGAGCCGCCGACGTGAGGAACTGATCTGAACAAGCGGGCATGTCCGTACATGCTGCTTCGGCCTCGCCCTGTAGTTACGGAGCTAACCACTTACTAACGACTTGGTGCGCAATAGGACGATCGCCGGGTAACCGTGATCTTCCCGGCGTGTCGGTCCCTGGATAGCAGACGGCCGCACAAGATCATGAACCGGTGTCTAGTCAGCCATGGGCTCGTGCGGCCTTGTCTCATTCTGCCTTCACCGGGATCTCCCGTCATCACCTGGGCCGGCTGGTCGCCGAGCTGGCCGGGCCGTGGCAGGCCAGCCGGGAGTCTTGCCTGCGCCAGCGGCGCGGCGCAGACCGGTGCCGCGCCGAAGGCGCCGGGCGCCGCCATGACCTGGTGTTCACCGACCGGGTGCTGGTCACGCTCGCGGTGCTGCGGCTGCAGGTCCCGCACGCCGCGCTGGCGGTGATGTACGGCGTGCACCGCTCCACGGTCACCCGGGCGGTGCGGGAGATACGGCCGCTGCTGGCCGGGCGAGGCTATGCCACCCCGCAGGGCCAGCGGCTTTCCACCTTGGCGGACGTGTTCGCCTACGCCGCCGCCTGCGGCATCAAGCTGCGGTTCGACGGCAGCGAGATCCAGGTCCGCCGCCCGAAAGCGCACCGGCCCGGGCGGCGGGCGTTCGTCTCGGGCAAGAAGAAGCAGAACACCATCAAGTTCACCAAGATCTGCGACGGGCGCGGCCGCACCCTGCTGGACGCGGTGTTCCGGCCCGGCCGGATGCACGACCAGACCGCGCTGCAAACCGACGGGACCGACGCTCTGCTGGAACAGTTCCCCGATGTCAGCTGCGAGATGGATGCCGGCTACCGGGGCCTGCACCGCGACCACCCCGGCCAGGTCAGCGTCCCGCCAAGGAAACCAGCCAGGAACGCGCCGCCGGAGGTGACCCAAGCCTGGGAACAGGCCCGGCACGCCCAGTCACCGGCGCGGATCTGCGTGGAGCACGCCATCGCCGGCAGCAAGCACTGGCGGCCCCTGCAGCGCTGGATCGGCCAGCGCGAGGACCTGCCAGAAACGGTCCGGGCGATCGGCTCGCTGGTCTCCGACCGCGCCGCCGCCTGGTAACCCGCCGCCACCAGGCGGTGACGCCAGCACCCTGGCTAAGGACGCCCCAACCCTAATTGCGCACCACGTCGTAAGATGATGCGTCGTGGCCATCATTCATCACACCACGTTGACGCCCTCCAAGCTGGAACTGCTGAGTTCCTGGCTGCCGTCCCAGCCTTGGTATCGGGGGACGGGCAAAGATCCGGAACTGGTGAAGGCGGGCGGCTTCCGCCTTGACGACCCGGCGGGCGAGGTTGGCATCGAGTTCATGGTCGCCCTGCACGGCGACGAGGAGCAGGTGACGGCCTATCACGTGCCGATGACCTACCGGGGCAGTCCCCTCGTCGGCGCCGAAGACGCCCTCATCGGCACCACAGAGCACGGCGTGCTCGGGCGCCGCTGGGTCTACGACGCCACCCGCGACTGGGTGTTCGTGGCCCAGCTGGCGGCGCTCCTGCGCGGAAACGCCGAGCCGCAGGCGCAGAGCATCGACGAGACACCGGACCCGACGGTCCACGTCGAGCCGTTGCCTGGTGCGAATGAGGCGCCCACCGGGTTCACCGCGTCCGACGACACGAACGGCACGGCGGTGCTGATCGATGCTGGCACAGGGGCACTCGCCGTGCGTGTCCACCGGATCCTGATGCCCGTCGCTGACCCGACCGCGCGGCCCGGGCATGTGACAGCCACGTGGCGACTGCCAGGTGACGTCGAGGTCCGCGGCGTCTTCTTCACAACCGGACCAGCCGAACGCTTACGTGAACGTGGCTTATTGGGTGACGCCGTAAAGTCGCCCGGGCTTATGCGGTCGGCGTGAGATCGGCTTGACGCGTGGCGATTGGCGTCTCGTGCTGCTGTGGGCCTTCAACGAGCGCCCGCACGTCCATGAGGCGGTCCGCACCGCGAGGTATGAGCCACCAGGTCGCGCAGGTGGCCAGGTACATGATCGCCGATTGGCGTGCGATCGAGATCACCGTCCACCCCGATCAGCGGCTGACCCCTCTGTGTCGCGGCCTGATCAGCGAGGGCGTGGCCGCCGGGGAGGAGGAGCTCGCGCAGAACGCCCGCCGCTGGACCACGCTGGG
>OBLT010000944.1_pt1 | contig 18865 bp, 21 predicted proteins | sample 1518721 | NCBI WGS metagenome assembly OBLT01 (sample SAMEA3539307, study PRJEB22396) | soil metagenome | biome: tundra; feature: field; material: soil | place: USA | collected 2010-05 | depth 0.15 m | reverse complement strand
TGCGAATGGGGCGAGCCGTCTACTCCGACGATGACTCCAGACATCGCTCCTCCTTATATTCCTGCGTTCTCCTTTCAGAGTGCTCCTGCGCGCCCGCCGATAGTCAGTGCTGAAGGCCCCGGTGGCGCGGGACACAAGGCCCCTGCCCGCCAGAGGTCCAGGTTCCGCACGTGGGAGGAGAGAGGGAATCAGCCGAAGGTCCGCGGTCCTGACCACGGGCCTACCAGGTGCAGGGTGAGCAGGGCGATGACCAGGCCGCCGACGATGGACGCGGCCAGCAGGAGCCACCGCGCGGGCCGCCCGGCCAGGACTTTCCGGGTCCGGTCGTGGGCCGCCAGGAGCGGCACGTCGGTCCCGATGAGCCGGGGGAGCCGCCCGACGTAGGCCAGGACGTGAATAGCCATGACGCCGAACCACAAAACGAACGTGGCCTTGTGCAGCAAGAGCCACGGCCCGGCGTGCGGCCCGGTGAAGGCCAGCGCGACCCCCGTGCCGAGCACACTGAGCGACGTGGCCAGCACCAAAGGCCCAAGCAAGCGCAACAACGGCCCTGGCGGCCCCTTCCTGCGGTAATCAGGGGCACCGGTGTAGTAACGGACGAACCGGTAGCAGGTCGAGGAGGCCTTGAGCGCGACCGGTCCGAGGAGCAGCATCCCGATGAAGAAGTGCAACGTGAGCAGCCGATGTATCCGCAGGATGGTGACGCCCTCGGCGGCCAGGAGCACCAGCAGTAGAGCACCCGTGGCCGCGGTGAGCCGCTCGTTTCCATCCGCGCCCCCTCCCGCTTGAGGCGCATGCTTAGGGGGCATGGCGCAACGCTCCTTTGATCGCGATAGCCGGCTTTATCCCGATAACCGGCTTCCCCGGTGGCCCGGCAGACCCGCCGGCCCCCCAGCCTGCGCTTCGTGCCTCTGAGAACAGTTTAGGAAACGTTCATAACTTGCAAGGATGTTGGGTGCAGGCCCGGGGACCAGGTCAGCAGAACGTCCGGTGGCCAGGTGAGCGCGCCGCCCGCGATGCCCTGGACAGCGTCATCGCCCAGCCTGAAGCCGCCATCGTCGGGCGGCCAGGAAGGACGCAGCCTGCGGAGGGCGCCCGCAGCTTGACCCACCTGGCGGACCAGATCGCCGAGCGCCTGTCCCGCCGGTTCCACCGCCTCATCCCTGAACTCGTCGGTGTTCCGACGGGCGCCCAGCGCAGGCACCCCTCTGTCCGGACTCAAGGTTTCAGCGGCAGGTGGTGCCCACACCGCCCGGGGAAGCACACCGTGGGTCTTACGGCCCGAAGTAAGAATTTCCCATAAGTACGTCCGGATATTGCACACTGATGTCAGCGATGTTACGTTCCCCCTGACTCGGTCCCCCGCCCACCCAGCGTCCCCCCGGCCTGCGAACCACCTCGCCGCTCCCCATCCACCGAGCCGACGAGGTGGTGGTTCACCGCGCTCTGTACTGCGGTAACCCCTTGTGTCCTCGCTCCTCCATCCACCTGACTGGCGGCGCTGCCGGTGAAGGTCCGGCGTTCCGCCTCGAAAGGAGCAAAAGTGTTAAGGACCATTCGAAATCTAAGGCGAGTCGTCGCCTTGGCCAGCAGCGCCGCGTTGCTCGCTGCCGGGGGCGTCCTGGCTCTGGCAGCCGCGCCGGCGTGGGCCGCTGCCACCGGCGGCAGCGGCGCAAGCCTGCCGTACGCCGAAGTGCAGGCGGAGAACTCCGCCACCAGCGGGACGGTCATCGGCCCGAGCTACACCCAGGGCCAGCTGGCCGACGAGGCGTCGTATCGCAAGGCCGTGACCCTGCAGGGCTCTGGCCAGTACGTCACGTTCACCACGCCGGTCTCGACCAACTCGATCGACTTCCGGTACAGCATCCCGGACACCTCGGACGGGTCGGTCTATACCGCCCCGCTGTCGCTGTACGTCAACGGCACCAAGCAGACCGACTTCACCCTGACCAACGCCTATAGCTGGTACTACGGCGGCTACCCGTTCACGAACACGCCGGGCAGCGGCAACCCGCACCACTTCTACGACGAGGTGCACCGCCTGTTCTCGACGACCTATCCGGCCGGCACGACCTTCAAGCTGCAGGTCGACTCGGAGGACACCGCGTCCTCGTACACGATCGACTTCGCCGACTTCGAGCAGGTCGGCGCGGCGCTGACGCAGCCCTCGGGCTCGGTGTCGGTCGTCAGCGAGGGCGCCGACCCGACCGGCGTGAACGACGCGACCAGCGCGTTCAACGCCGCGATCAGCGCGGCCGGCTCCGGCGGCACGGTGTGGATCCCACCGGGCAGCTACAACATCCCGGGCCACATCAGCGTCAACAACGTGACGATCGCCGGTGCCGGAATGTGGTATTCGACCGTCACCGGCGCGGCGCCCGGCTTCTACGGCAACTCCGCGCCGTCGCCGAGCACCAACGTGCACCTGCAGAACTTCGCGATCTTCGGCAACGTCCAGGATCGTGACGACAGCGCCCAGGTCAACGGCATCGGCGGCGCGATGAGCAACTCGACCGTGTCGAACATCTGGATCGAGCACATGAAGGTCGGCGCCTGGATGGACGGGCCGATGAACGGACTGACCTTCAGCGGCATGCGCATCCGCAACACCACCGCGGACGGCATCAACTTCCACGGCGGCGTCACCAACTCGACGGTCACCAACAGCGACATCCGCAACACCGGCGACGACGGCATCGCGACCTGGGCCGACTCCAGCCTCGGCGCCGACGCCAACGACACGATCTCCAACAACACCGTGCAACTGCAGCAGCTCGCCAATGGCATCGCGATCTACGGCGGCCACGACAACACCGTCTCCGGCAACCTGGTGGTGGACACCGGGATCACCCAGGGCGGCGGCATCCAGGTCGGGCAGCGCTTCAACTCCACCCCGGTCGGCACGACCACCATCTCCAACAACACCATGATCCGGGACGGCAGCCTCGACCCGAACTGGCAGTTCGGCGTGGGCGCGCTGTGGTTCGACGGCAGCCAGGGCTCGGTCACCGGCCCGATCAACGTGACCAACGCGCTGATCGAGCAGAGCCCGTTCGAGGCGGTCCAGTGGGTGGAGGGCACCGTCAGCGGGGTCTCCCTGAACAACGTGACCATCGCCGGCACCGGGACCTTCGCCCTGCAGGAGCAGACCGGCGGCGCGGCGACGTTCACCAATGTCACGGCGACCGGCGTCAACGGGCCGGCCGCGGTGTACAACTGCGAGGGCGGCGGATTCGCGGTCACCGACGGCGGCGGCAACTCCGGCATCAGCGGCACGCCGTACTGCGGCAATTGGCCGGCCCCGGTCTACCCGCCCTATCCCGCCTCCGGCGTGACGGCCACCCCGAGCGCGCTGAGCTTCGGCTCGGTCGCGACCGGCGCGACCAGCGCCGCCCAGACCGTGACGGTCTCCAACCCGACGAGCTCGGCCGCGTCGGTCTCGTCGATCTCCGTCAGCGGCGACTTCACCCAGACCAACACCTGCGGGTCGTCGATCGCGGCGAACGGCTCGTGCACCGTCAGCGTGAAGTTCGCGCCGACGGCGGCCGGCACCCGCACCGGGAGCCTCACGGTCAACGCCGGCGGGGTCACCAACACGGTGAGCCTCACCGGTACCGGCACCGCGCCCGGCCCGGTGCTGAACGCCGCCCCGGCGGGCCTGTCCTTCGCCCGCACACTGGTCGGCTCCACCGCCGCCGCGCAGACGGTGACGGTGACCAACTCGGGCACCACCTCGGCGACCGTCTCGAACGTCGCGGTAACCGGGGACTTCAGCCAGACCAACAACTGCACCAGCATCGCGGCCGGCGGCTCCTGCGCGGTGACCGTCACGTTCAAGCCCACCGCGTCCGGGACCCGGACCGGCACCCTGATCGTGACCAGCAACGCCAACAACAGCCCGACCGCCGTCACCCTGAGCGGCAGCGGCATCGGCAGCACCACCAACATCGCGGCCGGCCAGCCGGCGTCGGCGAGCTCGGTCAACAGCCCCTACGTCGCCTCGAACCTCACCGACCCGGACCCGTCAACCTACTGGGAGAGCGCGAACGGCTCGTTCCCGCAGTGGGCCCAGGTCGACCTCGGCCAGAGCTACAGCATCGGCCAGGTCACCCTGAAGCTCCCGCCGTCGACGGCCTGGGGCGCCCGGACGGAGACCCTGTCGCTGCTCGGATCCACGGACGGCTCGAACTTCTCGACCATCGTGGGCTCGGCCGGATACACCTTCGATCCGAACAGCAACAACAACACGGTCACCATCACCTTCCCCGCCACCACCGCCCGGTACGTGCGGGTGAACATCACCGCCAACACGGGGTGGAACGCCGGCCAACTGTCCGACTTCGAGGTATTCCCCGCCGGCACCGGCGGCCCCTCGACCGCGACACTGTCGGTCGCCCCCGCCTCCCTGTCGTTCGCCAGCCAGGCGCTCAACACCACCAGCGGCGCCCAGACGATCACGGTGAACAACACCGGAACCGCGGCCGCGACCCTGTCCGTCATCTCCGCGACGGGCGATTTCTCGGAGACCACCACCTGCGGGACGTCGATCGCGGCCGGCGCCTCCTGCACGGTCAGCGTGAGGTTCACGCCGACCGCGTCCGGGACCCGCACCGGCAGCCTCACCATCGCCAGCAACGCGTCGAACAGCCCGGCCACGGTCGCGCTGACCGGCACCGGCGCCGGCACGGTGAGCACCAACCTGGCCCTGAACCAGCCGGCCACGTCGAGCGGGTACACCCAGACGTACGGGCCCGCCAACGCCGTGGACGGTAACACCAGCACCTACTGGGAGAGCACGAACAACGCCTTCCCCCAGTGGCTCCAGGTCGACCTCGGCTCGACGAAGAACTTCAGCCGGATCGTGCTCGACCTTCCACCGCCGGCCTCGTGGGGCACCAGGACCCAGACACTGTCCGTCCTGGGCAGCACCGACGGTTCCACCTTCTCCACGATCGTCGGGTCGGCCGGATACACGTTCAACCCCTCGACCGGCAATACCGTCACGATCACCTTCCCCTCCTCCAACGCCCGCTACGTGCGGCTGAACTTCACCGCCAACACCGGGTGGCCCGCCGGACAGGTTTCCGAGTTCCAGGTCTGGAACAGCTGACCTGACCCCTGGTGCCGCCGAGTAGACGCCTACTCGGCGGCACCGCCCGTTCTCAGCAGGCCAAGCGGAGCGGGCCCGGTCATCGGAGCCGGTCAAGCACCCCGTCAGCCGGGTCCCGGGCCCGCTGGCAGCTGTACGGTCACGGTCAGCCCGCCACCGGGGGTGTCGGACAGCACCGCGCAGCCGCCGTTGGAGATGACCAGGCGGTGCACGATCGCCAGGCCGAGGCCTGCTCCGCCGGGCGCCGTACTCGCGAACCGGCGGAACGCCTGCTCCTGCTGAGCCGAGCTCATGCCCGGACCGTCGTCGGCCACCACGACACGGATCCCGTCGCCATTCGACCGCGCGCTGACCTCGACGCGCCCACCGGACGGGACAGCTTCGAGCGCGTTGGCCAGCAGGTTGTCCAGGATCTGCTCCAGATGACCGGCACCGGCCAGCGCGCGGACCGGCCCCGGGCACGCGTGCGCGAGCACGACCGCCCGCTCGTCGGCGACCGGCTGCCAGGCGCTGGCCCGGTCCCGGATGACCTCGTCGACCGCGACCGGGACGGGCTCGACTATCACGTTTTCCGCCCGCGCCACCGCTAGCAGCCCATCGACGAGACGCGAGAGGCGGGAAATCTCGTCCTGGGCGCCGGCCAGTTCGCCCGCCGTCGTCGGATCGGCATCCTGTGTCAGCAACTCGAGCCTGAGCCGGAGCGCGGTCAGCGGGGTGCGCAGCTGATGGGAGACGTCGGCCATGGCGGCCCGGTTTCCGTGGACCAGCGTCTCCAGGCGGCCGGCCATGGTGTTGAAATTCCGGGCCACGCGCCGCACCTCCGGCGGCCCCTGCCCGGCCGGCGACCGCGTGTCCAGGGTGCCCCCGCCCAGCCGCTGCGCAGCATCGTCGAGCGCGTTGAGGGGCCGGCTCACCCAGCGGGCCAGTGCGGCCGCGGCCAGCGTCGCCGCCACCAGCCCCGCGACCGCGACCAAGCCGAGCCACATCCACAGCGTCCGGCGCCGCTGGTCAAGTCCTGCGGTCGAGCGGGACAGCACCACCGCGCCCACGATCCCGTTGCCATCGTCGTTGCGGACGGCCAGGACGACCCGCAACCGGTCACCGACCTGGGCAGTTTCGGTGACCGTCCCGTCCCTGGCACCGAGCACCCGGGCGAGGGCGGCCACCCCCACAGTCATCCCAGCTCCGCCGTTCCCGGCGACCAGATGGCCCCCGGCGTCATAGACCCGGACCTGCTCGCCGAGCCGCCGCGCCCGGGCGAGCGTCCTGGCCAGGGCGGAGCCCGCCGCGTGGTCGGCGATCCTGTCCTCGGCGAAGCTGGCCAGTGTGCCCGCAGAGAAGGCTGTGTCGTCCCGGAAGAACGCACGCTCATGCCCGCTGGTGATCAGGCCGAGCGGCACCACCGCGCTCACCAGCAGGCCGCCGATCAGCGCGAGCATCGTGAGCATGATGCGGCGTGTCATTTAGACTCCGCCGAGTCTAAATCCCCGGCCGTAGACCGTCTCGATCAGCCCAGGGAGGTCCAGCTTGCGGCGCAACGCGGCCACGTGCACGTCGAGCACCTTGGTTGGCCCGTACCAGTGTGCGTCCCAGGCGTTGTCCAGAATCTCCTGACGGCTCATCACCCGCCCGGGGTCGCTGGCCAGGCACTCCAGGATGTCGAACTCCTTCGGGGTCAGCGCCACCTCGTGGCCTGACACGGTCACCTTGCGGGTACGCACATCCACCACGAGGGGGCCATGCCGAAGCGTCTCCCCGTCGGAACGGACGCTGCGGCGCAGCACAGCACGGATCCGGGCCAGCAGTTCGGCCAGGCCGAACGGCTTGACCAGGTAATCGTCGGCACCCGCGTCGAGCGCCAGGACCCGTTCTGGTTCCTCGCCTCGCGCAGTCACCACGATGATGGCCATGTCGGACTGCTCGCGCAGCCGACGGCAGACGGCCACTCCGTCCAGGTCAGGCAGCCCCAGGTCCAGCAGCACGACGTCCGGCTCACGCTGGGCCATTGCCTCGCGGCCAGTCAGCACATGATTAACGGAGTAGCCGCCGCGCCGCAGGCCGCGCACCAGCTGAGTGGCGAGGTCCTGGTCGTCCTCAACCACCAGCACGCTGGTGCCTGTCCGGCCGGACGGCGGCCCCTGGCCCGGGGAGCGGTTGGCCACGGTCATGACATAACCGTAAGCGGTGCGCAGACACCACAGGCACCAGACGGACCGCGGGGCCGGCCGGCCTGCGACGCGGACCGCCTCAGGCCGGCAGGGACATCACCAGGATCGGCGTAGTGGTGGGTCTGGCGGTCCCGCCCGCCGGCTCGACCGTGACACCGATGCGGTCCCCGGCCGCGAGGCCGTCGGCCAGCAGCGGCGCGGTCCGGCCACCGGTTGGCGACGACAGCAGGCCGGCCGGCCGGTTCCGGCCGGGCGCCATGAACCACACCTCGTAGACCTTGGCCGCCGGCAGGACGGGCAGCCCCGAGGTGGTAAGCACCAGCGCGTGCCTTGATTGCGAAACGACGACAGTGGCCCGGCCACCGTCCGAGGTGCCACGGGTCAGCAGCCGGGCGTCTGGGGCGCTCAGCACGGCCTCGACGGCCTGCGTCTGGGCCCGGGCGTGACCGAGTTCGCGCTGGGTGACGGCCTGAGTGACGCCCAGCACGATCGCCACCGCCACCGCGGCCGCCGCCAGCAGCGCGGCCGGGCGCGGGAACCAGCCTTCACGGGCTCTGCCGTAGCCGCGGGGCCCGCGTGGCCCGTGGGAGCGGAGAGGGCGGCGGGAGCCGTGGGACCGGAGGGATCCCCGGGCTGGCAGCTGTTCGGTTTCGGGCGGAAGCTGGCGGATACTTGCCGCGGCCGTCAGCACCCTCGCCCGCAAGTGCGCGGGCGGGACAGCGGCCACGGCCATCCCGAGCCGGGCCGCGGTCTCCTGCAGCCCGCGGACCTCGTTCTCGCAGGGCGGGCAGCGATGCAGATGGCGGGTGAACCGGTCCCGTTCGGCGGTGCCCAGAGCGTCGAGCGCATAGGCGCCAGTGTGCGTATGCAACTCTTCCCGGAGGAATCTCACCTAGCTCACTCCCATGCAATCGCGCATCCGGATCAGCCCGTCCCGGATCCGGGTCTTGACCGTGCCGAGCCCCGAGTCCAAGAGCCCCGCGACCTCTGGGTAGGTGTAGCCGCCGTAGTAGGCGAGGCCGATCGACTCGCGTTGCAGCTCAGTCAGGGAATCCAGGCAGCGCCGCACCCGGTCGGCGTCCATCCGGGCCTCCACCGCCTCCACGACCTCTTCGGTAGAGCCCGCGTACATGGGGCCTGCCTTCTGTTCCCGCAGCGCCTGGGCGTTCGCGGACCGCACCCGGTCGATGGCCCGGCGGTGGGCCATCGTCATCACCCAGGTAAGCGCGCTGCCCTTGGCGGCATCGAAACGGGACGCGGTCCGCCAGACCTCAAGCAGGACCTCCTGGGTGACCTCCTCGGACTGGGCCGGGTCCCGCAGCACTTTCCGGACCAGGCCGTACACGGGCCGGGACAACTGGTCATAGACCGCCTCGAAGGCCGCCTGATCACCCCGGGCCACATGGCGCACCAGCCAGTCCAGGTCCTCGTCCCGCCCCTGTTGGGGACGAGGCCCGGGCTCGGGTGCGCGCAGGTCAGGTCTGCTCATGTCCCCTATTCGGCGCACTCCGGGTTGCGGATCGGTCCAGGCCGCGGTCAATTGCTGACCCGACACGAAAGGTGACATCACGACGACACAATGTAACGATAGCCGCTGCTGGCCGCCCCGCTGAATCTGCACCACGACCGACCAAGCCGCGATCAGCCACGCTCCGAAGAAGCACCGTGATGACGCAGAGAAGCGCAGGGCGTACGCTCCGCAGCGCCGCCAGGACGGTGGCCGGTCCGCTGACCGGGGCAGCGGCCGGGTTGCTGGTAGCGGCGGTGGCTCTCGGTGTCGCCCAGTTCGTGGCCGGCATCATCGGGCCCGGGGGCGTGCCGGTGATCGCCGTGGGCTCGGCCTATGAGGTGAACGGAGCCAGTGTGGTGTGCGGCAACGTGCACACCGCTAACGCGACCGTCTACATCATCAACTCCGTGATGATGCCCAAGTCCTGACCGGCACAGTCCTGGCGGGGCTGGCCGGCCATTAGCGGCCGGCCAGCCCCGCCAGTTCGAAGACGAACGGGTCCGCGTTCACCGTGCCGACACCGGACGCGAGGTCGTAGCCGGGCAGCGCGCTGAACCCCTTGACGGTGTCGAGCTTGCCGCCTTGGGTGAAGGAGACCGTGTTGTTGCCGTTGCGCACGTCCGCGATACCGCGGGCGTGGCTGGCCGAGAGCGCGTACAGCGCCGGGTTGATCAGCCCAAGCGGATGTCCGGCGACCTGGTCGGCCAGGGCCACGACACCGGAGAAGAGCGGGGTCGCCTCGCTGGTGCCGCAGGTCGGGTACCAGCCGGCCGGCTGCCCCGGGAAACTCTGGTAGGTGTCCACCGCGCCGTTGCAGGCGCCGCTCATCGCGATGTCGGGCACGCCACGGCGGGAGCCCACGACCCCGGCCACGCCGTCCTGGTACCGCGGCCGGGAGAAGACGACCGACTTGCCGCCGCCACCGGCGAGCGGGTTCGGCCCGGCGTCCCCGACGATGAACTCGTTGGTGGGCACGTTGTAGGTGTCGTTCCACACGCTGTCTGGCGCGATGTGCTCTCCCGCTGCGTTCAGGTGGAGCTGGGTCCCGCCGACCCCGGTCACCAGCGGGTCACTATCGGACCACGAGGTCACCGGGGAGAGGTAGTAGTCGACCTCGTTGTAGCGGACGTCAGCCGCACCACTGTCGCCAGAGGCGGCCAGGACCGTGACACCCTTACGCGCCGCGTCGATGTAGGCACCGCGCAGGCTGCGCAGGGACTGCTGGGACGGGAAGGTCTGCTCGGTCGCGCTGAAGCTCTGGCTGATCACCCCGCCCAGGTGGTGGTCGATCACGTACTCCTCGGCCTTGACGATCTGCGGGAACCCGGTGGTGCCCTCCTCCTCCGACGTGGGCGTCTCGACCAGGAGGATGTTCGCGCCCGGCGCCATCACGTGCGCGTACTCCACATCCAGGTTCGTCTCCCCGGCCCAACCCTCGCGGGTGTCGGTCGGCGTGTACGGCGCGACCTTCCCGGCGGGCTGGATCACCTTCAGCGACGGCGGGGCGGGCAGGCCAAACGTCTGGTCGAAAACGGACAGGTCATGGGCGATGGTCGGGGAACCGAAGGAGTTGACGATGACGATGGTCTGGCCCGCTCCGTCAATCCCGCGGCGCAGCAGCGGAGGCAGCCTGTACGCCTGCTGCACCTGGCCCGGCTCGTAGCAAGCGATCTTGTAGTGCTGCTCGCAGTACGCGGTGGTCGGCGGGGCCGCCGCCGCACTGCGGATGTGCAGTGCGGCCGGGCTGATGAGCACTGCGGGCGCAGCGACGGCGGGGGCGGCCCCGATGGGGGCGGCCACCACGGGGGGCGAGCCACCGACGCCGACGGCTCCCCAGGCCAGCGCGCAGATGCCCACGGACACGGTCAGCGGTCGGCGCAGGGCCATCGAAGATCTCCCGGGTGACGACAGGCCGGGCGGCGACGGCGCCCGCGGGCGTGCCTCAACGACACTAACAGCGCATCTCCCGCCAATGCGACAGCCGGGTATCCTGGCCAGCCATGATCGTGCTTCTGGCCGGCGTCTCCGGATGCGGCAAGACGACGGTCGGCCAACTGCTGGCCAGCAGGCTGGACTGGCCCTTCATCGACGGCGACTCGCTGCATCCGGCGGCCAACATCGCCAAGATGCGAGCCGGGGTGCCGCTCACCGACGAGGACCGCTGGCCCTGGCTGGAAGCGGTGGCGGCGGTGATGGATGATCGCATCGCCGCGGGCCGGTCCGCCGTGATCGCCTGCTCTGCCCTGAAGCGCTCCTACCGGGATCTGCTCGCGGGCGGCCGGCCGACGGCCCGCCTGGTCTTCCTCGACGCGGGACGCGACCTGCTGGCCGCCAGGCTGGCCGCGAGGCACGGCCATTTCTTCCGCGCGGATCTGCTGGACAGCCAGCTGGCCACCCTCGAGAACCCGCAGCCGGGCGAACGGGTCCTTACGGTGCCTGCCGCCGGCCCAGCGGATCAGGTGGCCGAGCAGATCATCAGCAGGCTCCGGCTCCGGATCACGCCCGGTCAGGCAGCACGACCGGAATGATCCGGTCCGCCTTATAGCGCGTACCGTAGAGCCAGTCGCGGATCGGAGACGGCTCCATGAAGCTAAAGCTTGACCTGCACGACATCTACAACCGGGGCCAGGACATCGACAAGGCTCTGCTCGCGATCATCAACGAGGCCGTCGCGAAGAAGGCTCCCGTCGTGGAGATCATTCCAGGCAAGGGCTCGGGGCAGCTCAAGAAGCACGTGCTCAGGTTTCTCGAGCAGAAAGAAATCAAGATGCTCTATCACCGCGTCGAGAAAGACTCAAAGAACTTCGGCCGGCTCTTCGTGCATTTCAGGTGGAAATAACACCCGCGATTAACTGACCTGCGGCGGCCCCTCCGATCCCCCGCTTTACCTGCTCAAACTCTGGTCAACGTTGGTGGCCGATAGTGGCGAATGGTGACGGGCGTGTGCCCCGTTTGTGCCCTGGCTACCGGCGCACCACGTAGGCACCGCGCTGCGGGATCGTCTCGACCAGGCCCTCATCACGGAGCAACTGCACCGCGCGGCGTGCCGTGTCCCGCGCCACCCCGAACAGGCCGACTAGATCCTTCTCCGATGGCAGCGGATCTTCGCCCGGCCGGAACTCGCCCGCCTCGATCCGGGCTCGCAGCCATGCCGCGATCTGCCGGCAAGGCGCCTCGGCGCCCCGCGGGTTGATCTCGGGCACGTCCACGTGATCAAGCTAGCTGACCAGGTACAACGGCCATCCTTGGAAGTCGAGGACGCGATCACCGGCTGGGAGGCCAGCAACCCCCCGGCCGCAAGGTCACCTGAGCGGGCACCGCCCGGGACAGCGCTGCCCCCGCCCGGGGACGGCGCACGCTCACTCTTACCGAAGGAAGTGAACCCCCTGTGCGGGATACGTGATGCGGGGTGTGTCACGCCGGGCCAGTGCCAAGAAGAGCCCCCCTGCCGTTGTGGAGCGGAACCAGGGGGCTATTCGCTGCCCGGGCCCGCGGGGACGCGCCGGAACGCCCGCAGCTCGCCGTCCGTCGTCCCCCATCAGCCGCACCTAAGGAAGGATCACGCCATGACCCAGCGAATCGGCTTCACCTGCGCCCATTGCCAGCATGATCACACGCTCGAAGAGATCCGCCGCTCGATGTACCTCGGGCAGCGCACCATCGGCGATTACCAGGCCGCCAGGCGCGGCCCCGGTGTCCTCGGCAAGCGCCTGGCCCGCCGCTACGTCACCCGCACCCTCATGCGGAGCCTGTGGCGCTGACACAGGCCCACCGGGAGCGGCCGCCTTGTCGCGTCGTCCGGCTGGCCGGCTGGCGCCTGCTCGCCGCCGCCGTCCTGGTCCTGGTGCTCACCGTCGCCGGGTCGTTCGCCCTGTCGCGGCCAGCCGGCCACGTCTACAACCCGAACCAGTCATGGGCGCTCTGGCAGTGCCACATCAGGCACCAGCCGCTGCCGTCGTGCGTCCTGGCCAGCGAGGGACCGGTGATGAGGCCCTGACCTGGGAAAGATTCACGCTCCAGGAGACTAGGAAATACGCCGGCCCCCGCACCGTGAAAGTGTGCGGGGCCGACGCGTTTCCCGGCTAGTGGTGGAGCAGCGAGGGCAGCGCCGGGTGCCGGTCAGGTCCATGTCGAACAGCACCCGGCAGTCCTTGCACCAGCGCTTCGGCATCGGTCAGCCGAGCGCCAGCAGTTCGAATTCGCGGCGCCGCATCGCCAGCTCCTGCCATTCGTCCACGGCATCGGCCTGGCGGAAGGCGGGCCGCGGGCGGCTGACGAGGCGCTCGATCTGGCCGCCGCCCATGTTCTGCCTGCGCTGGTTGCGCAGTGCCTGGGATGGGCCGACGCGGGCGCACTCGGCCTGGTCTCTGGCGATCGCAGGATCGGTCATGGTCCTCACTCCCTGGGTGGCGGGTTGTGCTCATCGAAGTAGCCGCGGCCGTCGCAGCCGCCGGGGCATGGCAGGCCGTTGATCTCGCCGCCGCATGCAGCTGCCGCACTGGCCTTTACCCGCCCATGGCGGTGACGCTGCCGTGGAGCGTGCCGGACGGTAAGCCGGTCACGTTCTCGCTGCTGCTGAGCCGCCCGGGCGGCGAGGCTATGCACCGCACCCGCTTTAACGAGAGCCATTGGTGGGCGGCTCAGGAGAAAGCGGGCATTGTCCCGGCCCGCGAGCCCGGCGAGAAGCGGGCACCGGCCCGCGATCAGGGAATGCACCGGCTAAGGCACACCGCGGCGTCCGTGTGGCTGGCGGCCGGGGTGGACATCGTGTCGGTGGCGGCGTGGCTCGGCGACACGGTGAAAGTGGTCTGGGAGACGTACGCGCATTTGATGCCCGACAGCGACGACCGGGGCCGCAAGGCGATGGACGTTTTCTTTAAGCCGAGTGCCCTGAATGTGCCCGCGCAAAGCGTGATGTAGTACGCCGCCGCAGGTCAGATCTCTTCCGGGTGCATTTCAGGTGGAAATAGCCAATCTCGCGTCCGGGTCAGCGCCGACGGCGTCCACCGGGCCATCCTGACCAGCCTGGACGGCCGGCGGTGCCGTGGCGAGAAACGCTGATGGACCCGGGCATCTGCGAACCTGCGGTCAGGAGCATCCGCTGATTGCCATACACAGCCCACGGGCACTCCCCCTCGCACGACCGTCGTCTGGGCAAGGCTGTAGCCCGGCTACGGCGCATCGCGCCCGCAAGTCACCGACTCCGGGCGGACTACACAGTTTGTCACTCCCCCTGGGAAGAAGGCGGTAAACGCCCCTATCCTCCCCTGCACAGGCCAGCGAGCAGCGGCCGCACCCCTAGGTCACCACACTAACTCGCGCCTTTGGCATCATCGCATGGCCGAGATACAGATGTCCAGTCAAAGCGTGAATGGGGAACGCAATTCAAAATACTAAATGGATTAGCAATTAAGGCCTGGCTGATTACTCGCGATTCACCACAGGCCTGCCGCGGCGCGACGATCCGGGCGTCGCGCAGCAGCCGGGCGCCCGCCATGGCAGGATTGCTCCATGCGCCTCGTGCTCCGGGCGGTCATCACCGCTGCCGCCCTCGCCGTGGCGACGGCCCTGCTGCCCGGCATCGAACTGGGACCGGGCAGCACCCTCCGGAAAGTGGCCACCCTGGTGGTCGTCGCCGTGATCTTCGGCGTGGTCAACGCGGTCATCAAGCCCATCGTCAAGGCGGTCGGCTGCCTGTTCTACCTGCTGACCCTCGGGCTGATCGGCCTGGTCGTCAACGGCCTGCTGCTCTGGCTGACCAGTTGGGCCGCGGGCAAGCTGTCGTTGCCGTTCCACATCACCGGGTTCTGGCCAGCGTTCTGGGGGGCCATCATCGTCGGCGTGGTGGGCTGGCTGCTTGGCGCCCTGGTCAGGGAGAGGGAGGACCAGTAGGGCGGCGGCGCAGCATATTGAGCGCGAGCAGGGTCATCATGATCGCGCCCTCCGCGTCGAGGATCTCGACCTGGGACCGGAGCAGGCCCCGGTCCGGCTTGGATCGTGACGGGCGTGCCTCCAGCACGGTGACCCGGACGCTGAGCGCGTCACCTGGGCGCACCGGACGGATCCAGCGCAGTTCGTCGATGCCCGGTGAGGCCAGGCTCGCCGCGGCAGGCAGGTAGTTGTCCACCAGCAACCGCATGGTGAGCGCGGCCGTGTGCCAGCCGCTGGCGATCAGCCCGCCGAAGGGGCCGGTGCGGGCCCACTCAGGGTCGACGTGAATCGGCTGGGGGTCGTACTTCCGGGCAAACTCCAGGATCTCGGCCTCGCTGACTGGAACTGGCCCGTACTCGTGGACCGATCCAGGGACGAAGTCCTCCAGGTACCGCTCATCCGCCGACGCGGTCTCATCGGGCCTGTTCACCGGCACTCGACCACGCGCCGCGTCTCAGCGCTGCTCCGGGCCGCCTCCATGACCTCAAGGGCAGCTACGGCGTCCCGCGGGTTGACCGGCAGCTCACCGTGGCCACCGGCGGCGGCGGCGAATGCCGGGTAGAAGGTGTCCCAGCGGCCGCGTTCAGCCGGCACCCGCTCGCTGACCTCACCGCGCCGGAGCCAGCCCCAGCGCTCTTCAGGCTCGACGCCCCACCGGCCGCCCTCCGTGGCCGGCGACCGGCCGGCGACCAGGGCGGCTTCCTGCCCATCCGGCTCGGCGACAACGAACGTGCCCGCCGTGCCGGTGACCCGGAACCGCGGCCCGGGGGCACCTTGCACCCAGCTGCCCCACAGGTGCGACACGACGGCGCTGTCGTGCTGCAGCGCGACGAAGAAGTCGTCATCAGCGCCCGGCCGGTCTTCGGGTGAGTGGATCTCCGCGTAGACGGCGCGCGCGGGCCCGAACAGCACGAGCGCCTGGTCCACCAGGTGACTGCCGAAGTCGAGCAGGGTGCCGCCGCCCGCGGCGGGCGGGCCCGGCTGCGGCGCGAACCGCTCGAAGCGTGACTCGAACCGCCGGACGGCCCCGAGCCATCCCTCCTCCATCACCCGGCGCAGGGTGCGCAGGTCGGAGTCCCATCGCCGGTTCTGGTACACCGTCAGCGGTACCTGCTCCCGCTCGGCCAGCTGCACCGTTTCCCGCGCTGACGCCGCATCGAGCGCGAACGGCTTGTCACAGACGACCGGCAGGCTCATGGCGATGGCCTCACGGGTCAGCGCGGTGTGCGTGGCCGCCGGCGTGGATATGGCAACGGCCTGGGCGCCGTGCGCCGCGAGTTCCGCCAGCGAGCTGTAGGCCGGCGTACCCGGATGATCCCGGGCCAGCTCGCCGCGGCGCTCATCCGAGCGGGTGACGACGCCGATAAGTTCGCATTCGGGCGCGGAGGCAATCAGCGGGGCGTGAAAGTACCGGCCGCCGAAACCGTAACCGAGCAGCCCCACCCGGAGCGGAGATCGTGCCATGCCCGCGATCGTAGCCCGCTCGGCCCGCTCCCGCGGCGAGCCCGCACGACATGGTGGATCATGAGTCCGGAACGCGCTTTCCCGGCCAGCAGCGAGGTTCGATGAGCGACACCGTCAGGACGAAGTTCGAGATCCTGGACACGCGGTTCCACGACATCAAGGGCGACCAGTGGATGGAGAGGCTGCACACGGGATGCCGCTGGACCGAGGGCCCGGCCTATTTCGCCGCCGGGCGCTACCTGGTGTTCAGTGACATCCCCAACGACCGGATCCTCCGCTGGGACGAGACCACCGGCGCGGTGGGAGTGTTCCGCCAGCCCGCCCGCTTTGCCAACGGGCACACCGTGGACCGCCGGGGACGCCTGGTCAGCTGCGAGCACGGCGGCAGGCAGGTCACCAGGACCGAGCCCGATGGATCCGTCACGGTGCTGGCGGACCGCTTCGAAGGCCTGCGGCTGAATAGCCCTAACGACGTCGTGGAACGTGCGGACGGCTCGATCTGGTTCACCGATCCTGGCTATGGCATCGACAGCGACTACGAGGGGCACAAAGCCGAGAGCGAGATCGGCAGCCATAACGTGTACCGGATCGACCCGGGCACTGGTGAGGTGCGCCTCGCCGCCGATGGCTTCATCCGCCCCAACGGCCTTGCTTTCTCCCTGGACGAGCGGCAGCTCTACATCACCGACAGCGAGGCGAGGCACATCCGGCTGTTCGGCGTGGCTGACGACTCCGCGCTCACCGGCGGGCGGGTCTTCGCCAGTTGCGACGCGGGCACCTTCGATGGTGTCCGGCTGGACGACACGGGCCGGATCTGGGCGGCCGCTGGTGACGGGATCCACTGCTTCGACCCCGACGGCACGCTGCTGGGGAAGCTGCGCGTCCCCGAGGTGGTCGCCAACCTGACCTTCGGCGGCCAGCAGCGCAATCACCTGTTCTTGTGCGCCACGAGCTCGCTCTACTCGCTCCGGGTGAACTGCACCGGCGGCCGCTACCCCGGTTGATCCGCTGAAGCTCAGCCCGGCAGCAGGAGCAGTTTCCCGGTGGTGCGCCGCGCGGTGAGGTCGTCATGAGCCCTGGCCGCCTCGTCCAGGGGGTACCTCCCACTGACGCGGACCGTCAGGCGGCCGTCCCCGATCCAGCTGAACAGGTCGCTGGCCCGCTGGCGAAACTCGTCGGGGCTGGCGATGTAGTGCACGAGCGTCGGCCGGGTCAGGAATAGCGACCCGCCGGTGTTTAGCCGCTGCGGATCGAGCGGGGGGACCGGGCCGCTGGCCGCCCCGTACAAGACCATGTATCCGCGCGGGCGCAGAGCCTCCAGGCTGGCGTCGAACGTCGCCTGCCCGACACCGTCGTAAACGACTGCCGCGCCGGCCCCGCCGGTCACCTCCTGGACTACCGCGGTGAAATCCTGGTAGCCGGTGACGTGATCAGCCCCGGCCGCCTTCGCGAGCTGTGCCTTGGCGTCGGTGGAGGTGGTCGCGACGATGACGCCGCCTCGCATCCGGACCATCTGGGTGAGCAGGAGGCCGACCCCGCCCGCGGCCGCGTGCACGACTACCGGATCGCCCTCGGCCACCCGGTAGGTGCTGTGGCACAGGTAGTGGGCGGTCATCCCCTGCAGCATGACGGCGGCAGCGACCTCCAGATCCACCCCGTCGGGAACAGCAACGGCACGGTCGGCGGGGACAAGGACCTGCTGCGCGTACGAGCCAGGCGCAGTGGTCCAGGCCACGCGGTCGCCCTCCGCGAACCCTGTTACCTCTGGACCGACGGCCGCCACTGTTCCCGCGCCCTCCATGCCGGGCACGTAGGGCACGCCGCCGCTGTAGGGCGGCCGGCCCTCCCGCTGATAGACGTCCATGAAGTTGACTCCGGACGCGGCCACGTCGACCAGCAACCCGCCCGGGCCCGGGCTGGGGGCCGGCCAGTCGCTGGCCTGAAGGACGTCCGGGCCGCCGTGCTCCGTGACCACCACTGCGCGCATGGTGCCATCCTTACGCATTGCGCCCCGCTTGGGCATCCTCGCGCGGGGTGAGTACCCCCGCGAGGGCCGCGACGCAGAGGGCGAGGAGGACCGGGATGCCAAGCGCGACGGGCAGCCCCACCAGGGTGGCGGCCCCGCCGATCAGGACTGGGCCGCTGACCATCCCCACGTAGCTCATTCCGACGACGCGGGCCAGGCCGTGCCCGGGCCGGGCCGGATCGGCCGTTCCGCCGGCCAGGAAGACCTGCGGAATGATGCACGCCAGGCCTGCCCCGAGGACCGCGAAGCCGACGACGCCGCCCACCGGGTTATTGCTGATGAGCCCGCCCGCCAGCCCAGCCGCGGCAACCAGCCCGCTGGCGCGGACCAGCCGCACCGGCCCGAACCGCGCCGCCAGCGAGTCCCCGAGCAGCCGGCCCGCCGTCATCGCGAGCGCGAACGCGGCGAACCCGGCCGCCGCGAAACCGGCGGAGGTACCGAGGTTGTCATGCAGGTACACGGCGCTCCAGTCGGCGGTGGCCCCTTCGACGAGCAGCCCGCACAGGCCGACCAGACCCAGCAGAAGGGTCAGCACACCGGGCCGGAGTGACCGGCCCAGGCGCCTAGCCGACCCGGGACCACCGGCGCCGGCCTGCTGATCGGCCGGGCCTAGATCGGAAGAGCACACGTCTGAACTCCAGTCACCTTGTAATCTC
>OBLT010000943.1_pt1 | contig 18868 bp, 20 predicted proteins | sample 1518721 | NCBI WGS metagenome assembly OBLT01 (sample SAMEA3539307, study PRJEB22396) | soil metagenome | biome: tundra; feature: field; material: soil | place: USA | collected 2010-05 | depth 0.15 m | reverse complement strand
CCAGCGCACCACCCGCACCGCACGCAACCGACGCGCAGGCCATGCCGGTGCGCAACCTGGGGCGCACCGGGTACAAGGTCGGCATCTTCAGCCTCGGCGGCCAAGCGGCGCTGGAGCGCGCGCACAACGAAGCCGTCGCCGTGCCGATTGTGGAGCGGGCGCTCGATCTGGGCGTGAATTACATCGACACGTCGTCGATTTATGGCGGCCCCGAACGCTGGAGCGAACGCTACATCGGCCAGATGATGAAGCGGCGCCGCGCGCAGGCATTCCTGGCCAGCAAGACCAAGGAGCGCACGCGCGACGGGTCCCTGCGCATGCTCGAGCAATCCTTGAAGCTGTTGCAGACGGACCATTTGGATCTTTGGCAATTGCACGACATCGGCCTGGCGGAGGACGTGGACGCGGTGTTCGCCAAGGGCGGCGCCATGGAAGCGCTGCGGCAGGCGCAGGAGCAGAAGATGGTGCGCTATCTGGGCGTCACCGGCCACTTCCGTCCCGAGCCGTTGATGGAGGCCGTCCGCCGCCATCCGTTCGACACCATTCTGCTGGCCCTGAACGCAGCCGACCGGCACCACTACAGCTTCCAGGAACAGCTCTTGCCGCTGGCGGTGGAGAAGCAAATGGGGATCGTCGGCATGAAGGTGCCGGGACGCAGCCGGCTGCTGGCCAGTTGGACTCCGCCGCCGCTTGAGCGGCAACAGCACTCGTGGGAAGGCGCGGTGATTGCCACTACGCCGGGGCCGCTCACCATGCGCGAGGCGCTGTATTATTCGCTATCGCACCCTGTCAGCACGGTGATTATCGGCTGCGATTCGATCGCGCAACTGGAAGAGAATGTCCAACTGGCGCGCGAGTTCACGCCGCTCAGCGAGCGCCAGATGGCGTCGCTCGCCGCGCGGTCGGAGCCGGTTTCCAAGCAGGCGCTGTTCTTCCGGTTTGTCAGCCGCGCTTAGAGCGAAGCTGCTTTGCCTCAAAAAGTACTTGCGCAACGTGGGCGTTCGTTCTATAATCGGTTCGTGGCCGTTGTTCACCCTATCCGCCAGCCGCGCCCCGAACCGGTAGCGATACAAGCGCACGCTTTCGATAACCTGCAGTACATCCGCTCCGCGATGGAGCGGGCCGGGGCTTTCACGGCGGTGCCGGGCGTGGGCGGCATCGTGCTGGGGTGCACCGCCCTGGCGGTGGCGGCGCTGGCGCGGCGCATGTGGAACGCGGACTCCTGGCTGGCGGCCTGGCTGGGTGAGGCCGTGCTGGCGTGTCTGATCGGTGTGGCAGCCGCCGCCCGCAAGTCGCACAAGGTGGGCATGCCGCTGCTGTCCGGACCCGGCCGCAAATTCCTGCTGGGCTTCGCGCCGCCCCTGCTGGCGGGCGCGCTATTGACTCTGGTGCTGTTTCGCGCGGGCTTGACCGCCGCGCTGCCCGGCGTCTGGCTGCTGCTCTACGGGACGGGCGTGCTGTGCGGCGGCGCGGCTTCCGTGAAGGTGGTACCGGTGATGGGAATCTGTTTCATGGCCATAGGCGCCGTGGCCTTGTTTGCGCCGGCCGCCTGGGGCAATTCGCTTCTGGCGGCGGGCTTTGGCGGCCTGCATATCTTGTTTGGCATTTTGATCAAGGTGAAATACGGTGGCTAAGCAAAACGCGCTCCCGCGCGAACGGGAAAGGAAAATGCGCCCCGCTGAAATTGTGGGCGGCGCTCCCAAGCTCGACCGGCTGATTCATGAGCGCCTGCGTCTCGGCATTCTGAGCGCATTGGCCGTCAACGAATCGTTGACTTTCAACGAGTTGAAGAAGCTGCTGGAAACCACCGACGGCAATCTCAGCGTGCACGCGCGCAAACTCGAAGACGCGCAGTATGTCGCCTGCAGCAAGTCGTTCGAGAACCGGCTGCCCAAGACCCAGTATCGTCTGACCGCCGTGGGACGGCGCGCGCTGGAGCGCTACCTGGATCACATGGAGGCCCTCATCGGCACGATGCGGGAGAGGTAGTCCCCTTTTTTATAAGGATACTTTATGGTGCAAAGTACTCAAAACAAATCGGGCCGGCTGCACGCGGCCATCATCATGGACGGCAACGGCCGCTGGGCGCTGGCGCGCGGATTGCCGCGCCTGGCGGGACACCGCGCCGGCGCCGACGCTTTGCGCCGCACCGTAGAAGCGGCGCCGGACCTGGGCATCGGCGTGCTGACGCTGTTCGCTTTCTCGTCGGACAATTGGCGGCGCCCGCCCGAGGAAGTCGCCGGCCTGATGCAATTGCTGGCCGAGCATCTCCGCTCGGAAACCAGCCGCTGCCTGGAGAACGGCGTGCGCATCGAAGTGATCGGGCGGCGCGACCGCCTGGGCGGCGAACTGCCCGCCGCCATCGCGCAGGCCGAATCGGCAACCGCCGCCGGAGCGAAACTGCAGCTTCGCATCGCGGTAGACTACTCCGGACGCGATGCCATTGCGGAGGCGGTGCGGCATGCCGCGCACGCCGGCCTGGTTTGCCGCGAGTGCCTAGAGGAGCAATTGGGTCCGCCGGTGGACCTGCTGATCCGCACGGGCGGCGAGCAGCGCCTCAGCGATTTTCTGCTGTGGGAGTGCGCCTACGCCGAACTGATATTCTCCCGGCGCATGTGGCCGGATTTCGATGCGGCCGATCTGGAAGCGGCCGTCCGCCAGTTCCATTCCCGCCAGCGGCGCTTCGGCGCCATCCCGCCCATGGCAGCGGTCTCCGCCACCGCCTCGCATGCTTGGCTAGACTGATAAGTGGTGCGAACAGGCCGGCGTGGACGCCGGCCGCAGGACTGGAGTCCCGCCCCACATGCAATTCTCCGCCACAAGCGAACACGCCGGCAAGCGTCTGGATCAAGCGCTGCACGAGCAATTTCCCGAATTCAGCCGCTCCCGCTTGCAGGATTGGATCAAGCGCGAACGTGTGCTGGTGAACGGCACGGCCGCGCGCTCCTCCCGCGTGCTGCGCGAGGGCGACCGTATCGACGTGGAACCCGCCGAACTGACCCCGCTACGCGCCGAACCCGAAGCCATTCCGTTGCGCGTGCTCTACGAAGACCAAGACTTCGTGGCCATCGACAAGCCCGCAGGCATGGTGGTGCACGCCGGCGCCGGAGTGCATACCGGCACGCTGGTCAACGCGCTGCTCGGCCGCTTCCAGTCGCTTTCCGCGCTGGGCGGCGATCTGCGGCCCGGCATCGTGCATCGCCTGGACCGCTTCACCAGCGGCGTGATTCTGGTGGCCAAGAACGACGCCGCGCATCGCGCGCTGGCCGCCCTGTTCGCCGGCCGGCAGGTGGAGAAGACCTACCTGGCGCTGGTTCACGGCGACGTGCAGGCGGATCGCGGCCGCATCGAAAAGCCCATCGCGCGCGATCCGCGGCGCCGCACGCGCATGACCGCCCGCCTCGGCCACGGCCGCGCCGCCTGGACCGAATACCGCGTCCTGGGCCGCTTTGCGGGCTTCACTTTTCTGGAACTGCGCATCGGCACCGGCCGCACGCACCAGATCCGCGTGCACCTCTCCAGCATCGGCCATCCGGTAGCGGGCGACCGTCTCTATGGGGCGCCCGCCAAAAACGAGATTCAGCCGCCGCGCGAGCGTTTCTTCCTGCACGCCCACCGCATACGGTTTCAACACCCGTTCACCGGCCAGCCGGTCGAAATCGAGTCCCCCTTGCCCGACGACCTGAGGCGCTGGATGGAACAGCTATAATTAATCCAAATGAAAGCTTTCATTTTCCCGACGGCCATGGCCGCGTGCTGCGCCGCCGTCTGCGCGCAACAGGCGGTTGCGCCGGCCGCGCAGAAGCCCGAGATCATCGACGACCCCGCTACCCGCATCATTCTGGACGTCACCCGCGTCAACATGCTCTTCACGGTCACCGACAAGAAGGGCCGCTTCGTCACCGACCTGGTGAAGGACGACTTCCAGGTGTTCGAGAACAAGACGCCGCAAAACATCGCGGAGTTCACTGCCGAAACCGACCTTCCCCTGCGCCTGGGCATCCTGATCGATACCAGCAACAGCATCCGGGAGCGCTTCAAGTTCGAGCAGGAAGCCGCCATTTCGTTCATCCAGAGCGTGGTCCACCAGGGCCACGACAAGGCCATGGTGGTGAGCTTCGATACTTCGGCCGAGCTGGTGGCGGACCTCATCGACGATACCGAGAAGCTGCAGACGGCCATCCGGGGCCTGCGCCCGGGCGGCGGCACGGCGCTCTACGACGCCGTCTACTTCGCCTGCCGCGACAAGCTTTCCAAGGACCAGCCGCGGCACAAGTTCCGGCGCGCCATCGTGATAGTCAGCGACGGCGACGACAACCAGAGCCAGGTGACGCGCGACCAGGCATTGGAAATGGCGCAGAAGGCCGATGTGGTGATCTACGCGATTTCGACCAACGTGGTGCGCGGCGAAACGGACGGCGACAAGATCCTGAAATACCTGACGGCGGAAACCGGCGGCCAGGCCTTCTTCCCGTTCAAGGTGGAAGACCTGGAGCAATCGTTCGAGAACATCGCCAACGAGCTGCGGCATCAATACAACGTCTTCTACCGTCCCGAGCCATTGAAGACGGACGGCATGTATCACACCGTGGATCTGAAGGTGAAGGGCCGCAAGGATCTGGTGGTGCGGTGCCGTAAGGGCTATTACGCGCCGAAGTTGTAGGACAGGCCTCCTGGCCTGTCCCGACCTCCGAAGGCGTCGATGTCTGGCCCGGCGATCGATTCCAGACCAGCAAAGCCATCCGCAACTCGCGCCGCACCGGCCTGAACGGCCATGCGCGTGCCTCTTCCAAGATGGCCGTGGGTCCGTTTCGGCTGGTAGTTAGGAGCGATGGTGGCCAGGATAAAACGGAATCCCGGCTTCAAGACGAAAGACGAAGGGATGACTTTAATGAGAATGAATTTAGAACATTGCGTACGAGTTCTGGCGGTAGCGGCCGGTGTTGGTATCAGTGGATGCATGGTACAGGCTGTGGGCGCTCCATTTTTCCAGGACCACGACCAGAAACAAGACCAGAAACAAGAGAAGGATTATTCGCAAAACAAGACATACCAGCAAGGTGTGCGCGAAGGCAAAGACGACCATGCGCGCAACCGGGACCACAGCAAGAAGAGGCACTTCAAGAAAGACGAAGACCAGAAGGCGTACGAGGCCGGCTACCAGAAGGGCCACGGCAATTGAAGTAATCGGACCGCCAACGAAGGCCGTCAGCGCTCATTCCGGCGAGGCGCCCTTCGTTCGCGGCGTCCGGCTGCGTGCAGTCGTGTGGGGTGTTATCGGGAGTTCCGGAGTTCTCTGCTGAACGGCGCCCTGCATGACCGAGCACCGGCGCTCGAGCGGCGATATTCCCCGAGGAGTTCGCGGTGGACTGTCCCGTGCCGCGCCTGACGCTGCTCTTCTTCGGCGCGGCCAAGGATGTTCCGGAAGCAGCAAAAAAGGTCACCGCCGGGACAGTCTGCCTACCTTACACAATGCAACTCAACGGCCAAACATGGTCCTCCGTTCAAGCCGCGCTACGGCCTCTGAAGAAGTGGACCACCAAAGAAATCACCGCGATTATTAACAGAAGGTGAATCAGCCCACCGGCAACGTGGAACGCGAAAAATCCCAGCAGCCACAATACAAGCAAAATCACAAACAGCCCTAGAAACATTTGAAATCTCCTTTGTACGCTAATCTCTAAACCACCCGCATCGTCAGTAACATTCAAACAGCCGATCAGGCCGGATATAGTGCCGCGGATTCCGGCTGGTTATCCCGCGGGCGAGCCTGAGTGCACACTGAGCGCCTCGCCGGTTTCTTGCATTTGCCAGTACTTCCGGCCACGCTCATACCCTCGCCGGAACGGCTGGGAATCCCAGACATCCGGATACCACCACTTCAAGCAGTCGGCCTCCTCGTCGATCGACCTGCCGCGGCATTCGCGACGCAGGGCAGAACTAAAGCCGTCGCGATACACGTCCTCGTCCAACTCGAAGTTGTGCCCCAAGGCCCGGTAGTGTTCTTGTTCGGCGTCGCGCAACCCAAGCCACCAATCCTTCCGCGCCGCATCGAGGCTCTCCGCCCCGGCGTCCGCCAACAACTTATGTGCGCGCTGTTCTTCTGAATCATCCCCGGCAAGCACCAGGACGACCGACCGCCCCTGCCGCAAGGCATCTTCGTAGAAGAAGATTTCATCCGAAGGGACGCCCTCGTTGCTGTTGTCATCGGCCGCGTTGCCCAAGGCAGCGCCGCCTACCGCGCCGCCCGCGCCAAGCAAAGCCGCTCCCGCGAGGCCAAACGCCAATACCGGTCCAACGCCAGGAATCAGCACGGCCGCGGCCATTCCCAATTCGAGCCCCCCAGCCACGCCAAGCGCGCCACCCAGCAGGCCTCCAATCGCGCCGCCGACGCCCGGCTGTTCGGTACCCGACGTCGGAATGGTATGGATCTTGTCTTCCGAGGAAGCCGGAGATAACAGATTGACCTGATTCTCCGAGAATCCCGAGCGCCTCAACGCGCCCGCGGCGTCTCGCGCCGTTTGATAGAGCCGGAAAACGCCAGCGACAGTTTTCATGCTGGGAGCGGAGCACGTTGATTTCCAACGTACGGATCACATCGGACTGAGAGCCGCGGATTAACGCCGATAAACGCGGATGTAGACAACGAACTTGGGTTGGTCTTATCGGTGTTTATCCGTGTTCATCGGCGGCTAGGTTGCTTTGCTCAGCAACCTGCTGGGTGGGCAATAGGCCAAAATCGCGAGCGTCGGCGGCCAGCCGATTCCCGGCGTTCAAACTGCCTTCACGGCAGCTTCCCGCTCCGACCATACATGGTCAGGTGACCTAATGTGGTCGCAAGCCTCAGGGCGTCGTAGAACACGATGCCGGGGCCGTGTGGGCGTTTGGCTGGTAGCGCGTTGATGCATCTATCCCCTGTCCTGGTGTAAGCTATTTCCCGGACACTCGGAGGGCCTCGACATGCAAGCCAGAGCCGCATTCATCGTTCTCGCTGGGGCGTGCTGCGCCGCCGCGCAAACTCCCGCGCACCAACATGCCGGCGAGGCGGCCGTTCCGCTCCAGCCGTTGGCGCAACAAGTGCGCCGCCTGGAAGACGCCATGAATTACCTGGGCCAACCGTTTCCAGCAGCGGACCACGGCGCCATCAACGCCGCCATCGCCAACGCCGATGAGGGCGCGGCTGTCGCGGAACTGGAAAAGATTCTCGACCGGTATGCTCTCGCGATCGTCGATATCAACGCCGAAAGCCGCGTCAAAGTAGAGCCGGGGCCGGCCAAGCCCGAGTTGGTGGAGGGCGGCACGCGCTTGTTCCTGGTGAAAGTGATCAACCGCGCCAACGTGACCGCGCCCCTGCGCGTGGCCAGCCCCAACAGCGGCAACGTCTACATTCAGTCCACCGGCAACCCCGAGCCCAAGCTGGAATTGACGCCGCAGGATGCCGCCGGCCGCTGGGCTGAGATCTCCATCTATGACAAGCCGCCCATGGATCGCCGCCTTTCCGGGCTGGCGCTCGATTACCGGATCCTACAGGTCTATAGCCGCGATAGCGGGCAGCGATCCGCGCAGATCAGCTTCAACGTAGGTCAGGGCAGCCAGGACATTGGCTTTCGCAACGACATTCTGGTGCTCTTCAACGCGCTCGCGGCGCACACCGTGAAGCTGCGCGTACGCGACGAAAAGGGCCAACCGGCCATGGCCTCCTTTGTCATTCGCGACCGGCTGAACCGGCTCTATCCGAATCCGTCGAAGCGCCTCGCGCCCGACTTCTTCTTCCAGCCGCAAATCTATCGCGCCGACGGCGAGAGCATCAGCCTACCGGCGGGTTACTATAACATTACTTACACGGGCGGCCCGGAATACCGCGCGCACACCAAAGAGTTCGCGGTGGACGGCAACGGCCCCGCCGAACTCTCCTTTCAACTGGAACGCTGGATCGATCCGGCGCGCTACGGTTGGTATTCCGGCGATCATCACGTGCATGCCGCGGGCTGCTCACATTACCAGAATCCCACCGAGGGCGTGCTGCCGCGGGATATGATCCGGCAGATATCGGGCGAGCGGCTGAACATCGGTTCGGTGCTGACGTGGGGTCCCGATTACTACTATCAGAAGCAGTTCTTTTCCGGGCACGACGATCCGCTTTCCAAGCCCGATGAACTGATGCACTACGATCTGGAAGTGTCCGGGTTTCCGTCGAGCCATGCCGGCCACATCGTGCTGCTCGGCTTGCGGGAGCAGGATTACCCCGGCGCCACGCGGATTTCAGACTGGCCTACTTGGGATCTGCCGATCTTCCGCTGGGCCAAGTCACAGGGCGCCGTGGTAGGATTCGCGCACTCGGGTTGGGGTCTGGAAGTCATGAGCGACGATCTGCCCAATTACGAGATGCCGGGTTTTGACGGAATCGGCGCGAACGAGTACATCGTGGATGTCACCGAGCCCGGCTTGGTGGATTTCATCTCGTCGGTGGACACGCCCTATGTGTGGGAGCTGAGTATCTGGTATCACACGCTGAATGTAGGATTCCGGACACGCATCGCCGGCGAGACGGATTTCCCATGCATCTACGATCAGCGGGTCGGGATCGGGCGTACTTACACCAAGCTGGAAAGCCTGAGTTACGCGAACTGGCTGCAGGCGCTAAAGGCCGGGCGGAGTTATGTCTCCGACGGGAAAAGCCACCTGATGGACTTCAAGTTGAATGACACGCTGGTGGGGACCGGCGCGAGTGAAGTGCGGCTCGGCGCGGCATCCACCATCGCGCAGGTTCATGCCCAAGTAAAAGTCGCGGCGTACCTGGACCCGCTGCCGGACCAGTCCATTCGCGGCAAGCGCTACGACGAGAAACCGTACTGGGATGTGGAGCGGGCGCGGATCGGCGATACGCGCGAGGTGCCCGTGGAACTGGTGGTGAATGGCCAGGCGGGGGCGCGGAAGAATGTGCTGGCCGACGGGCAGGTGCGCGACGTGGCCTTCGACGTGGCCATCGAAAAGAGCAGTTGGGTCGCCATGCGAATATTGCCGTCGGCGCACACCAATCCAATCTTTGTGCTGGTTGGGGGAAAGCCGGTGCGCGCCTCGAGGCGCAGTGCGGAATGGTGTCTGGCGGCCGTCAGCCAGTGCTGGACGCAGAAGGCACCGCGCATTTCAGTGGCCGAACTTGGCGCCGCGCGTCAGGCCTACGATCGGGCGCGCGAAGTGTATAAGAGGTTGCTCAGCGAGAGCGAGTGAGTCAATGGGATGGTCGCCGGCGTCCGATAGGAAAATGCTCCAGCCTGATCTCATGCTGCCCTGGAATTGGGTGTGGGCTACTTTCGCTTTTTGTCACACGTAGCGTGCGATGGATCTTGATGAAGTTGTAGGCGGAGTACCCGAGGGCAACCGGGTGAACCGGCGATTCGTCATGCGGACTGTAAAGATTCTGGCGCCCGACGTAGAATCCCGCCTGGGATACGGGATGCGGTCGAGGTGGACTGCGCCATGGTCCCCTGCTGGATGAGGAACAGTTGATACTCCTGTTCGGCGGCGAATCCGGAGATCGAGAGCAACGCGCCGCCCATCGAGAAATCTACGAAGATTGTCTTGACGGGCACGTCCTGAACGTGAAACTCGAAAACAACATCCGTAGATTCAGCGCGCCTTCAATGCCACTTTCAGGGCGCAATGTTTGGCGGCGTTGCCGAAGGCGTCGTAAGCCTTCAGGATGTCGTCCAGCGCGAAACGGTGCGTCACCAGCTTTCCGGGCTGGAGGTTGCCGGACTGAAAGGCCTTGATAAGCATGGGCGTGGTGACTGTGTCGACCAATCGGGTGGTCAAGGTGGCGTTGCGGTCCCACAGTTTCTCCATATGCAGAAGCACCGGTTTGCCGTGGACTCCTATGTTCGCGAGATGTCCTCCGGCTCCGATGATGCCCTGGCAGATATCGAACGTGGCGGGGATCCCGACGGCTTCAATCGCGACGTCGACGCCCTCACCGTGAGTCAGTTCCATGACGCGCTGGGCGGCGGTTCCATCGGCACTATTAATCAACGTGGTTGCTCCGAAGCTCTTGGCGACTTTCAGGCGGCTGTCGTCCAGATCGATGCTGAAGATCGCAGCCGGGGAGTAGAACTGGGCGGTCATCAACGCGGCAAGTCCGACTGGCCCGGCGCCCACAATGGCGATCGTGTCGCCAGGCTTCACCTGACCGTTCAGAACACCGCACTCGAAGCCTGTGGGCAGGGTATCGCTGAGCATCACCGCTGCTTCTTCCTCGGTGTCCGGCGGGAGCGGGTAGAGACTGGTGTCGGCATACGGGATGCGCACGTATTCTGCCTGGGTCCCATCGATGGTGTTGCCTAGAATCCAGCCTCCGCTGCGGCAATGGGAATACATCTGCTTTCTGCAGAAATCACACTTCCCGCAGGCTGTGATGCAGGAGATCAGGACTTTGTCTCCCTTGCGGAAGGATGAGACTGCCGCGCCTGCTTCGTCGATCACTCCGATGCCTTCGTGACCGAGTATTCGGCCTTCGGCGACGGTCGGGACGTCTCCTTTGAGGATGTGGAGATCCGTTCCGCAGATGGTCGAGGTCGTGATGCGGACGACAGCGTCGTGGGGGGCTTGGAGTGCGGGGCGCCGGTGCGATTCCCATGAAGGCTTGCCGGGGCCGTGATAGACCAGGGCGTGCATGGTTGCGAAAGACGCCTCGCGCGGGGGCACTTCAAGTTGAGCGGTGATCATGAGATCGGGAGCTGCACGCGGGCGGCCAGACCGCCGGTTACGCCAGTATGACGAACTTCGCCAAGATCGCGCGGGCCACCGGCCACCTGCGGCCGTCCAGGAAGCCCTTTAGCGGTAGCGCTAGTAACCGAAATCACTCCCAACCAGAAGAGTTCGCAAGCCCAAGGCGGGGTCTGACGGGGTCTGACGGAAATGGTCCAAAAGGTCCAGGGTCACAGGAGGGCGGCAAGCCCCACCTGTGTCCTGGTTTGACTTTTCGGACAACGTCAAATGGCCAGCGTGCGCTACCTGCGAAAACGAGAATATCCCCACCCGCCACCGCCGAGTAGAAACAACACTAGAAGAACAATCAATAGGGTCGACATTTCTTACCTCCTTTCCATCCAATGCAGTGCAGATTGGGGGCCAAAGCTGAATGTGTGTGAGACAAAGTAGGAACCCGAGGCTCCCGCAAGTTGTTATGTGCAAGTCCTGCCGTCCATAAGGCAAGAAGTGCTTGCAGGTCGGACATGTTGTCTCATAGCACAGGAAGCGAGCGCGCTCCTTCAGGGGGCATCGCAGCCGGCAAAGAATTTTAAGGAGAACCGACGGACGCGCTCTGCTATTTGCCGGGGGAACCGGTGAGGAACCCGAAGGGATCGATGGGAGCGCCTTCCCACCAGCGCTGTTCCGGCCCCAGTTTGAAAATGGCGAAATGCAGGTGCGGGGCATCGGGCGATGCGTTACCTGTACTGCCCACGTAGCCCAAGACGTCGCCTTTCCGCAAGCGCGTGCCCTCTTTCAGTCCCGGCGCGTATGCATCCAGGTGAGCGTAGTAGTAGCACCAGGTCAGGCTGTCGTCGAATTGGTAAACCGTCAAGCCGCCTGGTTTGCTGAGGAACAGCTTCACGACGTTCCCTTCATCGGCCGCTAACACGGGCGTGCCACGCGGAGCCATGATGTCGATGGCTTCGTGCCGGTGGCCGCCGCGCACCTCGTTGAAGTTGTCCCGAAGGTCTTCAGCGTGGACGCCCTGCACGGGAATGATAAGCCTGCGTTGCATCAACGGCCGGTCCGGCGGGCCTTCGCCGGCAGCGTTCGGCGCTTCCGCCGGCGGCGGTTGTTGGGGCGTCTGGGAGAGGCGCGAGCGGCGCGTATCTGGCCTCTGCGCCGGCTGCGTTTGGGACTCCTGTGCCCTGCCCGGCGCAGCCGAGGCGTTCATGGTCCGTAACGCCCCAGCCCGCCAGAGGATCACCGCGAGGAACACAAGACCGAAGACAAAACCTGCGAAAAAGACGGTTACCGGCCTTTCGCGCATGTCTTACTCCTTCAGGATGGCAGGCGTCCCGGGTTTGACCATATGGGACAACTCGGATGCATCCCAGTTGGTTAACCGTATGCAGCCGTGCGACTCCGCATGGCCAACTTTGCCGGGCGCCGGCGTCCCGTGAATGCCGTAGTGCTCTTTCGAAAGATCGATCCAAACGACGCCAACCGGGTTCCGCGGCCCAGGCTTGATCTCCGCCTTGTCATCCGAAGGGTTCGCGTTCCAAAAGAGTTGCGGGTCATAGTAAAACACCGGATTGTGCCACACTCGCTTGATTTTCCAATCCCCGATCGGAAGCGGATCGTGCTCGCTGCCAATCGTCGCCACGCAGTAGGAAAGAATCTTTCCCTCAGCGTCGAAGGCTGTGACTGAGCTATCGGACTTGGAAACCACTACCGAAGCCGCGTGACCCGGCGGTATTGCGGTCACGTTCGGCGCCAGGATTTGTTCGCCGTCCTTATCGAAGCCACTGTCCGGATTGAGTATCTTCAGCAGGTTTGGGTTGGCGTGGAACTTCTCGCCCAGTCCTTCCAGTGGCGACTCGTATCCCAGAGATGGCAGTTCGGCCTGCTCCATGAGGTCCGCGGGCACTTTGACGAAGGGTCCGGCCACGTCCTCCTGGGCGATCGTGTAGGTGAACAGTGCCGGCGCTGGGTCTCGATTGAGCACGGCCCACGTCTCGGGCCCGACTACGCCGTCAACGGGAAGATTACCGGCGCGTTGAAATGCGGCCACGGTCTTCTCCAGGTTGCTGCCATAATTGCCATCGATTTCGCCGCAGGAGAAATGGGCCCGGTCCAGCAGGATCTGGGCACGCACCACGGCCGAGCCTTTGGCATTCGGACCTATGCTGCGCGACTGATTTGAATCGTTGATTTCAGCGGCTTTGAAGGTGACCGCCGGCGCCTTCAACCGGCGTGCCTTCCGCACCGGCGCACCGGCCGCTAAGCAGAGCACTACTGCCATCGGAAACAACAGAGACTTCATCGGTCGCATTATAGCCATTGCTTTCCCCGGTAACGGAATGCCGCAAGTGCCACCCGAAGAAGGTTACCACTCCACTCACTGGCCCGCCACTGCTTGGAAAGCCGCAACCTACCAATCCCTCGCCCAGTTCGGATTCGCCGTTGCTCGCACCTCAAATGATGTGGCCTTTCGATCCGTAACCTGCAGCTCGTTCACGATCTGAAGCACGTTGGGGACCGAAGACGCGATCGTCTCGGCCTGCGTGCCCCTGTATGCCGCTCTCATCCGGAATACGCTTCACAAGAGCGCACAGTTATCCAGGTCCGAGTTCATCGCCTTAGTATCGCTTCGGCGCGCCAGTGCGGCGCAATGGTCTTAACGGATGTCTACCCGGCATTACTGGCGTGGGTCAAAATGATCCGTGCCTTGATCCTGCACTTTTGTGTGCAGGACGTCAGTTACTCTGCCCAGCAGGGCGGTCGGCAGGAATGGCTTTTGGATGAAGTGCCAGCCGTGGTTAAGAACGAGCATAGCGCCATCGGCATAGCCGGACATAAGCATCACCCGCATGTCTGGCCGCCGTTGCTTCAACACATCCGCCAACTCCGGCCCGCACATGTCCGGCATCATGACATCCGAAAGCAGCAGATGGATGGTTCGTGAGAAATGGGCTGCGACACGTATTGCTTCCTTGGCAGAACTGGCCGCCAGCACTTCAAAGCCGGCCTCCTCAAGAATCACCCGAACCAGCCTGAGGATGGCTGCGTCGTCTTCGGCAACGAGAACGGTTTCCGGGATCTCTCCGCTGAGCGGTAAAGCCATGGAATCGTCCACCACCTTTCTGGTTGGGCTGATTGTCGAATGCTGCGAACTCTCTCCGACGATGATGCTTGTTGCACGAGTCGGGCCAAACGTCCTGGATTCTGGGGCGCCCGCATCAATCGCGAGGCGCTTTGGAACATGCCGTACTTCAACGAATCCGTAGGGACACCCAATCAGGTGAAACACAAGCTCTTTTGTTTCGCTCTGGAATCCCTCTCCGTGCGAGGGCTATTTTGCCGGTAGTGAGCCGCCCTGCGTTTGCGGCAGCGGAGACGTAATCTCCGCTCTGAGCCAGGTTGCCATACCGGTAGTTCCCACCACGGTCGGAGAGAGCGTCCGGTCCGAAGCCATTTCGCAATAGCTGACTGCGCATGCGTCAAAGTTCGCCGCTCAAAGCCACTACGCATCGGCGATGACCGGCAACTTTGGCATTCCTGCGTGCAGGTTCTGCACTCGGATCTGGTCAATGTCGCAAGCGCCGGTAGTGCTACCCTTATTCAAATTAGCCCACTACCGAAATTACGAAGCGAAGCGAACCCCAAAAATAAGGGTATCGCCATACCTGCAAATGGGGGCAGGGAGGCGAAAGTGAGGCAAAGCCGAGTGCTAAACCGCCTCCCAACCATTCACGGCGATCCGATTCGGCTCGAAATCCGCCACGAGCTCGTGGACCGCCGCGGCGCGGTACACGCTGGCGCGTTTATCCGGGAAAGACGCATCGCCTTCGACGCGGAGCTGGCCGCCGACCCCCAAGAGTTCGCCCGCATCTTCGTGCATGAAATCTTCCATTTCGTGTGGCTGCGCCTGGGCAACGCGCGCCGCTGGTCTTACGAGGCGCTGCTCCGCGAGGAAATGCGCGGCCGGGCCCGCGGCGAACTGGGCTGGTCCGCGGAGTGGCGCAAGCGGGCGCTCGCGGCCCGCGACGCCGGGCGCCGCACCCGCCGCTGGCGCGAGTACGTCTGCGAAAGCTTCTGCGACACGGCCGCCTGGATTTTTTCGGGCGTCCCCGCGCATCGCGAATACACCCTGGCCCGCCGTTTTTGCGAGCGCCGCCGCCAATGGTTCCAGGAGTCCGATGTGACCAATCGAATCTCGATATAATCCATATAGTGGCCATATGCTGAAAAGCGGAGGAGGTTTTATGTCGGCTCTGCGCCTGGGTACCGTGCTCGCCACCGGATTCCTGCTGGGCTGCGTGATCTATGGCTGCTCGCCGGTGAGGTCCGCCAAGGCCGCATCGCTGAAGCCGGATGGTGAAAGGCACGCCGCGCCCGATTTCGCCCTGAAGGACGCCGACGGCAAAACTGTGCGCCTTTCCGATTACAAAGGCAAAGTGGTTTTGCTGGATTTCTGGGCCACGTTTTGCGGCCCCTGCAAAATCGAGATCCCCTGGTTCATGGATTTCGAGCGTAAACACAAAGACCAAGGCTTCTCCGTGCTGGGCGTCTCCATGGACGATGACGGGTGGGACGCCGTCAAGCCTTTCGTCAACGACGTGGGCATCAACTACCGCGTCATGGTTGGGAACGACTCCACCGCCGAGATGTACGGCGGCATCGAAGCTCTCCCCACAACATTCCTGATCGACCGGGACGGCAAGATCGCCGCCGTCCACGTGGGCCTGACAAGCAAGAGTGAAATTGAAAATGCCATCGAACAACTACTGCAAACACCCGCGCATCCCGCTGGCAGTTCTGGGCGGGTGTCTCTGCCTGCCGAGCTTGTGGGCGCAAGGTAACCAGTACCTGACAGCCGATGCGCCCCCGAAACTGGTGGTCAAGCGCGGCGCGGCAGCGGAGGCCAAAATCGCGGTGTCGGTCCAGCCCGGCTTTCACGTCAACAGCAACACGCCGAGCGACGCCTACTTGATCCCGCTAAAGCTGACGTGGACTCCCGGCGGCGCGCTGGAACCGGGCGCGGTGGTCTTCCCCAAGCCGCAGATGGAGAAATACGAGTTCTCCGACAAGCCGCTCTCCGTTTTCACCGGCGATTTCGATTTGATCGCCAAGTTCAAAGTGCCGGCCGGCGCATCCCAAGGACCGGGAATCATGCTCGGCAAACTGCGCTACCAAGCCTGCAACAATAACTCCTGCTTCCCGCCGAAAACGGTGGAGGTGCGGCTTTCGTATCAGGTGCAATAGCGCGCCGATATGCCCCAGTGATTTGCGCGGCATCCGCACGGTCTTCGAAATGGACGATCGCATTACCGCGCCCAAGTTCGGATTCAGCGGCGCGGAACACTATTACAGAACGCAATCCGCCAACCAGTTTCTGGAGCGCATCCGGGTGCCCACCTTGTTCATCACCGCGCAAGACGACCCCTTTATCCCGATCCGGATCTACGATCACCCGGCCTTCCGCCAAAACCCCTGCCTGCAACTGCTCGCGACCGTTCACGGCGGGCATCTGGGCTTCCTCGCCAAGGGGCGCCCCCGGTTGTGGCTGGATCACGCCATAATGGAATGGATAAGGGATCGTGGAACAAAGCACCCCCCTTGCTCGTCTGGAAATTGAATGAGAACTAACGCTTCCTTTGGCGAGGCGGTCACCGGCGCGGCGCTCTCCCTGCGCGGCAGCAAGCTGCGCAGCTTCCTCACGCTGCTGGGGATTATCCTGGCCACCACCACCCTGATCGCCGTCATGTCGGTGATCGATGGCATGAACGTATACGTCGCGCAGAATGTGTCGAGCATGGGCGCCGACGGCTTCAAGGTGCGGCGCATCATCATGATGGGCGTGTGGGACCCCAAGAAATATATGGAGATGGAACGGCGCAACCCGCAGCTTTCCAAAGAAGAGTTCGACTTTCTGCGGGCCAACAGCAAGCTGGTCGAGGAAATTGGCATGTCGGTAAACCGCAGCGTCTCCATCCACTTCGGCAAAGAGCACCGCGACAACGTCCAACTGTCGGGCGTCACCGCCAACCAGGGTGTGCTCTCCGACATCGAGCCGGCTGAGGGCCGCTTCATCAGCGATCTGGAAGATGGGCAGCGCGCCATGGTGGCCGTGATCGGCAACGACTTGAAAGATCAGTTCTTCGCCAACGCCAACCCCATCGGCAAGTCCATCATCGTGGAAGGCCGCCCGTTCGAAGTCATCGGCGTGGCCAAAACCAAGGGATCGGTGTTCGGAAACTCTCGCGACAACTTTCTGATGATCCCGGCCGAGACGTACTTCAAAATTTATGGCCCGCGCAGCGGCATCGGCTACGATTTGAAGGCGGCGGACCAGACCGTGCTGCAGCAGGCCCAGGACGAAGTCCGCGTGCTGTTGCGGTCATACCGGCACTTGCACCCGAAGGACGACGACACCTTCGGCATGGTCAGTTCGGATTCGCTGGTGAACGTATGGAATCAGTTGACCGGCGCGATTGCCGCTACCGCGGTGGGAGTGGTCTCGGTCTTCATGGTGGTGGGCGGTGTGGTGATCATGAATATCATGCTGGCGGTGGTCACCGAGCGCACCCGCGAAATCGGCATTCGCAAGTCGGTGGGCGCGCGGCGCAGCGACATACTGAACCAGTTTCTGGTGGAATCGGCCATGCTCTCCGCTTCGGGCGGGGTGATCGGGATTCTGATTGCGTGGATGCTCTCCCTGCTGGTAAAAGCGCTCACCCCGGTGCCCATGCACATTCCCATCAGCGCCGTCATTGTGGGCGTGACGCTTTCGGCGGCGGTGGGATTGTTTTTCGGGATCTACCCGGCGCGGCGCGCAGCCGGTTTGGACCCCATCGAAGCTTTGAGGATGGAACGATGACAATCGGTTCGTTAGGTTCGGGAGTCGCTCTGGCGTTGGCCACGGTGCGGGAGCACAAGATGCGCTCGTTCCTGACGGTGCTGGGAGTCATCATCGGCACCGGCGCGGTGATCGGCGTGGGATCCATCATCGCGGGGCTCGATGGCGCGATTACCAATATTCTGAAGAGCTTCGGGCCCAACACCATCGTGGTCCTGCGCGGTAGCGGCTTTGGCGGCTTTACTCTGGAAGAGCAGAAACGCAAGATGTTGACGCGCGAGGACGCCCTGGCCATCGAGGAGCGCTGCCCGTCGGTGGAACACGTCAGTCCCTACCTGTTTTCCAATTGGGACCAGATCCACAAAGCCCGCTACAAGGGCAACGACAACTACAACCTGGACATCGGCGGGACCGAAGAAGGCTACGCAGCCGGCGGCACGGTCATGCTGCAAGGCCGCTTCTTTACCGATACCGAGAGCCGGCACCACATGCCCGTGGTCGTGGTCGGCGAAGACTTGGGCAAATCGTGGTTCCAGGGCCAGGACGCGGTAGGCAAATGGATCGAAGTGGATGGGCACTCGGTGGAAGTGATCGGCGTCATGGAGCGGCCCGCGGCGTCTTTTCCGGGGCAGGACGATAACCGCATCCTGTTTCCGTACTTCACCATGCGCAAGCTCTATCCCAGCGCCAACGAGAACATGCTGATCGTGATCGCCTATGAAGGCATGCTGTCGAAGGCCGAGGACGAGGTGCGCACCGTCCTGCGCATCCAGCGCAAAGTGCCGAACGACAAGCCCGACAACTTCTCGCTCTCGACTGCCCAGCAGATGATCGAGGACTTCCACCGCATCACAGGCACGGTGGCGCTGGTGATGGTGATCCTCAGCTCGATCGGGCTGCTGGTGGGCGGCATCGGGGTGATGAACATCATGCTGGTTTCGGTGACCGAGCGCACGCGGGAGATCGGGATTCGCAAGGCGGTGGGCGCGCGCAAGAGCGACATCATCGTGCAATTCCTGACCGAGGCGGTGGTGCTGACCGGGATCGGCGGCGTGATCGGGCTGTTCCTGGGCTGGTGCGTCTCTATGCTGGCGGGGCTGGTCTTCAAGAATCTGCCGACGGCGGTGCCGCTGTGGGCGGCCGTCGCGGGGATTATGGTGTCGGTCGGCGTGGGCCTGTTCTTTGGGATCTGGCCGGCGGGGCGGGCGGCTAATTTGGATCCGGTGGTGGCGCTGCGGTATGAGTGACGTGGCGCACGCGCTGCGCTGCATCTTCATTACGGCTGTTGTAAGAGGGTCAAGTCAGGTTTGAGCGTGG
>OBLT010000938.1_pt1 | contig 18912 bp, 16 predicted proteins | sample 1518721 | NCBI WGS metagenome assembly OBLT01 (sample SAMEA3539307, study PRJEB22396) | soil metagenome | biome: tundra; feature: field; material: soil | place: USA | collected 2010-05 | depth 0.15 m | reverse complement strand
TGGACGACTTCGCGCTGGAGTTCCTGAACCTGACCGAGCGCAGCTTCGGAGAATAACGCCATGCCAATCTCCCTCAACGGCGGCGGATTCGGATCGCGCAGGCGGGGCGGCGCCAGCCTTTCTGAAATCAACGTCACCCCCTTTGTGGACGTGGTGCTGGTGTTGCTCATCATCTTCATGCTCACGGCCCACGTGATGGAGTTCGGCATCGAGGTGGACGTGCCCAAAGTGCGCATGGTGAAGGACACCGCGAAGGAAATGCCGGTGGTGACCATCACCAAGGACGGAAGCACCACGCTCAACGGCAAAGAGGTGAACATCAACGATCTGGCCGCGGTCATTCACCAGCGCTTCGCCACCGTCAACGGGGTTTACGTACGAGCGGACAAAGATACCATTTGGGGCATCGTCGCCCAGGTTACGGCTGCGCTGGGCGAGGCCAAGTTCCAGGTGAATATGGTGACGCAACCGGAGGACTCGGCAGCGAAGGGCCGCAAGTGATGGCTTCGCACGCCGACATTTTGGATCGGCCGGAACGTCTGTGGGGATCGTTCTGGGGCTCGGTGGTTCTGCATTTGTCCATCGCCGCCGCGGTGCTCCTGGCCGCCTGGGTACAGGCGCGCAGCCCCCACGAAAACTGGGGCGACATCCACGGCGGCGGCATGGGATCGGTGGCCGTCAACGTGGTGCCGCGGATCCCGTTGCCAACCGAAAGCGGGCCGGTCAACCCGGTGGCCAACGATACCGAATCGAGAGCGCCGGAGCCGCCCGCCAAAGCCAAGCCGCAGGCCAAAGTCAAAGCGCCGGACCTGGACGCCATCCCCATCCCCAGCCGCAACGCGCGGAAGAGGCCCGCCCCGGCCGCCTCGGCCCCCAATAAGTTCCGCGAGCGGCAGCAGGACCTGCCTAACCAGGTGTACAGCCAATCGGGACAGCGCATGGTTTCCCCCATGGTCGGGATGGCGGGTGGGGGCAGCGTCAACGTGGGGAACAACTCGCCGTTCGGCACGCAATTCGGGGCTTACTCCGACATGGTGAAAAACAAGGTGGCGGGCAACTGGAAGACCAGCGACATCGATCCGCGAATCCGGACGGCCAATGAGGTGGTGGTTACATTCACCATCGATCGCGACGGGTCGGTGCCGTCGCGATCGGTGAAGATCGTGCAATCGAGCGGCATTCCGGCGCTGGACATCTCGGCGCAGCGCGCCATCCTGGAGGCCGAGCCGTTCACTCCCTTGCCGCAGCAGTTCGCCCGCAATTCCGCGGATATCGAATTCCATTTTGAGTTGAGGCGTTGATATGAAAAGGCTCGTCTGGTTCGTGGTGGCGCCGGCCGCGGCGTTGATGGCGCTGATGGCCCAGGACGCGACGCTCAGAATACAGGAGGGCCAGCGTCCGGCGTTGGCCATCCCCGATTTGCGCGGCGACGCCCAGGCGCAGCCGTTCATGGGCGCGTTCAACGACACGCTGTGGAGCGATGTGTTGGGGTCCGGGTTTTTTAAGATGGTCCCCAAGACCCTGTATCCAAAGGCCAATCCGCAACAAGCCTCGGACTGGCGCCAGGCGCCGCCCGCGGTCCAGACGCCGCCCGGCCGTAACCGAACGGCGGAACCAGCCCCGCCCCCGAACGGCGGCGGCCTTTGGCTGACGGACTGGTCGTCGCCGCCGGTTCAGGCCGACCACATCGCCTTCGGATACACGGCGGTGCAGAACGGCGTGCTGGTGCTCTACGGCTGGATGTACGACGTGGGCCGGGGCTCGCAGACGATCGGCGCGCGCTACGTGGCGTCGAGCGTGGACCAGGCGGGCGCGCGCCAGATCGCGCACCAGTTCGCGGCCGACATCATCGCCCAGTTCGGCGGTAAGTCGCTATTCGGCACGCACATCTATTTCACTTCCAACCGGACCGGCCACAAAGAAATCTGGGGGATGGATCCGGATGGGGGTAATCAGAGGCAAATCACCAATTTCAGAGACATTTCGACCCAGCCGGCCGCGTCCCCGGAAGGCGGCAAGATCGCGTTTACTAGCTGGGTGCACACTAATCCTGCTATATTTGTCTTTTCGGTGGATCCGGTTCGGGATTTGCGTTATTACAACCAACGCGCGTCGGTGAATTCGTCGCCGTCGTTCACGCCCGATGGGAAGCAGATCGTTTACTCTTCATCGGCGCCGAACGATCGCTGCTGCCGAATCTTCATCGCCAGCCTCGACGGAAGCGGCTTGCGCCCGATTTCCTCGGTGGGGTTTATCGATACGGAGCCCAAGATCAATCCCAAGACCGGCAACGAAATCGCGTTCGTCTCGGGCCGCTCCGGTCCACAGCAGATTTACAGGATGAATATGGATGGGTCGGACGTGGAACGTCTGACTCCCGGCGAAGGCGAGGCGTCCAATCCTTCGTGGCACCCCGGCGGGCAAATCATCGCGTACGCGTGGACGCGGGGATACGCCACCGGGAATTTCAACATATTCACCATGGACGTGGCATCTCGCGCGTACACGCAGTTGACGCACAGCGAGGGACGGAACGAGAATCCAAGCTGGGCGCCGGACGGCGTGCATCTCGTGTTTATGTCGACGCGCAGCGCATCGCGCCAGATCTGGACCATGCTGGCGGACGGAACGCAGGCGCGCCAACTCACCACGCAAGGAAGTAATGAGACCCCTGTTTGGGGCAAGTAAGCGATAATTCAGGAGGAGATGTTCATGTTTAGTTCACGGAAAATCGTTATTGTGTGGGCCACCATTATTCTGATGGTGTTTGCGGTAGGCTGCAAGAAGAAGATTCCGCCGCCGCCGCCACCGCCGCCGCCGGTTGTAGAGGCGCCGCCAACGCCGCCGCCGCCACCGCCAGCCGCGCCCGCCATCGCGCAGTTCGCGGCCGATCCGGCGTCCATTCAGCGCGGCCAGTCTTCCAACTTGAGCTGGCAGGTGACCGGCGCGGTCACCAACGTTTCCATCAACCAGGGCATCGGCACGGTGCAGAATACCAGCAGCCAGCGGGTACTGCCAAACGATTCGACTACCTATACCCTGACGGCGACCGGCCCGGGCGGCAATACCACGCGCTCGACGACCGTTACCGTGACGGCCCCGCCGCCGCCACCGCCGCCGCCGCCGCCGCCGCCCAAGCCGACCATCGAGCAACGCCTCTTCAGCGAGGTGAGCGACGCTTTCTTCGATTACGATAAGAGCGACCTGCGCGCCGACGCTCGCGACGCGCTGACGAAGGACGCCAGCGCGCTGAAGACCATTCTGGCGGACTTCCCCAATGCCACCATCGCGATCGAGGGACACTGCGACGAGCGCGGCTCGGCGGAGTACAACCTCGGTCTGGGCGACCGCCGCTCCAGTTCGGCCAAGGACCTCCTGGTGCAACTCGGCGTTCCCACCGACAAGCTGACGCCCATCAGCTACGGTAAGGAGCGGCCCCAGTGCACCGAGGCTGACGAGTCCTGCTACCAGAAGAACCGGCGGGTGCACTTCACGCCCAAGCAGTAGGATATAGATACAGCAACGCGAATAACCAGGGGCGGCCGGCCGGACGTGCCGGACCCGCCCCTGACGAGGAGGTTTACTTATGTTCCGCCGTATTTGCGCCTGGATACTGATTGCTTCGCCCGCCGTGGCGTTCGCCGCCGATAAGGCAACAATGGAATTGCAGCGCGATGTTGCCGGGCTGCAGGAGGCGGTGAAGCAGTTACAGCGCTCGCAGGACGAGAAGTTCGGCGCGCTGCTGGAGTTGGTAAGGCAATGGGTTGGCAACTCCAACGAGGCCAGTAAGACTGTAGCTGTGATGCAATCCGGCCTGCAACAGAGCCTGCAAAACACCCAGGACAGGGTGGTGACGCCCGTGGCTGGGCTTTCCACCCGCATGGACCAGATGTCCAACGACCTTCATACCCTCGGAAACGCGGTTTCGGACTTGGCTGGCATCCTCGCCAAGATGCAAACGCAGTTGACCGACCTGAACAACGCCGTGAAAGTGTTGCAGACGCCCGCGCCTCCGCCGCCGGCTCCCGCGGGAGTTGCTCCTGGCGGCTCGGCCATGGCGCTCCCGTCAATGCCTCCGATTTCCGCCACCGACCTGTATAACAATGCGGACCGGGATCGCAGCGGAGGCCACCTGGACCTCGCATTGCAAGAGTTTTCGGACTACCTGAAGTACTACGGCAATACGGCCCAGGCGCCCGCCGCCCAGTTCTATATCGGCTTCGTCCATTACGGCCAGAAGGATTTCGAAACGGCCGCCCAGGATTTCGACCTCGTTCTGGAAAAGTACCCGACCGACACTACGCGGGTCCCCGAGGCGATCTACTACAAAGGTATGAGCCTGCAACGGGTACCGGGCCACAAGACCGAAGCGTCGCAGGAGTACAAGGAGCTGATCAAGCAATTCCCCGACACCGATTATGCCAAGAAGGCCTGCACGGAATTGCAGGGCCTTGGCTTGCGGTGCAGCGCCCCCACGGCCGCCCCGCCCGCGAAGTCCGCCGCGAAAAAGAAGAAGAAGTAGCGCGCGCCTCTTGGTAGCGCCGCCGGTCTCTGCCGGCGGTTCTTTGCATGGAACCTGCTCCCCTCGCCACTTACGAAGATCTCGCCGGGATGATCGACCATCCGCTGGTCAAGCCCGATCTCACGAATGTCCAGGTGGTGGAGGGGATCGAGCTCGCCAAGCGCTACCGGATCGCCTGCGTGAGCGTGCGGCCGTGTGACGTCGATCTGGCGGTGCGCACGCTGGAAGGCAGCCCGGTCCGGCCCGGTAGCGTCGTGGGTTTTCCGCACGGCTCCCAGAACACGGCCACCAAGCTCTATGAAACTCGCGATCTGCTGCGGCGCGGCGCCAGGGAGATCGATATGGTGATCGCCATCTCCGCGCTGCTCTCGCGGGAGTTCCAGCACGTGCAGACGGAACTGATGCAGATGGCCGAAACATGCCGCAAGGAAGGCGCCATCCTCAAGGTCATTTTGGAAAACGCGTATCTCACCGACGAACTGAAGATCGTCGCCTGCCGGTGCTGCGCCCGCGCGGGCGTGGACATTGTGAAGACTTCCACCGGCTTCGCGCTCTCCGGGTACACCATTGAAGACGTGAAGCTGATGCGGAAGCACTTGCCGGAGGAGATCGGCGTCAAAGCCGCCGGAGGACTGCGCACGCTGGACCAGGCGCTGGAGGTCCGCGCCGCCGGCGCCACGCGCATTGGCACGGCCTCGACCGCGGCGATTTTGGATGAATGGAAGGCGCGGCTGGCGGAGGCGCCGAAAAAGAACGGGTGCGCGAAATAAAAGCTGAGGTCTGGGCAAGCTAAAGCATGCCCCACCCATGGCACGCACGATCTTGGTGGGGCATGCTTTAGCTTGCCCTTGTCGCCCGCCCAAAAGGAACGCTTGAGCCAAGCGTTTTTCCCCCCTGTGGTATTCTGAATTGTTCCGTACTTAGATGCCCCAGAACAGGTCGTTCCCACGCATCTGCGTCGCGTTGGGCCTGCCCGATGTTCCAACCTTGTTAGACCATGCGCGGCGGGAAGCCGAAGCGGGTGAGTCCTTTCTCGAATTCCGCCTGGATTACCTGGACCACCCTTGCGACGGTCCCGGTGCGATCCGGAGCTTTCTGGAGCAGTTTCCGGATTGCATCGTGCTGGCCACCTGCCGGCGCCATCAGAACCGCGGGAAGTTCAACGGCAGCATCGAAGAACAGCTTGCGTTGCTCGAGGAGGCGGTCGCGGCCGGCGCGCAGGCGGTGGATATCGAGATCGAAACCGCGGAGACGGCGGGGGAGCGGGTAAACCTGTTTCACGGGCGCGCCAGCCTGGTGATCTCCTACCACAATTACGAATCCACTCCTCCCATGGATACGGTGGTGAACCGGGTGATGCGCATTCAGGCCGACGCATACAAGGTGGTAACGACGGCCCGCAAGCCTTCCGACAACCTGCGCGTATTGGCCGCCGCCAGGGCGCTTCCCCGGCACTGCCTGGTGGTGCTCGCCATGGGCGAGTTGGGTTTTCCCACGCGCGTGCTCTCGCCCGTGTATGGCGGCGTCTACACGTACGCCGCGCCCAGCTATGCGGAGGGCACGGCGGCCGGACAGGTCGGCGCGCACCAGTTGCGGCGTCTGTATCACGTCGAGAAGCTCCGGAAGACCTCCAAGATCTACGGCGTGATCGCCGATCCGATCCGGCATTCCATTTCGCCGGCGGTGCACAACCGCGCCTTTCAATTGCGCCGCATGGACGCCGTCTACCTGCCGTTTCTGGTTTCACCGCCGCACTTGCGCGATTTCTTTTCGACCGCCGGGAGACTGCCGCTGGCGGGGTTCAGCGTCACCATACCGCACAAGCAGAAGATCGTTCGTTATCTCGACGTGGTGGACCCCTTGGCGCGCCGGATCGGGGCGGTCAACACGGTGTGGCGTAAGGCCGGCAAATGGCGCGGCGCCAATACCGACGTGGCGGGCATTACCGGCCCGCTCGCCCGTTTTCTGAAGCTTCGGAACGCGTCGGTCCTGGTGGTAGGAAACGGCGGCGCGGCGCGCGGCGCGGCCTTCGCGCTGGCCGACGCGGGCGCCAAAATCGCTCTCACGGGCCGGAATTTCGACCGCGTGCGCTCGCTGGCCAGGATTTGCGGCGCGACGGCGTTGCCGAGGGAACAGCTTCATTCGTGCCATTTCGACGCGGTGGTCCACGCCACGCCCCTGGGAATGTACCCGCACGTGAGCGGGTGTTTCTTCGAGGGGGAAATACCGGGGGACGTAGTCTTCGACTTGGTCTATAATCCGGTTGAGACGGAACTGCTCAGGAGAGCCAAGCAACAAGGCAAGACCGTGGTTCCGGGGCTCGATATGTTCATCGAGCAGGCCGTGCGCCAGTTCGAAATCTGGACGGGCGAGCCGGCCCCCCGCGCCGCGATGCTGAAAGCCGCGCAGGAAGCGCTGGAACATCAACGTAAGTAGGAGGCGTCGGAAATTGACCGTGAAATTCACGCGACGCAAGCTGGCCGCGACGCTCGCCGCGTCGGCGGCGGCGATGGCCCAACCGCAAACCCCGTCTTCCGCGACGCCCGACGAGGAACTGAAAGCCGCGCGGGAGAGGATCAAGACCGCGGCCGATGCGCTGGCCAGGCAGGAAGTCCCCCTGGCCACCGAACCGGCTTTTCAGTTCAAGGCTTAAGAGGGGAGGCCCATGGCGGCCATCGGCGACGACATCTTCTTCGCGACCATTCCGGAGTTGAACGCGCGGATCGCCTCCAAGGAGGTCTCCGCCGAGGAACTGGCGCACGCCTTCGCCCTCCGGCTGGAGCAGCTTGGCCCGCGATACAACGCTCTGGCGCTACCCTTGACGGAACAGGCGATACGCCAAGCCAGGACGGTCGATAAAGACCTCAAGCGCGGACGTACGCTCGGCCCGCTGCAAGGCATTCCCTACGGGGTCAAGGACCTGTTGAGCTTCGCCGGCAAACCCACCACGTGGGGCGCGAAACCGTATGCCGCACAGGTATTCGATTACAGCGCTACGGTCATTGAGAATCTGGCGGGCGCGGGCGCCGTGCTCACGGGCAAGCTCGCCATGGTGGAACTGGCGGGCGGCGGCGGGTACCGGTATGCCGCGGCATCCTTGACGGGTCCCGGGTTGAATCCGTGGGACCGCACGCGCTGGTCGGGAGGGTCCTCCAGCGGATCGGCGTCGGCGGTGGCGGCGGGGCTGGTGGCCTTCGCCATCGGGTCGGAGACCTCGGGATCGATCGTCACGCCCGCATCGTACTGCGGAGTGACGGCCCTGCGCCCCACCTACGGCCTGGTGAGCCGTTACGGAGCGATGGCGCTCTCCTGGACGCTGGACAAGCTGGGGCCGTTCGCGCGTAGCGCCGAAGACTGCGGCCTGATCCTGCACGGAATCGCCGGCAACGACCGCAAAGACCCGGGATCGGCGGGCAAGGGATTCTACTACACCCCCCAATACGCGCGGCCGCCGAAGGAGTTGCGCATCGGCTACGCTCCGGTGGACTTCTCCGAGCGCGCCGATACGTCCGCCCGCCCGGCGTTTGACGCGGCGCTCGGCGTATTGAAGGAGGCGGGCGTGCAACTGGTGGAAACCAAGCTGCCGGCCTTCCCGTACGACCAGGCCCTGCGGACGATTCTCGCCGCGGAGCAGGGCGCGATATTCGAGCCGCTCATCGCCAGCGGCAGAGTGAACGAGCTAGCCGACAAAGCCCAGATTGCCGGATTGAGGGCCAGCCTGGACGTGGCCGCGAAAGACTACCTGAAGGCGATGCGCATCCGGCGGCTGATCCAGAAAGCGCTTTCGGAGCTGTTCGCGAGCGTGGATGCGCTGGTCGCGCCGGGTCGAACCGGGCCCGCCCCGCCGATCGATCAGCCCTTGATCCCGCTGCCCGGCGCGGCGCCCGCGGCCCCGCCCCAGGCTTCCGGTTTCAGCGGCCTGATTCCCGCGGGCAACCTGGCGGGCCTCCCCGCGCTGGCGCTGCCCTGCGGGTTCGCCGGACACCTTCCGGTGGCGCTGCAAGTGGTGGGCGCGCCGTTTGCGGAAAACCTGCTGCTGGCCATCGGGAAGGAGTTCCAGAGCCGAACCGACTGGCACCGCCGCCGGCCGCCGGCGTAGGGAAAAAGCTGTCAGCCATCAGCTAGCAGCTTAAGGAACGCTGGCCTTGGGCTTGCGCTGGGGAGCTGAAAGCTGACGGCTGATAGCTTGGCTTTCCCATACAACCTCCGGGCTGATATATAATTGAACACAGCGAGTTGAACGGAGGGTGTTTGGAGGGATTGCGTCTGGCCGCGCTCGCGGCAATGGCTCTGGGGGCTGTGCCGTGGACCTTCGCCCAAACCCGGCCTGCGAGCCCATCCAACGCCGGCGCTGCCTCGGCACGCACTCTGGTCGACCAGTATTGCACCACTTGCCACAACCAGGAGATGAAAACGGGCGGCGTTTCGCTCGAAGCGCTGGACTTAACCCATGTGGGCGGAAGCGCCGACGTGTTGGAAAAGGTGGTACGCAAAGTCCGCTCCGGCCAGATGCCCCCGGCCGGCATGCCACGTCCGGCGGCCGCCGCGGCGTCATCGTTTGTCAAATGGCTGGAGGATGCGCTCGACCGCAATGCGGCCCTCAATCCCAATCCGGGAAGACCGGTGGTCCACCGGCTGAACCGCGCCGAGTACAGCAACGCCATTCGCGACTTGCTGGCGCTCGATATCAAAGCGGGCTCGACGCTTCCGGTGGACGATTCGGGCTACGGCTTCGACAACATCGGGGATGTGCTCTCGGTCTCGCCTGCCCTGCTGGAGCGGTACATGTCGGCGGCGCGGCGCGGCAGCCGGCTTGCCATTGGCGATCCGAGCCTGAAGCCCGCGGAAGAAGAGTTCTCCGCACGGACCTTGTCGGGCGGGCGCAGTTCCCGAAATGAGCGAATCAGCGACGATCTTCCCTTCGATTCCAGGGGCGGCATCGCATTCCAATACTATTTTCCCCTCGACGCCGAATACCAGATTCGGGTGAAGCTCAATGGTGGGGGCGATGCGGCCCCGCCCTATGAGATCCGCCTCCCCATTAAAGCGGGATTGCGTACCGTTGGGGTGGCGTTTCCGAAGGAGTCCACCAAGGCGGAGACCGCGAATCCCGGCGGCCGCGGAGGCTTCGTTCCCGGCCAGGCGGCGGGCACTCCTCCACCGCCGGCCGCGATGGACCTGCAATTGGATGGCGCGGGGCTCAAGCGCTTTGAAGTCAGGGCCGGTAACGGGCTCCCGCAGTTGGACAAGGTGACCATCGCCGGACCGTTCAACGCAACCGGCCGGGGCGACACGCCGAGCCGCGCCCGCATCTTCGTGTGCCGTCCGGCTGGCGCGGCCGATGAGGAGCCTTGCGCGCGCACGATCCTCTCCACCCTGGCCCGCCGCGCGTTCCGCAGGCCCGTAACCGATGCCGACGTCAAGCCGTTGCTGGCTTTCTACCGATCCGGCCGTAGCGAAGGCGATTTCGATCGCGGCATCGAAAAGGCGCTCCGGGCGCTGCTGGTCTCCCCGGACTTCCTGTTCCGCGTCGAGCGCAACCCGTCCGGAAAGGCTCCCGCGAGCGTAAGCCGTATCGGCGATTTCGAGCTCGCGTCGCGGCTCTCGTTCTTCCTTTGGAGCAGTATTCCCGACGACCAATTGCTCGATCTGGCGGAAAAAGGCAAGTTGAAGGACCCGCTGGTCCTGGGGCAGCAGGTGCGCCGCATGCTGGACGACGAGCGCTCGCAAGCCCTGGTGAGCAACTTCGCGGGACAGTGGCTCTACCTGCGGAATCTGTCGGCGCAGAAGCCGGACCCGGACGCTTTCCCCGAATTCGACGAGAGTCTGCGCCAGGCGTTCGAGCGGGAGACGGAGCTGTTCTTTCAATCCTTCCTGCGCGAGGATCGCAGCGTCACGGAACTGCTGGACGCGAACTACACCTTCCTCAATCAGCGCCTGGCGGAGCACTACGGCGTACCCAACATTTACGGATCCCAGTTTCGCATGGTGACGTTCCACGATCCGAATCGGGGCGGGCTGCTGGGACAGGGCAGCATTCTGACGGTGACGTCTTATCCCAACCGGACTTCGGTGGTGCAACGCGGCAAGTGGATTCTAGAGACTCTGCTCGGGGCTCCGCCGCCTCCTCCGCCCCCCAACGTTCCGGAATTGAAGCCCCACGGGAAAGATGGCCGGCCCCTGGCGATGCGCGAGGCGATGGAGCAGCACCGGGCCGACCCCACGTGCGCGGGCTGCCATGCGCGCATGGATCCGCTGGGCTTTGCCCTGGAGAATTACGACGGCGTCGGCAAGTGGCGCACCGAAGACGCCGGCGGCGCGATCGACGCTTCCGGAACGCTCCCGGATGGCACAAAGTTCGACGGCCCGGCAGGGCTCAAGAAGGCCTTGCTGACGGCCCACCGCGACGAATACCTTTCGACGGTTACGACGAAGCTTCTCACGTATGCGCTCGGCCGCGGGCTGGAGTATTACGACCAGCCGGCGGTGCGATCCATCGACCGGGAAGCTTCCCGCGATAACTACACCCTATCGGCCCTGATTACCGCAATTGTGAAGAGTACGCCTTTTCAAATGAGGAGGACCCAGGAACAATGATCGTCACGAAGAAATCCCTCGCCCGCCGTTCGTTTTTGCGCGGCCTCGGCGCCACTGTAACCCTCCCTCTCCTGGACGCCATGGTCCCCGCCTTCGCGGGCGCCAGCACGACCGCCGCCAAGCCGGCGGTACGCACGGCCTTCGTCTACGTTCCGAATGGGATCATTTTGGACCGCTGGACGCCGGCGGTGGAAGGACCGGGCTTCGAGTTCGCTCCCACCATGAAGGCGCTGGAGCCCTTCCGGGACCGGTTGCTGGTTCTGAGCGGGCTGGCCCAGGTCAACGGGCGGGCGCTGGGCGACGGCGCGGGCGACCACGCGCGCGCCGGCGCCACCTGGCTCACCGGCGCACATCCGAAGAAGAGCGAATTCGACATCCACGCGGGTATCTCGGCGGACCAGATCGCCGCCAGGGAACTCGGCAAGGCCACCCAATTGGCGTCGCTCGAACTGGGTCTCGAAAGCCCGACCCTGGCGGGTGACTGCGACTCCGGCTATAGCTGCGCCTACACCAACACGATTGCCTGGCGGAGTCCCACCACACCGCTGCCGGTGGAAATCAACCCTCGCGCCGTGTTCGAGCGTCTCTTCGGCGACGGCGAAAGCACGGACCCGGCCGTGCGCCTGGCGGCCATGAAGGAGCAAGGCAGCATTCTCGACTACATCCGCGACGACGTCTCGCGCCTCTCGCCGGGACTTGGGGCGCGCGACCGGAATAAGCTCGACGAGTACCTGGAGGCCATCCGCGACATCGAGCGGCGCATCCAGAAGGCGGAGGAACAGAACGCCACCGTCCGGATGCCCGTGATGGACCGCCCGTCCGGCATCCCCGAGGAATTCGAGAGTCACGCCAAATTGATGATCGACCTGCAAGTGCTCGCTTTCCAGGCCGACATGACCCGCGTCATCACGTTCATGATGGCGCGCGAGGGCAGCAACCGCAGCTATCGCTCCATCGGCATTACCGACGGGCATCACTCCGTCACCCATCACATGAACGACCCGGTCAAGATCGAAAAAGTGGTCAAGATCAATAACCTGCACGTCCAGATGTTCGCCTACATGCTGGATAGGCTGCGGTCGACGCCAGACGGCGATGGCAGCCTTCTCGACCATTCGATGGTGGTCTACGGCAGCAGCATCAGCGACGGCAACGCGCACACCCACCACGACCTGCCCATCGTGCTGGCCGGCGGTGGCGCGGGCCAGATCGAGGGCGGACGCCACATCCGGTATCCGAAGGAAACGCCCATGAACAATCTGCTGATTACCGTGCTTTCCAAAGCCGGCGTGCCCGCGGAAAAACTGGGCGACAGCACCGGCCAACTCACGCAGCTCTCCGGCGTATAGGGAGGAAGCCATGCGACTCCGGGCGCCCCTACTCCGGCGCAGCCTGCCGATTCTCCTCGCCGCGGGCATGTGCTGGGCCATCGGCGACCTCCGCCTGATCGATGCCGTGAAGCGGCGCGACCACAAAGCCGTGACTTTGCTGGTGGCGCAGCATGCCGACGTGAATCAGGCTCAGCCCGATGGCGCCACCGCGCTAGCCTGGGCCGCGTATCTCGACGACGCCGCGACCGCGGAATCGCTGCTCACCGCCGGCGCGAAGGCGAACACTTCGGATGAGTACGGCGAAACGCCGCTCACCCTGGCCTGCGCCAACGGAAACGCTCTCCTGGTGGGAAAACTGCTTCAGGCCGGCGCCGATGCGAAGGTCTCCCGCTGGAACGGGGAAACCGCTCTGATGATTGCCGCGAGCGCGGGCAGCGCCGATGCCGTCAAGCAGTTGATCGCGCACGGAGCGGACGTGAACGCGGCGGAATCGCGGAAAGGACAGACCGCCCTGATGTGGGCCGCGGCGGAGGGCCACTCGGACGTGACCCAGGTATTGATCGAGCACGGCGCCGGCGTCAATACCGCTTCCAAAGCCGGTTTCACGCCCTTGGTGTTCGCCGCGATGAAAGACGATGCCAGATCCGTCCGGAGCCTGCTCGCCGCTGGCGCCAGCCCCGATTTCGCACTGCCCGACGGGACCAAGGCGATCTTGGTGGCGGCCGCTTACAAAAGCGCTTCGGCCGCCGCCGCGTTGGCCGATGCCGGCGCGGACCCCAACGTAGCCGACCGCACGGGAAACACGCCCCTGCACGTGGCCGCTCAGATAGGCAACGTGGACTTGGTGAAGAAGTTACTCGCCAAGGGCGCCAAGCCTAACGCGCAAACCGCGAAAACCGCCGTAGGTGGACGTGGAGGAGCCGGCGGCGGAGGAGGCTTCCGCGCGCCGGCCGGCGAATTGACGCCCCTGCTTTTGGCCGCCAAAGCCAACCAGGTGGAGGCCATGCGGGCGCTAGTCGCCGGTGGCGCCGACCCTTCCCTCAAGGCCCAGGATGGTTCCACGTTGCTCATGGCGGCGGCGGGCAGCGCTCATCTGGAAGCCGTGCAGTACGCCTACGAGCTGGACCCGCACACCGACGCGGTTACTTCCACGGGCGCTACGGTGGTTCACGCCGCGGTAACCGGCGTTGGACCCACGGCCAGCCAACCTGAAGTCTGCAAGATCGTCGATTTCCTGGCGGAAAAAGGCGCGCCGCTGGGCGCCAAGGATGCCCGCGGCAGGACCCCCATCGATATCGCCGACGGTCTCCCGCTGGACCAGGTGGTGGAAGAGCTCACCCGCCTGATCGTCAAGGCTGGCGGAGTGCCTACGAAGTCCAAGCGGTGAGGCCGGACAACCCTGGCAGGCGAAGGCGGACAGTTCGCCGCCCATGGCTTTACTCCTTGCCCCACTCCGATTCCAACATGCGCGAGTACTCGCCGGAGGCGTACAATTCGAAGCGGAAATTGGCGGCTTTGACGATCGAGTGCGGCTGCGATTCCATGTAGCACCGGTACATCAGGTCGGCATAGCGGTGGTAGTTCCGCAGGAACTCCTCGGAAAGGCTTTCCAACGCGGGCGGTTGCGCAAAGACCGCGTTCAGCCCCACCGCGCGCGAGAAGACGGAGGAATGGTCGGCGACCCCCCAACGGATCAGCTTCTCCTTGACGCCCTGGGGGGGGTTGCTGGCGAGGAGGCCCGCGAAGCTCTGCTCGCGGATCTCCGCGCCATTCAGATCGGGGATGCGGTCAGCGCATTCCTGGCACTGCGCCAGCCAGCGGCATACGTCCTTCCCGAGGAAGAACAGCATGCGGATTTCGGCGTGCCGGCCGGACAACAGACGGCGTTTCAACTCGTCCCGGTCGGAGCCGTCGTCCGGGATCAGGCCGGCCATCATCAAAGCGGCCTTGGAGTTCTCCAGCAAGGCGGAGGGTGGGACCCGTTCGTTGAACGGGTGCAAGATCAGAGGCGGTAAATCCCAAACGGTCTCGCCGAGAGTCTTCAGGGACATTGACATGGTGCTCCCGCTTTACTTATCGGCGAAATCGATGCAGGTTTCAATAGGCCTGCCGGCCTAAATTTTCCGCCCCCGATCCCAGCCATACCGTTAAAATGTAAGGCCATGACCTTACGCCGCCCGCTGGAACGCTACTTCGAGTTCGAAGCCCTGGGCGCCGGGGTTGAGGCGCGAATTAGAGGATAATCGGCTCCGCATTTGCCTTTTTCAGAGATCTGAGAATCTTATATACTGGTTCTAATCCCCTCAGCGGAACCCAGGGGGACCAGTCTACTCGAAGGACGCGTGATTGGCCGATGAGCTTAAGTCAACTGGCAAGATCCATTTCCGAGTCGCCCACCCTGAAGCTGAACGAAACCGCGGCTTCGCTCAGAGATAAGGGCGAACCCGTGATCCACCTGGGCGGGGGCGAGCCGAAAAGCAAGGCGCCCATCGACGCCATCGTGAGTTGCTCGGCGCTGCTTCGTACCGGCGACGTGAAATACACGCCGGCGGACGGCATTCCGTCGCTGAAGAAGGCCATCATCCGCTACACCGAGGAGCATTACGACCGTCTCGTTCCGCCCGAAAACGTGATCGCCTCCAGCGGCGCCAAGCAGTCCCTCATGGTGCTGCTGCACGCCATCGTCGATCCCAAGGAAGAAGTCATCTTTCCCGCGCCGTACTGGGTCAGCTATCCGGAGATGGTGAAGATCGCGGGCGGCGTGCCGGTCGCGGTGACTGCGCTCGACGGCGGCTTTCAGCCCACCGTGGATGAGATCGCCCAGGCCGTGGGGCCATACACCAAGGCCATCATTCTCAACAGCCCCAACAACCCCTCCGGGGTGGTGTACTCGGACGAATTTGTGGCCGGCGTGGTGGACTTGTGTGAGCGGCGCAGCCTGTATCTGGTGATGGACGATACCTACAACCGCCTGATTTTCGACGGCCGCACTCCCACCAACTGCTACCGCTTCAGCAAGGACCTCACCATCGACAGCTCCAAGCTGGTGGTCGTCAATTGCGTGTCGAAAATGTACGCTATGACGGGCTTTCGCATCGGCTGGACGATTGCCGCCAAGGACCTGGTTCGAGCGATGACCAACATCCAATCGCAGGAGACCTCGGGGCCGGCCGCACCTTCCCAGTGGGCCGCGGTGGGCGCGCTCACCGGCGTGCAGTCGTGCATTGAAAGCCTGCGCCTCACGCTGGAGAACAACCGCAACATCATGATGACCCGTCTCGAAGCCTTCGAAGGCGTGAGAGCCGTGAAACCCGGCGGCACGTTCTATTGTTTTCCGGACTTCAGCGCGTACGAAAAAGACTCGCAAAAACTGTCCCGCTTCCTGCTCGACAAGGTCCGCGTGGTCACCGTTCCCGGCAAGGAGTTCGGCATGGAGGGCCACCTCCGGTTGAGTTTCTGCGGGACGGCCAAGGACGTCACCGAGGGCATCGAGCGCATCAAGTGGGCGCTCGACCCGAACGCGCCCAACGAGTTATACCTGGGCAACCGCAAACTGGTGAGGGACTGGCAATGAACCCGTTCCTGGATTTTCCCACGCCGGCGCAAGCCGAAGCCGGTAAACTGGCCAGTGTCTACGGCCTGCAAAACCACGGCTTGACCAACCTGCACCGGGTCTACTGGAACCTGTCTAGCGCTTCGTTGTACGAAGAGATCGTGTTTCGCGGCGAGGGGCTCGTCTCGCACCTTGGCCCGCTGGCGGTGACTACCGGAAAGCACACCGCGCGCGCCGCGGCCGACAAGTTCGTGGTCCGCGAGCAATCCACCGAGGACCGCATCTGGTGGGGCGATTACAACCGCCCGTTCAGCGCCGAGAAGTTCAGCGCGCTGGCGACCCGGATGCAGGGATTCCTGCAAGGCCGCGACCTGTTCGTGCAGGACTGCTACGCCGGCGCCGACCCGGATTTCCGCATGCCCATCCGCATCATTACGGAAAAGGCGTGGCACAGCCTCTTTGCGCGCAACCTGTTCATGAAGATCCACGGCACGGAGGAGCTCACGCGCCACGTGCCGGAGTTCACCGTAATCTGCGCGCCCTCGTTCCAGGGCTCCCCCATCATCGACGGTTCCCGTACCGAAACGTTCATCATCATCAACTTCACGCAGCGGCTGGCCATCATCGGCGGGTCGAGCTACGGCGGCGAGATTAAGAAGACCATCTTCACGGTGCTCAACTTCCTCCTGCCGCTCGAAGGCGTGCTCCCCATGCACTGCTCGGCCAACGTCGGCAACGACGGCGACGTGGCCCTCTTCTTCGGCCTCTCCGGCACCGGCAAGACCACGCTCTCGGCCGACCCCTCGCGCCACCTGATCGGCGACGACGAGCACGGCTGGAGCGAAAACGGCGTCTTCAATTTCGAGGACGGCTGTTATGCCAAGGTCATTCGCCTTTCCGCGGAAGCCGAACCGCAGATTTACGCCTGTACGCGCCGGTTCGGCACCATCATGGAAAACGTGCCGATCGATCCGCAGACGCGCCGCTTCGACCTCAACGACGACACCCTCACGGAAAACACCCGCTGCGCGTATCCGCTCGATTACATCGACAACCATTGGCCGTCGAAGATGGCCGGGCATCCGCGCAACGTCATCTTCCTGACCTGCGACGCCAGCGGCGTCATGCCGCCGATCGCGCGCCTGACGCCCGACCAGGCCATCTACCATTTCATCTCCGGGTACACCAGCAAGATCGCCGGCACGGAGATCGGCCTGGGCGCGGAGCCGGAAATCACCTTCAGCACGTGTTTCGGCGGCCCGTTCATGGTGCACCGCCCCTACGCCTACGCGGACATGCTGAAAGCGCGGCTGTTGAAGACGGGCGCCGCCTGCTGGCTGGTCAACACCGGCTGGACGGGCGGCCCGTTCGGCATCGGCAAGCGCATCAGCATCAAGCACACGCGCGCGCTCCTGGACGCGGCCCTCACGGGCAAACTGCACGGGGTAGCCTTCGAGGCCGACCCGGTGTTCGGCTTCGACGTTCCCACCGAGTGCCCCGGCGTTCCGTCGCAGATTCTCAATCCGGCGAACACCTGGTCGAGCCGGGCGGATTACGACCGCAAGTACCACGCCCTGGCCGCGCGTTTCATCGAGAACTTCAAGCTCATGGCCGACGGCTGCCCCGACGACGTGGTGAAATCGGGCCCGCGGCGGGGGTGAAAATCACTCCGTAGGGGTCGGGCATGTCCGACCCTCCCGCGAGCCGGGCTGGAAGGCGAAAGCGCGAGCCCCAAGCGCCTGCAAGTCCTTCGCCAGCAAAGTGGGGCAGGCGCTTCCGCCTGCCAGCCCGGCCAGGCGCTCGCGCGCGCGGCCATAGCTGCCTGATATTGGGAACGGGCGAGGGCGGCCGAAAGATCCATGTGGTCTGCGCTCGCTGTAGCATACATACGCCGTGTGTATATAATGTGGATAGAAGATTATTAACCCCAATCCGATGGCCAAACGCATCAATGTCATCCTGCCGGAATCTACGGTCTGCACCATTGACCGCCTGTCCCGGCCCCGTCAGCGCAGCCGCTTCATCGACCGGGCCGTGCAGCACTACGTCGCCACGGCTAGCCCGGAAGCGTTGCAGGAGCGGCTGAAGCAAGCCGCCCTCCGTGACCATGACCTCGACCTGGAAATCGCCAGCGACTGGTTTGCCGTGGATCAAGAAGAATGGCGCAAACTCGAAAACCAAGAAAAGCCGAAGGCCGCGGCTGGCCACGAAGAGGCGAAATCTACCTCACGGCGCTCGATCCGACGGTAGGGCATGAGATCAAGAAAACCCGGCCTGCCCTGGTCATCCAGAACGACACCTCCAACCGTTACAGCGCCGTGACCATGGTCGCGCCGATCACATCCACCGTGAGACTCCCGCTTTCGCCGCTCCATGTCCTCCTGCCCGCTAATTCCTCCACCGGCCTGATTGTTGCCTCAGTGGCGGTGTTTAATCAAGTGCGGGCGGTGGACCACAAACGTCTGATCGAGAAACTGGGAGAAGTTGACGCCTTGGCGTTAGCCCAAGTCGATGAGGCTATTGAAGCTGCCTTTGGCTTATCTTCCTCCGGACCGGGCTTGAGTTCGCCGCAGGCTATCGCTAAGGCCATCTCCGAAGGCGCTGGGGACACTAAGACTGGGCGCTACGAAGGATGAGAGGATCTGTTATCGCTCTTGCGAGTGCGCAAGAGCGAACGCAATCGTTCCGTCGCGGATTCTCAGGGACGTTTCCCCAATTCCCCGCACCAATTCCCTACGCATCTTCCCGGATGATCTCACTGACCCCATGTTCAAACTTCGTCACCAGCCTCCCATCATTGAAGTCGAAGCTGCTGACCTCGTTGCCGTTCTCGTAGAGCTCGAAACGAAGGTAAACATGGCGACGTTATTGTTTGCGCCACAACCGCTTGCTTACGCGCGCGGCTCCGT
>OBLT010000936.1_pt1 | contig 18922 bp, 16 predicted proteins | sample 1518721 | NCBI WGS metagenome assembly OBLT01 (sample SAMEA3539307, study PRJEB22396) | soil metagenome | biome: tundra; feature: field; material: soil | place: USA | collected 2010-05 | depth 0.15 m | reverse complement strand
AGAGGTCTTCACGTTTCAGCAGGGTCCCTGTTCACGTTTGGACCCGGACCGGCCGCCGGGACTGCCGCAGGCCAGGAGCAGGGCAGATGCACCCCGGCGTTTCCGCGGAAACGTATTTGGCAAATGCCTGACGCAATTGCAGCGGGCGTTTCCGTCGTGTGGGCAGGCACCGCTTAACCTGTGGGCCGTACCCCAGCCAGCCCTCATCCTCCCAGCTCAGGGCCAAACGTGAAGACCTCACCGAGTTCTTGCACGTCAGAGGCTTATTTAGCCAGCTTGAGTAGCTGGCCTCGTCCGTGCCGCTGCGCACCAGGCCGGGCGGGCGACCGTCCTCCTGCTCCTCCTCGCGTGCCACCGGGTACGACAAGAATCCGGGGCGGTGCACCGATGACAGTCGTGATACCAGTCCCGTTCGGAAGAAAAGATCTTGGCCGAACGGGCCGTGGTGGCCGCCCCGGAGAGGTCTAGCGGGCCAGGAAGTCGAGCAGGGCGGGGTTGACTACGTCTGGGTGCGTCCACGCGATGTTGTGCGGGCCGCCTACCACGGTCACCACCGTCAGGTCCTTGATCAGGCCGGTTAGGCGTCTGGCGGTGGCGTCGTAAGGCAGGATCCGGTCCGCGTCGCCGTGGATCAGCAGCGTCGGCACATCGATCTTGGGCAGGTCAGCACGGAAGTCGGTCAGCCAGGTGTCGACGCAGGCGTAGGCCGCGTAGGCGGAGGCGCCCACGGCCACGATGAAGCTGTCCTGCCAGGCCTGCTCGCTGATCCGGGTGCCGCCGAGCACGTCGACGTTGTAGAAGTTGTCGAGGAAGTCCTTGAAGTAGGCGGGCCGGTCGGCGACGACCGCTTGGCCCGCGACACCACCGGATCCTGGGAGACCAGGTCGAAGAAGGCCGACCGCTGCTCGAATTCGCCGTCCTGGCGGGCCAGGGTGGGGGCCAGGTCGAAGCGGAAGCCGTCGACCCGCATCTCGGTCAGCCAGTAGCGCAGCGAGTCCATGATCAGCTGCATGGTCAGCGGGTCGCCGGCGTTCAGCGAGTTGCCGCAGCCGGTCGCGCGAGGAACAAGACCTCCAAAAAGAAGGCTTCGTTGATTCATATATATATATATATGTCCCGTCTTACATACTGTGGGATATGCCCCGGCCCGAAAGTCAGGCCGGGGCATCAAGCCGAAGCGTCAGCCTCGGCCCGAGTTGGCGCGTCTCACGCCATGCTTTCTCAGAATATTCTTCACGCTGCTGAAACTGACTGCATACCGTTCAGCCAGCTCCCGCTTGGATGTTCCGGCCAGGAACTCAGCGATGAGCCACTCCACAGCTTCATCCGTCAACCGGTCACTCACGCGCCACACGCCAGCAACGCGACCGCTCACGGTAACGGCGTGGCTCTCTGGTTCTTGCCCGCCTCGTTGGCTAGCTCTAGATTGAGCTTCCGTTAGCCGTTCCCGCAGGTCAGCGCGGTTCGAGTAACGTCGGACAAGCTCCACCGAGAGGTCTTCACGTTTCAGTGAGGCCTATTTTCACGTTTGGGTCTGACATTCCGGTATGCACTCTGGTGTGGCCGTGGCCGTGGCTGCTGGGCGCCGGCGGCGCGCAGCGGCAGCGCCCACGCAGCCGCGTCGCGGGTGGGCGTAGCCGGAATCGGCCAGGATGTCGCCGGGCGGGATGCCCTGGTCCGGCATCCGGGTCAGGACCGGGGCGAAGGCCCGGACCGGGTCGTGCCGGCAGGACGACAGCGTGGCGCGGCGCGCGAGCTCGGGGACGGCAGGCCCGTTCTCGTCGGGCATCATGATGGCGGTCGAGAGGTAGTAGCCGTAGAACAGCTCGTCCTCGCGGCGCAGCAGGTTGTTCTTGCGGTGCCCCCAGGATGCCTCGGGGTCGGCGCAGGGGGCCGCCCCTGGCGGGCGGCGGGCGGGAGAAGGACTCCACGTCAGTCCAGTCCACGGCCAGCGACCGGCTGGCGCCCTTGAACATGGCCGGGATGCTGGCTTCCAGCAGGCTGTCGCAGATGCCGGCGAGATCGCCTGACGGCAGCCCGTCCGGTTCGTCTTTGGCGAGCGCATCCGCGATGAGGCCGGAGGTGCGCTCGGTCTGCCGGCAGGTAAGCCGGTGAGGGCCGTGCTTACAGTCCGCGATCACGCCGGGCCGCCGCTGGTCGTCCTCGCTGAGCGCATCAGCGCCTGGTGGACGCGGGTCAGGTGCGCGGGCCGGTGATCAGCCTGGGCCAGGCACATGCCGGCCAGCAGGGTGCGGACCGTCAGCTGCCGGGCGCGCACGCCTAAGGCAGCATGGCCTCGATCCGCGGCGCGGCGCCGGAGGCGTCGATGATCTCCTCGAAGGCCGGCAGCGGGATCATCGCCGGGCGGCCCCGAGCACCGGACCGCGTCGTCTCGCCGGCCGGATCCAGGCCGGATCCGGGCCGGCGACCAGGTCGCCGGGCCGCTGGGAGCAGCTGATCCCGGCCGCGTGCATGAACGTGGCCAGGCCGAGGTGGTCCGCGCAGTCCCGCAGCCCCGTCGCCCGCAGCCTGCTGGTGTCCAGCCGGGGCAGCCCGCCCCCGCCGTCCAGCGCGCTGATGAGCGGATTCGTCAGGTTCCGGCGGCCGGAATCGGTGCCGCCGCAGACCAGCCCGGCACCGGCGAACCGGGCCGCCGCCAGCAGCCGGCCGTGATAGCGGGCAAGCACCGGCACGACGCGGGGATGACGCCCTCGGACGGCCACGAGCACGCCGCCCGGGCGGCAGCCCACGTCGCTGCCCCGCACGTCACGCAGGTCGCCGCGGATCAGCCCGGCGCCCGCGCCCAGGCATGCCAGGCCCGCCGCGCGCATCCGCCGCTCCATGGCGGGCTGGGCGCCGGCCAGCGCGAGATAGCCGCCGATCTCCGCCGGGGTAGATGGCGCCCTGGCCCGCTCCCGCGGCAGCGGCTCGTCCGCCGGCAGGTGCTGCGGCACGACGCGGCGGGCAATGAACCGCTGGCTGGTGCGCAGCGTGCGGCGCGCCACGCCGGACAGCCCAGGCGCGCACCGCGCGAACCGCTCGATCACCGACGGGTGGAAATCAGCACAGGCTTCACCCGTCCGAGCGGACGGCGCAGGTCTACGCCCGCCCCGAGTTCGTCGCCTCGCTGCGCGTGGCGGTTGTTAAGCACCCTGGAACTCTTCCGCTGGTGGCGCGTCGAGGACTGGGCCGCGATCCAGGACGCCATGCTGGGCATTGCTCCGGCCCCTGTTGCTACGGCTGTGGTGCCGGAAGAGCCTGCGCCTGGCCCGACCACGCCGACCCGCTGACCCCCGTGGTGGCGGCCAGGCGGGCATACCCGGTAGGACCGGCTCGGGGTCGGGCCGCGCCCGCAGCGGCAGGATGATCTCTCGGCCACTGCACCTCCGGATCCGGACGATCCTGCTCGCCAGTCACCCGTCCAGCATCGCCGGCCACCGGCGCACGGTCGAGCACGGTCAAAGTCAGCTCGGGAAATATCTCCATCCCGCCCTCGGGGGAAGGTTGCATGAAATCGTTGTCATTAGCTCCGGAATCTCCCGCTCGAACAACGGGGCTGTCCGCGATGGTCTGGCCCGAGTTGGCCGGGCGCTTTACTCCAGTTCGATCTCCGTGTCGGCCGCGTGCTCGGGAGAGAAGTGGGTCGGCAACGTGCACACGTGCAGGGCAAGGAGGCCGACGTGGTGATCCTCGTTCCTGGCGGCGACCCCAAGAGCCCCGGTTCACGGCGTCTCGCCACACAGTCCGCAAACCTGCTGAACGTGGCCTTCAGCCGTGCCAGGCGGCGCCTCTGCGTCATCGGCCACCAGGGCACCGGGGCAAGGAGTGGTTCTTCGACGTGCTCGCCGAGCATATGCCGTCCGAGACCCCTCCGAAGCGGTGCCAGGTCCTGATAGCCGGGGCGTGGGTGGATGGGTTCGTGCTGAGGTGGGAACGCGGGCACGATGACCGATGGAAGGGCGTCGCGGAATACCGGAGCGGAGCGGAAATCATCACCGATACCAGGGATGAGGCGCAGCTGCGAGCCGCCTCGGGCCGAGATGCGTATCGGAGCGCTTCTAACCGCTCGCGATGGCGACCGCGAGACGGCCTATCTGGTCGAGGAGCTCCTTGGGTGGCCGGGTGAGGTCGAGGGGGTAATACATGACTTCAATGCCGTCACCGACCCTGAGAGGCGCGGGGCCAGCCCGTAGCTTGTGGTATCCATGCGCACGTTTCTCGGCGGAGGGTCGTGTTCATGCTGGCGATCATCTCCAGTTACAGAACGTATGGCATGGTGAACGGAAACTTCCGCCGTGAACCACGTGGGACCTTGCAAGGCGTTCGACGTCTACTCTAGAGACATGACTACCCAGCGGCTGGACACCCAGGTTAGCCGGACGGCCTGATGAAGACACCCCATCGTCGTCGGCCGCGCAAGGATGAGCGCCTCGTACCCGGACCGGAGACAGATCTTGCCGCCATAGCGGGGAAAGCGACATACGTGATAAGCGCGGAACATAAGGACTACCTAACTAGCGCTGGTCCAGGAAATCTTAGAAGCGATGCGTCCGCGTGCCCTAGAGGGTTGAACTTCGATGAGGTTACCGAGTGGCTAAGGGTAGCAGTTAGTGACGGATCTGTGAGTGCAGCACTTGAAGGAGAGTTTCCCCGCTACGCTTGGAAGAGAATTGGCGACCAAGTCTACGAGGCTCGCCTTAGCAACTCGGGACTCGGGCAATACAAGGGATATCCGATAAAGGATTACGAAGCTCCGGGTTGGCTATAATGACTGCTGTCTTTGAGGTCAATATTGAATGGCTGGAAGCGCCTGGTGTTACTACACCAGAGCTAGCCGCGACATGGGCGCGGTATGAGATCTGGATTGGCGACAGATGCATAACTCAAGTAGAGGCTTCGGATGGAACATTCCGGCGCTCAGTATATGGTTCACTATATCCACTAGCCCAATGGATCGCTTCGAACTGGTGGCTACTTGCTTCTCACGTGCGTCCGTCAGCAGTTGAGATGCGCTACTGGACGTGGCAGAATGTCCGTGCATACCCTTGGTTGTCCGACCATAACTTCCGCGGCGCCGGCGATGGAATGCCCTGGCCAGATCTAACGGTCGTAGCGGAGGGTGCCGTTACGTGCATGGCGTGGTCACAAGATCGCCATCGCAGCTTTGCTCCCGTGCGCTTTGCATCTGAGGGCCGTGCAATAATACGCACTGAGGAGGCGCGGGTTGGCCTGGCCGGAATTGTTAATCGTGTCCTCGAGCGCCTAGCTGAGTCAAAGCTTCCTAAAACGCAGCTAGCCGAGGAGTGGGAGGCGATCGCAAAGGCGGACTACGAGGAACGGGACTTCTGTCGGACGGTAGCCCGGCTGGGCCTAGATCCATACTCTATAAGTGAGCAGACAGCAGACGAGGTTATTCGCGTAGCGGCTGACCTACCTGTTGAGGTCGCTGACGACTTCTTTGATAGTGCCGATGTCGCCGCCCTGGCAGGCGCAGCAGAGTGGACACGTCGTGCAATGTCCGTTGCGGCGCGGGCCTCGGCTAAAGCCGCCGAGACACTTCGCCCCCTATACAACGCGCTGTCGTCTCGCTCAGAAGCCTTCGCTAATACTGCGAACGACGAGAGGCCATGGACGATTGGATACGCCATGGCCCGCCAAGTCAGACGTGAAGTTGGCGTAGATAGTACCGAGCAATTCGATACCTCTCCCTGGGTCAGGCTTGGCGATGTCAGCGCGCCGTCAAATGGAATACACGGTGTCGTAACGGTCACGAGAGAACGCTGTGGCCTAGTGCTGGATAGTCGGCGCCTTGGGGTTATAGCCAGCCGCTTCGGGCAGGCGAGGGCTCTAGGCCGGGCTTTGACACGTCCCGAACAGCAGCGTTTTGTCCTATCAGCGGCTCGTGGCCAAGATGAGCAAGTTGCGGGCGCGTTCGCCGCGGAACTATTGGCACCTGCTGATGGCATCCGAGCTTCGCTGGACGTCCTGGGAAAGCACGATGATGATGCCCTAGAAGCAATAGCGAGACATTTCAAGGTCTCTCCTCTATTGGTACGACATCAGTATGACAATCAAATAGCGATGACATCGCGCGGAAATGCTTGGTACTGACAGCCACGTTTCAGCGACTTGCTGTTCGAGCGGCGCGGCGGGATAGGCCGCAAGCGAGCGGTCACCGCAGCAACTGCTTACCTTGAGGCTGCGCGATCATGCCCGCAGGCGGATCTCGCCGTTGCCCAATCCCTGGTCCGCGCCTGGGAACTCGCCCGACGGATGCGCGCCTGGGCGCTCTTGGCCGACGTCTGCACCGAGGTGCGCAGACTCGCGGCGGGCCGGTCGGCGCGGGTGATCCGATGAGGTCGCGGGCCACCGTGCGCGTCGCTAGCGTGGCGCGATCTAGGCCGATTGCTGATCGGGACGGACGGCGCCGGATCTGCTTCGGGCCAGCGCGGTGGCCGCGGCCGGGCTCAGCGGCAGCGACGGGAGCAGGACGGCCTGGTAGGAGTGGTAGAGATCCGGTTTACCCGACCAGGTGGACGCGGCCGGCGTCATGTCCGGGGCCAGCTCCTGCCACCAGCCGCCGTTCTTGCGGTCCAGGAAGTAGCGGTCGATCTCATCCCACCACCGCGCCGCGGCCGCGGCGAACCGTTCCTCCCCGGTGCGCCGGTGCAGCGCGTCCGCGGCCAGCACGGCCTCACAAGCCACCCAGTGCAGCCGCGAGGTCACCGACGGCTGGCCGTCCGGGCCGACGGTGTAGATCAATCCCGGCTGACCGTCCCGGTTCGACGCGTCAGCGACCGCGGTATCGAAGAGCCCGGTGGCCGCTTCGAGCAGCCAGGAGGGCGGTGCGGTCGGCGCCGCCTCCAGGCTCAGCAGCAGCCGCGCCCACTCGAAGGAATGGCCCGGGGTGGTGCCGTACGGCCGGAACTGGTCGTTGCGGCGGTCGAGGTTATAGCCGGGCACCGGCTGCCAGCTCTGGTCGTAGTGCTCGGGTATCCGCCAGGCATGAGCCCGGGCGTGACCGTGGATCAGGCGGGTGGCGATGGAGGCGGCCCGGTCGAACCAGACCGGGTGGCCGGTGACGTCACCCGCGGCGAGGTAGGCCTCCACCGAGTGCATGTTGCTGTTGGCGCCGCGGTAGGGCTCGAGCTCGGTGAAGTCAGCGTTCCAGCTCTCCAGCGCGCAGCCTTCTGCGTCGGACCAGAAGTGCCGTTCTATGGTGGCCGTGGCGGCCGCCAGGGCGGCATCGGCCCCGGGAATCCCGGCGGCCAGCGCGCTGGCCGCGGCCAGCAAGGCGTGAGCGTGAGCGTAGTTCGCCTTGGTGGCATCCACGACACGCCCGGACCGGTCGATGCCGGAGAACCAGCCGCCGTTCTGGTCATCCGCGTAGCGCCTGGCCAGGGCCTGGAGCCCGGATGCCGCCAGCGAATCCGCGCCGGGGACACCAGCCAGGTGAGCCAGCGCGAAGACGTACGTCATGCGCAAGTTGACGTACAGTGGGCACGGCTGCGCCGGGTCGATGTCGCCGTGCACGTCAAGCCAGCCGAAACCGCCGTCAGGCAGCGCGGCCGCCCGGCCGAATTCGATCAGCCGGCTCGCTTCTGTGCGGCGCCATTCCGCGGTCCCGGGCTCGCTCACGGTCTTCCTTCCTGGTCAAGGTCGCGGGGTAGCTCGCCGATCCACGAACATGACCGCTTGATCTTGCAGCAGTCATGTCACCGGTGTCAATATTCTCATTCGATGTTCTTCCCGCAGGCCTGAGAGGTTCCCGCAGGGGGAATACACCATTTTGGGGTCATCATTGACATCGGTGACATGAGAGAGCACTCTCGTCCTGAACATTGCGGCATGGTTACCGCAGCGCCCGAATGGAAGGTGAAGGAGTCCGTGTCTATACCTGCTGAGGTCCCCGTACCGCAACGGCCCGTCCGCCGCCTCGACCGTAAGCTGAGCAAGATCGCGGCGGGCCGGTACACCCCCGACGACTTCGTGATCGCGGACGCCAAGGACGCTGACATGGCGTTCGGCCTCACCTCAGCGGGACCGGTGACCAGCGGGCCGGCCGGACCCGGCCACTACCGCACGCGCAGCCAGTACCTCGACGCGATGCGGGCCCTGGTCGCTCAGGACGACCTCGATATCCTGCTGACCTCGGCCTCCAACGGCGAGCGGCTGGCACAGGACGGTTCGCTGGCGGATGTGACGCTGGCCATCCGGGCGAACGACACCACGGACATCTGGAATAACCGGGGCGGCCGCTATACCACGCTGCCCTCGCGCCCCTTCCGCACGGCCGACCTGACCGCCGTCCAGCCGTTTTGCGACCTGGTGCTCTATTCGGTGACGTTCAACCATGACCTGGATTACGACCTGGCCACGCTTGAGGCGTATAAGGCGTTCCGGCAAGAGGCCGCCGCGCTCGGCGTGCGGCATTTCCTGGAGGTCTTCAATCCCAACGCCCCGGCCGACCTGGCCCTCGATCAGGTCGGGGCCTTCGTCAACGACTCGATCATCCGGACCCTGGCGGGGGTCACCCAGGAGCAGCGGCCGCTGTTCCTGAAGGTGGCGTACAACGGCCCGGACGCGCTGGCTGAGCTGGCCGGGCACGATCCGTCGGTGGTGGTCGGCGTGCTCGGCGGGTCGGCCGGCACCACCCGGGACACCTTCGAGCTGCTGCACCAGGCCGAACGGCACGGAGCCCGGGTCGCGCTGTTCGGGCGCAAGATCCAGCGGGCGGAGTCGCAGCTGGACCTGGTCCGCCTGATGCGGCCCGTGCTGCGGGGCGAGCTGAGTCCCGCCGATGCCGTCCGCGCCTACCACGAGGCCCTGGCCAAGGCCGGGATCGCTCCGCACCGCGAGCTCGAGGCCGACCTCGAGGTGACCGATCCGGTGCTGCGTTCCGCATGAGCGACGACCCGAACCCGCGAGCAGGGATCCTGTGCGCGGGGACGATTCTCGTCGATGCCGGAAAGGTCATTGACGCCTATCCGGCGCTTGATCACCTGACCACGATCGAGCGTATCTCCCTGAGCACCGGCGGGCCGGCCCTGAACATGGCCGTTGACCTGCGCATGCTCGGCGCCGCCTTCCCCATCGGCGTGCTCGGCGCCGTCGGCGACGACGAGCACGCGGCTTTCATCCTGGCCGAATGCGCGCGGCTGGGCATCAACACCGACGGAGTCAGGAAGCTGGCCGGCGCGGTCACGTCCTTTACCGATGTGATGGTCGAGAAAGACGGCGGCCGGCGGACCATGTTCCACCACAGCGGGGCTAACGCGCTGTTCGACGCCTCGACCGCCGAGCTCGAGACCTCGGCCGCGCGGATGCTGCACGCGGGTGCTCCTGGCATCCACCCGTTCATGGACAGCTGGCGGCCCGACGGGGGCAACGGCTGGTCGGCCCTGCTGCAGCGCGGGCAAGCCGCGGGCCTGCACACCAACATGGAACTTGTCAGCCTCCAGCCGGGCCGCACCGCGGAGACGGCCCTTCCCTGCCTGCCCTACCTGGACAGCATCGTGATCAACGAACTCGAGGCCGGCGCGCTGACCGGCATCGACGTCTCGGTACCCACGGCCGACGGGCCAGTGGACTGGCCGGGGATTGAGGCGATGGCGCTCGGCCTGATCGAGCGCGGCGTATCGGTGCTCGCGGTGGTGCACTTCCCGGCCGGCTGCGTCGCGGCCGCTCCCGGCGGCCGGACCTGGCGGCAAGGCTCCGTCCGGCTGCCCCGCGAGCAGGTCCGCAGCACCACCGGCGCCGGCGACGCCTTCGCCGCCGGCGTCATCCTGGGCCTGCACCAGAGCTGGCCGGTCGAACACTGCCTGCGGCTAGCGGTCGCGTCCGCCGCAGCGTGCGTACGCAGCCCGAACACCTCCGATGGCATCATGCCCGCGCAGGCATGCCTGGCCGAAGCCGATCGGGCCGGCTACCGCCCGGCTCCGGTCTTATATAGTCCTGGTCGTGGCTGATCTGATGACTGACGAACACGGTCGGCCGATGCCGCCGGAGGAAAGCGGCGAGGTCGAGACGCTGCAGGGGTTCCTGGCCTACCAGCGCGGGACGCTGGCGTGGAAGTGCCGCGGGCTGAGCGACGAGCAGCTGCGGGTGGCGCTGCCGCCGACGTCGATGACGCTGGGCGGAATGCTGAAGCACCTGGCCTACGTCGAGGACTTCTGGTTCACCGAGGTGGTCGGCGGCGAGCCGGCCCCGGAGCCGTGGGCGAGCGCGGTCACCAAGGCTGACCCCGACTGGGACTGGACCAGCGCCGCCACCGATTCCGGCGACGAGCTGCGGGCCCTGTGGGCCGAGCGGGTCAGCCGGTCCGATGCCGTCGTGCAGGCCCGGCTCGGCCAGGGCGAGGCCGCCGCGCTGAGCGAGTCGCACTCGGCCTGGGGCGGCCAGGGCCGCGCCAGCCTCCGGTGGGTGCTGGTGCACATGATCGAGGAGTACGCCCGCCACAACGGTCACGCCGACCTGATCCGCGAATCGATCGACGGCCAGACGGGCGAGTGAAACCAGGTTATTTCCGAACGGCCGGCGGTGTCACGGCTGGATCCGGGCCAAGTCCGGCCCGGTGGACGGCGCCGGGACGGGCGGGGCCAGGACGGTCAGGAAGTCCCTGCTCCAGCCGTACAGGTACTGGTCGGCGGGCCGGTACTGACCGGTTACCCCGGCGTGCAGCGAACCGCCCGGCTTGCTCGCGACGTCGAGCTGGACCCAGGAGGGGTTGATGTCGAGCTGCATGGCGATCCGGGCACCATGGGCGGCCAGGGCCTCGGCCAGGTCGATGGGGACGGCCGACATGCTCGCGGCGTAGATCAGGCTCCCGGCCGCATCCTGGCCCAGCGCGCTGCGGGCCACGTACGCGCCGCCGCCCAGGGTCGCGCCCCACCCGCTCCAGTCGTAGGCCGCGGCGGTGGGCTTACCCCCCATGATCAGCGGCTTCAGGTTCTGCCTGACACTGTAGACGGCCTCGCCCTGGGCCGGCGTGCCCTGGCCCCAGACCCCGATCCTGGCCTGTCCTGAGCGGTCGATGACCAGGCTGGCGAAACCGGCGTGCAGCGGGCTGATCACGTGGCCCTCCTGCTCGTAGCCGCCCGCGCCCGCGGCCAGCTTGAACCCGCCATTGAAGGCGGCAAGCAGCTGCTTTCGTTCGGTGCCGCCAACGGCAGGCCCGGCCCGCACCACGCGGGCCGCCAGCGCTCCCGGGTCTTCGCTGCCGTTGTGCAGCACGTACCGGACCGGCCCGCTGAAGACGGCCACCGTCACCGTCGAGCCGTCCCCGGTCCGCATCCGGGTCACGGTCACCCGCGGCACGGGCGGCGGAGCGGGCGGAGCGATGCTCCGCGGCGCGGTGACCCGGGTCACCACCGGAGCGCCGTCCCTCCCGGTCGCGTGGGCAGCAGACGCATGCGCCGCGGCCCGGGTCTGGGGCATCCGGGCCGGAGCCGAGCTGCAGGCGGCGATCGTGACGATTACGGCCAGCGCACCGGCCATCGGGAGCCGGTGCTTCGTGCTGCTGACGTGCATGCGGTGCCTTACGTCGCGCGGCGTCCTGGGCGAGCAGGCGGCCGGATCGCCGCATACGGCTCGCCGGGGTACCTCCGAGGTTATCCGCGCAGATGAAGGCCAGATGAAGCGGACGGGCGCCGCGGGCCAGGCTCGGGACCAATAAAAGGGCTTTTAGTCGGTGAGGTCGTCGATGACCAGGCCTAGGCCGATGCCTAGCATCCACACGTCCTTGGCCAGGGGGATGCCTTGCTGGGTGGGGAGGGGGGTGCCGTCCTTGCGCATGCCCGGGGTCCTGGCGTACAGGCCGAGCAGGCCGCCGGAGAACGCGGTCAGCCCCGCGCCCGCCACCGCGGCCGGGACGATGGGCAGCAGCAGCGCCGCGCCGAGCGCGATCTCACTCGCCGAAAGCAGGCGGACGAAATCCCTGGGCTTGAGCTTGGCCAGGAACGGGTAGGTGCCGACGGCGAACCCGTGCAGCTGGGCGGCGGCCTCGTCATCGGCGGACCACTTGCCCACGCCCGAGTTGAGGATGAACGCACCCGCCGCGATGCGCTGCGGCAGGTGCCGTGCCTTCATCGGAAGCCGCATGTCTTCTCCCTGCTAGTTAGGGGAAACGCAAGGCACCATTGTTTACCCAGCGCGGACGGCTGCGTTCGCCGGGGGCACCGTGATCAGGGCGATGGGTCGAGCCCGGCGTAGTGAGCGGTGTGCTCGGCGCGCAGTTTGTACTTGAGCACCTTACCGCCTACGGTCTCGGGCAGGTCGGCCACGAACACGACCGACTTGGGGGTCTCGTAGCCCGCCAGGTTGGCCCGGCAGTGCTTGACCAGATCATCCTCGCTGACCTGAGCCCCGTCCCTGAGCACCACGACCGCGGTCACCGCCTCGCTCCAGCGGGGGTGCGGCAGCCCGATGACCGCGGCCTTGGCCACATCCGGGTGCTGGGCCAGCACCGCCTCGACCCGCAGGCTGGACACGTTCTCTCCGCCGGTCTTCACGATGTCCTTGTACCGGTCGACCATGATCCGCAGGCCGGCGTCGTCATAAGCACAGCTGTCCCCGGAGTGGAACCAGCCGTACCGGAACGCGTGCCTGGTCGCGGCCTCGTCCCGGTAGTAGCCGGCCATCACGGCCGGGGACCGGTACACGGCCTCCCCCGCCACGCCCGGCCGGCTGGCCAGGTCCACGCCGTCCGGGTCAAGCACCGTCGAGGCCAGGATCGGACTCGGCACCCCGACGTAGTTGTATTGCGGCGCCGTCGCCGCGTAAAGCTCCGGCCACTCATCGGGCCAGAACCGGTGGCAGGAGATCGACTCGGTCTGGCCGAAGATCTCGAACGCGCACAGGTCCTCGCCGCAGTGCCGCTTCATCGACGCCAGCGTGGCCGGGGGCAGCGCGGCCCAGCCGTACACGATGACGGTCAGGCTGTGCGCGTCCAGATCCGGCCGCGCGGTCAGCACCGCGTCCACGGCCCGCACCATGGCCGGCGACCCGGCCCACAGCGCCGTCACCTGCTCGGCGTCGATCATCTCGGCGATGTGGCCGGGAACCGGACGCCGGCCAAGCACCAGCGTGCCACCGCACAGGAACACGGAGTAAGTGAACGGCTGATCACCTACGTGGTAGATCATCGGCAGGTAGGTGCCCACCTTCAGGTCGGACTCAAGCCGCAGTCCGCGGGTCAGCGAGAGCGCGAAGCCGAATCCGGCCGAGTAACTGCACGCGTGCGAGATCATCACGCCCTTGGGCAGCGCGGTGGTGCCGGAGGTGAACAGGATCTCCCAGATGTCGTCGGCGTGGATCTCCACGTCCGGCTCGCTGGTCTCCTGGTCCGCGAGGAACTCGGTGAACGGGACGCTGCCCGGGGCCGGGGGGCCGCCGAGGGCGATGGTGATCCCGGCCTGCAGGCCCTTGTGGGCGAACGGCTCCTGCGCCTTCGGCCACAGCTCGGCGTCCACGATGGCCAGCTTCGGCTGGACCAGATCGATCATGGCGGCCACCAGGTCCGGGGCCATCATCGGGTTCAGCGGCGCCGCGACCAGGCCGGCCTTGGCGATGCCGATCTTGGCCAGGTAGGCCTCGACCGAGTTCTCGCAGAACAGCAGCACCACGTCGCCGCGCTCCAGGCCGCGGGCCAGCAGCGCGTGCGCCACCTGGTTCGCCGCCTGGTCGGCCTGCCGGTAGGTCAGCGCCGCGAACCGCTCGTCCGCGTAGGCGCCGGGCCGGCCCACGATGGCCAGCTTGTCCGGCCGGCTCCAGGTCACCCGCTCGATCAGGTCACCGACGCTCATCCGCTCCCACCGGCGGGTGGCGCGCCGGTGATGCAGGCTGGTCACATCGAGGTCCACGGCGTCCTCCGACGTTGACGCTAGTGATTCACGGTTCACTAATGTGTTACTATACGGGCCCGGTTCGCCGCTGTGAAGCGTGGTCAGAGCGGGTGACCAGAGCGGATGGAGTGATGCGATGACAGGCGCGGTCAGCTACCGGGTGGAGAACGGCGTCGCCTGGCTCACCATCGAGCGGCCCGAGGCCCGCAACGCGCTGAACGCGGCCGTACGGGAAGGCCTGTTCGCCGGCGCGCGGCGCTTCAACGACGACTCCGGCGCGAAGGTTCTCGTGCTCACCGGCGCGGGAGACAAGGCGTTCTGCGCCGGCGGCGACCTGAAAGAGATGGCCGATACCGCGCTGACCGTGCCGCCGCTGGACTTCCTCCCCCAGTTCGGCCGCAACATCGACATCGCCAAGCCGACGATCGCCGCGGTGAACGGGATCGCCTGGGCCGGCGGTTTCCTGCTCGCCCAGTGCTGCGACCTGTGCGTGGCCGCCGAGCACGCGACGTTCGCGATCAGCGAGGTGAAAGTGGGCCGCGGCGCCCCGTGGGCCGCGCCGCTGCCCTGGCTCATCCCGCCACGGATCGCGCTGCAGATCCTGCTCACCGGCGACCCGATCACGGCGGCGCGGGCCTGCGAGGTCGGGCTGGTCAATGAGGTGGTACCGCTCGCCGAGCTGAGGTCACGAACGCAGGAGCTGGCCGAGCGGATCGCCGCGAACGCCCCGCTTTCCGTGCTGGCCGCCAAGCGCACCGCCTACCTGGCCCGGCCCGATGTCTTCGACGAGGCCGAGCGGATCTGGGCGCCGGTCTACCACAGCGCGGACGCGCAGGAAGGGCCCGCCGCGTTCCGGGACAAGCGGCGGCCGGTCTGGACCGGCCGCTGACCGGGTTAGCTGACCCGGCTGACTTATGTCGTGGTTGCGGCAACCTGCACAGAAGAATGTGCAGGTTGCCACGACCATGCACTTGAGGGCGGGTGCTCGGGCGCCAGCGAGCGTGCCGGGTGGCTGCGGGGCACGCAGCACTGTCCGTTCGGAAATGGGCTAGGGGTTAACCCACTCGCCGGTTCAGAGGCTTGGGATGCTCGTCAGCCTGGGGGCGCTCTTCCGCGACCGCCTGGCGGCCGCCGCGGAGGAGCGAGGCCAGGCCGGCCAGTGCGGCCAGGGCGGCGGAGACGGCGAACACGATCACCAGGCCGTGGTGGAAGGGGACGGAGATCAGGTTCGGGAAGAACTCGCGGCCGGTCAGGATCCGCTGGCTGGCGGCCGGAAGCGAGGAAAGCACGCCGCCGGCCGCCAGCAGGTGCTGCACCGGGTTCACCCCGAGCACCGCCGCGAACAGCGACGACACCGGCGGCAGGGCGCCGATCTGGTGCGCGAGGGCGTGCGGCACGCCCTGCTGCTGCAGGCCGCTGGTCAGCGTCTTGGGCAGGCTGCTGGCCAGCCCGGCGATCATGAGCGAGAAGAAGACCGCGATCGACACGGCGGTGCCCGAGTTCTGGAAGGTCGAGCGCATCCCGGACGCCACGCCGCGCTGCCCGGCCGGGACGCTGCCCATGATCGAGGAGGAGTTGGGCGAGGCGAACATGCCGCTGCCGATTCCGTTCGCCGCGATGAGCAAGGCGAAGGCCAGGTAGGGAAAGTTGGCGGGCAGCAGCATCAGGCCGATGAAGCTGCCGCCGAACACCGCCATCCCGCCCGTGGCGATGCCCCGGGAGCCGAACCGGTCGGACAGGATCCCGGACACCGGGCCCGAGACCAGGAACCCGGCGGTCAGCGGCAGCAGGAAGATGCCGGCCCACAGCGGCGTGTCGCTGAAGTTGTAGCCGTGCAGCGGCAGCCAGATCCCCTGCAGCCAGATGATGAGCATGAACTGCAGCCCGCCCCGGGCGATGGAAGTGGCCAGCCCCGCCAGGTTGCCGGCCGTGAAGGCCCGGATGCGGAACAGGCTGAGCTGGAACATCGGCTCGGCCACCCGGGTCTCGATGACGCCGAACACCACCAGCAGGGCCACGCCGCCGGCCAGCCCGGTGAGCACCCAGGGGTTCGTCCAGCCCATCGTGTGCCCGCCGTACGGCTGGATGCCGTAGGTCGCGGCGACCAGAACCGCGCCCAGGCCGGCGGCGAACGTGACGTTGCCCCACCAGTCGATCCGGCCACGGTGCCGCTCACCGTTGTCCCGCAGCTTGCGGTAGGCCCACCACGTTCCGTACACCCCCACAGGAACGTTGATCCAGAACACCGCCCGCCAGTCCAGCGCGGCCAGCAGGCCTCCCGCGACCAGGCCGACGAACTGGCCGGCCAGGCCCGCGATCTGGTTCGTGCCCAGCGCGAAACCGCGCTGGTCGGCCGGGAACGCATCGGTCAAGATCGCGGCCGAGTTGGCCATCAGCATCGATCCCCCGACGGCCTGGAGCACCCGCCAGCCGATCAGCCACATCGCACCGGCTCCGCCGTCGAACGGGTCAAACGAGAGCAGGATCGAGGCGACGGTGAAGACCACGAAGCCCGCGTTGTAGATCCGGACCCGGCCGAACATGTCCCCCAGGCGGCCGACGGTCACCACCAGCACGGCCTGGACCAGCCGGTAGCCCATGATCATCCACAGCAGGTAGCTGACGTTGCCTGGCCCGAGCGGATCCAGGTGGATACCGCGGAAGATGGCCGGCAGCGCGATGATGACGATCGACCCGTCGAGCGTCGCTGAACATGGCGACGGTCGTGTTCGCCAGGGCCACCCACTTGTAGCGGTCGTCCCCGGCCTGGTTATCCGCTTTCGCGGTCGGCCCGCTCGTCATCACATCCCCTCGGTTCTGGCCGCCCACCCGCATCAGATGCTCTGCGCCAGCCGCTCGAGCAGCGGTGCGGCCGCTATCAGCTGCTTCAGCTCGGCCTGGGTGAACCCGGTCGACAGAGCCTGCGCCAGCTGCTCGGTCCGCGCGTTCCGCTTGTCCCGCAGCACGTCGTGCCCGGCGCCGGTCACCGACAGGACCGCTCGCCGGCCGTCCTGCGGATCGGGACGCCGCTCGATCAGGCCACGCGCCTGCAGCGCGGCCAGCGTCGCGCCCATCGACTGCGGGCTGATCTGCTCCCGCTTGGCCAGCTCGCTCGGCGTGGCCGGGCCGCTCCGGTCCAGGCGCACCAGAGCCGAGCTCTCGGGCAAGGAGAGCTCGCCTTCGACCCGCACCTGCCGCAGCCGCCGCAAGAGCAGGCCGATGCTCACCCGCAGCGCCGCGGCCACCTGGCCGGCATCGGGATCTTGGCTCATATCTTAAGCCTAGCCTAATAAGGCTGAACTTACTAAATTGCGGTGCGGCGAACTTCACTGATCCGCATGAACCTGCTGGTGCGGCTGGGAGCTGGTGCGGCCTGGTCTGGCCGGCCCTATGGACCGTTGGGCCGGTCAGGGGCGGCCCAATGTTCCACCGGGCCGGCGTGGCACGGGCCGGAGGTGGCCGGGGACTGGAAGCCGAGAGGCTGGCGGGACGGGATGGACAGCCTCCTGTGCGAGCTGTATCCAGCGGTGCACGCCATGGTCCTCAAGGAGCGCGGAAGCGTAGCATTGGGGACACGCAGAGTCGAGCCCAGGGGTGCAGGAGGCTGCGATGAGGCTGCGACCGCATCGGCGGAACCTGGTGGTGTGGAGCTCGCACACCGACCCGGCACACAGGTACGGTGTCCCGCGGTTTGCGCAGCTCACACGCCCTAGGCGGATCCGCAGGCGGATCCGTACTTGTGCCCTGCTCACAGTCATCGGCCTGATGGGGCTGGCCCGTGGCGTGCACGCCCGCTGGCGGCCCCTGCTGGCCGGGGTCGTGCTCACCGGGGTCGGCCTCGTGCTGCGCAGCGGTCCGGGCAGCGTGGTCATGATGCCAGGACTCATGTTCCTCCTGCTCGCCCCGCTCCTCCCGGCCAGCCCTAAGGCGGCCCGCGCCCGCCGCTCCGAGCTAGCGCGCGAGCTGTGCGCATACTCAACTACGGGCCAGCGGCGCGATCTTGAAGCGACTCTCGACCTGTACCCAGACGGGATCACGTACGAGCTACGCGACATCCTCGCCAGGCAAGTCATGACCGCGGGTAACAATCGGCTTCCCGGCAACGGAAAATACTGAAGGCTCGCCAGGAACAAGGCCTCGCGGCTGCATCGTGACTTCGATGGTCAGCCGCCGCGCGGGCCGGACGGCGGTAATGGCGCCCGGGTCATAGGCGAAATGCTCGAAGAACCAGCGCAGATACGGCTTTTCCTTGCCGGTGATGAGCAGCTCGGGCAGATCGGGGACGGACTGGAATCCCATGTGCCACAGGAAGTTGCCGTCGGGCGCAGGCGCCATGGCCTGCTCCATGACGCCCACCCCCGGCAGGGCCATCTCCACGATGCCGAGGGCGCGGACCTGCCCGGGCGTCTTCGCCGCGTAGGCGTAGCCGAAGACGGCTCCCCAGTCGTGACCGATGACGGTCACGTCCCGCAGGCCCAGGTGGTCACCGAGGGCCGCTAGGTCAGCGGCGATGGTGGCCGCGTCATAGCCCGTGGCCGGCTTGGCCGAGAAGCCGAAGCCTCGCAGGTCAGGCGCCACCACCTGGAAGTCGCTGGCCAGCAGGTCGATGACGTGCCGCCATTCGTACCAGGTCTGCGGCCAGCCGTGCAGCAGCATAACGGGCGGGCCTTCGCCTGCGGTGACGTAGTGCAGCCTGGTTCCGTTGACCTGGGCGGTGTGGTGGGCGGCAGTTACGGATGTCATCGTCGCGTTTCCTTCGGCGGTAGCCGCCGGCGGTTCAGCCTGGGCCGAAGACGGCCGCGGCGGCTTCCTGCCAGGCGGAGTCGGATACATCGATGAGGGTCGGGTTGCCGTCACACCACTGGAAGGTGTGCTTGAGCCGGCTGATCTTCCAGCCGTCGGCGGTACGGCGGAACGAGTTCTCGTACCAGCCGTACTGGGTGTAGTGGTCATCTCCGAACCGGTTCGGCAGCCGGTGCCGGGAAATGTGGTAGAAGATGCCCGCGGCCTGGTCACCGTTCACGGTGATGTGGAAGTTCGAGTACTGGTGCATCACCACCAGCCGTTCCAGGCAGGCACTG
>OBLT010000935.1_pt1 | contig 18936 bp, 20 predicted proteins | sample 1518721 | NCBI WGS metagenome assembly OBLT01 (sample SAMEA3539307, study PRJEB22396) | soil metagenome | biome: tundra; feature: field; material: soil | place: USA | collected 2010-05 | depth 0.15 m | reverse complement strand
GCCACCCTGATCAGCCGATCCGCCGCTGCTCGAGCTCCCGCCCGTGCCCCCGCCCGTCTGCCCGCCACTGCTGGAGCTTCCGCCCGTGCCAGCGCCCGCCGCGCCACCTGATCCAGAGGAGCCTCCAGAGGCTGCGCCACCTGATCCAGAGGAGCCTCCAGAGGCTGCGCCACCCTGATCAGCCGATCCGCCGCTGCTCGAGCTCCCGCCCGTGCCCCCGCCCGTCTGCCCGCCACTGCTGGAGCTTCCGCCCGTGCCAGCGCCCGCCGATCCGCCGCTGCTGGAGCTTCCGCCTGTGCCTCCGCCGCTGGAGCTGTTGCTACAGCCAGCAGTCGCCATCATCGAGGCGAACACCAGAGCGCTTACGAGTCCTGTAAGTCCGTTTCGCATGAGATCTCCTGCGTCTTGTCTACTTGGGGCCTTCCTATCACGGAAATTTGCCTATCGGTACGATCTCCAGGTAGGAATTGGAGATGCGCGACCCACTGTTGGCCGGGGCTGCACATGGTACGAAGGTCGGCAGTCGGCGAGAGCGCGCAGGCGGAGGCCGCGAGTCGGGTGCCGACTGCTGACTCTCACGGCGGCTCCAACCCGCTGTCGCATCTGAGAATCACGCCGTGGACGCGCAATCTCTTCGCCGTTTCACAGACTCAAGAATTCGGTAATCAACACCCGAACAAGGTGATTCGGCAGAAGCGACTGGACACGGCCTTGCACCTTCTTCTTCAGGGAGGCGAAGCCTTCCGGATCGCCGGTGTCGCTCAGTTTGGTGTCCGCTAGCACGGACAATATCGCTGGCCGGATTCCCGATAGGCGGGACTTGACGGCGTCGCGACCAGAAGTGTCGCTCACTTCCACTTCGAAGGTTACGGTGCTCACGTGCTGCCCGTTGCCTTCGCAATCGGAAACCACGAAGGGTTCGAAGCGCACGACGGGGCCGACCTCGCCCAGCCCCGTGCCTTCAGCCGAGGTCGAGACCTCCGAGGAGAACGGCACGGACAACTTGAAGCCGCCGCCGTAGCGAGCGGCGAGCAACCCAACCACGAGCACCGCGAGAACCAGGCTGATGACTTTGATGGGCATCATCGGTGAACTGCCGCGACGATTAGCGCAAGCCGAAGCAAGGGGGGCACGGTTGACAGGGACCAGGTAAAGGTGAATGGCGTCATCGACATGGTGAAGCTGGTACAGAACATCGGCGCCTTCCCTCGCTTAGTTGAACTTCGGCCAGACGCTTGAAAACGACTCGCTGTTAAACGGCGCTTTCCATCGGGTAGCCAACAAGGGTGCGCCCCCACGCACCCCTACCCGCTTCACCTGAACGGTCGGTGCCTGGTCCGATGCTCCGGCCACGTCGAGATCTCGGCCGCGGCCGGCTTTAAAACCGACGATGGCTGCTACTACAAGCTTCCAAGCCCTCTGTTCTCGTACGACGCGATCCCGTAGTGCTATTCCACGCAACGAGTGGTGAGCTGGCCGGGGAGCACGGGAGGAGGCAAATATTCGTGCTTCTCGCTTGCGCTCAGCTTCTCGTGGCGCTGGATCTCGACGGCCAACGACCGGAGCTCCGAGAACGCGATCTTGTTCCCCGGATCGAACTCCAGCGACTTCTGGTAGGCCTGGAACGATTCCTTCAGCTTGCCCTGCTCGAACAGCAGGAAGCCTCGCTTTCGCCATGCAACGCCCTTCATGCACTTTCCCATCGGCAGCTGCATCGAGGCGTCGAGCTCTTCCATCGCGGCATCGATCTGTTTGCTTCCGGCCAACGTCTGCACGATCTCGAGCCGCGGCTCAGCCGAAACCGGGAGCAACGCCTTCGCCGATCGAAGGGCTGCCAGCGCCGTGAAATGGTCCGCGGATTCCACTGCACAGAATCCCATGAAGAAGCTGATCTTGTATGCCTTGGGCGACACCCAAACGACCCCGTTGGGATAGTCGACCGCATGCTCGGCAGCCCAGCGGACGAGCGCCAGGAACTGCTGCCGGGTGGCCGCAGCCAGCGGGGCCGATACGAGCAACCTCGTCTCCCGCAGCCAAACCTGGCGTGCCTGTGTCAGTCGGGACAAACTCTGCGTGCAAGGAACGCGTTCCGGAGAAAGGCTCTCCGGAGGCGGGAGGGAATCCCCGAAAACGCGTGGGTTCTGTGGGATCGTCCGAGATTCCACTTCGACCATGTTGGGGACGTTGTGGTTCGGCACGTGGTCGTCGGCCCACGCGAGATAGTCGGCCACGCGCAGCGAAGCAAGCTCGTTGCCGGAGATCGTCCATCCGGGTCTCGCGAGCGCGGCCACTACATATTCCCGGAGGAAACCCGCCTGCTTGATGGTGAGCAACAGATCCAGGTAGGGGTCTTTGCCACCGTCCTTTGCTCGGATGTCCGTCCACACCGCGAGCATCACGGTGCGCGCCTCGACCTCACTGTCAAAATCCGTGACCGCCTTGCGCGGCGGCGCCCCGGCCTTCTCCAGCGAGGCTAACTTGGCGATTCCGTAGGCCAGCCACGCTGGCGCGGCCTTGTTTCCATTCACCACGACCGAGGGCGAAAGGACGACGCTGCTGTCACGCTGGTCGGCCTTCTTGGAAGCTCGGCCCTGAACACCGATCGGCGCACACGCCGAGAGGACTACAGCCGAGAACAGCAGAACAACCTGCAATAGGCTACGCATTTCGCCATTGTGACACGAGTCACGGCTGCGTCATAGCGCCCATCGATATTGTGGCTGGAACTACTAGGGGCCGACGAACGCGCTCTACACGCTCGCTTTCGCGGGATTCTGAACCGGCGCTCAGGGGACCGGCACGAGGTAGAGGCCGTTCGCGAACGAAAACGGCGCCGCCACTGCTGTCCGGAACAGGGCGAGCGCGCAATCGGTCACCCAGCGCGCGCCCGATGTGTTGCGCGCGACGAACGTCGGCAGCGGGCACGGCTGCACGGGCGCCGTTACTAGGACGCCGTTCACCCCGTACATCACGCGATCGCCGGAGGGAGAGAACTGCGCGCCGTTCGCCAGGTAAGGCCCGCTGGTGAGCGGGTAGGTGAGCCCATCCGAGAGGCGGCCGAGCCGCGCCGTCGAGCTGGCGTCGACGAGGAAGACCCAGCTCTCGTCGGGCGAGAAGGTGACCAGGCCCGTCGTGACATAAGCGATGGGCGTCGTTGCGCCCGTTCGAGGTATCGATGATGTTGAGGATCGAGCGCGAGGATGCGGCGTCAGGCGCGCCGTAGGCGATATACCGGCCGCTCGGGCTCGACACCGGCCCCGAAAACATCCCGAGCCGTGTCGCCAAGGTCTCGCGCGGCCCGCTGTGGTCCAGGGACATGCGGTAGAAGTCGCTCGTGGGCCCTACCCCCTCGACGTACGCGCCGTCGGCGATGAAGTAGACGGTCTTCGACGCTGGGACATAATTGAGGACGCGCCCATTGCCCGCCGTCGTCAGGATCTGCACATCGAGTTGGGCGGTGGACGCCGCCTTGAACCCATTCACTATCTGATAAAAGATGAACGCTCCGTCTTTCGAGAAGACGTTCGTCGGTACTGACGCCGCGGATACATCGACGGTCACTGTAACGGGCGCCCCCCCCCGTGACAGGTACGACCTGAAGCGGCGAGCTTATCGACGGTTGCACCAGGACCAGTCGGCCGTCCGGCGACAGCAAGTACTCATTGCTCTGCGCGAGCTGCGTCACCGTGCCGGTCGAGGCGTCGGCGCTGTAGATCGCGATCTGATCCGAGAACACAACGCGTTGGCTGTCGGCCGTGAACTCGAAGTTATTTACGGGCCGCGCCGACACGAAGTGGACCGTCCCAGTGTCGAGGTCGACGGTCCTGAGGCCGCTGCCCGCCGTGTACACCGCGAGCCAGTGCTTGTTCGGCGATTGCTGCCAGACGTTGTTCACGTCGCTGACGGTGAAGCGGTCGCCGACATCGAGGCGCTCGATGACGAGGTCGAGCGGTGACGTCGACCCGACGTAGTAGCCGAGCCGCTCGGGGGCAAACAAGTACTCGTATTGGTCGAGACGGACACCCGTCGCGAGCGACGTTCGCGCGGCGGTCGCGGGGTCCACGAGGTCGATCGAGCCGTCTAGCAGCGTGTTACCCGACAGCATGACGATCGCGATGCGCTTGCCGTTCTCGACGAACAGCGCGTGCGAGACCCAGCCGCTCGCGACCGTGGTGGGCGTGCCCCCTGCCGCAGGCACGAGGCTGGCGGTCCCCGCGGACTTAGCGTACCGGCTGTACACGAGCGCGCCGGCGGCGGCCGACGTGTCGAACAACACCTCGTCGCTCGATCCGGTGACCAGGCGATGGGCGCGCTGGAGCTCGATCTGTCCGAGCGGGAACGTCGAGCCGTCGACGATGAACGGCTTCCCCCCCGGTCATTCCCAGCACCGGAATGGTCTCCTCCCAGGCGCCAAGAGCCAGCGTGAGTCCGTACGTACCGTCTGGAACGGACGGCAGCGACAGCTGGCCGTCGGACGAGGCCACCATCGATGGGGGAGCGCCCGTGAGCTGCACGACCGTCCCCGTGGGATCGCCCCGATCGAGCCGGGACACGAGCGGCGAAGAGGCGGATGCGGCAGGCGCAGGCTCGGGTTCGATGGGCACGCCGCCGCGGTCCGGGCAACTCGCGACGGCCGGGGTCCAGAGGCCCGCATCACCATCGGCGGGCGCGCTCACGTCTCGCGCGTCCACCGCCACCTCAGCCGCTCCGTCGGCGCGCCCTCCATCCGCCACCGCCTGATCGGCGCCGCGCTCAGCCGCGGTGTCGGCCGCGTCGGCCTGCGTCCGCGAGGCGTCCAGCTCCATCACAGGCGTCGCGGCGAGGCCGTCGGGGGACGCCAGCGTCTCGGCGTCCCGCTCGGCGTTGGCCTTGAGTGGCTTGCCACCGCAGCCCGCGATCGCAAGCGCCAACCAGGTAACCCGCGCCAGCCACCAGCGACGGCTCCCCACCCCACTGCTCTTCAATATTCCGTCGCGACCATTCATGCGGCTTCTCGATAGTAGAATTTGAGCAATCCGCCGAGCCGTTCTCGACAAACGACCGCACTACTGCCGACCACGTCCTGTGATTTGCCATCGATCAGGGCGTTCGCCAGCCCCTGATGGTTCCGTTCAAGATGGTAGTGTCGCATAAATTCCGAGATGGCCAATCGCAAATGTCTCTCTCCCAGCGGCACCAATCGTTCAAGACACTCGCTCTTGATCGCAAGCACAAATCGCTCCGCAAAAGCGTTCGGGTTCGAGCTGTGTGCAGGCAACCTCACTGTCTTGATACCGGCTTGGTCGAGGATTTGTCGAAATGCTTGCGTGTACAATGGATCCCGGTCGAGCAACAAGTACCGCTTCCCAAGCAAGAATCCGTCGAGCGCATCAATGAGATTTCGCGCCATCAGGTCTCTCCTTGGGGAGGGACATGCCCTCAACCTTCAAGGAGACGCGCCCCTCACCCCACCGGCGTCGGGTTCCGCTCCTTGAACTGCCACTGATGCCAGTACGGGTAGATGGGCGTGGTCGCACTCGCGGCGTCGAGACGGGCGACCTGCGAGGCGGTGAGGCTCCAGCCAACGGCACCGAGGTTGTCGCTGAGCTGGGCCTCGTCGCGCGCCCCGATGATCACGCTCGCGACCGTAGGCCGTTGCAATAGCCAGTTCAAGGCAACCTGGGGAACGCTTTTGCCGGTCTCGGCTACCACGGCGTCTAGCGCGTCGACGACGCGGTAGAGGTACTCGTCATCCACCGGCGGCCCGTCCTCTGCCGCCAGCCGACTGTTGAGGCGACTTGTCTCCGGCCGCAGCTGACCACGACGGATCTTCCCGGTGAGTCGGGCCCAGCCGAGCGGGCTCCAGACGAAGGTACCGATGCTCTGATCGAGTGCCAGCGGCATTAGCTCCCACTCGTACTCGCGACCGATCAGCGAGTAGTAGGCCTGATGGACCACGTAACGGCACAGACCGTCGCGCTCCGAGACCATCAGTGACTTCATCAGATGCCAGCCCGAGAAGTTGGAGCAGCCGACGTAGCGGATCTTGCCGGTCTGAACCAGGTGATCGAGCGCCGCCAGAGTCTCCTCCACCGGTGTGAGAGCGTCGAAGGCATGGATCTGGTAGAGGTCGATGGTCTCGATGCCGAGCCGCCGCAGGCTGCCTTCGCAGGCTGCGATCAAGTGCTGGCGGGAGGAGCCCACGTCGCCCGGCCCCGCTCCGGCGCGCTGGCCACCCTTGCTCGAGAGGATGACCTGGTGGCGCCGCCCCTTGATCGCTTTTCCGAGGATCTCCTCTGCCAGGCCATTCGAGTAGATGTCGGCCGAGTCGAACAGGTTGAGCCCGGCCGCAAGGCACAGATCGACCAGGCGGGTGGCCCCGGCCACGTCGCTTGTCCCCCAGGCCTTGAAGAACTCGGTGCCACCGCCGAAGGTGCCGGTCCCCAGGCAAAGCGCCGGGACCTTGAAGCTGCATCTGTCAAGCTGTCTGAACTCCATCATGCCCCTGGTTTACCCCGAAAGTTGCTGACGCGCATCTACCCGTGGCGCACTCAGCATGCTGTCGGACGACTCCTCCAGTTCGGCCCGAGCGCCTTGGCCAGCGCTGCCACATGGCGGGCAGTTAGACGGCCATTGGAGGAGGCCAGCCGAAACCGTGGAGTTCGACCTACCGGATGCGGCTGGCACTCTTCGGAACCATGATCTGGGGCTCCGCTTGCGGGACAATCTTCCTCCTGATCAAGTATGTCTACGCTCCCCGTGCCCGCCTCCCAGGCCACTTGCTGCTCATCGGCTTCACCCTTCTAGGGGACCGCCGCAACGCGGGGACGCTCGCCTCCTTAAGTACCTCGGTTGCCCGAAGCAAAACCCGCCACTTTACTTCGCGTGCAAGCAACCTTCGCTGATGCCGAGGTCGCAGGCTTTGGCGGCGTCGGCCTTGGCTTCGGCCAGCTTGCGCAGGTGGAAGTAGGCGCCGCCGCGTTCGAGGTAGGCGCGTCCATCCTTGGGGTTGCGTTCGAGGTAGCTGTCCCACAGGGCTACCACCTCGGCGAACTTGCCCTGCCGGGCAAGATTGTAGTCGAGCTGCTGATGGGCACGTAGATCGTCCGGGTTGTCGCGCGCGGCCTGCTTGAGCCCGTCCAAGTCCGGGGCCTGCACGCCTGGGGTACCGGTCGGACCAGGGCTCCGCTCGGTCAGCCCCTCCACGATGTAGCCCCTGCGCTGGATAATCTCGCGATTTTGCGGCTGCAGCTCGGCGGCCAGGTCCAGCACCCGAAGGGCGTCCTCGCGGTGGCCGGCCTTGTGATGTTCCCAACCCTCGAAGATCAAACCCTTCACCACGGTGTCAAGCGAGCTACGCGCGTAATCATCGGTTGGATCGGTACGCAGAAGCTCTAGCAGATCGCTGCCTGCCGCTTCCCAGCGCGATAGATCGCGAAAGATCGCGATTCTGCGGGCCAGGATGTCCGGTTCACCGGGTCTTGCGCCCCAGGCCGCGCTAGCGTCCTCGAGGGCCGCCTGGGTCTCCTTCAATTTGCGATGGATGCTCGCGCGCTCGAGCAGGAATTCCCAGTGTGGCCCGAGGGCGCAAGCCCGCTCGATGACCTCCATGGCCTTGGTGTAGTCCTTGTTCTCGCGCAAGGTCTGCGCCTCGTCCCAGTCGACATATCCGCGCAGCAGCCGGAGCTTCTTGTCCGAGCCGTCCACGCTGGCGGCAAATTGGGCCATTTCCTCGCGGCTGCCGTGCCAGCGCGGGCGCAGGTGCATCATGTAGGCGACGCGCACTTGGAAACACGAAGGGCAAAACGCGGTGGCGCCATCGAGTAGGCGCCGGGCATGCCTCTTTCGCGACATGCCCAGGAAGACCTTGATTCCCCCTCGGTAGGCCGCGATGGCCTGGGGCTGAAGCTCGCGAGCGCGATCGAAATCCGCCATGGCCAGGGGCAGGGTCGCGGCCATGGCGGCGAAATCGCTGTCATCCGTGTCCTTGGCCCAAGCGCTTCCCCGCCTTGCCCAGGCCACCGCGAGCCCGTAGTAGCCGCGCGCTACATAAGGGGCAAAGGACTCGGGCGTGGCGGCCACCCAGGCGTCGAGCTGCGCGCGCAACGCGGGTTCAGCGGAATCGAACGCGGCGCCGGCATCGATGGCCCAGTATTCCTTGCGCTGGTCGAGTTCGAATTCTTGCTGAAGCTGTTCGAAGCTCCAATTCAGGACCGCGTATTGTTGCTGCAGCAGAAGGCTGCGCAACGCCGGTCTGTCCACGTATTGCGTGGGCATCCCACAATCGTCACGGCCCACTTGGCCGAGCAACGGCAGACCGTTTGGCATTGCACTTGGGGCCAACTCGGCGACTGGGGTCTGGCGCCGCTGGCGGGCATTATCGGGCGATTCCGTGCGCGCAGTCGATTGCATGCGCGCGGGCGATTCCGTGCGCGCGGGCACCGCCGCCTGCGTGCGGAAGAACCTGTGGAGGGTGACGATCTTCTGCCAGCCCCAGGCCACCGTGCTTCCGGCAGCCAATACAAAACCGAGGACAATGACGAGCACCGGTGGTTTGCGACGGGGCGGTATCCGTAGCGCGATCGGCATGTGGCTCTCCGAAGATAGAATTGTCGATAGGGCTTCCATCGTACCCGAGGAAAGGCCTGGGAGGAATCGAGGTTGTCCTTTGTGCTCAACGTCCGAGCCACACAGCAAGCCACCCTGCCAAGAACTGCAGCGGCAGTGGCAGCGTTGCACCCGCCGGCTCGGTCTTCGTCTTGCTACGAGCCACCTTGCCCTTGCCCTTAGCGACTCCGACCTGGTCAGCGCTCCCACCATGCACCAGGGCCAACGCCGAGGCCCTGGATTCCGATGACAAATAGCCGCACCCAGGGGCAACATTGGCGAGTATGCTCACATCCGAGATCCGGTAATGACTTCTGGTCGTCTGCTACGCCCGTGGATTGCCGTGCTTGCCATGATGGGCGGCGCCTGCTCCAAGAGCACCCCGAGGACTTCCACGGTACCGACTGGAGGGGCAAGCACGGGCACCGGCGGCGAGTCGGGGCAAAGCGGCACTGGCTCTGGAGGCGCGGTCGGTCACGGTGGCTCTCCCGGCTCGGGCGGCAATACCGGTTCCGGTGGCAGCACCATCTCGAGCCCGCCCGCCTCGGGCGGCACCACCAGTACGGGCGGAGCGACAGGCTCGGGCGGCACGACCGGTACGGGCGGGGCAATAGGCTCGGGCGACGCTACGGGCAGCGGCGGCGTTCCAGGCAGTGGCGGCTCTCCCGGCTCGAGTGGCGCAACCGGCACCGGCGGCGCGAGCAAGGGGAGCGACGTAGGTGTTGGGACCGGACCCAGCCCGGTCGCCGGCTCGGCGCTGTTCTTCTCCGACCTGACGAGCGGGCCCAATCAGGGCGGGCAGAGCGACAAGGGGGCGTTCGTGAGCATCTGGGGCAACGGATTCGGGAGCAGCCAAGGGACGTCCACCGTGACGATCGGTGGCGGCGCCGCGGACAACTACCCGGTCTGGACCAACACGAAGATCACCTTCCAGCTGGGCGCCGGCGCGGCGTCGGGGAACATCGTCGTCCACGTCGCCGGCAAGAGCGACAGCAATGGCCTACCGTTCACCGTGCGCTCGGGGAACGTCTACTTCGTCACGTCGACCGGGAGCGACTCAGCCGCGGGGAGCTTCACCGCCCCGTGGAAGACGATCCCCAAGGCCAAGAACACCATCGCCGCGGGCGACATCGCCTACCTGGGCGTCAAGGCCGGGGACTCGGTCTCGCAGACCGCCGTCGATTCGACGTCCTCCTACAACTGCGCGCTCGGCATGAGCGCCAACGGCACTGCTAGCTCGGGCACGGCCGGCGCGCCGAAGGCGTTGGTCGCCTATCCGGGCGCCACGGCGACCGTTGGGGCCGAGTCGGGGGTCGAGCGCGGGATCCTGACGCCGGACATCGGCGGCAGCTACGACCACTGGGTGATCTCGCAGCTGACCCTGCGTGGCGCGGTCGAGGCGATCGACTTCGAGGCGCCGGCCACCGGGTGGCGGGTGGTGGGGAACGACATCTCGTGCCCGAACGGCACCGGCAAGAGCGGCTGCGTGACCGGGACCGACGCGACCAACACGCCCGGCAGCCTGAAGTTCTACGGCAACGTCGTCCACGACGCCGCAGCGAACGTGTCGACGGTGACCAAATACTATCACGGCATCTACTTCACCTCGAATCACCTCGATCTTGGGTGGAACACCATCCGCGACGGCAAAACCTGCCGCGCCATCCAGTTTCACGACTCGGCCGGGCCGAACGAGTTTGACATCGTGGTGCACGACAACGTGATCCACGGGACAGTGTGCGACGGCATCAACTTCGCGACCGTCGATCCGTCACAGGGAGCCATCGTCGCCTACAACAACGTCATCTACGACGTGGGGACCGGTCCCGATCCGGCGGACGGCTCGTCGGTCTACGCGTGTATCTACGTCGCCAACATCACGAACGCCGGCTCGCCCGGCAGCGGCAACGTCCAGATCTACAACAACACCATGTACAACTGCGGCAGCGAGAAGAGCAGCTCGGCGGGCGCGGTAGCGCTCGACTCGGGTGGGCCGGTCGGCATCCAGATGAGCAACAACCTCATTCAGGCGCTGTCGGGCGAGAGCTACATCTCGGGCGACTCCGGCAAGTCTCCGGCCATCACCGGTTCGAACAACCTCTTCTTCGGCGGCGGCGCCGCCCCCTCCTACCTGACGGCGAACGTCACTGGCGACCCGAAGCTGGCCAACGGCGCCGCTGCCGACTTTCATCTGACGACCGGTAGCGCGGCGATCGACGCCGGCAAGACGACCAACGCCAGCGCCGACATCGACGGGAATCCGCGTCCGCAGGGGAGCGCCTTCGACATCGGCGCTTACGAGCTCGCCCAGTAGCACCCATCATGATCGATCTCGACCTAAACCTCACCGGCACGCAACTCGCGGCAGTCTCTGAGATACCGCTTGCTGTCCCGAAATCCATCGCCGAGGCTCATGCGGCCTTCCGTGGTGTCCGGAAAGCCGTCGCTGAAATTCTGGCACACGGCTCTCCGCGGTCGCGGACGAGTCCTTCGAGCAATTCAGACAGCTCCCACTAACGCCAGAGTGAATGCGCGACTGCAACATCCAGGTATGCGAGGTTGGCCAAGTGAACCGCTGCGTTTGCCTGACCAGCTAACGAAAACAGTTCGTGGATCCATTTTTCCCCTGGTAGTTCCATCGGCGATTGTGCAGGGAAGCGGAATCGGAAGCAAGTGGATGCGTCTGGGTGAACACCGGATGCCCGAGGTCCGTCGAACGCCTTGGCGTTGAGCGGTATGGGCGCCGCCAAGCCGGCGCCGCGATTCCGCGACCGGCGCCATTCTCTTCCAAGGGCGGGTCGTGGATCCTTCACAGTAGCTGCTCCGATCCCTCCAGTGTCGATTAGCGAGGCGATGTGTACATCGCCCAGGACTCGCACTCACAGCCTAGAATCGCCCCGCCATGCCCAGGCCCGCGCCGCCTCGGTAGGGCAGCACGCCAACCCCGAGGGAGACGGCCGGGGACTTGCGCGCCGGACGGGGCTCCTCGGAGACGAAGCGTATGTGTGAGTCCTCTGTGACCTTCCAGGCGAGCGCGGTGTCGTCGATGATCGCGGCGACGAACATGCCGACGACGAATCCGCCCACGATCAGGCCAAAGCCACACATCGCTTGGTCATCACTCTGCTTGTCGCAGCTACCCCCGGATGCGGCCAGGAGGCCCAGTCCCGCTCCCGCAAGCGGAATGCCGAGACGGAGCCCGACGCTCCACCAAGCACGCCGGCCCTGGCCATTGGCCGCGTGTATCGCTGGCGGAGCCCCTAGATACGTGAACGCCGACAGCGGAGGCATGTTGAGGAGCAAGAGCAGGGAGCCCGTGTCCGCCAGCAGGAGTTGCCAGCCGTACCAGGTGTGCCCTGGACCCTCGTCGGAAGACCGGCTTTCGGCCGCTTCGGGGAGACGCGATCCGGGGGCAATCGGCGGCGTACGTTCTATGCTCTCCCACTCGGACAGTCCCCTTCCTTGGAGTGCTTTCGTGGGCTCCGATTCCTGGCACTGCTTGTCCTCGGACCGCACACCGGTGAGCAAGACCAGTTTGTTTCCGTCGCGATCTCGGAGCTCCGCGGTCGCGGTCAACGGCTCATCCCCGGTCGAAACCGTGATGATTGCCGCCAGCTGTGCCTGATTGGCACGGGTCTCCACGAAGGCTAGATCGCGTGGCGAAACCATCTCCGAATTCCGCACGATGATTGGATCGATGCCGCGATGCCTGGCTACCAGGGACAGCGATCTGGCGGCCAGCCGCGTATCGACCGTGGAGATCCTGGTCGCGATGACCAGCCGCTGCACGCTACTCGGCTGAAGCAGCCCATCCAGTGTCGGCGAGGCAAAGTCGAAGCAGGCGCCACCATCGGCCCGTGTCCGGCCAGCCTGGAACAGCGCAAGCAGCGTCAGTAGCAACGACAAATACCTGGTGGTCGAACGCATTGCCATCCGTCCGAACGCCCGGCGGGGCAAAGCGGCTTCCATGACTCGATTCTATCGGTCGCGGCACCCTGGCTACAAGCAAGGAGTGGCCGTTGGGGCGCAACTCGGCGCCGCCGGTCGCGGGCCAGCCTTCCAGAAACACCCTGGAAGGCAGCAGCGACCGGTCCGAAGAAAAGGACGAGGACGGGGAGCATCTGGCGCATGCGATACACTTCTCGCCGATCATGGGACAGTCCGCCGCATTGTAGCTTGCGCAAGCGTTGGATACGGGCCGCGGCCAACTCGGTTGTACGTCATTACTGAAACGCTCCGCTCACGACCAGACTGGTCCCGCCGGTCCCGGCGGCGCCGATACCCACCAATAGACGATAGCGACGCAGCGAAAGGCCGCCAGCGCCTGGCAACGCTGCCGAGGATCCTGGGCTCTGGCCGCCAGGCGAGGAACCCGGACCGGCGTTCCCGGTACGTCTTCTCGATCGCCCTCTTCGCAGAGGCTGATTCATCCACGATCCCCGGACGCCATTTGCTGTGCAAGAGTGCTCGCGGGACTGATCGTCAGCCAGTTCTGGGTGTAGGACGCACCCAGTCCAGCATTCAGGCGCTCCCAGAACCGGTAACGCATTCGGACCCAAAGGAATCTTCATGCGCTGCTCATGCGGCCGGCGTTGTGCTCTTTCAAATCGATGGAGTTGGACCGTCATCTTGGTCGAGGTTGCCAGCTCTCATGAGCTCCCTGTTCCGCAACTTCCCATAATTGCTGACAGTGGGAGGTTGGCTCGAATGCTGCTTTTCGCATATGCGGAATGGAAGAGAGGGCAAATGAACCAGGATCAAGCCCAGGGCAAATGGGACCAGATCAAGGTTAGGGCGAAGGAAGCTTGGGGCGTTCTAACGGACGACGACTTCAAAAGGGCTGAAGGCTCCGCGAGGAGGACACAATGAGCGTTGAAACTATTGTCATCTGGATTGCGATTGGCCTGGCCGCGGGCTGGTTGGCCTCACTGGTGGTGGGCGGCGGCTACGGCGTCGTCGGAGACATCGTGCTCGGAATCGTCGGCGCCTTCCTGGGGGGCCTCGGCTTCCGTGCCCTGCACCTGGGAACGCCGTTCAGAGGCGTGGCGTCGACGATATTCGTCGCCTTCGTGGGCTCCGTTGTCCTGTTGGTGCTCATGCGTCTGGTGAGTCGGACCACCGCGCGCGGCAGATGATCACGGTTCGGCACCAAATCACAGTCGCCCTAGAGGGGCGGTAAACGAAAGGGACACCATGACGAATTGGAAACTGGGACTGGTAGGGTTGGCGATTTCGAGCCTGGGAATTTCGGCGCTGGCGGCTCCGACGGCGCAGGCGGCAGTGCTGATCATTCACGCCGGGCGCAACGAGCCGCCGCCAGTGCGAGAAGAGCGCGTGGTGGTGCGTCGGGGCTACGTCTGGGACGGCGGCCACTACGGCTGGCGACACCACCGCTACGTCTGGGCGCGCGGGCACTACATGCACGAGCGCCGCGGCCACGAGTGGGCCCCGGGTCGCTGGGAGCGGCACGAGAATCACTACGATTGGCACGACGGCGAATGGCACCGGCACCGCTGACGGTGTTCGTCATCGCGCTCTGATCGCCTTGCTGCTTGCAGCGAGCAAGCTACGAGAATGTTTGCGCACGCAGCTCGGCTACAGTGGCTGACGCGCGTACAGGCCCCAGCACCAGAGTTGCCCACCCACCGACAGTGCACAGGTGTGAAGGTCGCCCGCGCTGAGCTGGGCGAAGGTTTGGTTGGGTGGCGTGGTCTGGCCGAAGGAATTGTCTCCCCAGCAGGTCACTTTGCCGTCGGCTGACAAGGCGCAGCTGTGCGCCTTAGAGGGGATCTCCATTGATGTTTCCACCGCCAGGTCCACGTACACCCCGGCGGGTGGCGAACCCTGGCCGGACGTGTTGTCACCCCAGCAAGCCAGGGTGCCGTCGCTACGAATTGCGCAGGAGAAAGACATGGCCGCCGCGACCGCAACGAAGCTGCCGCTCGGAGGGGTGCTCTCCCCGGCCGCGTTCTCTCCCCAACAAGACAAACTGCCATCGCTGGCGATGGCACAGGCGTGGGTCCTGGCGACAGCGACGGCCCTGTAGCTTCCCGCCGGGGACTTGGGAAGGCCCGTGGGCAAGTCACCCCAGCAGGCAAGTGCGCACGCGCTTGAGATGGCGCAGGTGAAGTCGAAACCCGCGGCGGCTAGACGAGTGAAGGATCCGGTGGGAGGGCCCAGACGGGCTGTATGTGTTGGACCAGCATGCCAGCGAATCGTCAGCAAGGATGCCACAGGCGTGCCGAGGGCCGGCCACCACCTGCTTGAACGTGGCCGCGGGTTGAGCCACCGAAATGCCCGGGAAGGGCGTCCCCAGGTCACCCCATGTCGACGAGTCCCAAGGTGATCGCGTCCCGAACTGCCGCCAAATGCCGGGCCGATTGGGCTGCTAGAAACCGGACTCAAAGTTGATCATGGTGGTGGCAACGAACAGCATGATAGTTGAAAACATGCGCCTGATCGCGCCCACCGCTTTCAAGGGAACCATGAGCCCCTTGCAGGCCTGTCAGTACCTCGCCCATCCCGGTGACCGGCTACTCCCGCTGAGCGATGGAGGCGACGGCTTCATCGAATGTCTGCACCACGGGTTGGGCGGTGAAATCAATGAGACGCCAGTCGCGGACTCGTTTGGACGCATCCGTGGGGTGCCAGTGTTGCTGCTCGTCGACGGCACCGCGGTTCTCGAGTGCGCCAAGGTCATCGGTCTGGCAGGGCTGGACAGATTGGACCCGATCAGCGCTTCCAGCCGAGGACTCGGAGATCTGTTGGCGCGCTACCGGGACGCACCTCGAATCTGGCTGGGGTTAGGGGGCAGCGCTACCGTGGACGGCGGACGCGACTGGGCCATGCTGACCTTGCCGCCGACCACGGTTTTCTGCGACGTCACCACCGACCTGCTCGATGCCGCGATCATCTACGGTCCCCAGAAGGGCGCACGACCCGAGGACATCCCCGTGCTCACTCAGCGGCTGTCCTCGCTCGGCCTCCCGCGCGGCCCAAGAACCGGCGCGGCCGGCGGTTTGGGAGCGAGGCTGGCGTGGCTAGGCGCCGAGTTGGTGGATGGCGCCGAAAGGATTCTTGACGTGCTCGATTTCGAGACCGCCTGTCGCGGCTGCGAAGCAGTGGTCACGGGCGAGGGCCGCCTGGATGCTTCGTCCCTGGAAGACAAGTTGCCTGTGGTAGTGGCACGCAGGGCGCACGCACTCGGCTTGCCGGTGGTCGGCCACTTCGGAAGCAAAGACGAAGGTTGGGAACGTGCGGCCACGCTGTTCGATCAAGTCATCTTTGAGACGTGAAATAGATCCCCATCATCTGGCGCTGCTGGTACGACCGCCAACCCTACGACGAAGCTCGCTACCTGCTGGCCCTCCAGAAGCGCCATTCCCCCATCATCGCCCACACTGCTCACTCAGATTGATTTTCGCTTGCACTCCGCCTCAGGGTGAGTTAGCGCGCCCTTCGATAAGCAGCTTTGACCTCACTCGGTAGGTATACGTACTTCAGGACTTCGTCCAGGATTTCCGGGTGCAATGACAAGGGAGAGTTGCCGGATACCGATCGGACAGCTACCGAGATGGCCTTTCTTGGCCTGCCGCCGTAGAAAGCATTCTGCCAAAGCAGCGACTCTCGGCTCGGGTGGTCGCGTCTTTCGACGATTGCCTCTAGCCGTCCGCCGGTGATGGCAAACTGATTCGGCGGGTGTTTCTCCGCTGATTCGTTCCTGGCGATCTCATAGCTGAGCCCATCGACGTTCTTTCCGTCGAGGTTCTTGAAACTGTAATCCATTACTCGGGCATAGCGCCGCACCTCCCAGACTGCTCTATCCAGGGAGACGATTTCGTAGCCTACGGTGTAGAACGGCACCTCATAGTAGCGGTACTGTGCGAATTTGTCCAAGTACGCGATGAATTTCCGGGTTCTCTCAGTTAGACGCATCTGGAACTTCTGATTCTTCTCGCAACGCTGAAGAATATCGATGAGCTTGTGCCCCCTCTCGGCGCGGACCCGATTCAGCACTGACACGCACTTGAGATACTTCTCCATAGCCTGAAGACTAGACACAGGAATGGGGGAATAAGCTGAGCCCGCCAGCACATCCGCGCGGCGATGTAGTCCTCGTCGGCCGTATCCCGGAAGGACCGTATCGCGAAGTCGTTGATAAAAGGATCGAGGTTCATGTCGGTCGGACGCCTTTCCATTCAGGGGCGAGCCCGCCGCACGGGCAGTTCGTTGATGTTACGCCAATGCGCCCCGATCTCGGCCAGAAGTGATTTACGGCCGGTTTTAGTTCGGGTAGCCGAAGAGTGACGTACGTGCATTCATCGCCGACCTGGGTAGCACGGCCGCGGGAACGACGCCCGCCGAGAGAGTGGTGCCCACCATGTTCGAAGCGCGTTTGCCCTGATTGTCTACATCCCGAGAGGAACGACGCTTCGCGTTTTCCCCCGAGTCGGGTGTAGAGTTGAACCATTCGCGCAGACAACTCGCGGCCAGACATGATCAACCACGTCCGCGGCGCCGGGTTTCGATGCGAGGCCGCGGACAAGTGGACCAGCTCGGTCGAGGACGGGATTTCGTTTCTGCGCGGGTTCGAGAAGATCGTGATTCATCCGCGGTGCAAGCACATGGCTGAAGAGGCGCGCCTGTACAGCTACAAGACCGACAAGCTCACAGGCGATGTCCTGCCTGACCTAAAGCCAGGGCACGACCATTGCTGGGACGCCGTCAGGTATGGTCTACAGCCCATGATCAAGCGGAAGGATCCACCTCCCAAGTACGAGTCATTCCACGGTGGGTGGCGGCCGATGCGATAGCTAATAGGAGGACGTGCAATGCTTCGACAAACGACGTCTGTATTGTCCAACTGGCGCCGAAGACTGCTGTTGGTTCTGGCCCTGACATCGGGATTGGGACTATGCCCATTGCCGATCTTGCTCAAAGGCTGCTATTCCACTGTGGCCAGCCCGGCACCGGCTTGTGCACAAGCGGCGTTGATTGTGCAGTAGCGGCGTCGAATTCGACCAATTCCAGGTCGAAATTGAGTTGATGTGTTGGCGAAGCTACGCCCCTATGTGTTTGTCGATTGCAACGAACCCGATCGCAAACCCGGAGGCGAACCATGGCGAAGATTCTCGGCAGCATCACGACCTACCACGGAACCGAACATTCCTATTTGCGCACTTGCACGGTCCGCATTGTAGGAGTGATGAAGCGAGCAGCAGCGCCTCGCTACGACCCCGACCGCGACGGTTCCTACTTGCGCGATGAGGAGGAAATCGCACGCGCTGGCGGCTTCACTGCCGACGACCGCGTCGAAGTGCAGCCATGGCTTGAAGACGAGCAGCGCTGGAGCTTCGTCTCCAGCGACCCCAAAGCGACTGACCTGGCCTGCTTTGCCCACCTCAAGAAGACGAACTGAACCCAACACGCCGGTGTGGCGAGCCCGCGCCGGCACAACCACGAAGGAGAACGACATGACCACGAAGAAAGAGATCGCGAAGCTGACCAAGATGAAGTTGAACGAGCTACAGGCGAAGTTCGCCGAGGTTGTCGGCGAGAAGACCCGCAGCCCCAACCGCAAGTTCCTGATGCGCAAGATCACCGAGGCGCTGCTGGGTGCGGCGAGTGGCGGCGCCGGCGAGAAGGCCACCGCTCCCACCGTGAGCGCCACAACCGAAGCCACCGTCGCCACAAACACCACAGCCACACCCGCCACCGAGCAGGTCGCCGAGATCGTCTCCGAGAAGCTGACCAAGCTTACAGTCCCCGAATTGCAGGCGCGCTACCTCGAAGTGGTCGGCCGTCCAACTGGCAGCTCGGACAAACCGTATCTGCTGTGGAAAATCCGCGAGGCGCGCAAGGGACGCGTTCCCATCGGCCCCCGCAAGAATGCCAAGCGCGACGACGTTGCTTTCAAGGTCCTGCCCCTGCGCATGGAGGCTGCGATCGTCGACAAGCTCGACGAGGCTTGGAAGCGCCAGGGCCTTCACTCGCGGACGGATCTCTTTCGCCGCTCCCTGGCAGCTGCCACCGCCGGAGCATCGCCCGCCGGCCCCGCGCACAAACGCTCTCCCGTGCGCATCGTGCTCGACCCCGACGCCCACCCCGTGGCCAAGGGCAAGTTATGCGGCCAGCACGTCGGGTTCAACCTACATGCTCAGACCAAAGTCGCCGCCAACGACAAGAAGGGTCGCGAGAACCTGTGCAAGTACATCTTGCGCCCGCCCCTCGCCAACGACCGGTTGAAGATCCTGGATGACAAACTCGTGAGGCTGGAGTTCAAGAAGCCGTGGTCCGACGACTACGCTTCACACTGCACCTCCTTCTCGCTTGTTGATGCTATCAGATGTT
>OBLT010000933.1_pt1 | contig 18958 bp, 14 predicted proteins | sample 1518721 | NCBI WGS metagenome assembly OBLT01 (sample SAMEA3539307, study PRJEB22396) | soil metagenome | biome: tundra; feature: field; material: soil | place: USA | collected 2010-05 | depth 0.15 m | reverse complement strand
GGGCCTTGGAGATATCCCTGGTCCAGATGCCTGCGCCGAGGCCGTACTCGCTGTCGTTGGCCTGGGCGGCGATCTCGTTCAGATCGGTGAACGGGGCGGCGACCAGCACTGGCCCGAAGATCTCCTCGCGGACGACCTTCATATCAGGCCTGGTGTTGGTCAGCACGGTGGGCTCGACGAAGTAGCCGCGCTCGCCGAACCGGCCGCCGCCGGCCAGGGCGGTGGCGCCCTCGGCCTCGCCGGATTCCAGGAAGCCGGTCACCAGGCGCAGCTGCTCTTCGGAGACCAGCGGGCCCATCTGCGTGCCTGGTTCCATCCCCGGTCCCACTTTGACTGACTTGGCGATCTCGGCCACGCCGTCGACCACCTCATCGAATCGGCCTTGCTGGACGTACAGCCGCGACCCGGCGACGCAGCACTGCCCGTGGTTGAAGAAGATCGCGTGGGCGGCCCCCTCGATCGCGCCGTCCTCGGCGTCATCGAAGACGATATTGGGGCTCTTGCCGCCCAGTTCCAGGGTGAGCTTCTTCAGGTTGCTGCCCGCTGCCGCCGCGACGATCAGCTTGCCCACCTCGGTGGAGCCGGTGAACGCGACCTTGTCGACGTCGGGATGCGCAGCCAGCGCCGCGCCGGCCGTCTCGCCGAAGCCCGGTATCACGTTCACCACACCGTCGGGCAGCCCGGCCTCGGCCAGGAGCTCGGCCAGCCGTAGCGCGGTCAGCGGGGTCTGCTCGGCGGGCTTGAGGACCACGCAGTTGCCGGTGGTCAGCGCCGGGCCGAGCTTCCACGCGGCCATCAGCAGCGGGAAGTTCCACGGGATGATCTGCCCGACCACGCCGAGCGGCTCGCGCAGCGTGTAGGAGTGGAAGTTGGCGCCCGGCATGTAGGGCACCGAGATGTTGATCGTGTTGCCCTCGATCTTGGTGGCCCACCCGGCCATGTAGTGGAACAGGTCCGCGGCCAGCGGCACGTCCGCGGCCTGCGCGACTGCGAACGGCTTGCCGTTGTCCAGAGACTCGAGCTGGGCGAGCTCGTCCAGATGCGCCAGGATCAGGTCCCCGATCCGCCAGATGATGCGCCCGCGCTCCGACGGGGTCATCCGGCTCCACGGGCCTTCCTCGAACGCCCGGCGCGCGGCCTTCACCGCCCGGTTGATGTCTTCCGCGCCGCCCTCGGCGATCCGAGCCAGGGTCTCGCCTGTGGCGGGGTTAGGGGTCTCGAACGTCCGGCCCGATGCCGCGTCCACCCAGCGCCCGTCGATAAACAGCTGTCGTGGAACGCCGATGAACTCCTCAACGTTCCGGTCCAGGGTCACTGTCATGAATGCTCATCTCCCACTGCCGTCGGCAGCCACGCGGTCGCGGCCAAGCTGCCGCGCCTCGGCCGGCCAAGGCCAAGGCCAAGGCCAATCTGATAGTGCTTATGGTCCAGCACGTCGGGCATCACGACAGCTATCCGATCGGGCAGGACGGAGCGCCGGGAGGACAGCGTCGTGGCTATCCAGCCGGCCCTCGGCGGCCCGCAGCCGGAAATGCCCACGCAACAGACTCTTGACAGCGGCGTAATCTAGGTCTTAGCTCGCGTAACAGGAGCTCTTATGCCCACTTCACCGGAAAACCTCGCAATGTTCGAGAGCGACTGGCCCGGTGCGGACTGGAGCGGCGAAAAGAACACCCGGCTGCACGGCCCGCGACGGGGCGGCGAACTCGGTGCCCACCCCCCCGGCCGGCTTGCGAAATTTCATGCTCCGGAGATCGTCTTCGGGCCAGGTGCGCTGGCCGAACTCGGTCACTGTACGGCGCGGACCGGTGCGCGCCGGCCGTTCCTGGTCACCGACCCCGGGCTGATCGAGGCGGGCTGGGTGGATGAGGCCGTCGCCTACCTGCGGCAAAGCGGGCTGCACCCGGCACTATGGCATGGCGTCACCCCCAATCCGAAGGATCATGAGATCGAAGCCGCCTTCGAGAGATATGCCGAGAGCGGTTGCGATGTGATCATCGGGCTGGGCGGCGGCTCGTGCATCGACGCGGCGAAGGGCGTGGCGATCTTGTCCGGCAACGGCGGCCGGATCCTCGGCTACGAGGGCGTGGACAAGGTCGTGCGCCCGATCCCGCCCACGGTGATGGTGCCGTCCACCTCCGGCACGGGCGCGGATGTGTCGCAGTTCGCCATCGTGACCGACACGTCGGCCCGCAACAAGATCACCATCATCAGCCGGGCGCTGGTGCCGGAGATCTCCGTGATCGATCCGCGCCTGCTCACCACCATGCCGGACTGGCTCAACGCCACCACCGGGCTGGATGCCCTGACGCACGGGATCGAGGCGTTCGTGTCCCGTGCGAACAACCCGCTCACTGACCGCCATGCGCTGCATGCGGTCGCGCTGATCACCCGCCACCTGCTGCGTACTCAGCTCAGGCCAAGCGAGACTACATCGCGCCTGGCCATGGCGCAGGGGTCGCTGGAGGCGGGCATGGCCTTCACCAATGCCATCCTGGGCGTCACGCATGCGATGAGCCACCAGGTCGGCGGCCAGCTGGACGCACCGCACGGCGTGCTGAACGCCGTGCTGCTGCCCCACGTCATCAGGTTCAATGCCGGGACCTCGCCGGAGCGGTTCGTGCCGCTGGCCGCGGCCTGCGGCATCCGCACCGAGGGCGTGCCGGCCGCGGAGGTAGCCCTGCTGCTCGCCGACGCGGTACGCAAGCTGGCCGATGAATTGGGCGTGCCGAAGGGACTGGCCGAGCTCGGCGTCACCGACGACATGGTGCCCCGGCTGGCCAGGACTACGCTGAAGGACGCCTGCCTGGCCACCAATCCCCGCGCCGCGAGCGCTCCGGATATCGAGGCGTTGTTCCGGGCGGCCTTGTGACGGGGCCGCCGTTGACCGGAGCAGGGCACGATGATCGTCCGGACGGCGATCTGGAGATCCTGACCGGCCTCCGCTCCGGCAAGCACTCGTACTACCCAGAGTATGTTCGCTCCGCCGAGCGCCTCGAGCACGCCGTGCAGGCGCTGGACCGCATCTCCCGTGTCCTGGTGCGCACCGCGGCCGGCCCTCGCACGCTGGTCGAGGAGGTGGTGCGCACCGCGACAGCGCACCTGGATGCCGAATGGCTGCTGTTCGCCGTGGCCGAGGGGGTCCTGCCTGCCGCGCGCCCCCGGTTTCTCGCGATGATCAGGGGTGAGCTGATCGACGACGAGAACAGGTTGCCGGCCGAAGTGACCGGGCATCTGGCCGTGCTGCGCAGTCGTCCGTGGGAGATCCAGTCACCGGACAGCGGCCAGGGCTGGGTGCGAGTATCGATGACCTTGGAGGACGAGCCGGTCGGCGGAATTGCCGCGCGGCCGGGCGCAGGGCTGGAGGTGGCCGCCACCGATCGCGCCATCTTGCGGGTGCTCGCCAACCAGGCCGCCGTGGCGCTGCATAACTCCTTCCTGTCCCACGCCACTACCCAGTTGCGTGGCCGCAGCGACCAGCTCTACGACGCGACGACAAGGCACGCCAGGGACCTGGCCGCCCGCAGCGCCGAGCTGGCCGAGACGCAGCGGCAACTCGTCGCGGCCACGCAGCGACAGGTGCTGGACTACGAGCGGCACCGTATCGCGCGCGAACTGCACGACAGCGTGACTCAGTCCGTGCTGTCCATCGGCATGACCATCGAGGTGTGCCGGGCTGAGCTAGCGGGCATGGCCGACCCAGCCAGCCAGATCGCCGAACGCCTGGTGCCGGCCAAGGATCTCGCGCGGCACGCGGCCGAGCAGTTGCGGGCCGCGATCTACGCGCTGCACCGCGCGGCCGACGAGCCGGCGGGTTCGCTGCCCGTCATGTTGCAGCGGCTGTCCACGGTGCACCAGCCCACCAACTTGCACGTGAAGGTAAGGCGGGAAGGGCATCCCATCCCGCTGCCGCCCGATGTCGAGCAGTCGGTGCTGCGGTGGACCGGGGAAGCACTGTTCAACGCGGCGACGCACGGCCAGGCCACGTGCGCGCTGGTCCGGCTGCGTTACCTGGCCGATGCTATGACCATCAGTGTGTCCGATAACGGGACCGGCGACCCGGCCCAGCTGCGCCGCGCGCTGCGGCTGTCCAGCGGGGGGGACCTGTCCGGGCTGCACCGGGGACTGGCGAACATGCTGGACATCGCGGAGAACCTGGGCGGAACGCTGTCCATCCGTCACTCGCGAGCAGGCGGCGTGCTTCTGCGGCTGGGCATTCCCCTGCCCCTGCGCGGCGTGCCCGGTGTCTGGCCGTAGCCAGTCGGCGGGACACCGCCGGGAATCATTGGCTAGGGCCAAAGGGCCTGCCGGGAGGTGGCCGAGGCCCGTATCCGGCGATGACGTCTGCCGTCATGCTGACCGTCTGAGGCATAGCAGCCGTGGCCCTGGAGGAATGCCATGACCATCGCGTCGGGATCAGTGGCTTCCGGCTATCGGAGATTCGCGTCGACGGCAAGCCGATCGGGGGATGCGGTAGCGATGCCTGGGATACGGCCCGGCGAGCCCCAGCCGGACGCCGGAGCTCCAGTCACGATCGTGCTCATTGACGATCACGCGATTGTCCGGCAGGGCCTGCGCTCGCTGCTGGAACGCGAGCACGACCTGCAGGTGGTCGGTGAGGCTAGCTCGCCAGGAGAGACACTGGTCGTCGTGGAGCGGACCCGCCCGATGATCGTGCTGCTGGACATGAAGCTATCGCCGTCCTCAGATAGCGACGGGCTGAGCCTGTGCGCCCAGCTGACCAAGCGCTATCCAGGGCTCGGGGTGCTGGTGCTCTCTACGTTCGTGGACGACGCGCTGGTGGTCAGCGCCATCCGGCACGGGGCATGCGGCTACGTGGTCAAGGATGTCGACGTCGTGGAACTGGTGCAGGCCATCCGCTTGGTCGCCACGACCGGGAGCGCGTTCGACTCCCGCTCGGCCGCCGCCATGATGCGGTCGATCCACGCCCCTCAGGCCCGATCAGCGCTTACCGACCGCGAGCTCAGCGTGCTGCAGCTGGTCGCACATGGCCTGAGCAACCGGGGCATAGGCGCGCGCCTGTACCTGTCGGAGACCACGGTGAAATTTCATGTCCGCAACATCATGCGCAAGCTCGACGCGACCAGTCGCGCCGAGGCAGTTTACAAGGCCACCGAGAACGGCGTGGACCTGACGTCCACTCCAGGCAGTTCTAGCCGACGGTGAGCACCAGCCAGCCTCCGTGAAACTCGTGCACCGAACAGTGATGGCCGACGCTGTCGCCCAGCTCACCGAGCTGGCGCAGATCAAAGGTGCGGATGTGGCCGTAGGCGGCGGTGGGTTCGTCCTCGACCGGCACTGCGACCACCACCCGATGGCGGGCGACACGGAGCGCCTCGCCGATCACGGCGCGGCCGTGATCGGGACTCACATGCTCCAGAAGATGGATGACGCTGACCGTGTCGGCCCAGCCATCTGGCACGGGAATCCGCGCCGCATCGCACACGAGGGTGTTCACCTGCAGCCCGCGCGCGGCCGCCACGGCGCTCAGCAGGCCCATGGTGCCACCGGACAGGTCGGAGGCGGTCACCGTATTGGCCGGCCGCTCGGCCAGCAGCAGCGGAAGGAAGCCGAAGCAGGAGCCGAGGTCGAGCACCTGGCCCGCCGGGATGAGCTGCAGTGCGTGCGCGTACACGGGGGCCAGCTCGCCGATCGTGGTGTGTTCGCGATCGGTCGCCGCGGCCGGCGCCAGCCAGCACTGGCGGACTCGGGCCAGGGTATTGCCATAGAACGTGCACCAGGCCAGCAGCGGGTCATCGACGCAGGACCGCACGACGCCGGTGAATACCCGCTCGAAGATTTCTACCCCGGACAGCCAGCCCGGCGCGAAGAGCTCTTCGGCCAGCAGCCCGGCTACGTCGTTGTCGAGCTGGTCGGGGGACAGCCAGTGGGTTACCTCGATCCGGCGGCCGCGCTCGGTCAGGCTGAAGTGGTCGGTACGGACGACGGGGCCGGCGTCCGTGTCGTGGCCGCAAGGCGGCTCGGCGCGCAGGACGCTGACGAGATGGTCGTCGTAGCGGCCGTGCGGGCAAGGCGCGAGCGGGTCGATGGTCTGCGGAAGCGACGGGATCAGGTTCGGCTCGCTCATCGTCCGGTCGCCTCCGCCGATATCTGCTGGGCTGCGTGCTGCAGCCCGGTGAGGTCGGCGACCACCTGAACTCGGTCGCAGAACTCCGCGTACTGTGGCAGGTCGCACGCCCCGAGTCCCCAGGAATACCGGGATTCCGGGGTCAGCCAGATCGTCTCGCGGACCCTCCGGGTGAGTTCGCCGAAGCTGTCAAGCCGGGCGTCGTTGCCGTTGCCCCGTCCGTCCCCGAGCACGATCAGCGTGGTGCGGCGATCGAGCGCGGCTGAGTGTTCCGACAGCAACTGGGTGAACATCGCGCCGTAGTCGGAGCTGGCGTCGACGTCTAGCAGCCCGCCGGCGGGCAGCCCGTCGAAGACCAGCCCGAGCGCCCGTTCCAGCGGGTGCTCGGCGAACAGGTCGGTGATCTCGACCGGCGCATCGACGAAAGCGAACGAACGGGTCTGTGTGAACAGCGACTGCATGCCGTAAACTAGGTGCAGCGTGAATCGCGCGGTCGCGCGCACCGACAGGGAAACATCGGTCAGCAGCAGCAGCCGGGGTCTGTCGGTGGTGCGGCTGGTCGTGATCGGCTGGAACGGGACGCCGTCATAGCCCATGTTCTTGCGCATGGTCCGGCCCGGGTTGACGCGGCCGCGCGGTGTCTTGCGCTGCCTGCTGGTCGGTGCGCCCCGGAGCTGGTGGGCCAGCCGGCGCAGCGCCTCCTCAAGCTCGGCCCGTTCCTGCTCGTCAACGGTCTCGGTCCGGCCGCCCTGTGCGGCTCTGGCCTCCACCACGGCGCCGCCGACCCTGTCCAGGTAGCGTCGCAGCAGCTCGGGCAGGTCGGTGATGATGCCTGCCAGCTGCCGTCGCAGCATGGCCAGGGCGTCGGAGTCCAGATCCTCGTCGGCTGTCTCTAGCCAGCCGAGAAGCAACTCCTGCTGCGCCACCGTCAGTGCGGTGTCGATCCGGTGCCCGGTGGCCGGGGCGAGCTGACCCGGCATGCCTGGGTTGTGCAGCCGGCTGGTTTCCAGCTGCACGGACGCTCCCGCATCCCGCGCGCTGTCAGCGCCCTCCTTGGATAGCACGATTTCGTCCGTCACCGACGCCAGGTCGATCTTGTTCGCTTCCTGGTGCAGGTTGTACTGCTGGGCGAGATCCTCCTGGCGGAAGTAATCCCTGATGTCCGCCGGCTTGCCATGACTGTGCCCCTGCTGCGGGAGCTCCGATGGCTCGTCGGAAACCGTGAACGACTCCAGCTCGCCCGTGTCGGCCAGGTCGTCGTGAGCGTGGCTGTGACCGTGCTGGCCGGCTGGACCGGCTACCGGGCGCAGCGAGAAGAACGCGGTGAACAGCTCATCGAAAAGCTCGTCGTCGCGCCGGTCCTTGATCAGCGTCACGCGCAGCGCCGCCCGCAGCGTCGGCCGGTCCGCGAGCACGCCAGGCTGCGCGGCGGCCAGCATCGCGTCGGCCGCCTCGGCGACCGACACGCGTACGCCGAACAGCCTCAGCAAGCGCACGAACCGGTGCAGGCTGCCTTCCACGCCCAGCTCCCTCAGCCGGGCCGTCGGCGGATGAGCGCCGCGAACGACCGGCTGCCCTGGCCCTGGCCGGGCTCGGTGCGCCGCGTCGGGCCCGGACCCGGAGCGCCGTAGTATCCCTCATCATGCCGGCCAGGCCGGTCCATGGCCGCCCGGGCGTCCCTGCCGTCGGCCTGGCCCTCCTGGCGGTCTCCGCCCCCCTGGCCCCTCTGGCCCCCCTGGCCTGGCCCCGCGCCGTGCCCGTTGTCGCCGGCGTGCCCGTGCTGGTGTTCCTGATCACCGTCATGCCCGTGCCCATGCTCGTGCGCATCGCCATGGCCATGGCCATCGGAATGGCCCGTGCCGGGCAGCTCCCGGTTCGGGTCGACCAGGCGCGGCAGCACCTCCACGGCGCGCTGCATGTCCCGCTCGTACTTCAGCACGATGTTGAGGGTGTCGGCCAGCACACCCGCGTCGAGCTCGTCCACGCCGAGCACGGTCAGCGTGCGGGCCCAGTCGATGGTCTCGGAGATGCTCGGGCTCTTGCGCAGCGGCAGCTCCCGCAGCCCGCGCACCACCTGGACCAGATGCCGGGCCGCGGCCTCGGGCAGCCCGGTCTGCTTGGACCGCACGATCTCGAGTTCCCGTTCCGCGTCCGGGTAATCGAGGAACAGGTGCAGGCAGCGGCGCTTGAGCGCGGCCGAGAGGTCCCTGGTGTTGTTGGAGGTGAGCACCACGTACGGCGGCGTCTTCGCCGTATAGGTGCCGATCTCGGGCACGGAGACCTGAAACTCGCCGAGGCATTCCAGGAACACCGCCTCCAGGGCCTCGTCGGCCCGGTCCACCTCGTCAATCAACAGGACGGCGGGCTGATCGCCCCTGATGGCGTCAAGGAGGGGCCGGGCGACCAGGAAGTGGTCGGAGAAGAACACACCGTCATGGGCCTCGATCCGCGCTACCGCTGCGGGGATATCCGGGGCGTCGGCGATGATGTCGTTGATCTTCTCGCGCAGCATCTGGGTGTACAGCAGCTGCTTGCCGTAATCCCATTCATAAAGAGCCCGGGTCTCGTCCTGTCCCTCGTAGCACTGCAGCCGGAGCAGCCTGCGACCTGTCACCGTGGCCAGCGTCTTGGCCAGCTCGGTCTTGCCGACCCCCGCCGGGCCTTCCAGCAGTACTGGCTTGTTCAGCCGCGTCACCAGGTAGATCGTGGTGGCCAGCCGCCGGTCAGTGATGTACCCGGCCTCGGCGAACCGGCTGACGACGTCGTCGATCGACGAAAAGGCGCTGTGATCGTCGACCGACTGGGTCACGTGTCCTCCGGTTCGTCCGGGCCGAGGTGATAGGTTGCCGTGAGCGGATCAGCTGAGCAGGTCGTCTAGGTCGCCATTCATGCAGTGGTCGACGACCGGCCGGACCGTCTCGAACGTGCATTCCTTGGCGTTGCCGGGCGTACAGGCGTCGCCGAGCACGTGATTGGTGATCCGGTCGACGTCGGCCGCATCACCAGTGATCGTCTTGGAGTTCTCGTAGAACTTCGTCGGCCCCATGCCCAGGCGGTTCTTGGAGTAGCTGTCCTGGGTCACATCAGTAAACTTCTCCGGGATGCCGACGTCCCGCAGCAGCCGGATGGCCGCGTTCAGTGCCGCCTCGGCGGCCCGCACCGCCGTCATGCCGTGGGTGTCCACGCCCATCTGGTCGGCGATGTCGGCGAACCGCTGGTAGGCCGCGGGCATGTTGAACGCCCACACCCGCGGCAGCGCGATCGCGTTGTTCAGCCCGTGGTGGGTGTCGTAGAAGGCACTGACCGCATGCGAGATGGAGTGGATGATGCCCAGCCCGCCGGAGTTGAACGCCTGCGCGGCGATGTACTGGGCGTACATCATGCCCTCGCGGCCGGGCAGGTCCTGGCCGTTCCACACCGCCGCGCGCAGGCTCTCCGCGGTCAGCTGGATGGCGTGCAGCGCGTTGCCCAGCGACGGCTGGAAGTTCAGCCGGGACACGTACGGCTCGGAGGCGTGCGCGAGCACGTCGAAGCCGCACTGGGCGGTGTAGTCAAGCGGGCAGTCGTAGTACAGCACCGGGTCGTCGATGGCCAGGCTGGTCACGCAGGCGTCATCGAACGCCACGTACTTGTGCGGATGATCCGGGTCAGTAGTGGTATCGGTGATGACGTACGCCCAGGAGGTCTCCGAACCGGTGCCCGCCGTGGTGGAGACGGCGATGTGCGGTGGGTTCTTCGGGTTCTCTGACTTGTTGAAGCCCTCGAATTCGTTGACGCTGCGACCGTCGTGCGCCACCGAGATCCGGGCGCCCTTGCACGCATCGTGCGCCGAGCCCCCGCCGATCGAGACGAACGAGTCGCACTTAGTCTCCTGGAAGAGCGCCACGGCGTCCATCACGTTGTAGTCCTTGGGATTGGACTCGACCTTGTCGAAGAGCACCGTCTCGAGGCCGTGGTACTTCAGCGACTCGACGATCTTGTGGACGGTGTCGCTGCCCCGCAGGCCGGTGGTCATCACCAGGATCTTCCTGAAACCCAGCTTCTTCGCTTCCGGCCCGATCATCTCGTGAGCACCCGGGCCCAGCATCGCCCTCGGGAACGGGTGGAACTCCTTGATCGGGAATGGCTTGAGCAGTTCGTCAACCTGCATAGCGCACGGGCTCCTCTCCGTAGGTGTGCATCCCGCGCCGAATGTACGAGGACCGCTTGGGCCGGCCGGACGCTATCGCGGGAGCACCGTTGGGGCGAGGCTAAGCAGCGGCGCGGCAATGCGGAACCCACGCGCGCCGATTCCGCCCGACCGCGACCGCCGCGCGCCCTGACGTACAGCACCGCGCCTGCCCGAACGGAGGGCGGTTGGGCAGGTACCTGCCCAACCGGACGGGGTCGTGATGGCCAGAAGCATGGTGACGGGGCCGGTGTCCCGCCGTACGGTCACGAGCATCGGCGCCGCCTGTCGAATCCAGTACCCAGGCTCGCCGCCGCCCGCGAGGAGGATACCCATCCAGCAGGACATCCGAGCCGAGACACCTGTACGCGGCGCATCGGCGCGCATCACCGGGGGATGGCGAGAGGAAAAGAAATGACCGCGCTCAACGCAATTCCTGACGACTCTGTTCAGCCCGCAGCCCGCGTGGAACAAGCCGAGCCGGCCGAGCCGGCCGAGGCAACCGTAGCAGGACCGCTGGCGGGCAACCCGGCCGTGATCGGGCTGCCCAGCTTCATCGTAGGGTCGATAGCGCTCGGCCTGGTGCTCGTCGGGATGGTCCCGGCCACCGCGGTGGGCGCCTCGCTGCCCATCATCCTGGCGGCCACTGCCATCGGCCAGTTGGTCACTGCGCTCTGGAGCGCTTCGCTCGGCCAGAACGCGGTGGCGTCGGTGTTCGCGATCTTCGGCGGATTCTGGTTCAGCTACGCGGTGCTCGTGCTCGGGCTGACGCACAATTGGTTCGGCATCACGGCGACGGCGACGGCGGCGACGCCCACCAAGGAACTTTTCCTGACCTCCTGGCTGATCACCATCGTGATGCTCACGCTGGCGACGCTGCGGCTGCCGCTGGCGTTCACGGCGATATTCGCGCTCGTCGACTTGGCACTGCTGCTGGTGCTGCTGGGCACGGCCAACGCAAACACCAGCCTGGTGAAGGCGGGCGGCTACGCCGTGTTCCTGTTCGCCCTGGTCGGGGTGTACCTCTACTTCGGCGCCTTGTCGGTGGCCACCGGCGGTAAGCCGGTCCCGACGGGCAGGCCAATCCTGCACGGCTGATCCGCACGGTCACGTGGCCGCGGGCGGGCACCGTACCTGTCCATCCGGATGGGGCGATGACGGCCGGAAGCATGGTGACACGGCCCGCACAGCCCCATACCGTCATCAGCATCAGGCGAAGACGGGCGGGCCGTCACCCGGTCCCGCGGCAGCCGACCCCAGGAGGCTTCTCATGCAGCAGGACACCCTAACCGACGCCTCGCCCGCCGATGCGCCGCCGCGCGTCAGCGACGACCTCGACGCCGGCCGGGAGCCCGAGATAGCTGAGGAGCTTCTGGTCGAGGAAATCTCGATCGACGGAATGTGCGGCGTCTACTAGAACGGGAGCCATCGCGATGACCGCTCCCTTCGACCCAGGTCGCGGCTACGGGCTCAACCCGGCGGTGGCGCTTCGCCCCGAGCCGTTCGGGGCGCTCGCGTATCACTTCGGCAACCGGCGGCTCTCCTTCCTAAAGGCGCCGGAGCTTGTCGAGCTCGTGCGCGGACTGGCCTCCCACCGCTGCGTATCCGATGCCCTAGCCGCCGTTCCCGAGGGCCGCCGCGATGCCTACCTTCGGGCGCTGGCCTCGCTGGCCGCGGCGGACATGATCGTTCCCCAGCAGGCCAGAAGCGAGGTAGCGTGACGATCGCCCGCGGCCAGGCCGCGCCCGCCGGGCCGGTACCCGCCCTGGTTGAGCAGTTCAAGGGCGGCCTGTCCGCGCCGATCTGCCTGACCTGGGAGTGGACGTACGCCTGCAACCTGTCGTGCAGGCACTGCCTGTCGTCATCGGGCCGCCGCGATCCCGGCGAGCTGACCACCGCGGAGATGCGGTTGGTCATCGACGAGCTCCGGGCCATGCAGGTGTTCTACGTCAACGTCGGCGGCGGCGAGCCGACCGTGCGGCCGGACTTCTGGGAACTGCTTGACTACGCGGTGGCCAGCCAGGTAGGCGTGAAGTTCTCCACCAACGGGCTGCGGCTCGACGCCGAGCGCGCGCGGCGGCTCGCTGCCACCGATTACCTGGACGTGCAGGTCTCGCTGGACGGTGCGAGCCGGGAGGTCAATGACGCGGTCCGCGGCGACGGCTCCTATGCGATGGCGCTGCGCGCGATGGAGAATCTGGCCGAGGCGGGCTTCCCGAACTTCAAGATTTCCGTGGTGATGACCAGGCACAACGTGCCGCAGCTGGACGACTTCGCGGCCCTAGCCGACCGGTTCGGCGCTCAGCTGCGGATCACCAGGCTCCGCCCGTCCGGCCGCGGAGCGGACGTCTGGTCCGAGCTGCACCCGACTGAGGCGCAGCAGCGAGAGATCTACTCGTGGCTGACCGACCGCGGCGACCAGGTGCTGACCGGCGATTCGTTCTTCCACCTCAACGCGCTTGGCGGCAGCCCGCTGCCCGGGCTGAACCTCTGCGGGGCCGGCCGGGTGGTCTGCCTGATCGATCCGGTCGGGGATGTCTACGCCTGCCCGTTCGCCATCCACGATGCGTTCAAGGCCGGCACCGTCCGCGCGCCGGGCGGTTTCGCGCGGGTTTGGCGGTCGGCGCCGCTGTTCGCCGAGCTGCGCACCGAGACATCGGGCGGAGCGTGCCGCTCCTGCTCCGAGTACAGCGTCTGCCAGGGCGGCTGCATGGCGGCGAAGTTCTTCACCGGCCTGCCGCTGGACGGGCCCGATCCTGAATGCGTCAAGGGACACGGCGCCAGCGCGCTGGCCGCCGTCGGCGGCGCGCCGCCCCAGGCGGGGACGGACCACTCGCACCGCGGCCGGGAGGTGCCGCTTGGCATGCCGTCGGTGCGCGTCCCGGCCAAGCTGTGCGACTCCAGCCCGCTGGCGGGAACGGCGTGAGCACGTCCCTGACCGATCCCTTCGACCTCGGGCCGCGGCGCGCGCCCAGCCGGGTGATGTTCGGGCCGCATGAGACCAACTTGAGCCGGGACCGGGGGATCTCGGCGCGGCACGTCGCGTACTACGGGCGGCGGGCCGCCGGAGGGTGCGGCGTCATCGTGATTGAGACGGCGAGCGTGCACCCGTCGGACTGGCCGTATGAGCGCGCGCCGCTGGCCGCGGACTGCGGGCCGGGCTGGACGCAAGTCGTTATGGCCTGCCGTCCGCACGGGGCCCTGGTGCTGGCCGGCCTGGGCCACGCCGGGATGCAGGGCTCGTCGGCCTTCTCGCAGTCCGCTCTGTGGGCACCGTCGCGGGTGCCGGACGTGACCTCGCGCGAGCTGCCCATGGAAATGGCCGGCCCGGAGATCGACGCGGTGGTCGACGGATTCAGCGCCGCGGCCGCCCTGGCCGCCGGAGCCGATCTAGATGGCGTTGAGATCAATGCGGGCCAGCACTCACTACTGCGTCAGTTCCACTCCGGCCTGACCAACCAGCGCGGGGACGACTACGGTCAGGACCGGCTGCTGCTCACCGAGCGGGTGCTGCGCGCGGCGCGCGCCGCGGTCGGCGGTGGGCGGGTGCTCGGGCTGCGGCTGTGCTGCGACGAGTTCGCCCCGTGGGCCGGCGTGACTCCGGAACTTGCCGCGGAGCAGGCGGCCCGGCTGGCCGCGTTGGCGGACTACCTCGTCGTGGTGCGGGGCTCGATCTACTCGGTGCCCGCTACCCGGCCTGACCTGCATACGGCAGCAGGCTCCGGGGCGGAACTGTGCCGGCAGATCCGGGCCGTGGTGGACGGCGCCGTGCCCGTGGTGCTGCAAGGCAGCGTGGTGGACCCCGGACAGGCGCAGTGGGCGCTGGACGATGGTGTCGCCGATCTGGCCGAGATGACCAGGGCGCAGATCGCCGATCCTGACCTCGTCGCCCGGTGCCGTCACGGCGAAGCGGAGCGAGTGCGCCCCTGCGTGCTTTGCAACCAGGCCTGCATGGTCCGGGACAACAGGAACCCGGTGATCACCTGCATCGTCGAGCCGCGCAGCGGCCACGAGCTCGACGACGCCGACACCGCGGGCGCGGACCAGCCGCGGCACTCGGTGCTTGTGGTCGGCGGCGGGCCGGCCGGGATGGAAGCTGCCCGCGTGCTGGCGCTGCGCGGCCACCTGGTGCGCCTGGCGGAGCGCGGGCCGGCGCTGGGCGGCATGCTGGCGGCGGCAGCGCTGGTACACGGACGGCAGCGGCTGGGCACGGCGGTGGACTGGTGGCAGCGGGAACTGCGGCGCCTGGACGTGGCGGTATCGCTGCGGCACGCGGTCACCGCGGCCGAGCTGGACGACGCGCTGGCCAGCGGGATCCGTGTGGTGCTGGCCACGGGCTCGGTGCCCGGCCCGCGTGATTACCACGTCGCCGCCGGCGCGCGCGTGGTGGAGGCCGCCGACCTGATGGGCCTGGTGAACTCCGGCGCTCTTGACCGCTGGCCAGCCGGCCAGGCCGTGGTATTCGACCCGATCGGCGGCCCGATCGGAGTCGGCGTCGCCGAGCTGCTCGCCGCACACGGCCGGCCCACGTCGATCGTTACCCAGGACCAGATCGCCGGCACTCAGCTGGCGCTCACCGGCGACCTGGCCGATGCCAACTCGCGGCTGCAGCGTGCGGGCGTGGCCCGCGAGCTGCGCAGCCTGCTGCGGACCGTCACCGGTGACCATGTGCTGCTCGAGGACCGGTGGACCGCCGAGCAGCGCACGGTGGACTGCGCGTTCGTCGTGCACTGCGGGCACCGGCTGCCGGAGCAGGCGCTGTACCTGCACCGGCCGGGCACACCGCGGGCAGGCGACTGCGTGGCGCCCAGAACGGTACTCGAGGCGGTGCTGGAAGCGCGCCGGGTGGCGCTCGCCCTCGGCGCGGCCGGGGAACAGCCGGGCCCGGTGGCCGGCCAGCCCGTCCTGATCGAGGCCGGAGGCGGCCGATGAGCGCGACCAGCCGGTACCGGTACCTGTTCTCGCCGCTGCGGATCGGCCCGGTCGTGGTCAGCAACCGCATCGTGTTCTCCGCGCACCTGACCAACTACGCCGAGGACGGCCTGCCCAGCCAGCAGCACGCCGACTACTACGCGGCCCGCGCGGCAGGCGGCGTCGGGCTCATCATCACCGAGGAGCACTCCACCCATCCCACCGACTGGCCTTACGAGAAGCTGATCCACGGCTTCCACCGGGCGGTCATCCCCGGCTACCAGAAGATCACCGCCGCGGTGCACGCGCACGACGTGCCGATCTTTGCCCAGCTCAACCACAACGGCGGCCAGGCGTCGTCGATGTTCTCCCGGCGGCCCGTGTGGGCGCCAAGCCCCGTTCCCGACCCGTTGTTCCGCGAGGTGCCCAAGGCCGTGGAACTGCACGAGATCGCCGAGATCGTGGCCGGCTACGGCACCGTCGCCGGGCACTGCGCGGAGGGCGGGTTCGACGGCATCGAGCTGCAGTGCTCGCACTCCTCCATCGTCCGCGGCTTCCTGTCGCCCGCCACGAACAAGCGCACCGACGCCTACGGCGGCACGCTGCCGGGCCGGTCCCGGATCCTGGTGGAGATCATTGACGCCGTGCGCGAGGCCATCGGGCCCGGCCGCGCCCTGGGCGTGCGGATCTGCGGCGATGAGCTGATCGAAGGCGGGAGCACGCTGGAGGATGCCGTTGACGTGGCCAGGATCGTGGAGGCGACCGGCCAGGTCGATTTCATCAACACCTCGATCGGCGTGGCCACCGCGACGCTGTTCATGATCGAGGCGTCGATGGCCATCCCGCCCGGGTATGCCCTGTTCATCGCCAACGCCATGCGGCGGGCGGTCAGGCTTCCGGTGATCGGGGTGGGCCGGATCAAGGATCCGGTGCAGGCCGAGCGGGCGCTGGCCGAGGGGCACTGCGACCTGGTGGGAGTGGTGCGCGGCCAGATCGCCGACCCGGACTTCGCCGCCAAGGCCCGCGCGGGGTACCCCACGCATATCCGCACCTGCCTGTCCTGCAACCAGGAATGCGTCGGCCGGATGGGCCTGAACCGGTGGCTGGGCTGCATCGAGAACCCCCGCACCGGCCGGGAGGCCGTCCCCCTCCCGCCGCCGCGCCGCCAGGGCAGGCGGGTGATCGTGGTCGGCGGCGGCCCGGCCGGCCTGCAGGCAGCCGCCACCGCGGCCCAGCGCGGCCACCAGGTCACGCTGTACGAGCGCCAGCCGCGCACTGGCGGACAGGTCGCCGCCGCAGCGTCGGTCCCCTCGCGCGCCGAGTTCCTCGACGTGGTGCGCAACCTCGCGGCCGAATGCCAGCGCTACGGCGTGCAGATCAGTACCGGCGTGGAGGCCACGGCGGAGTCGGTACGCGCCGATTCGCCGGACGTCGTAGTGCTGGCCACCGGGGCGACTCCGCAACCGCCATACTGGGCCGGCGGTCTTCCGCGGGTTGTCGACGTCCGCGACGTGCTGGAAGGCCGCGCCGAGCCAGCTGGGCAGGTAGTGGTCGTCGACGACCTCGGCTTCCACCAGGCCACCAGCGTCGCCGAGCTGCTGGCCGACCGGGGCTGCGAGGTTGAGATCATCACCGCCGGCATGGTCGTGGGCCAGGATCTCGGCATCACCCTGGACATGGAGACCTTCAACGTGCGCGCGCATGCCAAGGGAATTCGTCAGGCCACCGACTTGGTGGTGGTCGGCGCGGCCGGCCGCGACGGCTCCGGCGGGGTGGAGCTCTCGCTGCTGCACCACCCCACCGGCCAGCCCGCACAGCGACACTGCGACTGGGTGGTGTGCGCGGTCCATCAGGCGCCCGAGGACGAGCTGTGGCAGGAGCTGCAGGACGCGCCGTTCGAGGTGCACCGGATCGGCGACTGCGTCACGCCGCGGCGGGCGCATGCCGCCGTGATCGAGGGGCACCGGGTAGCGGTGGCGCTATGACCATGCCGGCCGATATCCCCGCCCTGGCCGTCATCGTGGTGCGGGCCGGCGAGCTGCCAGCGGGAGCGGACGAGACGGTGGCCGAGGCGGGCGGGTCCGCGCTGGTGCTGGGGTCGGGAACCCGCGAGGCGGCCGGACGGCTGGAGTCGGCGAGCCGGGTGTGGCTGGTCGAGCGGTCCTCCGTCGCCCCTGGCGCCGTGGCCGGCGCGCTGGCGCAGGTCCTGTCGAGCGTGCACATGGTGCTGCTGCCCGAGTCACCGGACGGCCGTGATCTCGCGCCGAGGCTGGCCGTGGCCCTGGGCCGCGGGCTACTGGCAGGGGCCGTCCGGTGCGCACCAGACGAGGTCGAGGTGACCAGGCTCGACGACCGGCTGTCGGTGCGGGTCGGGGTGGACGGGCCGGTAGTGGTCACGCTGCGGCCTGGCAGCCGCGGCAAGCCAGAGCCGGTGGCCTTCGCCCAGGTGAGCGCGCTGTCGCTGGCCGCGGCCGGAGCCGCCTGCGATGCCGAGAGCATCGAGGTGCTGCAGCCCGAGCCGAGCACGGTGGACCTGGCCGAGGCCCGCCGGATCGTGGGCGGCGGCGCTGGCCTGGTGCCGGCCGGGGCCGACGGAGCAGCCGTGATGCGGCTGCTGGCCGAGGTGGGATCCGCGCTGGAGGCGAGCGCGGGCGCCACCAGGGTGGCTACCGACGCGGGCTGGATGAGCTACGACCGGCAGATCGGCACTACCGGCGTGGCCGTGAGCCCGGCGCTGTATGTCGCATTCGGCATCTCCGGCGCCGCACAGCACGTCGGCGGGCTCGGCGCGCCCGAGCATGTGGTGAGCATCAATACCGACCCGTCCTGCCCGATGACGGCGATGGCCGATCTCGGCATCGTCGCCGACGCCCCGGCGGTGCTCAGGGAGCTGGCCGAGCGGCTCGGGGTGACCGCTGCGGCGGCCCGGCCTGATGGGGCGGCCCTGCCCGAGGGAGCGAGTCATGCCGGATGACGTGATGACCGTCGACGTGGTGGTCGTCGGCGCTGGGCCCGCGGGATCGGCCGCGGCACTGGAGCTTGCCAAGGCAGGCCGCGACGTAGTCATCGTGGAGCGCGGGGCCTTCCCCGGCGCGAAGAACGTCTACGGCGGCGTGGTGTACGGGCGGATCCTCGACGAGGTCGTGCCGCAGTGGTGGACGGAGGTGCCGGTGCAGCGGTGGGTGACCCGCCGCTCCACCATGCTGATGACGCAGACCCAGGCGCTGACCATCGACTACCGCACCAGTGCCTGGGACCGCCCGCCCTACAACGGGATGACCACCTACCGCGCCGACTTCGACTCCTGGCTGGCCGGTAAGGCGGTTACGGCCGGAGCCCGGCTGGTCACCTCGACGGTAGCAACGGGCCTGCTGCGGAACGCCGCCGGGCGGATCGCCGGGGTGCGCACCGACCGGCCCGATGGCGACATCCGGGCCCGGATCGTGATTGCCTGCGACGGCGTGAACTCGTTCCTGGCCAAGGAGGCCGGGCTGCTGCCGCGCGCCAGCCCGGCCCACACCACCCTGGGCGTCAAGGAGACTCTGGCGCTGCCGCGCGAGGTGATAGAGGAGCGGTTCGGCCTGATCGGCGACCAGGGCCTGGACATCGAGATGGTTGGCTGCACCAGTGGGATTCCCGGCGGCGGCTTCCTCTACACAAATCTCGACACGGTCAACGTGGGCGTCGTCGTAGGGCTCGAGGGCCTGGCCGAGGTGCGGATCCGGCCCGAGGAGCTTGTCGCCGGCGTCAAGGCGCACCCGGCGATCGCG
>OBLT010000931.1_pt1 | contig 18966 bp, 17 predicted proteins | sample 1518721 | NCBI WGS metagenome assembly OBLT01 (sample SAMEA3539307, study PRJEB22396) | soil metagenome | biome: tundra; feature: field; material: soil | place: USA | collected 2010-05 | depth 0.15 m | reverse complement strand
GTAGCTACCGAGCGCTCCGGACTCATATACCCCCAGGTACGACGCCGGGGCCGCCAACAGCGAACCGGGGGCAGAGAACGAAACGAAGTGGCTCACCGCAAAGGTGCCCGCGGCAACGGCGATTACGACGGCCAAGAGCACCATCAACCGGGATCTCATGATGTTTGTCTCCGGGGAAGGTGACACGGCCCACAACATGGAGGCTCAAACCGACGGGCGTGCCGACTGGCAAACTCTGCGGTAAGTAGTGTCTCGGAAGCGAATAGTGGCGGCCACCAGACTAGGCAATATTACAGCGCTGTGTCCACGCGTCCCGGTGTATCCGAGCCGACACTGTCGGGTGAACTAGGTATTTATAGCAAATTGTTACTGTCCGCATTTAGACTCTTGCGGAACGCGACGATAGCTGCAGGTCGGGTTAGGGATCACCCACGATGTTGTGGTTACCCGGAACCGGGCTAATCGCACGTAAAGCTCCCAACGGTCGTAAGCAGGCTGTGATCTCGTTGCGACGCTCACGTGCTCCTCAGCATGATGACCGAGTGTCGACATGGATGTTGAGCAGCCTCATTGCAATAGGCCAGCCCTAGTTGATCATGAACAGGGACAGGTTAGGCTTCTATTTCGGCATTTAGCTACAAATACGGCCTTGTTCATGCCATCCTGGCTGCTGACTGCCGACGTCGTGTGTGGGCCAGTCGAACGCGATGGTCGCAGCCGTCGCGTTCGATGAGCGCTGGAAGGGCCAGCACCGACGTGCGCCTGCGGAGGGGGAGGGTTATGTTGTCCATGCGTTATCCCGCGAGAGTGTCTAGCGAACTCTCCGGAGGGGACCCGTCGCATGTACCTGTCTCCCCGGTCTTGCGTGATCGGCGTTCTGGCTGGCTCAGTGCGACCGACGCCGCCGCGCTTCCGGCCCAGCGTGGCACTTCGGTCCATGCCAAGTCGGTCCATGCCAAGCCCCTTAAATTGTCGATCCTTATGGCTGTGTACAACGAAGAAAAGACAGTCACGCGAGTGATCGACGAAATACTCGAAGCAGCCTACCCCTGCGAAATCGAGCTGATCGTTGTCGACGACGGGAGCACCGACGCAACGTCGATGCTACTCTCGCACGTAAATGACTCCCGAGTGATGGTGCTCAGCCACCCGGCCAACCAAGGGAAAGGCGCGGCGCTCCTCTCAGCAGCGTCCGTGGCGACCGGGACGCATATCCTTCCGTTCGATGCCGACTTGGAGTATGTGCCTGAAGATATTCCGAGAGTGCTCGAGCCTATCTCTAGAGGTCGCTGTGACGTCGTTTACGGCGTACGCCTTTCGGGCTGCTATGCGGTTTATCAGACCTATCTATACGCAGTAGCAAACCGGATGCTGACGCGCCTGGCAAATGTTCTCTTTAATGCACACCTGACTGACCTCCACACATGCTTGAAACTCATCCCGCTAGAGACGCTGAAGAGCTTGAACCTTCAGGAGAAAGGCTTCGGCCTCGATAGTGAGATCACGGCAGGTCTGCTGCGGCTAGGCATCCGGCCGTTCGAAGTTCCGGTCAGTTACTATGGGCGATCGCGTGCTGATGGAAAAAAGATAAGATGGCACGATGGGATCGCGTGCGCGCGGATACTTCTCCGGGTGCGCCTGCATGCGGGGCCACCGCAGGAACGTCACGCGGACCGTCCGGTGGAAGGCGATCTCTCGCGCGTAGCAACCCTGGGGCCTGGCTCACAATCGATCGAACATATGCCGTCAGTAACGGGCAGCGACGGCGATGAGGCTATAAAGGCTGTGACGGGTTGATGGGGATCGCTTCAACTCGCAGTTCAACAGGTCGGCTCGCCAGCGTCCGTATATTTCTGGGCGGCCTGCGGGTCAGACGGCGGAAATCTCCGCTAAGAGACGATCAACGCCCCGTTGTAGCTCTGGTCACTGATGCGATCTTCCCCTACCACCGCGGCGGCAAAGAAATCCGCTATCACGAGCTGAGCCGGCGGCTGGCGGAACGTGCTGAGATTCACGTCTACACGATGCACTGGTGGGATGGCCCGCGCGTGCGCACAGATGAGGCGGTTACGTTCCATGCCATATCGCCGCTGTTTCCCATGTACACACAAAGTCGCAGATCCCTGAAGCAGGCAATATTCTTTGCTCTAGCATGCGTGCGGCTAATGACTGTTCGGTTCGACGTAATTGAAGCGGACCACATGCCGTATATGCAAATTCTCATGCTCCGCTTTGTGGCCACTGTTAAGCGCAAGCGGTTCGTGGTGACCTGGCACGAGGTCTGGGGCAAGTCGTACTGGCGGGAATATCTTGGCTGGGCCGGATTCGTAGCGTGGTTCGTCGAACGGTTGGCCATGCGCCTGCCTGACCACATCATCGCTGCCTCACCGCATACGGCGGAAAGGCTGTGCGACACCCTCGGCGCGCGCGCTTCGGTGAGCATCGCGCCCAACGGTATCGATCTCGACACTGTCCGTAGCTCCTATCCCGACGAGGCGACTACCGACCTCGTCGTGGTCAGTCGGCTCATCGGCCACAAACGCATCGACATGCTGCTCGACGCCGTAGCGCTCCTGCATGCCGAAGGCATGCCCGTTACCTGCCGTGTCATCGGTGACGGTCCGCAACGAGACGAACTGCACCACTATGCGCAGGCGCGCGGAGTGGACTGGGCGGTGGATTTCCGTCACGACGTGCGCGAGCAGAAGGAGGTCTACTCGCTGGTGAAGGCCGCGAAGGTCTTTGTCTTCCCGTCAGCGCGGGAAGGCTTCGGGATCGCTGTACTTGAGGCCCTCGCCTGCGGGATTCCAGTGGTGACGACCTCTGCTCCCGACAACCTCGCTCAGCATCTTGTCGCCCGTTCGCCCCGCGGCACCATCTGTGACTCGACTGCGTCAGCGATCGCTGACGCCGTGAAGCAACTACTAGAGAATAGCGGGCCTCCGGCGGGAGAAGACTCGGGCGACGACGACCTCTGGCTGGCTGACTACGACTGGAGTGCGATGACCGACCGGGTGATAAAGGCGCTGCGGATATGAATATCCCAGCACTATACATCAACCCTTAAAAATAATTAATAGCTCATGCATCGCGCGCAGGTAGCTGTATCGCTATTGAGCGAATCGGATAAAATGGAATTGCGCAAAATCAACGATAAAAGACTGGGCCTTCACGTTCTGCAACGATTGGCTGCTGCACCGCTAGTGGGCTATCCGCTGCTCCTATTTTGGCAGAAAGGGTGGCTGCCCAAGCCCAGAAGCAGTGCGACGGCGCTTCTAAGGGACGGTCGCCTTCTGCGGTGCAAGCTCGCCGACCGTACCCAGCGAACGATGTACTTCGGTCTCTTCGAACCTCGCGAGACTCGCCTGCTAGCAGAACTGCTGAGTCCAGGCGACACCTTCATCGACGTCGGCGCGCACATTGGCTGGTTCACGACACTTGCTGCCCGTCGCGTAGGCGCGGCGGGTCACGTCATCGCATGCGAGCCCTACCCTCCCAATGCCACCATACTGAAGGAAAACCTAGCCCGCAATGATTGTATAAACGTCCGGGTGGTGGAGGCTGCGCTTGGCGCTCATCAAGGAACGATCAGCTTGGCCAAGGCGGGCGGAGATAGCGGCGGGGTCACGGCTCTCGATTGGGCCTGGGATGGGCAGGTCGAGGTACCGATGACCACCCTTGATGAAATTTCGGATGACCTGGGCGCTGTAACTATCATGAAGGTAGACGTTGAGGGATGGGAAGCACAGATTCTCCGCGGAGCCACAAAGACTCTAGCGCAAACTAAATACGTCCTCATTGAGATCAATTCGGCGGCCCTCAAGAAGGCTGGATCTTCGCCTGAAGAGGTTTTCAATCTGCTGCATGAGGCTGGGTTCGCTAAATTCCTACCGATCGTTGAGGGTGGCCTTCGTAGGCTCCATCGGAGTCATGTGAGTAATACCTTGGCCATAAGGTAAGAGTACCTTCGCAAGCACCCTGGCACTTGTCTCGGGTCCGCATGAGATAACATTATGCGTCCTGCCTCGGACGTGCACTCCTTACAAACCTACGATGTGCAGGGTCATACGACGCGTCCCGTACCGGAGGTTGCGCAAAATTGCGGCGCCGGAACAATACGGTCAAGCCAGCCAGCCGTCCGGCAAAGTAGGCCACAAGCATCGCGCTATCCACGAGAACCGCTGAAGCTACCCACCGCAAAGGTGATTGAGCAGCCCTGAAGCGGGTCCTCACGTGCTGCGTGCTTGCCACCAGCACAAGTACAGTCGGGATCACGGCTCCGACGAGAGGATATTCAAGCGCCGCGAGCAGAAGGCCGAGAGCGATAGTCCCAAAGAACCCACAGGCCACAATATCTGGCTGGCGCAGGTCATGGTATGCGATGAGCTGGCGTGTGGCACCTCGGCCACTGTCAAATAGCCATTTCAACGAGGTAACCAGCTCTTTGCTTTCCTCGTGTCTGACGAGCAGCCCGGGGACAGTGTGCGACGATAGACCTTCGCGTTCCATTGCGTAGTTCAGGGCGGTGTCTTCTCCTTCACGCAACATTGGGTCGAAACTAACAACATCGAACACCCTGCGACGGTACAGCCCGTTGTTTCCAGTCACAGTCGTAGTGGCAGACACGACACGCGGGACTAGCTTGAAGTGTCTGTAGATGAATGCGACATCGCCGTCCGGCACCGCGGTCCCGCCCACCGCGTCGTGATTCTCGAGAGCTCCGCGGGCACGAGTCAACCAGTCAACGGGAAGGATGATGTCGGCGTCGACCATTGCGATCAGTCCGCCTCGCGCCGCTGCAACTCCTCTGCTCCGGGCGTAGCCTCGCCCGCGGTTTTCGGGTAGGTCGATAAGACGTACACGGGGATTCTGTTTAGCGGTATCTGCAACTATCTGCGCGGTGCTATCGTGCGAGCAATCGTCCACGACGATGATTTCGTACTCGCCAAGACCGTCAAGCCTGGTGATTGCGTCAAGGGTCCGGGCGACGTTGCGCTCTTCGTTGTATGCAATGACAACAAAGCTTACGGACGTCTCATCTAGCATAGCCCACCTCTTGGTTAGCCGCCCTTGCTGCTGCAATGTCTCAGTATGCCATATATTGTGTGACAGGTCTCAAAAATCGTAATAAGGCCGACCTGCTGTTAGCTGGGCTCAGCCGTTGCCGCAAATGAGATGAAGATTCCCTGACTTTGCGTATTCATATGGGCACGGACGGCAGGATTCAGATGCCCCGGGATAGTCGCCTGAATATTACGGCCGCCGCAAGGACCAGACGTTGTAGAGGTGATTTAAACTTTCAGCGCAAGGCCTCCATGACGCTAGCACGGCTAGCAGACGCTCCTTCAGCCACCAGATCCTTGGCAACAGAAGGCAGATTCCCTGGACAACTGCTATTCTTACTCTTTAGAAGTTCAGCGCGAGAAACTAAGCATGAACGTCGTATACGGCGGTTTCCGGTCGGCATCTAGGTCGTTTGATTCAGTTATCACCTGTCCTTATGACAGCAATGCTTAAGCAGGAGGAGTTGAAAAGTGAAGCGAAGAATTGCGCTAGTGGCGAGCAAGACGCTTGCGCTGTACGGCTTCGCCGGATGGATGTATATTGCGCTAGTGGCGCTTGTTCATCCGCACACTCTAGGCTGGCAGCTAACCCATTTTACTAAGCTCCCACACGAAGATACTTTCGGTGAGACGTGTTTCGCGGTGTCCTTGGTAAGTTTCTTTATCTATAACCTGCTGCGCCCATCTGAGACGGTGCCGGATCGTTAAGCAGCCGCCAGCGCCGGCAATACTAACAGCTACACGGTAGGGTGGCGCATCAATACCGCCAGAAGAATTCTTGAGGTAATGATGCGCAAACCAAAATGATCATAAGCTCGACCCTTGTGTCCGCGCTTGTGCGAAGATCTCGCGGACCTGGCGCTCACTTAGGTCCTGCCAATACCGCACTGAATGAGTGACTATTTTTCCAGCAGCGAGCAGGTCGGCCGGATGGCCAGGAAGTCCTTTCCACTTCAGCGCTAGTGGATGTACGGGACCGCCAAAGTCTCTGATCCGGTAACCAGCTGCCATGGTCAGCAGCGTCATAAGATGATCCTCGCCGAGCTGACTCGATGCGAGCCATGGCTGGCTGAACCAGCCCCTCCTGTTTATGCATTCGGCTGCTTCGTAACTATGGATGTATGCCCCGCCAAGTACACTTTCACCATCAATATAGCCATGGCCGCGGGCGAGGCCAAGGAAGTGCTGCAGGGTCGAGCGGCACTTCGGGTGCAGGATTCCCCGCGGCCCTGTCTCAGTGCGGAGCCGCCCAGCCGCCCACGATGAATCGCGAAATCCTCCGTCGGGTCCAATTCTATAGGAGCCAAGGAGTCCTACAGCCGGGTCGCTGGAAAACACCTCTTTGGCCGCCAATTCCAGCCCGTGCCCGATGAGAAGAGCATCGGCGTCGAGCCTGAGCACTATCTCCGGCGTGTATCTATCCAAAAGCCACCGGTAACCCGTGGCTAGCTTGACCCATAGTCCCCCTTGAGTGCCAGGCGCTTTATCAGGTGCAGGTATGATGACGGTATCCGGACGGTGGCTGCGAATATGGGTAACGCCGTCCGGGTTCGAAGTGTCATCGATGACAACAATTATCCGGGACGACTCGGTATAATGGACCACGCTGGCAAGGGTATCCAGGACGTCATCTTCTGGGCCGGCCGGAATAACGACCGCTATACGCACAGGTAGCCTCATTAGGCGCCGGCCTTAATTGCGGCCGGACCAGACGGGTTTTCGCGACCAGATGCCAGGCGCACGGTGCATTTATAAGGTAGCAAGACCTGCTTCCTCCAGGTTAGATTTTAGTAGCGTTAACCAAGGCGGCCGGACAGCTATCGAAGTGCTATTTCGTGAGCTGGATCACGAATAATGCGCTTGTGCGTCCAGGCCCGATTGTGTCGAGCCGCCTCCTTGCCGTCGCATAGCACTCGAACGTGACTTAGATCTGCAATTAGCTCGACTTTACGGCCAATTGCTGCGGGATGTACAGAGTATCTGTTGTTATCAAATTCAACAAATGGGTAGATTCCTACTCGCATTGATAGCCGCCATCCTGTCGCAGGCGGTATGGGCGGTAGCGGCATCATGGCCTTCTTGTCGGCAGTTATCAACGCGGCGGGAGGATAGGTCGGCGTTTGGCGAGGCCTTGTGTTATGTATCCTTAGACTCTCCAGGAGCTGACTATTGAGGTCCTTTGGCGACTTAAACGTACGCCCTCTTAGGAACGATTTCTCAAGGTCAGCCTTTGCTTGCTCGATAAGGCTTGTCGTCATGGGGTCGCCGGCTCTTCCAATGACAATCGTTGTCCCCAGAGAGCTGCCGAAGCGGCTGCATTCGGTGGTGAGCTGGTTTTGCCCACGCATCCACCATCCGATAGAGCGATCACTGTGAGTGGTCAATTTTCGCGGCACTGCCCCCAGGTCAGCTATAAGTTTCCACCAGCCGGCGAAGAGATCCTCGGCGCGCGTGGAGGGAATGAGAGTCGCGGACAGCCAGCGTGAGTAACCAGTGATCATCGCAAGGACGGGCAGCTGTTTTCCTGCGCGAGTCTGCCCGAAGCCGACCGGGAGTTCGATTGGCGGAAACCAGATGCTACACTGCGCTATCTCGCCCATTGGATAACTGGTGCGGCGCACATCCTGCTGTGTGCGTGCGACCGCTGAACGCAGTTCCTCCGCTCGGTATGGAAGGATCTGGGACGACCGGTCCCAGCCGATATATTCACCGGTCAATGTCGTTGGCATTATAGTCCACGCGGCAAGGAGATCCCGGACCTCGGGTTCAACGGCATGATCCAGAGCCGGTGGCTCCGTATCATGTAGCGGGTCGTTCGGTCCCTTACGGGGGGACTCGGCAGCGGCCCGCGAATGATGGCGGCCGAGCCTGCCTGTGGCGAGAACAAGCAGGCCGAGGAGCAGGGTGACAACCTGAGCGAGGGCCAGGCCACTCGCTGCTGCGGTGAGCCCGCGTGGCAGCAAGGCTCCGACGAACCCCAAGACGAGGGCTGCGTTCGCAATTTGCATGAATGTATAGGCTGCGGTGCGGTCGCGCGCGGTGAGCAACGAATCAATCAGGTATGTGCCACCCGCGGGTATTGAGCTAAGGGCAAGGACGCGCAGGCAGCCGGTCGAATCCGCTACGTAAGCCGGGCCGAAAAAGCGAAGAACGAATGGGGCGGTCGCCAGGAGGAGGGCGAGACAGGGCAAGAGAATGCCGTATACTGTCCGGAGGGCCTTACGGAACTGTCTCCCGAGCGGCACCCCTCCTCGCGCAGTTTCCGCAAAGAGAACTTGACCCATGGTCGATGGGATGAAGTTAAGGAACCCGGCGATAAGAAACGCGATCGCGAAACGTGCTGTTTGCGCTGCGCCGCGCTCAGCGAGCACTTCGATTGGAACGACGCTTAGCGGTAGGATTCCAATCACAGTGGCCAGATAATTACCTGATGTGATTGACAGATAGTGCCACGGTAGCTGGAGCTGGCTAAGTCGAAGTTGATTGCCGTTGAGGCGCCTACTAAGCGCAATCATACTGAGCGCGGCAGCCAATACGAGTGCGAGGCCAAGAGATAGAAGCAGCCCTGATGACCTAAGGGCGGTCAGAAAGAGCATGGCGGCAACCTTAAAAACGCTCGCGATAAGGTTCTTAACCAGCAAGAAGCGAGTTGAGCGCGTTGCGACAAGGCCCGCGTCAAGAGTCCCGCCTATAGCGGTGAACACAACTAGCACGGTTACCAGAAATATGATCCCGCCGTGCTGCTGAATATGAAACGCTGAGGGGAGGTGAGGACCGAGAAAGAGAATGGTGGCCAGGCAAAGGGCCGTCCCGGCTGTGGTTATCATCGTGACCGCGACGAGGACCAGGCCGCGCGGGTTTTCGGCAACCGCGATATGCCGGGTCATGGTTATCGGCAGGCCGAGTGCCGCGATCGCTGCAAGCAGGGTGACCCCAGAGGTCACGCTCGAGAACACGCCGACTGTAGTCGCCGAGTATCGATGCGCGGTCAGCGTCCAGAAGACAAAGCCGAGAGCGGACGTCGCGACGGTGTTGGCCAAAAGAAATAGGGAGCCACGGTACAAGGTGTCGTCACGGACGGTCCTGAGGAGTCCGAGGAACGGCGTCGGAAGGGTGATACCCACGGTAACCGGCTCCGTGGGGTAATAACCGGCCGACGACACGAGTTGGCCGCCTTAGTGCCGCCAAGCACAGAAACCATCTCAGCGACGGTTCTTTCTGCAATCTCGCGCCAGGTGGTGTTGGTCGTGTAGTCGGCCGCAGCAGCCGACATGGCGGTCAGGATCGCGTCATCGGCCTGGGCCAGCCGGGTCATAGCGTCAACGAGCGACGTAATTGTGCCGTCATACCGCACAATGGCTCGATCTGGCAGGTCAGCTAGCCCAGCGTGGTCTGGCACGATGAGTGGCTTCCCGTGGGACAAGGCGAGCATCGCGCTTCCGCTCGTGGTAACTTGCCGAAAGGGTAGTACGACCACATCGGCCGCGGCCAGGACTTGGGCGACTTCCTGGTCTGGTACATGTTCCAGGCGCAAGGCGACTCGGGGGCCGCCTCTTTGAGCAAGCGCGTGGAGTCGCGACCGTAGCCTCGGATCATCACATCGGCCTGCGATCGTGAGATGTGCCTCGACATCGCCGGGCATGGCCGTGAAGGCAGCTAGCAGGTCATCAACGCCCTTGTACTCCCGCACACGGCCGAAGAAGAGAAAACGGCGAGGCTTGCCGCCTGAGGCAGGGACACTCAGAGACCTTGGGAACCGTACGGGACCCATCGGGCCGTGCGGGATGATAGCGCTCCTCTGGGCCACGGCGCCCAGGGCTGCGAGACCAGCCAGGGCCGACTGCGAGTGGGCGAGCACAAGATCGCAGGCTCCGACCAAGGCTCGCCGCGCGGATACGTCGTCTGCGAAAACCGGGGCGTGCGGCAAGACATTGTGTGCGGTCCATACGAGACGCACGTGAAGTATCCGGCAAAGCCGCAACCAAGAAAGGAACCAGAGTTGTGCTACCCGTTTCATGACGGGGAAACGCCGTGCACCAGGAAACCCGAAGACGAACACCCAGTGCAGGTGGATCAGCCGTGCTCCGGCGATACGGCGGGCCGCGACTTCAACTGGGAGGAGCAAGAGGTTAAGCGTACGTGACGGTGTCAACTGACCGATGTAGCTGACCTGAACGCCGAGCCGCCGCATCTCGCCGTACAAAAGCGCCTGATATGGATTCTGATCTCGGGGAAGAACCAGGATCCTCATCATTCGACTAGCTCCGCGATGACCCCGGCGCCGTAGCTAAGGTGATCTACCACTACCCTGATAGGACCATTAGAACGATTTCGCCACGCGGGAACCAGCAGCAGAGCGGGGTAGAAAGGGAGAAAAAAGATCAACGGCAGCCCCAGAAGAAACAACGGATAGACCACGGCGACAGGGTCGTCGCGGAGTATGTGCCTTCGTCTTCCGCGATGTTTCCGGTAAAGCCGCGCGCGGGCCTTGCCATAGACATAGGACCGGCGTAGCTGACGTCGCCAACCGCCCCAGTCATGCCGCACGACCGCGCTGGGAACGCTGCGGATCCTGTAGCCAACGTCCGTAAGCCGCCAGGTGAAGTCCACGTCGGAGCCGTAAGCGAAATCCTCGTCGAAGCCACTGACTGTCTCGAAGACCTCGCGGCTGAAGGCAAGGTTAATAGTGGGACATTCCGTCAGGTACCGGGCTTCTAGGGCTCGCTGCGCTGCGTCATCGTACAGTCCTGCGCTTCCCGGTGTCGCAAGAGCTAGGCCAGCCGTGACATGCTCGCCTTCAAAGAGCGGAGCAACGAGGTGAGCTAGCCATTCATCCTCCGGTCGGCATCCAGCATCAGTAAAGACGATGATCTCCCCGAGTGCCGCACGGACACCAGCGTTGCGCTGATGCGGGATAGTGACACGTACTCCCGCTGGTCTGGTAAATTCCATCCATCTCACCTCGGCGTCGTAGCGTCGCCTGATGTGGTCAAGCCGGCCATCGGATGCGTCGACGACGATGAGCTCGGTTGATTCTTTGAAGGTTTTCATCTGAAGGATGACATCAGCCACGGTCTCGTCAAGGCCTGCCTCATCTTTACTGATGATAATGATTGAAATCACCGATGGAACACCTCCGAAGATCCGTTCGTATATACCAGGTCATAGTTAGCGATGAGGAAACCGGCGGGGAAGACGTAAGTAACACTATGATTATTGTAAAGCGCAAAGGCCTGCCCATTAACTACGTTGGCGCGGCTGGCGTAAACCCAGGCATTACGGTCGAGTGTCAGCGGGGTTACATCGAGAGTCAGTCCATGTTGGATATCGGTCACTTCCGCCAGCCTGAGCTGACCATATTGATCCGCGTACACCAACTGTCCAGGAACGGCAAATTTACCTAGCCACTGGGCTGCGGCGAACTCAGGTGAGGTGCCGTAGAAATACTCAAAGGCCGCACCACTGTTGGTTAGGTTCGCTGAGGTTCCGCCGCCGAGCACGGCGCCGGCTAGGTAGCTAGTGTTGACAAGAACTACGACTAGACAGGCAACGGTCACGACGAGAATACGACGTCCCTGTGCCTTTCGCGCCTCGGTAGCGCTCTGCATTGGCCAGCACAAGGCGATAGCCAGCAATGTCAGACCCTGCAATTGGGCCCGTTCCTGGCCGTAAGCCGCGGCCAGTGTTCCGCTAAATCGCAGTATCGTGAGCAGCAAGGTCGTAACGAGTGCTAGCAGCCCGACCTGCCGCACAACGGCAGATGACCTGCGCCGCACTATCATAAAGAGTGCGGCAAAAGCAGCAAGGGCGTTCGCAAGCTGCTCGACAATCAGGAGGGATAGACTTAGCGCATCGTAACCGAGATGCCACTTTACCGGAGGTTTCGAGACGGCTGAATTGCGGAGCGCATACCGGGCCTGGTTAGCATCGGGTAGCGGGTTGATATAAGGTCGGTTGATCTTGTAGAATTCACGGATCCCTTGTTGGTACTGCGCAGCCGGGATTGGCGTCGTCGTATTTCCCTGCAGGTAAGCAGCAAGCAATCCGCTGTCCGGTGTCCTATTCGGGAGTATGTCAAGTCCCTGCGCCTCTACTGTCTGACTGACCTGCATCAGATGAGAATCTGATTGAGTGACAGGTCCATACCAGATGACGGCTCCTGCAAAAGTGGCAATGAACGCAACAGCCATAGCGCCAGTTATGCGTGGGATATCGCGAAGCCAGGACAGGAGCCACTGCAGCGGGAGTGCCAGTCCGAACACGGTGATAGCAACGTATGTCGTAGAGTAATGAGACAAGGCCATTGCAAGACCGAGTATTGTGATCAGGGTAAACTGTGCACGTCGTTGCAGTCGAGTATCAATTACCGCCATGACCATCGCAGCAAAAAATATCAGTGCAATTTCCTGCCTGGCGACGCTGGCAATCTCAATGAAGGCGTACTGGCCTATGGTGAAGGCTGCTGCCGCGAAGGCCCAGCAAGGTGAGAGAAATCTGCGCGCGAGATCGAAAATAGCTACCGGGAAGAGAGCATATATCATCGGATAGATGAGTTTTAGTACGAGCAGGCCTGAGGGGCCCGACAGGGCGTGCAGTTGGGCCGGCATGATTGTTACGCTGAGCAATGCTCCGTAGGCATCTCCAGGGTGAGCTGTCTGCCATACGCCGGTAATTATCGTTTGCTGCAGCCTCTGGTACTCAGTGGCGATGTCGAATCCGTAAACACCGTCTCCGCGCAGGGAATACGACCAGGTCGCGGTTAGGCCTGAAGCGTAAAGGATTACCTCAAGCAGGGTCACGCTGAGACGAGAGGAGAAGATCGCGGCGGTGACGAGTAGAAGGACAAAGGCCGCAGCTGCCAACAGCGCAACGTCATGGCTATGACCGTTGTTTAGCCGGACAGCACCAGCCGCCGCCACCAGCGGAAGGACGAGCGGCCAGGCGGACCGGCAAGAACGCACAGGCAAGCGCCAATCGATCGCTACATCGGGCGCGACGTTAACAGAGATAGCGAGCAAAGCAGAACAAGTCAATTCAAGGCCGGCTAGCATCGGCCAGGCACGGAGAGGAGCAGCCAAGCCGATCAGCGGCCCCAGGAGGTCTACGGCAACGCCAGATACGAACAAGACGGCGATTGAGGCGCACGGGATGTAGACCGGAAATGAGGAAACTACCTGGCTGGGTATACGCAAGGCCCGCAGGAGAATCAGGCCTGGAGCCACGAGGAGCAACGGCACTAGCAGGACCTGCGCTGACCACCATCGGTTCAGCGGTGCCAGCAGAGCGAGTAGTACCAAGGCAGCGACCGGTGCCCCAAGTCCCCTACGGGCAGGAGCGGCGGCATGACGCGGAATCCATCCGGCGCTATATCGCGGCCTGTCGACTGCCTTCACCGTCACGGCACCAAGCCCGTCCTTCTCCGCAGTTCGGTAGCTCTGCCGGTTTCGGTAGCTGTCTCAGGAACGAAGTTACGGAAGCGCCACAGGCCCTCAAGGAAACCTATGTTGCCCCAGGTCTCCTGCCCGATTTGCACGTAAGCGTCGAGCAGGCTGGCCACGGAGCGGCTGACGACAGCAGAGCGTGCCCCCTTGGGGTAGAGCAGCTGAGGGGTCAGGAGAGCGGCAACCGCGAGAGCCGGGACCCACCAGGACAACACCAGCATCATCAGGACAACGAGCGGACCAGGGAAGAAGGTGGGTGGCATCGATGGCCACTTCCGATACAGCCGGGCCGAACCCCGCCCGTACGCACGGCTGCGACGTAGCGAGTCATGCAAAGAAGGCTTCGTGCTGTACCGGGAGGGCTTGAAGTGATGTACCACCTGAACGTCAGGACTGAATACCAGCCGGCCGAGGGGAAAGGCCCGCCTCATGCGCATGCAGAGGTCTAGCTCCTCGCCGCCGAAACTGAATCTTTCGTCAAATTTTCCGACGTCAATCAGCGACTGGCGGAGATACGACATGTTTCCCCCCAGGAACGAATAGACTTCTCGCTGGGAGAAATACTCTTGGTTAATCCATTGCCTGCGGAGATATAGGTAAAATCTATAGAATGCATTATTGCTTTCCGCGAGATTCAGCTCTTGCGGCTTGAATGGGCTGTTCCGCTTTAGATAGCCTAGAATATAGCCATTTTCCGCTCCGTGCACGATGGATCCGCCGACGCCGATTACGCCTTCTTCGTAGTCGGCTAGTAGCTGCTCCGCCCATTTCGGTTTGGGCTCGCAATCGTCGTCAAGGAATGCTACGATTGGAGCGGTTGCAGCGTTTATGCCCGAGTTGCGGGCCTTCGCTAGGCCGAGATTGGTGTCGTGCCGGATCACGATGGCCTCGTGCGCGTGGCCGACATCGCTTGTCCCATCAGTCGAGCCGTCGTCGACTACGATCAGCTCTAGCAGCGAGTAGACAGTTTGTTTTTTGATGGCGTGAATGCAGCGATCGACTCCAGCGGCTCCGTTAAGAGAGCAGATGACAATACTCAACTTAGGGGACATTGCACTCCTCTAGTTTCTTTTAGCTGCAGCTCGAATGAGGTTGTAGGCGGAAGCGACATTTCGAGACCTGCGGCAGAGGTTTAGTTTCCCGGACTTAGCTGGTGCGGTGCTAAAGAAAGCAACACTGGTGCGAGAGAAGACTACGCGCGCAGCCGACGGCAAAGCCAGGCAGTGCCAGGCGAGCAGCGTGGTGAAGCCCAGAAACAGAGGCGGCAGCTCGCGACAGCGAGGCTTATCGTGAGCAAGCGTGATAAGGTAGCCTGGGCTCATGTGGCTCAGCTTCTTGACGACCGGCACGTCGTCCAGAAATCGATGGACTCAGCCGGATAGACCAGACTGACAACAATTCGCACCTGTCCTTGCGTGCAGATTACCCTCGCCGGCCGCGTAATTGAGGCGCCGCCCCCAGATGTGACGCGAATGCTTCCTGCAGCCACACTGCGAGTGCCCCGTCTCTGGACTAGCCGTACCGACCACTGGTAGTCACGAGCAAGGCCCTCACCATTGTGGATCATGAACGAAACTTCAACGTTCGTTGGTTGCGAGCCTAGTTGCGGTGGCAGAGACTGCGGATTCAGGAAGGCCAAGGATGTGTAAGTCGTTGGTTCGCTTGACAGGCCGGTTTTCCGCAATATTTCCTGGCCAGGACTTGTCTGACCAATACCTGCGGCTAGGGCGACAACAGCGATGAGGGCAGCCGCCCCCCAGTTTCTCACCGCGCGATGCAGCATGGTTGGCAACATCGATCCCTTCCTCCAGGGGAGTTGTGCGTGAGATTTTGATGGCTCATGAGCTGCATCAAGGTTGGCGGAACTTGGCGGCACCGATCATGTGGCCAAGACGGTGTTCTGCTACCACGAGTGTGGCTTCTTTCCGGATGCCGGTTGCGGAGCTCATGGCTTCCCGAGCTCCGGCGCCCAAGGGCGGACGCGCCGTTCCGCTTCCATCCAGGGGCAAGCGCTGAGACGTAGTCTGCGCAACCGGTCACGGCGTACTCCTCTGGTACGCAGCAGCCCCTCGGCGGAACGCGGCGATGGTATCGCGGCCGCTAATGCTGTAGTCAGCGACCGAGAACCACACGAACCCGAGGAGTCCGTAGAGGCGAACGCCGGCGAACAAATCTGCGATCTTTGCTGGTTTGCCTACGGCGGATGTCGCTCCCGTCTCACCAATGAGGATCGGATCGCCGGTCAACTCCCGGACGGCCGCGATGGTCGGTCCGAACAAGGAAGCGAATGTTTCGGACGGGTTGTAGTAATAGCCGTCAATCCCGACCCAGGTGACATAAGCTTTACCAGGCCACCAGGGGCTCGGCGAGGGAATTCCGCCTGCCGTTTCCATGACATTGACCGTCCACATCCAGGTCACGTTCCGGACTTCCAGCCCTCGGAACAGCGTCACGACGTGCCGCCAGGCGGCTATAAAATCGGCTGATGGTGTGCGCGTATAACCCCATGGATACCAATTGCCATTCATCTCATGGCCGAGACTCAGGATAACAGGTCGATGGTAGGAACGAACCGCCTCGGCGTACTGGTTCAGGTAGTCGTCATACTGACCTGATGCGATGGCGGCGAGGTTGATGCCATACGGGTTGAGCTGCACGAGAGGCACCGCACCGCGCTCAGCCGCGGTGGTCGCGAAACCAGACTGGAACGGCTCGTTCCATGTGCTGTAGTACATAAGCACGTTCGGCCTGACGCCGGTGGCAGTGGTAAACGCGTTTACCCCGGTAAATGAAAGAGGCATACCTCGTTCGTACAAACCGAGATAGGGTATCGACTGTTCGGAACTGTTGGATGGCGACGATTTCATGATCAGAGGGAATGCGGCGCCGATGAGGAGCGCAGCGAAGACCACGGCACTGACCCATGTTGCGATCCGACGTCTGCGACGGCCGAAATTCAGCGTATCCTGAGCGTCGGTGGCGTCAAGTTCCTCAGCGGGTCCTACGGGTCGCTGAGCGGTGGTCAGGCTGTGGTTTCGTCGACGCAGCATGCCAGGGTTTGGCTCCAAACTATCCGACTGTTTCGCTGCTGCTTCCTCGGTCGCGCTCATAGGGGCGTCTTACCGGCTGGTTGCGCGAGCTGGTCGTGCTGCGGCACTCGGACGGACCATCCGCAAAGCCATCGGCCTGTGACTCTGAGTTGAAGCCTCAGCCGACTGCGGCGTGGGAAGAAGGCTGCCCAATCTGTCGCGATGCCGTCGTCCATAGGTCGCACCTTGCCTGCGGTTAGGGGCGTGACTAGAGGAGTCTTGGCTACCCCCCAGCGGCCCACGTACTGTCCTTACTCGATAACAAATCGTGACGATATCATCCCGCCCAGAAGTACCGCATATAAAAGGTACATTTCAGCTACTCGTTCAGGGGGGTATTTGCGAAATCTCCTGGGGTGAGAGCTTCGATCGCCGTGCGCTGAGCGCTGAGCGCTCACGACGCCGACCCGCGGTATGTCTCGTAGCCCTGACGGAAGGCCGTGATGGCTGAGGGGCTCGTGAGGCGCAAGTCCACTTTGTCGAAGGAGTCGAACCAGACAAACCCGAGCAGGCCGTAGATATGCACGCCTGCGAACAAGTCGGCAATCTTTGCCGACTGGCCAGCGGTTGGTGTAACGGACGTCTCGGCGATGAGTATCGGCTTGCGGGTCAGGGCGCGTACGTCCGCGATGGTGGGTCCGAACACGGAAGCAAAAATCGAGGTCCGGTCGGTGTAGTAGCCGTCGATCCCTACCCAGGTGACGTACGAGCTGCCTGGCCACCACGATTCCGGAGAAGGAACTCCGGTCTGCTTATGAATAGTATTGATCGTCCATAGCCAGGTTGCGTTCTCGGCTCCCTGCTTTTGGAACACGGTGACTATATGTCGCCAAGCGGCGACAAAAACGTCAGGGGAAGTGTGCGTGTATCCCCAGGAGTACCAGTAACCATTCATCTCGTGGCCGAAGCTCAGAATGACGGGATCATGGTAAGCGCGGACGGCCTGGGCGTAGGCGCGCAGATAGCTGTCGTAATTTCCATCGGCGATCGCAGCGATGCTTATTCCCGTTGGGTTCATCTGTACGAGTGGTACCGCGCCCTTGCTGGCTGCAGTGGCGGCAAAGTTAGTCTGGAACGGCTCTGGCCATCCGCTGTAGTAGCTGACCACGCCTGGATTGATTCCGGTGGCCGCGGTAAATGCTTTGACCGGCGCATATGAGGTGGGGACCCCGCGCGCATAGACTCCAACATAGGAACCGGGAGTGGTGGCAAGACCACGGCCGTGCGATACGGAATGTACGGCTTGTGCTTGACGCCACGGGCCGTATAGCGTCAATGTAGTAAGGATTGTCGCCAGCAGGATTGTGGCACCGATCACTGCCGCAGCCTTCGCCCTGTGGCGTGTAGTGCTGAGTCCCTCCGGTGCAGACTGTCGGTGTCGTCCCAGACGCTGAGTGTCAACCAAATCCTTAATTCCTCCCGATTATCGTTTTTCGTTACGTCTCCAGCGCAGCTAGGTGCCGAAGACTGTTCATGACCCAGGTCTGCGGTACGCGCTGGCGCCCTTGCGGAACGCGGCGATGGCCGCGGGGCTGCTGATGCTGAAAGGCTGGCCGGTGAGGCTCGAGGTGTTGAACCATACGAACCCGAGCAGGCCATAGGAACGGATGCCGTCGAACAAGTTGGTGATCTTCCCTGGCTGGCCGACGGTCTGTATCGCGCCCGTCTCGGCGATGAGAATCGGGTCTGTGGTAAGTGAGCGTACAGACCTGATGGTCGGTCCGAACAAGGGGGCAAACTGCCAGGACGGTTTGAGGTAATAGCCATCGATACCGACCCAGGTCACATAGGAGCTGCCGGGCCACCACGGTTTCGGGTCGGTGACCTTTCCGCTCTGCGAGTCGTTGATGATGTTGACCGTCCATAGCCAAGTTACGTTAGAGGCTCCCAAGGTCCGGAAAACTTTGACGATGTGCTGCCAGGCGGCTACGAATACCGCCGGAGGTGTGTGTTTGTAGCCCCAGGTGGACCAGTTACCGTTCATCTCATGACCGAAGCTCAGGATAACCGGGTGTCCGTAAGCCCGGACTGCCTCTGCGTAGGAACTCAGGTAGCCGTCGTACTTCCCGGCAGCGATCTGCGCAATGTTTATCTTATCTGGATCCATTTGCACGAGCGGCGCTGCGCCGTTCTTGGCTGCAGTGTCAGCGAAACTCAGCGGGAAAGGTACAAACCATCCGCTGTAGTACATAACGAGGTCTGGCCTCGCTCCCGTAGCATTCGTGAACGCCGTCACTTGTGCATACGAATTAGGAACACCGTCCGCATATACCCCTAGGTAGGAGGCAGACACGGGCGGCAGATGAACCGGCAGCGGACCCGAATGGTCTGAGGACATGTTGTAGAGGATGACACCGGCTACGATCGCGGCCG
>OBLT010000930.1_pt1 | contig 18974 bp, 9 predicted proteins | sample 1518721 | NCBI WGS metagenome assembly OBLT01 (sample SAMEA3539307, study PRJEB22396) | soil metagenome | biome: tundra; feature: field; material: soil | place: USA | collected 2010-05 | depth 0.15 m | reverse complement strand
AGGACGGCCGCCACGTCGGCCTTGACTTTTATGACCTTCTCATAGAAGCCGACAAAATAGGAATACGCAGGTGGCTTCGCGTAGTACTGCGCGACGATCTTCTTCGCCATCCCTGCCACCTCGGCATTGGCTTGATACGCGAAATCAAGATACGCCTGCTGATCGCGCATGAATGAAAAATCAAATGGGCCCGTCTTCGCCTTGTGCCCGGTATCCGTGCTGGCCACCGCGAACCCGCGGACAAGAGCGGGGTTGTCGCCGGCAAATGACGCTCCCAACGGGTAGGAGACAACACCGTTGCCGCCATCGCCGCCCTGCATCATGAAGTCTCCATTCCATGCGGTCGCATCCGGCAGGGCCAGTGCGAAGCCGGTGCCGAACTCTTCTCCGTCTACGCCTTTGCGCTGGTTGATCACGCCATCCACGCGGCAGTGTGCAGGCAATGGGCCGACAGCCTGAGCGCCTGGATACGCAGACGGAATCATTGTACCGGCCAGAATCATGGCAGCCCTCGTAATCTCGACACCATCAATCTTGAAGCGGCCTAGATCCGCACACGAGTTTGCCGCCTGAGCCGCGGCAACACCGGAAGCGCACAGGGCTGCAATGAACAAAATCAATAGCCTGAAACGAATCATAAAAAACCTTCTTTCTCAGAGCCGACTGCCGACAGATCACGGGCCGTGCTCGCTTTCCAGGAATTACCTCGGATCGATGCTTCGTGTTCCGGTCTCTGTCGCAAGATCCGCGAATGGTCCCGGCATTCTGTCACCGGTCACCGGATGGCCAAAGAAGTCAGTGTCGATTCCCTTGAAGACAGGGGTACGCTGCACGTCGCCCTTCACTGAAAGAGTCAGTTCCAGCTTGTCCGGGTCCATCGTCGCAGCAATTGCCGCAGAGGCGCCGTTCTTGTCCCACCCATATTCTTCGCGCCACGATTCCAGGTTGTGCCACTCCGCCGGCTCAGGAAACTTTACGCGCAAGTAGGGGGGGCCCCCGAAGGGTGACGCCACCGGTGCCGGGTACAAGTTGCCATCGGCCTCGTTGCGTGCGTTGTTAAACTCAATTGCCGAGCGGCCGATTTTGACAAACACATTATCGTGCACCATCAGATTGTGCACATCATTGGTATGACCGAAAATCGGCCTCGGCCCGTTGATGCCCGATACAGTGTCTACACACACATCGGTACAGTCGAGAAACAGATTGTAGGCGACGATCACGTTGTTGGTGTCGCGGATGAGAATACCGCCGGTCAGGTGATCGAAGATGTTGTTGTCGATCTCGTTCAGCACTTCGCTGCCTTCAATATGAATGGCATGGGGATTCACGTCGCCCGGAATGTCGGCGAATACATTGCCCGTAAGTCGGTCGTTGGCGTTGCCGATATCCAGCCAGATGCCGTTTCCGTGCCGGATATGCCGGACCACGTTGTTCCGGAACAGAAGATTTCGGGCGGTATGCATCTTGGTCCCGCCGGACTCCGACATCATGGCCGCGTCCTGCCAGCCGATCCACTCGAACAGATTCTTCTCGACCAGCGTCGATTCCGGACCGCCTGTTCCGCCCAGCCCCTCAATTCCGCAGTAGCGGAACGTGTTGCCGCGGACTACGTCGAAGCCCACCGGCTGCGGCGGCCGCGACGCGCCCCAGTCCTCGTTGCCAATATCGAGACCAACGCTGTTGGCCCATTCAAATGTGTTGTCTTCAAAAATGAAGTGATTGCCCCGGTTGGTCGAGACCATGCCGCGCTGCGGCACGGGAAATCCGTTACCCGCGTATTGGAAGGTGATACCTTTTACGCGGATGTATGATTGGTAGCGCTCCGCGGGAGAAAAAATCTGTTCCTGGGTGGTGATTTCAATCAAGTGCTTGGCAGGGTCATCGTCATTAGCCAGGCGAATGTGCAGCGTCATGCCGTTGGTTTCGATCCAGACTTTGCCGGCTTCAGGCGAGAACTCCTTGAACAGCGGCTTCCAGTGAATATCGGTGAAATAGTTCATCGATCTCGGCGATGGCCCGGCCAGTTCCGCAGAAGTCTCCACTGGCTCCAGCGGCTTGCCGTCGACAAACACCATCCCGCGCCGCCGGAAGTAGGTTGCCATATTGTCCTGGGCGTATCTCAGCCACATGTGATTGCCGAGCACGTTGTCCACTTCAAACGGGTTGTAGCCGTTGGGGAAGAGCGCCGGATCGAGTCGCAGCTCCCACGCCTTCACCGGTTGGTGCGTCTCAGGGTCAAAGCCGAAGTTCCAGCCCTCGCTGGGCTTCCAATCTTTCACCACGGCCGCACCCTTCACCACAACCTTCGCGCCGGGGGCAGCCTCATAGCTGATCATGGCATCACGGCCCGTTCCACCTCGTGTTGGGCGGATGCACTCGCGATAGACTCCCTCGGCAATGACAACTCGTTCGCCCGGCTGCAACATCTGGGCCGCCGCGTTAATCGTACGGAACGGACGCTCCTTGCTGCCCGGTCCTTTGTCGTCGGCGTTCTTCGACCGCCCATCCACGTAATAGGTTTTCGAGAAGTGAAGCGCCTTCTCCCAGACCGGAAACTCCGTCCCATCCGGAAGCTTCGAGTTCGACGCAAGCGCCATTGCGGTCGCGAGCAAGAATATGGAGAAAAAAGAAATTGGGCCTTTCATCTTGATATATACCAACCTTCCGAAAACAGTTTGGGAACGACGGTTCGTCCACGTCTTGAGCCGCGACCATGGTAATACCCTTTTCTTCTACCCGTCGAAAAACCAATGAGGTAACGACAGCGATATGCCAATCAGGTCAGCCCGCACGATCCGATCGAGGATTGCACGGAATTGCCAAGTGCAAGCTAAACACTCGACTCATCTCCCCCCTGCGGCAAGGGACGAGACAAACCGCTGCATGATTAGCCTGGGTGCGGACTCGTTCAGATAGCGCCTCCGCCTTAGCTACTCGCGAGCAGGGAAGGTCGCTGCAGTGTTAGGCGGGTTTTGGAGAATTGGCAGACTGAGTTCCCCACAATGCGTAAGTTCCGACAACTGTGTAACACAACAAAGGAACACACATACCGAGTGCCATGCTTCTCGTCAATTGAAATGCAATTCCCATGAGAGGCGTAAACACTGCTCCTCCAATGATAGACATGACAAGAAGCGATGAACCCTCTTTGGTATGCGAACCGAGATCCTTGATCCCGAGAGCGAAGATCGTTGGGAACATGAGCGACATAAAGAAACTGGTGAGCAAGATCGCAATCATTCCGGCCCATCCCGGGCGGCTAATCCCGAATGCGAGCAAGACAATGTTCGTCAACGCGAAGCCGCCCAGCATCTTGTTCGGGCTTATCCGCTTCATCAAGTGACTGGAAGCAAATCGTCCGACAGCGAATGCAGCCAGGGTTGTAGTGAGAAGATAACCTGCTGTCTTCTCTGAAACATGTGTGTAGTCCTGCGCATACTGGATGAAATAGCTCCAGGTCCCAACCTGTGCGCCCACGTAGCAGAATTGCGCAACGACCGCGAAAAGAAACTTCGGATATTGAAACAAACGCCTATACACTCCATCGCGATTCGCCTCAGTGGCCGAGTACTCGTTTGCAACGGTAGGAAACTCAATTCTGAGAATCGAGTACGCCCATATCAGGACGACAACACCCAGTACCATGTAGGGCGCAAGGACTCGCTGTGTTTCATGCCGCAGGAAGGCATCGTATACTCCATGGGCTTTCATCCGTGCGATCTCGGTCGCCCCGGGTTCAACTCCGGAAAAGATAAACAGCGTACCAATCATCGCTCCACAGATCGATCCAATGGGATTGAACGCCTGCGAAAAGTTCAGCCGTCGTACGAAACTTGCCCGATCGCCAAGTTGGGCGACCAGCGGATTCGCACCTGTTTCGAGAAAGCCCAGGCCACTTGCGATCACGAAGAGCGCCGTCAGAAACAACGGATAGCTTTGTGCATATGCGGCGGGGACAAACAGGAAGGTTCCGGTGGCATAGAGAACGAGGCCGGAAACGATACCCGCCTTATAGCCGAAGCGGCGCATCACCAATGCTGCGGGAATCGCGAAGATAAAATACCCGAGGTAGAAGGCTGATTGGACGAGACCAGCCTCAAGTCGCGTAATCTCGAATGACTTCATAAACTGGCGAATCAAAACGTCATTCAGGTTGTTCGGTATGGCCCAGAGGAAGAACAACCCGGTCACGAAAAAGAATGCAGTTTTGGCGTCAGGAGGGATGAGGCTCTGGTCGCCTGATCGTCCTTCAGCTTTTGCGACTGGGGATATATGCACTCGCTATTCTCCTGCTGGGCAAACTGCGACTTTGCCGCAACGACCAGAAGCCATCAACTTGTAGGCTTCATCGGCCTGCTCTAGGGCGAACCGGTGCGTGACCAGGTCTTGCGGGTGCAGGTTCCAACGGATAAGCCGCTCAACTAACTCCTCCATAAGCCAGATGGAAGTCACCCAGGAACCGTAAATCGTCTTCTGGTCGTGAATAATGTCGGGAGAGGGATTGAATGAGACGGTGCCGCCCTCGCCGACCATTGCCATCCTCCCCCACTTGCGCGTCGCTCGAATCGCCGTGGCGCGGGCTTCCGCGCTTGCTGAGCAATCTACGGCGCGTTCGACACCGAGTCCGCCGGTTAGAGCGCGCACCTGATCAACGTTGTCCGGGCCGGCTGTCAGCACATGATCGCAGAGGCCAAGACTTTTAGCGAGGTCTAGGCGTTTCGCGGCGATATCAATGCCGATGATCTTCTCTGCACCCATTTTGCGGCATAAAGCTCCAGTCGCAAGACCCACCGGCCCGAGACCGGTGATCAGCACGGAATCGTTGCCATTGATTCCGATCTTCTGAAGAGCTTCGTACACCGTTCCAAATCCGCAGGCGACCTGGGCTCCATCCAAGTACGTAAGTGAATCGGGCAGAAGGACTAGGTCCTTTTCTTCAGCGAGAAGGTACTCGGCCATGCCGCCATCGCGCTGCCAGCCGTAGGCGCGGCGATACTGGGCGCTAGTGCAGGAGATCATGTAACCGCGACGGCAGTCGTTGCACACTCCACAGCCGGAGATGTGGTAGACAAGGACGCGATCGCCGGCTTTGAACCGGCGGCAGCCCGGGCCGGCCTCCACGATAAGTCCGGCTGGCTCGTGCCCGGCGATCACTAGCTGATAGCCTTCGGGACCCTTACCAAGATGCTCATGATAGATACAGCGAATGTCTGAGCCACAGATAGTTGAAGCCTTGACCTCGATCAGAACTTCGCCGTGGCCAGGGGTTGGTACGAGAACACTTCTCATCTCGACGGTGCTGTTTCCTGGCAGAAACGCTGCCTTCATCGCTTTGGACATACCTTATATATCTCCCCTATTCCGGCGCTATCCAGTCTTGAAGCAAATCATCTTGATGGCCCGGTTTTAGCTGCGTGGCTACGCTGGTGGAATTACCCCGTCTGCGTCCCAGAGATCTTGCCAAAGCTGGTTCTCTTTCCAGAGGAACACTTGTCCCTTGATCAAGCGACAATTGCGATCCAGCTTTTCGATCGTCTCCATGTCCAGCGTCGTTAGCGGTTGGCCAGCCACTGCGAGCAAATTGGTGAAGAGATTGTGCTGATTCGTTGAAAAAGGAATCGGAACCTGTCCGCGCTGGACGGCCCACTTGATGCACACAACTGCGGGGTGAACGCCAAGCCTTTTTGCGATCTCGCGAATGGCGGGATCTTCGATCGGCGATGTGTCATCCGGGGTTCGATCGCGGTCCGGGCGCGCCGGCGAACCAATGGGAGAGAATCCGATCGGCTGGATTCCGTTCCCCATTAGATAATCAAAAAAATCTGGCTGTTGAAAATGGGGATGAAGTTCCATCTCGTTTGCTACGGGCTTTATCCGCACATCGCGAAGAAGCAATTTCATTTTCGGAATGGTCATGTTCGACGTGCCGATGTGACGAACCAGCCCACAATCCACGAGTTCTTCCACCCTGCGCCAGGTGCGCATGTAGTTCTCGTGGATGTAGGGCACAGCATGCGGGTTGCGGGCACTGACATCACAACCTGGAGGATGATGATTGGGAAACGGCCAGTGAATCAAGTAGAGATCGAGATAGTCAATTCTTAAATCGGCTAACGATTTCTCGCACGATGGAATAACATCGTTTTCCCCGTGCTTGTCGTTCCAGAGCTTGGAGGTGATCCAAACATCATCACGACGCAGCCCATTTTGGAAAAGTGAACCGAACACGCGTCCGATTTGATCCTCATTGCCATACACGGATGCACAATCGAAATGCCGGTAACCGATCGATGCAGCGTATTGCACTGCATCGGCGACGGCTTTGTGCGAAACCTGGTCTGAGCCGAAGGTTCCAAGGCCAATTGCAGGCATTCTGGCGCCCGTGCTCAGTGTCCGATACGGGACTAGCTTCGGGTTGATCATTTTCTCAAATCGATCCGCTGACTGAGTTAGAAATTGCATGAGAATGCCCTCTGGAAGGTCCGCTTCAAGATCATGCCGGGAATGCTTCCGGACCGCTTTCCCATCGACAATGTCTGACGCCGATCATCCCAATTGAAGTAAATCGTCGTTTTGGCACCGGGCTCATAGTTATACCCATTGCCGCTGTCTTCATACAACTTAGAGTTCGCGTCCCTACCGCCGTAAACGCGAATCTCCAACAAATCTTCCTCCTTATGCGCGCCACACAAGCTAGGAATGATCCTCTATTTTTCCTGCAGTTCAGGCCCACCATCCCTAAGGGGGCTATTTTGGCAATCCACTCACAATCTGTTTCCCGTCATATAGGACCTGACGTACTGAGCTTGAATCCACAGCGACAATCTTGAATTGCCTGGATTGCAGCATCCCTGGGAACTGCCCGCTGCGCCGTTCTATCGACAGCTCTCTTTTCTTGTCGTTCCAGTGAAAGTGGATCGTGCTCAGCATCCCCTTTTCGTAGTTGTAGTTTGTGCCTTCATCCTCATAGAGAGTGAAGTCTCCATCAGTTCCCGGGTAGACGCGGATCTCCAGGTCGCTGGATGGTTTCTCGCCCGCATATTGTTCAGCGCGACCAATCGGAACAATACTCCCGGCTCTCACAAGCACCGGTATTCGCTCTAGTGGAGCGTCGATGTCCGTAGTGGTCCCTGCAGGAACTGCGGCTCCTGTCCAAAAGTTGTACCATCCACCCGCAGTGAGGGGTGCGTAGACCGGCCACCGGACTGGCCCCTCTTCAAGCACAGGAGCGACCAGAAACGCCGGACCAAACATGTATTCATATCTTTGAGTGAGCGCCTGATCGTCCTGGGCAAAGTCCATCACCAGAGGACGCATCAGGGTCGATCCATGAAAAGAAACGGCAGCGGCCTGAGAATAGATATAGGGCAACAACTTATACCGAAGGTCCAGGTAACGACGCACCTCGCCTTCTACCTTGTCACCATATCGCCAGGGCTCAGTGTCAGTTTGGTATCCATGAACTCGCTGCAGTGGAGAGAACGTTGCAAACTGGAACCACCTCAGAAATCGCTCGTGATACGCGGGGTCGGTATATTGACCCTGCCCCGGACGAAAGAACCCCCCAGCATCCGTGGTCCAATACGGTAACCCGCTAGCGGTGTAACCGAGTCCAGCCGTGATCTGCCTCTTAAAACTCTCCCAACTGTTGCCGACATCTCCTGACCAGGTCACAGAGGCATAGCGCTGTTGGCCTACGAAGGCGCTTCGGCTCAAGATGACGACCCGCTTGTTTGGCGCGTCTCTTCTCTGGCCCTCATAAACAGTCTTGTTCACAAACAGCGGATAGAGCAGACGCACTCTCTCACCGGGACCGGCAAAGGTGGTCCTCCCTGTCAGATCGTCGTTTTCCGGTTCGTCGGCGTCCTGCCACCACGCATCAATCCCGAGCGATAACATGCGCTCACTAAAGTTCTTCCAATAGAGCGACGCAGCCGCTGGATTGAAGAAGTCGACCCACTGAGTTCCCGGTATGTAATACCCTTTCTCTGTGAATTGCTTTCCAACCTCAGTCTCTGCATCGATCCTGGACCACACTGACACCATCAACTTTACGTTCATGCCATGGAGGCGATCGATCATACCCGCTGGATCCGGATAATATTGCTCGTCCCATCTCATCGCATTCCAGCCGTACTTGCCCCAGTACTGCCAATCCTGCACGAGGAGATCGAGGGGCAAATGACGCCTTCTGAACTCCGTTGCTGTATCCAGAATCTCTTGGCTGGAGTGGAACCGTTCACGGCAGTGAATATAGCCATACGCCCACATCGGCAGGAGCGGCGCTGGTCCTGTCAACTGCCTGTAAGTCGCTATCACTTCCTCGAGAGCCGGCCCCGCGAAGACGACGTAATCGATCGCATCCGCTACGGGAGATCGCAGTACGGTGCGGTCTGCGCTTGGCCTAAAGAAAAGAATTGGTTGGTCATCCTGCTGCCCGATAACGCGAATGACGTGGTGGCCCGCAGTGAGATCGCCAAACCAGCTTGTCGTGGGAGGGAGCCAGAAGTTGGAGAAGTCAATGACCGTTTTACCGTCGATCTCAACGTGGTAACGGCGGCCCATCTTTTGTCCCACATCCAGCATGAAGGCATATCGCCCACCGCGAGGAATCTCGAGACTCCCCTCAAAATCGGCCTCGCTCCGGACCCCATGTCGTGTGCCTTCGGCTGTCGTTAAATCTGCCGATGTTTCATTGCCGACAGACAACCGCGTCAGGACCACACGTTCATTCGCAGGATTCAAGTCAGTCAACCCATAGTTGTGCCAGAGAATTCCATAGCCCTTGCTCGAAAGCAGGAACGGAATTGCGATCTGGCTATTGACTTGAGTCAGGCGTCGGGGGAGATCTCGAATGTCAAGGAAACCATCCTGAAATTCTCCGCTTCCGAACAGATGCTCGCCCGGGGGAGAAAGAAAAGCTTGTTCGGCTTCAAAAGTCGCTTCGCCCTGAACCGCTGTCTGGTCCAGCCGGCGAGTGCTAGGAATCTCGGAGAGAAAGGTATGGCCGGAACCATCCGTAAAGTGAAGAGCTCCGTTTTTACGATCGAAGACTGCTTTCATCCTCGATGTCGCAAGTACAACCGTCGCAGCATTAAGCGACACCTTGAATGCCGGCGTAGATGCTGGCTGAAGCAGAACGATGCTTGGGCTCTCGACCGCCGCTTCCTTCGCGCATCGTACGCGCATCGCGCTCTCGGCCATCGGGCGGATGGTAAGGATGCACGCGTCGGTTCTTATCTCCACGCCAGAAGCGGTCTGCCGAATGAGGGCGCTCGATCCGCCTTGAGTAGACACCTGTGAAATTGCGGGCAGGGCAATACCAACTGCAAGAATCACCGAACTAAACAGCACCAACGACATTCGTCCAACGAGGAGAAGCATGTTGTCCCCTTTTCATGAATCAGGTCAGTCATCCCAACAGGTTCAGCATCCTGCAGGCCAGTTCACTTCTCACGTGGTCTTCCAGTAAACAGCGAATCTCTCCCAGCTCTGATACAACGGCTTCAGAGTTACGGTTTGCCCGGTAGTTTCGAGCGAGAATGTCAGCGGCTCACCAGCCGACTTGATCTTCGTCAACAGAGCTGCATCGTCACCATCGATGGGGGGCACATTCAGCGGGCTCTTGGCGACCTCTGGCCCCTGGTTCCTGTGGAGTAACTCGCCATTGAGACCGGTGGCCGGAAACTGTCCGGCAAGAATGAGAGGGCCATAGCCAAAGGCCCTCCAGGTGGGATTGTTCGGAATCGACTCAATCCTCACTTGCATTGGTAGCTGCACCTCCACGCGGTCGCCCCGTTTCCAAACGCGCTTAACCCTTAAGTAGCTACCCTGCGCGGCGATCCCCTCCACCTGCCTACCATTAATCGAGATAGCGACGTCGCGTGTTGTCCAGGAAGGAATCCTCAAATTCAAAACCCACGGTTCTGCAATCGACTCGTCCACGACGATGCTCGTCCGCGGCTCGATGGGAAATCCCGTGGACTGCTTCAGTCGAATGCCGAGCGCCTTCCAGTGAAGAGCGGAGGCCACAAACAGATTCACGTAGACGCCGTGGTCGTCATGAGAATAGATCGTGTCGTTCAGTTTCGAAAACTCTTCGACGGCAGTTCCGTTGCAGCACCAGAAGGTGTCATCTTCCGTTGCGACCGTCTTCCAGGCGCCAGGCGTCATGGAGAGGAAGTACGAGGTCAATCCAGTCTCGGGCTGGATCGTTCCAAGGCGATGGTTAAACAGATTCCGCTCGTAGTAGTCGATATATTTCGGCTGTGCGGTCCACGCGTAGAGATGACGAGAAAGCTTCATCATGTTGTAAGCGCAGCAGCATTCCTGATGGTGGCTCGACTCCACTAATTCCACGCCAAGGCGGTAGGGTTGAGTCTCCCAGTGTTCCTTATTGCTGGAGCCTCCGGTTGCATAGGTACGCGATTCGACCACTGTGTCCCAGAAAAACTCCGCTACGTCTCGATAGCGGGTGTCCTGGGATATCTCGTAGCGCCTTGCTGCTCCAATTACCTCCGGAATGTGCGTATTCGCGTGCAGCCCGCGAAGCTCATCCTTGCGGAGCGCAAGTGGATTGAAGAACTTCATTTTTGTAAAGCGGTCGCCCGCCATTGCCCATCGATCGTCTCCGGTGACGCTGGCAAGGTTATACAGGACTTCGTTCATACCGCCGAATTCGTTATCGAGAATCTCCTGCATGTGTTCCGGTGCTTTCGACACCGTCCAGGCGTCGACCCATTTTGCCACTCCCAGCAATACGTCGAGCGCCTCTGCGTTGCCCGCATGCGTATGCATATCGAGCAACCCGGCCATGATTTTGTGAAGGGTGTAGAAAGGAGCCCATACTCCTTTCAGAGCATCCAGTCGCTCGAACAACTCCTCTGGAAACGCGCTGACATAGCCGGATGATCCAAGGCTCTTTTGGCAAGCCACCAGGCCGTTGACGATCTGGTCACCCCTCGCCTTGATCTCCTGATCGCCGGTTGACGCATACATCAAACCGCATGCCGACAGATAGTGCCCCACAAAATGCCCCCGTAGCTCCACTTTGGGTGCCTCCCATCCGCCGAGGGGTTTTGCGGATGACGGCAGGCCTGCATTCACTCGAAAGTTGTGCAGCAGCCGGTCCACTGGGAGGCGCATCAGATAGCTGCGATTCCATTCAAAAGATTCCTTCAACGGGCCATCGAGCAGCTCGACTTCCCCTAAAGAAAATGGAGCAACCGGCATGGCGAGTACATTACGATGAAAAGTCTCGGTCAAGCTGAATGGAGGCGAAGATGTATCAGCGATCCACTTTGTCGACTCAGGTGGTTCGTCCGCCTTCGCCTTCGGGGAGAAATGAACAGTCCCAAGGGCGGCGGTAATCGGAGCAGCCGCAAGACCAAGAGAAAACCGCCGACGGGAAAACTTAGGAGTCTGAGAATCCACGGTCCAGCTCATTTGCCGCACCTATCCTTTCTGAGACATCCAAATTGCAAAAAATCCATCGGTTTCTTACTGCACATGGCCATGGATTGACGTGTTATTGACGGCTCGTATCTGTGGGAATCTGTTCAAGTTCAATCCGTGCACGGTCGTCCCATTTTTGTCTCAGGGTTCTCGACTCTCTGAAGGCCTTTTCGGCCGCGTCCTTTTCGCCGGCCTTCCGATAAAGTCGGGCGAGCATGAAGTGAATGCTCCCGTCTTCGTCGCCCAACAGCGCTTGCTTGTACTCAGTGACTGCGGCTGGAATCCGATCCGTCTCTGCATACACTTGTCCCAAGAGGGCATGAAGATGTGGCAGGAACTCCGGTTTGAGATTCTGGCACTTGGAGAGATACGGCTCGGCTTCCGCAAAGTGGTTCAGTTGGACATTGATCTCGCCAGCGAGCAGATTTGCCTCCGGGTCGCTTGGATCTTCAACCAAAAGGCTACGGTCAATATCGAATGCCTCGTCGTTCTTCAATTCGGAAAACAATGCAATGGCAAGACTCAGCCGCGCGGAATGGCTCTTTGGATCGAGAGCGACGGCTTGTCTGTATTCCGCTTCGGCATCGTCCCAGCGTCGCTTTTGTCGAAAGACATCTCCTAGTAAAACGTGCATGCGCGGAGAGTCCGCATCAATCTCGCCGGCACGCATCAGCGCTGCAATCGCCAGTTTCTGATCCGCCTTGCTCTCCCAATACAATCCCTGTACACGAGTTGACGGATTGCTTTTCAAGCGCAGAGCTGCGGCGGAAGTGGTGCGGAAATCGCCTGCGTAGAAGGAGCACGAAGCAACAAGCTGCAATTGATCGCTGGCGATCGAGCCGAGTGCCGGCTTGAGCAAATCGTCACATTGAGCATACCGACCCATTGCATAGAGCATCTCGGCATTTGCCAGCGTAGGAGGTTGTTTGCTTGGAGGCCATCCCCCCTCACCGGAACCCATCGCGGGCGTCGTGTCAGCAGAAATAAAGGACCTCTCTATCAGAGAGCTGAGATCCCCAGAGAGGGTTGCGTCGTTCTGCGCAACTCGAGCGAGAGCGGCAGCCGGCCTTGCCTGGTCAGCGGATACAGCGTCGCGAAACAGCGGAAGACTTGACTCCACGAAACCAGGATCGGCCATCGAAAGAGAAGTCAGCCCCGTTAACGCGGCATCCGGACGTCCTTCAGCAACTTCGGCAACTGCCAAACCGAGGGTTGCCAGTCCACAATGAGTTCCCGTGCTGGCTTCCCGTTCGAATTGCTCACGCGCTTCGGCCACGTTCTTTTTGCGGAGGAGCGTGATGCCAAACTCCGCGTGGGTGCATGGTGCAGGTGAGCCGGAGGCAATAGCGGTTTTGTATGCATCCTCGGCCTGCAGCAGCTTTCCCTCTTCGGCAAAGGTCTCCGCCGCACGAAGAGTGACATAAGGTGAATGTCGGTAGGCAGAGGTCATCACACGGGCATCGCTTTCAACCTGCTGCAAGTATGTAGTTCCAAGAGTCAGCCAGATGTTCGCGTCATTCGGCGTCAGCCGGGCTGCAATCGAGTAGGCATCAGCGGCACGATCGGCATGGTTTAACAAGTTGTATGCCTTTCCGAGGTTAAGCGCGGCCTGCAGGTCATTGGGATTGAGCTTCTCGGCTCGCTCAAGGAAATTAACGGCGGCCTCGGGATTCTTGGCTCTAAGGAACTCAATGCCTAGGAACAACTGAGGAACAAACAGAGATGGATTGAGCCTGATCGCTTCTTTGAAGCTGCGCATTGCCTCAGCCGGTTTTCCAGACTCGTGATACATCAGGCCGAGATTGGCCCATAGTTCTGGAACCGAGGGCTCAAGCTCGACGGCCTTGCGGTAGGATTCCGCTGCGGCGCTGAAGTCCCTCCTGGACTGAGCATCATGCGCTGCAGCCAGGAGGGATTCAAGGGTTTGCGTGGGATCCTCTGCGGCGGCGAGTGTGTTCACGATCGAACTTGTGAGCGCGACCGCCGCGCAGAAAATTATTGCGGCCCTGTGCATAGGCACTTTACCGAACGATCTTCAGCGACAACTGGATCTGTCTCGGTCCCTGCGTATTGTTGGCTTCTCCCATGGTGCTTAATCCATCCGAGAGGTTAATATCGGGCGAATCGAAGTTGGCGTGGTTGAACGCATTGAACATCTGCGCAGTGAACTGCATGCGGAATTTCTCCGTGATGTTGAACCACTTCTGGATGCCCAGATCCTCGTCGACATAACCGTGTGCCCGGAGGTTCGAGAAGTAACGGGGGGCACTCCCAAACGTGTATGCGGGAGCCTGCGAAAATGCGGCCGGGTTGAAGAAACAATACTTTGTTCCCACCGAGATGGGGTTGCTCGTGCCCGCCCCGCAGGTGCCGGTCTTGAAACTGGCCCCAGTAAGGTTAGCGTGCTGATTCCCGCCCCAGAGACTTGCACTGTTGTTGTTGGCGTTGATCGACAGCGGAAAACCAGCCTGCACGTGGGTAATGCCGGAGACCTGCCAGCCTCCGACAATTGCATCCTCGACGCCGTTCATGTTGCTGCCGAACTTCTTGCCCTTCCCAACCGGCAATTCATACACGTAGTTCAAAGCGAGAGACTGAGGGATATCCGTCCCGTCGACCGATTTATCCGCCTTCAAGTCGTAGTAATTGCGGATGCTGGCGCCTCCGCTGCTGATATTTGCCCATTGTTCCGCGCCGTCTGTATCGTCGAGGAACTTCGCGTAGGTGTAAGAGGCCATGAAGATCAGGCCCCAGCTGACGCGGTGGGTGAACGTGGCCTGCAACGAGTTGTAGTTGGAGAAGCCGACCGTTTCCTGGGAGGCAGAGGCCCCTCCGCAGAACTCCGGATACGGCTCAAGCAATTGCGCCTGCGAAACTGTCGGCGAGCTCAGTCCGCAGGAACTGGTCGGGAGGTTCAGTGCATTCATGGCTGCGGCAAACGGATTGGCTACCTGGGTGTTCAGGGCCGTACCCATGGAGAGATACTGCGGGTTCAGTTGCCCGTAGTTCATGCCTTCCATGATGATCCGAGTTCCGCGGTTCCCGACATAGTTGACGTCCAGCAGGTCGTTCGGGGTGATGGCGTACTGGAATCCAAACATGAACTGCTTGATGCGGGGATCAGGGTGATACGGATCGACGCCGCCGCCGCCCTGACCGACGTTGGTGAGGCCGTGTAACGCGTTTCCGGTAACCGGCAGAACGCCCGTTGAGAATGCCTGGGCCAGGGGCTGGACCACTGTGATCCCGTTGACCGTAGGAGTCCAAGTCGTCGATTGAGAATATCCCGGGTTCGGTCCATTGCCAAAGAAGTTTCTCGAGTAGTACAGACCGAAGCCGCCGCGCAACACCAGCTTGGGTGCAACGTTGTATGCGAATCCGATTCGAGGCGCCACGTCGTCCCAATTGAAGTTGTACAGATTGCGGCTGCCAGGGGTGGCGTAGACGATCTCGCCGTAAACCGGAATCCCAGCCGTGGAACTGATCGGATTGAGAGCATGGAAATCGAAGAACGCCTGGTCATTGCGCCGCGCTTTAATTGGGGTCTGCACTTCATAGCGGAAGCCAAGGTTCAGCGTCAACTTCGGAACCACCTTCCAATTGTCCTGAACATACCCTCCATGCAGGTAGTACGACGAAGCCGGAAATGCGTTAAACCCGGTTGAGCCGCCGGTGCCTGCCCCCGCTATAAAGGAAGCGAACGCATCTCCGGCCGTTGTCGCATTGTTCGGGTCAGGACCTGACGTCATAGCCGGTGTGAAGTTGAACTGCGTGGGAGCGATCCTGCCGCCATATATGTCAATCACGGCACCCATGTATCCGAACGAAAGGGAATGCGCTTTGTGAATCTTGTTCAGGTCAATCGAAGCGCTGCCCGCATTGTTCGCAAAACTGGCTTGGCCGAAGCCGGTGGTTGCTCCTAGGGGAGCATAGCCGGGTTGGGGAAATCCGATCTGCGGGAACTGCGGAGAATACGTGTCGATGATGCCAGGCAAACCGAGCGTGGAAGACTTGAACCCGAAGCTCTGGGTGTCGTTTCCTTCAGTCCATCGATTGAATTCCACGGCGCCATTCATCACAAAAGTGGGCGAAAAGATGTGCGAGCCGCCCGTGGCGATACTGTAGCGGTTATCCGGATTGTAGACTTCCGGTCCGGCGACGTCGCTCGCTCCGTAATAAGCCGGGGAACCGGCCTTCGTTTCCCACTTTCGCGACCAGCGCCCGTACATTGAAGTGTTGGGGCTGAAGTGGTGGTCAATTCGAATTCCGTACTCGTTGGATTCAGTTGCCTGCGAACCCGAGACGTTGTAGTTGAACTGGCCGTTTGGATTCTTCTGCCCTGGCCAGTAATTCCCGGCTACAAACTTCGCCGCGAGGGCATCGATTGCCCCAACCCCGCTCGAGGGAATCTTGTTTCCTGGATAAGCGTCGCGAATGGTATGTGACCCGGCCCCGCATGGACCACCCGTGATGGTCCTTGTGGTGTAGGGATTGTAGATCGCGCCGGCATAGACCGGCCTGCCCAGGCAGTCAGTGCCCGCGGCACCCGAAAGCTGAGCGCCGAGCTGCGCCGAAAAGTCGCCCCCCTCCTGTTGGGTGGTGGGCACATTGTCGCTGAAGGTGCCGGCGTTGTTCAGCCGCAGGCCCTCATAATTGACGAAAAAGAACGTCTTGTCGCGTTGCTTGTAAATGCCTGGGATATAAACCGGGCCCCCACCGGCAGCTGCGAATTGGTTGCGGTGGTCCGGAGTAACGGGGAGGTGGGAGAGATTACGGAAGTAGGTGTTGGCGTCCAAATCGTTGTTGCGGAGGTACTCGCTCAAAGTGAAATGGACGTCGCTGGTGCCGGATCTGGTAATCATGTTCACCACATTGCCGGTGCTCCATCCGTACTCGGCTGAGAACGAATTCGTAGTTACCTTGAATTCCTGGGTGGTGTCCACCGCGGGCACATAAATGGTTCCGCCCCAACCGCCAGCCACGTTCCAGCCGCCATCCAGAAGAAATGCTGTGGTCCCGAAGAAGCCTCCGCCGAAACTTAGGAACGACAGGTCCTGGTCGGCCGTATCCTCGGCGCCGCCCGCCGCCAATAACTGCTGCTGGGTCTGGTTGTTGACCGAAGAATTCAACATCACCAAGCCGAGCACATTTCTGAAGTTGAGAGGAAGTTCCTCAACTTGCTTGCTGGCAATCTCGGTGCCGACGTTGGCGTCCTCCGTTTGCAGCTGGGCCGCCGATTCGGAGACCGTCACCTGCTCAGAGGTTCCTATGGTTAATTGAATGTTCTCGGTCAGAGAGTCTCCTGCATTGAGGACAATCCCGGTTTGGCGAGTGACCTTGAACCCCGAGGCGCTGGCCTCAAGAGTGTAGTTGCCAGCAGGCAGCAGGGCGAACGAAAACTCCCCGGCCGCGCTGGCTGTGGAGATTCGGCTGATCCCTTGTTGGGGATTGGTGAGCTTCACGATCGCCTTCTGAACCCTGGCGCCGGAGGGGTCGGACACTGTGCCCGAAAGCGCCGCCGTTGAACTCAAGGTCTGCGCATGGAGCGCCGGAAAGATGGTCAGTCCGAGGGCCATGATAGCCGTCAAGGCCGCCAAAAGTGCGAAACGTAGCCTAATCATGCTGCCTCCTGAGGGTTTTCCTTTTCGTTCTCGCTCTTACTTCATTGGCCCAAGCACCTTCTGGGGGGAGATGGAGTCTCCGCGTCAAGCCGATAGATCGGCTGACATTCCTACAACACACTTTGTGGGCCAGCCTGTACAACACGCACAAGAAGACGACCCGTCCGTTAAGAATGGCAACGTACTGTACGGTACTGTTCGAGAGCGTTCCCGCACGCGCAACCTCCGGTCAACTTCTCGCAGGCCATAGATTCACAACCCCTTACTGTTCCCCGATTGGAGTGCAGGCCCAGTCGTTCCAAATCGACGAGATGAGTAACTGCATCCTATTGACTTCGCAGGACTTTTAGGAACGCGGCATCGAGCCAAGATTCTGACTTGTCAAGAGCACTCGAAAGGAGGTACAGTCCGTTCAAAGCGGGGAATTTGAGGCTATTGATGGCGCATGCGGTTGAAAAGGACGACTTTCAAGAGCGGCAAGAGCGCTCGGACGGGGTACCTGCGGCAGAAATCGAGAAAACGTTGTCTTCGATCCTGCAAAGTACCCCTTTTCACTCCAGCAAACAGTCCCAGGAACTGTTGCAGTACATCATCAATCAAACTCTCGCCGGCCACCTTGAGATGCTCAAGGAACGAGTCGTCGGAGCGAATGTTTTTAACAGAAAGCCCGATTACGACACAAACGATGATCCAATCGTTCGCGCACGCGCCGCTGAAGTCAGGAAGCGGCTGGCACTCTACTATCAAAAGGCGCGTGAGGATTCTGTCCTCATCAGCGTTCCTTCCGGCTCGTTTAAGGCCATCTTCGAATGGGCTGGCACCAATACGGTTCCGTTGCCGCCGGTTCCTCAGCACGGACCGAAACGGGGCCAGCCAATTATCCCGCCGGCATCTCAGGTGGTTGCAGGGCTCGGTCTTGCGCCAACCACTTCAGGAATTCGGGGCCGCAGATCGTGGATACTGATTGCCGCATCATTGGTGATCCTGGCTTTGGTAATCCAGTACTACTTTGCATACCCCGAAGAGCGTGCCTTCAATCAATTCTGGTCGCCTGTTTTGGATAACTCCCACACTGTCTTGATCTATATTGGCAGCAATGCTGTCTATCAGCTGTCTTCCTCCTACATCGATGCATATTACCAGCAACATCCCCGGAGCCAAACTGAGGAAATGGGACTGGAGACGTATATCCCACTACCCTCGGGAGCCAAGATTGACGCTCAAGATCTATATCCCGCAAAGGACACCTTTGTCACCATCGGCGATGTCGCAGCAACAACAAAAATCGTGTCCTTGCTCGTGCATCGCAATAAGCAATTCGACATTCGATTCGGAAACGATGTAGCGTTTGGCGATCTGCGCGAACATCCCACAATCCTGATTGGCGCGCACAACAACTCCTGGACTCTTACCATGACTCAGAATTTGCGTTATGTCTTCGATGGGCACGATGCCATTGTCGACCGCTCAGACTCTCGAAAGCACTGGTCTACCAACGCTCACGAATTTGCAGACGACTACGCGATCGTATCCCGTGTCTTGAACTCCAAGACCGGCACAACCGTCATTACAGCCGCGGGAATCGGACACGCAGGTACGCGCGCAGCCGCCGAGTTCCTAACCAATCCGCAGTCCATCTCGACACTGGTACGGTCTCTCCCCAAAGGCTGGGAACGGAAGAATATACAGATTGTCCTGCATACCAGCGTCATCAACCAGCTTCCCAGCGCTCCAGACGTCCTTGCCACGTACTGCTGGTAAGCGGATTGGTTTGTCCGATCTTAATGAGATGGTCCGCCGCTTGATCTTCCTGGTGCAGCGGGAGATGGCTCTGGTGCAATTAACGAGGTTACGTAGGATACATTGGTGAATTGGATGAAATGGGCCGAAGGTGAG
>OBLT010000928.1_pt1 | contig 18987 bp, 12 predicted proteins | sample 1518721 | NCBI WGS metagenome assembly OBLT01 (sample SAMEA3539307, study PRJEB22396) | soil metagenome | biome: tundra; feature: field; material: soil | place: USA | collected 2010-05 | depth 0.15 m | reverse complement strand
CGGTTCGCGACTGGCGAAGCTGATCGAGATGGGTTTTCTCCTCGTCGGTCAGAACCAGCTTCGGGCGCCTGGATGCTCGTGCCATCAACCCAGCATAGCAGGAAACAAAACTGTATGGATACGTGTTATTGAAACGTTATACTAGTTCATCAATTCGATGGACCCCTGAATTCAATAACTTGCAAGATCTCGCTGTTGCCGCGGACCCTCGACTGTAGTCGAAATTGTAGCTGTTAGTACGCGCAGGATCGAGCGATATTCAGCCAATCCAACAATCCTGTCTGCCGGACGACCCTCTGCCGCATTTGCAGAGGGTCGGCATGCTCGAAACACCCGTTTTGCAGGCCTTCCGGTGGCGCCCGCCGGAAATTGTAGCGAAAACTGTAGACGAGGTGTCCTCAAGGTTCAACAAGCTTCAACACCCGATTTTTGTAAGTCATTGAAAACACAGGGCAAATGGCACAGGGTATTTACCCGAGATCCACTTGTTAGAAGGCGGATTGTACCATGCTTCGGAAATGCCTTGTTTTCAAGTATTTAAATTTCAATGGCCTACGCGGAGCGTATTGAGGCTTGTTGAACGCTGTTGAAGCAGAAGGCCTTGAACAGCTACAAAATCATCTACAGTATCGCCTTCGCCGGATGGCGCGCAAGGTCGGCTTGGAGGGGAAATCAGGCCGATTAGAACTTGATCCTCTGCAAACAGGACAGAGGTCCGCCTCTGCACCGGTCTTGGGTTGACTGCCCTCGGTGTGGTGAGAATTGTTGCTCGCTGTGGAAACTTGGTGCTCTGATGACTACGAAATCGTCTACGTTATACTCCGCAGTCCGCGCCGCCCATCACTTCCCTCCTGGCGAAGGCAGCGAATATTACGTGGGGTAGGCAGAGCCACAGCCTTCCGCCGGATCTCACAGCGCTGTGATCGGTTGAAGCATCTGCCACAGGCCGGACAATCAATTGCAGTGCGGTGCGTAAAATTCCAAGGTGATTGCGAATTAGAAGGTCGAACGTATTACTCAAAGTCAAAGCGCGTCAATCGTCGATACGATTAACTCCACTCCTGAGGAACAAACCCGCAAACGAAGCTAGGGTGGGATGTATTTATCGTTCCTGGCCAAAGAGGGGTAAGGTTCATGGAATTAAGATCTTAGAGGTTACGACTTCCGCCGAGTTCGCAGTGGACCTGTGCCTGCACACTGCCAGGATGCGACGAGATGTCGCGGGGCTAACGATGCATACTGAAGAATCTCTATCTACTCCCTTAGCAGACAATTGCGACGGGTTTGTATGGGCTGAACTCCGGAACATCAATGGGTGTTTCGTACTCTTTTCTGTGATCGCCGAGCCGACACCGGAAGGTTGGAAGTTCTGGGATCGGGAGACATGGGAGGTGAACTATCAACCTATGGCGGAAGATAGTAGTCTGCTTGAGATTGTCAAACACGGGCAGGCTCTCCTTGATGCCAGGTTTCGAGAGGTAGGGGCCACGGAGGATACTGCTGAACACAAACGGTTCCACCCTCGGCTGATCCCACTTGCCCGTGAACTGAAGTTGGGCGACGATAGTCCCGATGCCCTCAAGGACCGCTCCCGGCACAACCGCAAATTTATCGCTCACCTGAAAGCCAGGTGTAGCCAAGGTGTAGCCCCCTAAAGAACCCGCCGCCGAATGACGCGGGCGCCCGGTTTACGGGTCGGACCGGCAAGTTGGCCGCTGGCTGCTGCGGGGCTGCGTGCGGCGCCGGCCGACGGGCAACGCTGGCTGGCAGGAAACAGGCGGGCACGCGGTCGATCCCCGATTCGATCTTTGCATCGAACAACGCCCGCCGCCCTCAGGCCCAGACCGGCCTCTGCGGGGCGAACTTGCCTAGCACTTGGCTGGCAGAGTAGACGGCGAGCAACTTCTTTGTCGGACGGACGGGCCCTTGCCTCAAGAATGTCAGGGTCCAATAGAGCAACGCGGCAAAGTAGTGAATGCCCTTGCCATCCTGGGGGGCAGTCACCGCCTTGGCCCGCTGCCGCACCAACCCTATCAACCGATAAGCCAACTGTACGGATGGATCTGCGATGCTGCTGCGGGCATGGGCTGCTGTATATGCCAACCCCATATGAATCGACCGCTTTTCTTCCTCGCGCCACACATCGAGACGCCCACTGTCGAGATCAAACAAATTGCCGGCGCGCATATCGGTACCCATCAAGACCAGCTTGAGGTCGCATTCGATCAGCGCCAGGTCGGATACTAGCCGCCACCGTCGCTGGTACTCGCCGCAGTCGATTAGGAGCAGATCCTCCGCTGCATTGGGGTCCACAAGACAGTTGCGTGAGTTGGGATCGCCATGGCTATGCCCCAGCCTGACCGGCAGTAGCGTATCCAGCCAAGGTGGCAACTGGTTGAAGAGAAAATCTCTAACGTAAAGTCTTCGGTCCACCCACTCCCCTGGCGCCGCGCAGAAGCCGTCCCCGTAAAGATCCAGGTCCTCAAGTGCCGCCATCACTCCCATCTTAAACTGCGTGGTACGCTCAAAACCCATCCCGGCTTTGCTGCTCCATGCCACTTGCCATTCCACGTCCGGGGTTGACTGGTTAGCGAGAATTTTGATCAGTTTCGCGAACGCTTTAGCCATGTAAGCTTTATCGTTCTTTGTGTACAGGAGCTTCAAGGTTTCCCGAGGATTACCGGGAGTCCGCGCCGATTCGTAACATAGGGGATAGCGCGCGGCGTTCGGAAAGGCCTCCGCCTGAGCCGCGCTCTTCAGCGGCTCCAGACCGGGCACGCGTACTAGCTTGACGGTATTCGCTCCGAGCCAGTCTTGCGCTTGAAGGTGTCCCTCAAACTCGGCTGCATATGCTGGCTTGCTGCGGAAGAACTTGAAAAAGAATTCCTGCGGCATCCCCCCGAAGAACATCCTGCAGAGAGGCGCACCCGACCATCCGCCAGCCACGCTACGGACCTGAATAACCGGGCCCTGGTTGGGCAGGTACTTTTCGATCGATAATTCCAAATGGTCCCGGCCGATGGATTCGACAAACTCCCTCACCGCAATGTCGTTCGGATCATAGTCCACTGCGAGGCCCCGTGCCGGCAAAGCGACTCCCAGTTGCTGCAGCGCATCTGCAATCTTCTGCGGCTCAAGCAGCTTTCGCAGTTGGATCTGGATCACATTGCCTGTCGTGAAGTCGTCATACGGCAGCCGTCCGGAGTCTCTGCGGATTAGAAGTATCGGTGCCTGTCCCCAGCGCTCACGAATGGCGGAGAACGCGTCCAGAGCCTTCTGCGCGGTGTTCGAGGAGCAGGCGATGATCGTCAACGCCGGCGCTGGGTCTTGCGGCCAGGTGGAGACGCCGGCAGTGTCAAGATCCGACCAGCGGGCCAACGCCGTGCGCTCCCAGATCCAATCTCGGATCAAATAAACGTTGCTTAAGATGGACGTGTCGCTGGGCGGATCAATGTTCACGAATAGAATCGGCAGAAAGTTCCCCATCGGATTCAGCCTCCGGAATGCGTGAAAGGTCCTCAAGTCTCTTAGCGAATGTGTCGCGGTCCAGTTCCGCTTCCTTCGCCGCGCCCAACTTGGTCTTGTGTTTGGCGAACAAAGCGGGTAAGTAAATCCGGTCGATCTGCCTGCCGGCTTCGGCCAGCGCCTGTTTGTATGTCAGGGAACCGCTGAGGGCGATCGTGTGCCGTGCCGGACCGCTCGCCGAAGCCGCGGGCAGGACGATGTCGTCCGGCAAGTGCTTCGGCAGAACGACCGTAGCCGGATCCGAGCGTGCCAGCGCAGAAATGATCGCATTCTCCAGTTGGCGAATGTTGCCGGAGAAGTCGAATGCTTCGAGCAGATCCTGAGTGGTCCGGCTCAGTTCCACGCGCCTTCCAGGGCTGTGCTCCCGCAGGAAGTGACGCGCCAGTATCAATATGTCGGATTTGCGCTCGCGCAGGGGCGGCAGTTCAATTCGGAATTGGTCGATTCTACCGAGGAGGTCGTGGCGGAACGCGCGGGATCCCACGGCACGAACAAGATCGATCGAGGTCGCACAGATGAGCCGGGCGCGAAAAGGCCGGTTCCGGCTCTCGCCCACCCGCTGGAATTCCCGTTGTTCGATGACCCTCAACAATTTCGCCTGGAACGCCGGATCGACCTCACCGATTTCGTCGAGCATCAGAACGCCGGCGCCCGCCGCCTCAAAGCGGCCTTGACGATCGTTATTGGCGCCCGTGAACGCCCCCTTCACATGGCCGAACAACTCGCTCTCCAGCAGCGTGCTCGCGAGGCTGGCGCAGTTTACGGGCAAGTAGGGATTTCCGCACCGGCGGCTCAGGGCATGAATCGCACGCGCGAACATCTCCTTGCCGGTACCGGTCTCGCCTAATAGCAAGACATTGGCATCACATCGGGCAGCGCGCCTCAATTCGTCTAGGCAATTCCGGAAACTCTTACTCTCGCCGATCAGCGAATCCTGCCGGATCGCCTGGAACCTCTCGCGGTCCATGAAGTCTAGCGGCCCGGTCGAGTCGGCCGCCTGGAGAATCTCGGCCTCAACCTCCTTAAGATCCGGCGGAGTGAACAGGACATCGACGGCGCCAGCTTCGCGCGCCCGCCGTATTTGTGTACTCATTCGCATAGGAGCGACCACAACGACCGGGATTGGTGGGGCGGCGGTTGAAGACCGCCCGAGACCTAACAAGAAGTCCCGTAATTCCTGAGGCGCGGGCCACTCCGCGAAGACCAGGCCGGGATTGTATTGCAGAGCGGAGATCAGGCTGTCTGCCTTGAGCAGCTCGCAGGAGCAGTTCGCCGCAGCCGCCTCGATCACGCCGGCGACCTCTTCATCGGTGGCGACCAGGCCGATCTTCACTTGTTTTCCCCGAGATCCCTCACCAGCAATTCGACGGTGGCGCTCCCTGAGCCGGAGTTATACGCCTTGATCTCTCCCCCGATGGCGGCCATCATCCGCTTGGCAATGTATAGACCGAGCCCCTGATGGCGACCATCCTCACGGGTGGTAAAGCCTGGTTTGTACATGTTCTCAATGGCATCATCCGAAAAGCCGCCACCGTTGTCGGTTATCGATACTCTTACGCCGGTTTTCTCCGGCGAAAGTTCAAAGCGAACTTCACGGCCTCCGGGTGCGGCGGCTGACGTCTCCAGCGAATCTATCGCATTCTGCGTGATCTCAAAGAGCGCCACCTTCAAATCGCCTTCGTAGGTGGACAACTCGATGGGCGCGTCGCCGGCATTTGCCACCGTAAGCCTCACCCCGACTTCATAGAACAGTTTTTCGTAGAATTGCCGCATTAAATGGATCAGTCCGTTCAGGTCGGTCCTTTTTTTTCGAGGTTCCATTCCTACGTAAAATGGCGCGGCCAACCGCTTGACTCCCTGGCAGAGATCATCGGCCTCCGCCTCTAGCAACGGCCGGATATCGCTGGCCGGCGTGCAGTCAGTGTTGGGCGGTGTCGCCAGCCTTCGTGCAAGCACTCCCCGGAAAAGGTCCATCCGTTCGATCACATCTTGAAATATCTCAGCATAAACCCGCGCCGCCCTTGAGCGGACCAAGGGATAGTATTCCCGCTGCAATGCGCCGACCCAGCGACGAGATTGGGCGTGCTCCCAGGCGACACGGAATCGAGGAAGAATCTCAGTCTTTAGGTCGGCCGTTTTCGGAACGAAGTCGTCGGCTTGATAGTCGCGAATAGACTGGACCACCATGGCTAACGACTGCAGATCCGGGTGGGCGGTGAGAATCACGATTGCAGCGGCTGGTTGTAACCGCCTAAGTTCTGGAAGGAATTCGATGCCTAAATACCTTTTTTTCTCTTTATCATCTTCGCTGTCGGTCGCGGGGTAGACCAAATCCAGGATCACGAGGTCGAAATCGCCGTCAGAGGCTGCCCGAGAGGCGTCGGCTTGGTTCGTGGCATGCCGTGGCGGAGCCAGCGTGTTGAAGGCGCCACCGGACAGATTCCTGGCGCCGTACTCATGCAATACCAAAAGCAAAGGCTCTGCGTACCACTCTTCGTCCTCAATTAGTAGAATCCTCATCTCGTTCATCTACTTTGCCTCCTTCGTGACTAGGCTTGCCGGCCGCTCTGCCAACGGCAAAGTGACGACAACCTCCACTCCGCTGTGAGCCACCGAGTGCATCTCAATCTTCCCGTCCGCCGCTTCTATTGCCGTCTTTGCCAGCGGCAAACCCATGCCGAGGTGCAGGCCGTCCCTTTGCGTCGTCATGCCGGGTTCGAACAGGCCGGGGACTTCTTCTTCAAGAACCGGTGGACCGGTATTCCAGATCCGGATCAGCAAGTACTGCTGTTGCGAAGCATGCTCAGTCGTCACGGTCAACTGTCCCTTCGCACCCCGCATCGCGTCGAGCGCATTGTACAACAAGTTGACTAGCGCGCCGACCATCGTGTACAAATCCACCCTTACATTGTCCGTCAACTTATTGTGAACGGTGAGATTGATCTGTGTAAATGGGATCTCGGGTTCAATGACCTTAACCGCTTCGCGGACCAATGTCTGCAATGACACTAACTGGGCGGCTCGTGCTCCACGACTTGCGGCTTCGTTAATGATCTGTACTGCGCGGTCGCACGACGCCTTGATCCGCACAAGGTACTCTACACGCTCGGCGGCGTCTTTCGGAGGAAAGTCGCGGAGCACGTCCGAACTGATCTTAATGATTCCGAGTGGGGTTTTCATCTCGTGAAGCAGCAAACCTCCATAGAGCCCGGCGGCGCCGATTTTTGTTGCGGTCGCGAGTTGGCTCTGTAACTCACTTCGCCTTTGCTCTTCGAGCCGGACTCCAATCGCAATGCCGATTGTTGCGGCAATCTGCTTCGCGGCATCTCTTTCCTGCGCGTCCAGGAAGGTGAACGGATGGTCGACAGTGTTGGTCCGATACGCGAATGCGAGGACCGCGCAGACCGTCCGATCAGGCTGAACCGCAGGAACAGCGTACAGGGCGTTGATACCGTTGTCATTCGGCCAGCTATTCAAGCGAGGGTCGCTGGCATCCCGAACCTCCACCTCCTTATTGTCTATTACCAGATCCCGGATGAGACCATAAGGCTCCCACGGTGAGCCGGTTGCACGGTCTAGGTCGTGTGGAGAGGTCATTCCACTTTCCATCCTTTTGTCGCGCACCCAATAGATATCCACCCTCTCTACAGAGAAGCCCATGCGAATCTGGTCGACAACATCTTGCCACTCGCGAAGGGACGGCCTCTGCGCGAGGAGCAGTTCAGAGACCTTGCTGAGTGCTCTGCCAAGCCTATCTGCCCGGTTCGCATGCGTTTCCGATTGCGCCCAGAAAACCCCGAACGTGAGCAATTGGCCCATCGATTGAAGGAAATCCATCAAAACCTGATCAGGGTCACCTAGTCGGCCTGCGTTTGCCGAATAGTAGCCGAGGACGACGACCCCGATCAATTTGGTCCCAACGTGCAAGCGTATCCCAATATGAGGGGCGTACGGCTCGCCGTCCTTTCTTCGCCATTCAGGCGGCTCACGCGATTCCAGGTAGCGGTTAGTAGTCTGATCAGTTACTCTTTGTGCGGGCAGAACCACGACGTCCTGCTCGCCGCTCGCGATGCGGCCAGTCCAGCCTTGCTCGCGACGATAGAAAGCCACACCCTCCATCGACTTATACCAGTTGAAGGAGGTGTACAGCACCAATTTCTCCGGCTCGTCATACCAGACAAACAGCGAGGCCCAATCGGCGTGAATTCGATCAGCGCAGCGCTGCAAAGTTTGTTTGAGCCATGCGCTCCCTCTGTGCTCGTGATCCAGGATGCTTGGGCTCAACATCTCAGCTTGCTGTTCTTGCAGGAATTGCCGCATTCGATTGCGTCTTGCCCGATCATACTCTGCCTTGGCCCTGTGAAAGACCGCGCCGAGTGCATCCGCAGCTGCCTCCGCAACTCGCTGCTTACTCTCCGTGAAAAAGTATTCCGGAACGCTGTGCACGGTGAAAGAATGGAGCAAATCCCCCCGGCCGCGAACAGGGAACGACCCAGAAGACCCGAACCTATAGAATTCGCGCCGCAGAGCTGGCAGTTTTTCGACGTTCTCAAGTGCTCTGACTTGTTCGATGAACTTAACGGTTTCCTCCCGGGTATTCGTGACTCGTGGACCTCGGGCGAGAGCCTGGCTGTCGGCGCTCCCGTCTTCCGCACGCGTGACCGGCCGCGTCAGACGATGCAGATCCCCGATTGGACCAACGGGGGCGACGAGTCGCATTCCGCCTTCCGGTCCTTGGATCCTGATGTGCACGTAGTCTGCTCCCAACAGATCGCCAACCTTATTCAGGAAGTCCTGGCACGCCTGTTCCGGGGGACGCGGTTCGATCTCTGCATGATCTGGTTGCCCAGGCTTGAGATCTTCTGGGTCGTCTGGCGTTCTTCCTCCGCCTGAGCACGGTGCAGGGCCTCAGCCACCTTGTCCCCATATGCAACCCACATCGCGAAACTCTCGCGGTCCAATTTGTCAATGTCGCGGAAACTCAACTGAAGCATGGCGATGACGCGGCCCTTGGGCGCCAACAGCGGTATCGCCACCTGAACCCTCGGTATTCCGACTTCCTGAATCCGCGTGTAGCGGCGGAATCGAGGGTCTGAGCTGTCTTCAACGTAGATCGCATGCCTGGTCCGCATCACCAGCGTCAGGAGGTCCTCCGATTTTGTCGAACCCGAAGGGCCGGTGGTTACGGGTGCCCCCGGAATTGCATAGTCATACAATTCCGAAGGCAGTTCTTCCGGCTCGTCAACCGCGTCGAGGTCCGTCAGGGAGTGGATTTCGTCCCACCTGGGGTGAGGATCCCCCAACTTCAGGTACGCACCTAGAGGACCGCCGAGAATCTTCTTAAGAGATCTCTCCACCTCACAGACCTGTCCACCCGTAGCACCAGACCGGACCGCACCTTCCAGTGCGGCCTGCATCACTTGTCTTGGAGTCTCGCAAGCCGTCAGGGCCGACTCCGCTTCCAGGAGTTTCCTCTGTAATTCTCTTGCTTTGGCGCGCGGTGCATATCGGTCGGAGAACGACGTCAGCGAGACGCTCAAGTGGTTCGCCCGGCGACGGCGGCTTCCGTCCAGCCCAAGCTCAGCGCTCGAGAGGAGTACCAAGAGCGGCACACCGGGGAGTCTGGCCTTTGTGACGTCCAGTCTTTGGCGCCAAGTCCGATGGAAGCCTTCGAACAGGAGGGACCGCCTGAGGCAGGCAAAGCCGAACAGCAGGCTAAGTTCCGATTCGTCCTTCACGCTGCCCTCGTTGCTCCGCTCGAACGTGCGAGTGGTCTGGGAGATGACATCGTCCCCAGCGGCATTGGCCTGATCCAGCGACGCCTGAAGCAGATATAGAACATCCCCCACGGCTACCTTTCGGCTGAGGCGGACGCTAGAACCGCCGTACGGAAAGGAACCCAGCGGTATAACGAGTTGATGGTCGCCGCCGAAAGGGGCGCCGAAAACAGGCTTCTGGAGGGTCGAGAAATCGGCTGCCAACTCGTTGACGCGTTCAGCTGCGGGAATCCCGTCCAGCTTGGTGACATCGTACGAAGTACTCTCGCTTCCGGCGATCTCGTCCACTATGAGACGGACCCCCGGGCGGGCGGTGAATCCGTGCGCCATCATGGTCGCTATCTTCAAATCGTGTTGATAGATGGCGATCGCCAGGCCGTTCTCCAGCAGCCGATCGTTCGCGAACTGGTATCCGGTGGTGGCCGGAATTGCATCGGCGGCGGAGGCCCCGTTCAGAAAGTATCGATGTCCGAACGCGCCTAGAATATCGTCATAGAGCTCGAAATCACGAAAGGAACGTTCGCCGGACGCGTCTGTGAAGGGTCCCGGCAGGATGCCGAAAAGGGCACGCTCCGCGCTGGCGCCCAGACGAGACCATGCGCTCTGTTCCAGCCGGCCGGCGAGATCGGTGAGTTTTTCGCGGCGTTCCTGATCGGATCCTTCATAGGGTTTCTCGAGGAACTCGACCGACATCCAGAGTTCCTTGGTGCACAAGGCGACCATCGCCAGCCCTTGTCGAATATGAGGCTTTGGGTCGGTGGAGCAATACATTTCAGGAACGCTTCCGCCGATGAGCGGAACATCGTAGTGCAGCAGGGATCGAAGAGCAGTGCGCACTGCGCCTGGGAGCGGCTCCCCGGCCTGGCACCAATCGGACGTAGCGAACAGCATAACGCAACGGACGGGCAGCCGCTTGGTGTCGATAGCCTTGAGAGCCGTCTCGACCAGTTCGGTTGCCACGGCCGAATGTGACATCGTATCGCCGGCTCCGTGCCGGGACGATATTCCCACTTCAATGAGACGGTCGGACATAGATTGCTCCTGATTCCAGAATCCAAATGGGGCGCTGAATTGTGTGGCGGCGACGTCTGGCAGTGGTGTCCCCGCACGGGTTTTTGGCGGCGACGGAGGGGCGCGGCAGACGTCATGTCGTAATCGGTTTTGATTGTAGCAGCCTCAATGCCATTGCAGCAGGACTGTTTGGGCTAGCTAAGTCTATGAAGGTAGGCTGCGAAACAGGCCTTGGCTCCCGAGAAGTTCATCGGGGCGTGCGGAAACTCTCCCCTTCGTGAGGAACAAATCAGCAACCCGATAATGAGATGAGCGGCGAACCTGTTCGAGAGCCACCCGCCGACCCTCTGCCGCAATTGCAGAGGCTCGGCGTACGCGAAACGCCCGTTTTGCAGGCCTTCCGAGGGGGCGGGCCGAGAATTGTAGCGAAAAGTGTAGCTAAGGCATCCTCAAGGTTCAACAAGGCTCAACAGGCGAATCTTGTAAGCCATTGAAAACACAGGGCAAACGACATAGGGTGTTTACCGGTGATCCACTGCTTAGAAGGCGGTGAATGCCATGCCTCGCAAGTGCCCTATTTTCAGGTACTTATATTTCAATGGATTACGGGCTAAGTGTTGAGGCCTGTTGAACGCTGTTGAACCAGAAGGCTTTGAGCAGCTACAAAATCATCTACAGTCTCTACTAATTCCTTAGTAGTGCAAGGCTCCGGGTCTGGGCAATAATGATCCGACGCGGACACAGTTGTTCAGAAGGAGAACCGGATCTGCATCTCCAGCCGCCGGTTATTCGCCGTCTCGTAGAACCCCTCGCCATTTTGCGAGCCGAAGACCTGGTTCGCCTGCCCAAATAGCGGCGACGTGATGTTTCCAATAATTGGCCCAGGGTTGGTGTGATTCAACAGATTGCGGATGGACATGGAGAGCGTCAAGTTATATCGCCGGCTGGTGCTGGGCGTTCCAATAATGCCGCGCAACCCTCCGCCGGAAGCCGCGGCTGGCGCCAGACCGCCGCCTCCGCCCGCACTTGGGCGCGGCTCCGGCTTGGATTCTTCGCGTTCGGCCCCCAGCCCGATGGTTTTTGCCACCCGCAGATTTGCGCTAATCAGTTCCGGCCCACGTCCAGAATTGCGCGACAGAACCGGCTCGCCGGAAGACGGATTGGGATCGAGCAGGCCGTATCTCGTCTGGATCAGTCCAGGCTTGTTCGGATCCGTGGCGATTCCAGGCCTGCCATTGAATAACGTCGTCCCAAAGAGATCGTCGCCCGCCGTAATATCGAAGGGCATTCCACCCTGCACGACAACGAACGGGCTAACCCGTACGTGCCACTTGAAATTGATGGAACCGCCCATGGTGAAGCGATGGCGCACGTCTGTCGCAGCAGGCCCGTATTCGCCTTGGAAACTGTATGGGTTTGCCGGAAAGGTTCCGATACCGTCGGTGTTGCTCATCGCGCGGTTCAGTACGTAAAAACCGAAGAGCGAGAAGCCTGCGTTCAGCTTCGCATTGATGTTGGCAATGAGCTGGTTCTGGTTGTACAAGCCCGCGCTTTCCATCAGGTCCAGCGGGCCCGGATGGCCCAGCGGAAAGACGCCGCTACCCTGCACATTCGGATTGTAAGTTCCCGGCAGCGGCGCGTTAATGTCATTCGAGCGGAACAGGTGAAGTCCATGCGCGTTGGTATAAGTCACCGCGAGCGTGGTGTTCCATGGTAGCTGCCGCTCCAACGACACAGCGGATTGCATAAGATACGGCGCACGCAGCTTCGAACTTACCTCCTCTATGCTTTGCCCAGCCTGGAAAGTAGCGAGCACAGACGCGGAGGGAAGATTCGGGAAGAAGTCTGGATTGGTGACCACATACTGCTGTTGCACCATTCCGTTGTACCGGCGCGCCGTGAGAGTGTTGGCCAGCGCGAAACGGTCGTAGAACATGCCGAAACCAGCGCGCAGTACGGTCTTGGCCCTCCCGCTCGCAGGGCGGCCGGGCGCCCACGCCATGGCGAGGCGCGGAGCGAAATCGCGCCAATCGTGGATGTTCGTCTGAGCTTCATATCGGAGGCCCAGGCTCAGCGTGAAATTGGGCCGCACACGCCACTCGTCGCCGGCAAAGAATCCCACATCCATTTGGTGTACGGCCAATTCGGGCGTGCCTGCATTGATGCTGAACTGCGTAGCTCCGCCGCCTAACGCCCTGATCTGCGATGGGGGAAGGCCCAGTTGTTGCAGCAGCAAGGTACGCTGATATCGCTCGATGGAGGTGATGGGCGCAACAACCGGTTGCCCGGTAGTGTCCAGCACGGGTTGTTCGTTGGCGTCCAGAACCGGCGCCAGCGCGCCGCCGCCAAAAGTAAAGGTACCATTGAAATTCTGCGGCGCCACGCTGTCATGCGTCTGCCCGCGCAGACGCATGCCAAACTTCAAAGAGTGCGAACCGCGGAGCATGGATGTGTAGTTCTGCAGCTCGAAGCTGTTTTGCGTGTCGAAGGTGCGGCCGTACAGCGAGCCACCGCCGTTGAAGGCGCCAAGCACCTGCAATTCCGGGCTGTCACTGTTGGCGATCATCTGGCTGGCATTGCGGAAATACTGGAAGCGGGTTTCATTGACGCTGGTCCCCAGGACGGCCGTCTCGGCCACTTGCACGGTCTGATTGGTGAACTGGTTGTGGTACCCGCGGGAGATCAGGTCAAATCCGCCGATGCCGGCATCCCGCGCATCCGAGTGCGTAAAGCCGTAGCGGACGGTAAGGGTGTTGTTGTCATCCAACCGGTAGTCGACGCGCGGGGTCGCCCGGGTGAATCGCCCCGGTGTCACGACCACCGTGGAAAATGGCACTATTGCGAGGTTTGGGTCGAGGGTGACTCCATTGGTGATGGAGCCGTTATCGACCATGTTGCGCTGGGCATCCAAGGTGAATGACGCCCGCTTGCCGATGGGACCGCCGCCGTTGCCTTCAAATTCGTTGAGGAGAAAAGGCGCCTTCTGCGCGGAATATGGGTTGCGCGAATTCCAGACCTCGGTGCCCAAGTTGTAGTCGACGGTGGCGCGATATTTATCCATACCCGGCTTGGTGAAGATCTCGATGCGGCCGTAGCCGAGCTTGTCGTACTCGGCCGAAAACGGATTCTGGTTGATGCGGATTTCGCGGATGGATTGCTTGGCGGGAAGCTCTCCCCCACTGAAGCCGTCGATAAAGAGCGATCCGCCATTAGGCCCGGCCGAGGGTCCGGCCAGGGCTTGCAGATCCTCCTCCAAATCGTTGGGGTCGTCAGAAAGCGCCTGCAAGTCATCGCCCTGCAGCACCAAGGCACTCGCGTTGTTCGATGCGCCAGTGCTGATGGAGGGCCCGGCATCTTCCTGCACGGTCAACTTCTCCGCTATGGATGCCACCGTCAACTGCAGATTCAACGTGTGGAGCCCCGGCTTCAGAGCGACCTTAGCGGGCCGCGGCAACACCAACTGGGGCGCCGAGACCTGCAGGACATAGTCACCGGGAACCAAGTCAGCAAAGACGTACCTGCCGTGGTCATCCGCCGCTGTGGTTTTGACCAAGCCTGCGGCGCCGGTCAAAGTAACACTAGCGCCGGGGATTACTGCCCCGCTCTGATCGGTCACTTGCCCCCGCAGCGTGCCAGTCTGTGCCGCAAGGGCGGTTGTCATTAATCCCAAAAGAAAGACACAGTAGATTCGATGCATCGCGGATCGAGGCCATTCACGAACCTCATTTGCCGACTACGAGGATTGTAAACGAATCGGGAACCATCGGACCTCGGCGTGGGCGTTCGCCGGCCGCCGGCTGCGTGGATGGCGCACCAAACTCCGCGGCGATGAGCAGGATCTTGTTCGTCTTGCCGTCCAATGTCAGCGTCTTGGCGCCCGGCATAGTCTGGAGATTCTGCTCCACGACGAAGCTGGTGGGGCTCTTCTCCTTAATGACGGTCAGGGTGCCATCGCCTTGCGAACTGAACGCCTCCATCGTATCGGGATTGAAGACCGCGCCATCCACGCCGCGGCCGATCGGCAGGCTGGTGATAATCTTACCCGTTTCGGCGTCCAGAATCACCATCGTTTGCGGATCGTGACAAGCCGCGAAAAGGATATGGTTCTTCACATCGAATGCCAGCCCGGCGGGTCCGCCGCCCTTGCCCGCGAGATCGTAGTGAGTAGTCACTTTGAGCGTTTTCGCGTCCACCACCGCGATTTTGTCTTTGTCTTCCAGGGCGACGTACAAATGCCCCTTACCATCGGTCACGGCCTGCTCGGGAGCTCCGCCCAAGTCGATCGTGCCCACTACCGAGCCATCCGCCGCGTTAATCACTGTCGCGTTAGGAGCGCGATGGCTGAAGACATAGACTCGCGCATTGAACGGGTCGAACAGGATGCCGTCCGGACCTCCCTCTACATCAATCGTCGTGATAGCCGCAAGGGTCTTGGTATCCCACATCACCACCGGTTTACTGCTGGCGAATCCATGATGGGATGCGGGGTCGACCGCCGCGCCGCGCGCGTTGGCATTAGGGATCTCGCCGGCAGGTTCCAGGGTGTCCAGATTGAAGACAGTGATGCGCGCGGGAGTCCCGTTGCGAGGAATGTACAGACGGCGCCCGGCATCGTCCGCATAGACATAGTCAAAGCCACCGGCACCGCCGGCCTTGGCTGTCTTCAAGACCTTGTAGGGACCTGTCGCCGGGGCGTCCTGGGACAATCCGAGGGATACTGAAAGCACTATCCCAAAAGCAAACGCTACCAAATAGAACCGTCGCATGAAATCCACCTCACCAGCGGCCTATACGCCGCATCAGTCCCGCACCTCTGTACCGTCCGGCTTTACCCGAACTTCGTGCTTCTTGCCATTCTTGGCCGTATAGCCGGCTTCGTAGAGCGTGGCACCCGCCATAGTAGTTACGGTTTCGACCCTTCCGAGTTTCCCTCCAGCGACCTTCTTCGTAATCGCCTCCTTCGCTGCATTAGGGATGCTGTCGAAGGCGGTTTCCTCCTCCACCTCGAGCAGCCCGCCTTTGGTGTCGACGTTGAAGTCCCTGTGTTTTCCGTTTCGCATGCTCTCCACTTCGTACTGCGTCAGTCCCTTCTCGGTCTCCTGGGTGATGCTCTTGACCTCGTCGCCTTTGGACTGATCCTGAATGGTCTTCTGAACGGCTGGAGGCAGGTTCTTCAGCTCCAACTTCTTCTCCGCCCATAGGCCGAGGCCTACAAGCAACGCGCCGATAAACAATAGCCTACAAGTCACGGTCAGGATGCCTCCCTATTCAACATTAGACCTCTTATCTGAAATTTGGCTGAAAGCGGCGTCTTAAAGTTTCAGTTTCAGCGAGAACCGGGTCCCTGTTGTCGGCGTGCTGTTTGCCACGATTTCCGAACCATGCGCCTGCGCTATGGCTTGAGCAATGGACAGGCCCAATCCAAAGCCCGCTCCGTTTTCGCGCGCCGGATCGGCACGGTAAAAGCGGTCGAAAATGAAAGGCAGTGCGTCGGGCGCAATCCCCACTCCTGTATCCGACACAGCCACGATCGCTCCGTCCCGAACCGGATCGACTGAGGCCGTCACCGTGCCGCCGGCCTCCGTGAACTTCAGGGCGTTATCCAACAGGATCAGTAGCAGCCGGCGCAGGGCCGGATCGTTGGCTTTCACTAGGGTGGCGCCATTAGCGGTCTCCACCCTGAGGGTGATCAGCCTCGCGGCAGCCAGCGCTTCATTCTGCTGGACTACCGAAACAACTAAGCCGTTCAGGTCGACGGCCTGCAAGGGCAGGTCGAGGGGCCCGGAGTCCATCCGCGCCACACTCAGGAGCGATTCGGTAAGCCTCGTCATGTACTCAGCCTGTTCCTCGACTCCCCGCAGAGCCGTTCGGTAAGTTTCAGGGTCACGCTCGCGGCGCAGGGCCAGCTCAGCCGATGCGCGAATCAGCGCCAACGGAGTGCGCAACTCGTGGGAAGCATCCGCGGTGAATTGGCGCATGCGCTTCACCGCGGAATCCAGCCGCGCCAGCACGTCATTCCAGGTTTCCGACATGCGCTGCAACTCGTCTCCGGTCTGGGGCACCACGATGCGCTGCGACAGGTTCTGCAAGCCGATCGATTTGGCGACGGCAGTGATCTCATCCACGGGCCGCAGGGCGCGCAGACTGAGCCAGTAGCCGCCCAGACATGCAATGCCCACCACGGCTGGAATCATCAACAACAACAAGCGGCGCAGGTCGCGCATCAGTGCCAGCACGTCGTTGAGCGAAATCGCGACCAGTACGGTCCAATTCTCTCCCGCGGATGCCAGCGAGCCGGTTACGATCCGGTAGGATCTGCCTTCGCGCTGCACCGTCCGGGGCCGTTCAGGTCCCTTATCGGCTGGCCATAAGGGCGTCTTTTGGGGAGCCGGCAATAATAAGTCGCCCGCGGCGTCACGCAGTTGAATCAGGCTGCCATCGGGATACCCGTTGATGAATTCCGCCAACTCCCGCTGTAGATGCGCGCGGTTCTTGATCCAGGATTCGGCCTTCAGCGCAGTCTGCAGACCGCCGAGCCGTTGCGCGAGACGCGCATCCACGCCCGCCATCAAGCGCTGCTCGGCGGCCAGCCACATGACGAATCCGAACAGCGCCAGACCGAGCATCAACGCCACGGCGTACCACACCGTCAGCCGCAGGCGGATGGAAATCCGGTTCAGGTGGCTTCCGAACATATGGAGTACCCTACGCCGCGGAGCGTGCGAATGGTTCCCGGCTGGCCGGATTCGTCCACCTTGGCCCGCAGGAGGCGCACGAATGCGTCCAACGTGTTGCTTTCGATGTCCGAGTCTCCGCCCCAAACTCTCTCGATGAGAGAGTCGCGCGAAACCACCCGCCCGGCGTTACGCATCAGCACCTCGAGAATCGCATACTCGGTGCGGGTCAGGGCGATGCGCCGTTGCCCGCGACAGACTTCGCGCGCGCCTTGATCCATTGTCAGGCCACCGGCCTCTAAGAATACCGGTCGCGGAATCGGTCCGCGGCGGCCCAACGCCCGCACGCGAGCCAGGAGCACCTCGAAAGAAAATGGCTTGGTCAGATAGTCATCGGCGCCGATGTTCAGCCCCCGTACGATGTCATCCGTCGAATCGCGCGCGGTGAGCATCAGAACCGGTGTCCGGTTCCGCGCCACGCGCAGCCGGCGCGCAATCTCGAAACCCGTAAGACCTGGCAACATAACGTCCAGGATGATGACATCGTACTCGCCGGCTTCGGCCGCGCTGAGTCCCTGCCGACCTTCGTGCAAAACCGTGACGGTGTGGCCCTCCTCCGCGAGTCCTTGCCGAACCAACTCGGCCATTCGCGATTCATCCTCGACCACTAGGATATTCATCTGTAGGTTCTTCCATCCTAAACCGGCCATCTGAAAATTGGCTGTAATTTTGCTGTCCTGGAGGTGGCAGGCACGGATGCGAGATCTTACGCCGGTAGATGCCTAAAGGCTCCTCATGGACTCGCACAAGATCCCCTTGCCGAAGAGTTTCAGGATCTGTTGCCGGCAGGGTGCAACCTTCTAGGCTCCGTGCCAGTTCCGGCACCTCGGTGGAGTTCGAGCTGAGAACTCTATGTACACTACGCGGGGGGATGATCCCCATAACCCGCGCGATCCCGCGTTTTGCTCACGCCCTGTGTGTTCAACTCTAGAATAGTGGACATTTGCGTCTGGCTCAACACGCAGTCCCTGCCATGCTGGCGAACCAGTTCCACCACCGCGGCACTGGCAAGTGACCAGCAATCTTATCGTGGCGGCCCTCTGACATTCCGCCATTGTGGCGGGATGACAGAGGGGCGCCTTGGCGCTGCCGGGCTTTCGCGCCGCTGGATTAAATCCCTAGTAGACGATCCTTGGACGGGCGACCCTCTGCCGCAATTGCAGAGGGTCGGCATGCTCGAAACACCCGTTTTGCAGGCCTTCCGGTGGCGCCCGCCGGAAATTGTAGCGAAAACTGTAGACGAGGAGTCCTCAAGGTTCAACAAGCTTCAACACCAGATTTTTGTAAACTATTGAAAACACAGGGCAAATGGCATAGGGTATTTACCGGAGATCCACATGTTAGAAGGCGGTGTGCGCAATGATTCGTAAGTGCTCTATTTTCAAGTGTTTAGATTTCAATGGATTACGGGCCAGGTGTTGAGGCTTGTTGAACGCTATTGAACCAGAAGGTTTTGAGCAGCTACAAAATCATCTACAGTACCGCCTTCGCCGGATCGCGCTGAAAAGATCGGCTTCGAAGGGAATCAAGCCCGGTAAAAACCTGATCCTCTGCCAATAGGGCAGAGGTCCGCGTCTGCACTGGTCTTGGGTTGGCTGCCCTCGGTTTGGTGAAAATTGTTGCTCTCTGTGGAAACTCGGTGCTCTGACGACTACGAAATCGTCTACATCACATTTCGCGTTCTGTGCCGTGCTCGCTTTCTTGTCGGCGTGCGCCTGGCCTCCGAGTACTGCCCAAAAGACGCGGGCATTGTAAGTTTGCGGCCCGAATAGCGTCTCGCCCGCGCGTGAGTTCGCTCCTCTAATCTGGCCCACTTTGATCGTCTAATTTGGCCCACCTGCACAGCCCCGGATGAGAAGATTCCGGGATGAACAGGAGGAGCAAAGTGGAACTATTCGAAGAGATCCGGTTGGGGTACGCGGCCGGAGAGACGATCAAAG